>Ga0099828_10000754_pt1 | contig 20412 bp, 19 predicted proteins | sample CZO8metaG_2_FD_79338 | JGI IMG/M metagenome (GOLD analysis project Ga0099828, IMG submission 79338) | Vadose zone soil microbial communities from the Eel River Critical Zone Observatory, Northern California, USA - CZOApr15con2H1.8 metaG | ecosystem: Environmental > Terrestrial > Soil > Vadose... | reverse complement strand
TAGGTCGTGGGTTCAAATCTGGAGGTGCCCGACACCACGACCTTATCCGGGTCGGGCCCGAAATATGGTCAAGGAGAGTTGACAAATACCACCGGGCCCGCATCCGTTACAAATGTGGGGTTCCGTCGGCTAGTTGAGTTCGGCCCACCGCTGTACCTAATTCGCCCTGCCGGTCGCGGCAATCTTCTCCCCGATCAAATCATCAATCCGGCTTGATCTTCGGGTTCTAGGCCCGCTTTGGCTATCAAAAGGGAGCCCCGTTTGACTCCCTCAATAACTCACATATGTTGAGAGAGTCGATTTCGGAGGGAGCAAGAACGCCTATTCAGACGAAGACTTGGACCGCGTATCCGCGCCCAAGACCCGAGTCAACTCTGATTATGCCGATGGCGCCTACCTCGTGGATTCTTCTCACCACCTCTTCTTTGTCTGCCACATTGCGCCTGTTGTCTGTCTCGCCTGATGAAATGTGAACATTCCTAATCAGGCCATCCTTCATTGGAAGCAACTCCCCTTACAAGTTTTCAGTTTTTATACGCTGAGAGCGTACGAGGCGGCATGAAGTCGCTTGTTTGGGAAGCAAACAAGATAATGCGAATCAGGGATGTGGAAGAGCCTATGCCACGGGAGGGCTGGGTCGTGTTGGAAGTTAGACGCGCCGGAATCTGTGGTTCTGACATTGCCGGCTTCCTTGGTAGGAATGAACTTCGGAAACCGCCGCTAGTGATGGGGCATGAGTTCTCTGGAGTTGTAGTAAGGGTGGGCGAAAAAGTTCCCGGAGACATGGAGGGAGAATTAGTCACAGCCAACCCGATCATGTCCTGTGGCGTGTGTCAACATTGCAAGCGCGGCCAAAGGCAGTTGTGCCTCAACAGGAAGGTCATTGGCATTGATTTTCCGGGCGGTTTCGCTGATAATGTGGTTGTTCCAGCCACGTGCTGCTACGCAGTCACGGAGGAGGTTGGAGGAGCATTGGTGGAGCCGCTTGCCACGGCAGTCAGGGCCGCGAGACGATCGCGTGTCGGAGTCGGAGACTCAGTGGCGGTCATTGGAGCGGGGGCGATTGGTCTCTTGATAGCCAAGTTACTCAAGACTGCAGGGGCAGGGGAGTGCATCGTCGTTGACACGAATCCAGCGAGGTTGAAGAGCGCGACCAGTTGGGGTGCGACACTTACTGTCAACCCACCGACTGATGACGTCCAAGAAACGGTGAGGAGTGTGGTTCACGATGGCATCGACTGTGTCATCGACGCCGTTGGCTCTGACGAAACCCGCAAACACTGCATCTCTGTCGTCCGTCGTGGAGGTAGAGTCGTCTTGGTAGGGCTTCATGATGAGACCACGAGCATACCCGGGAATCTCGTAGTTCGTGCGGAGATCGAAATAGCAGGCTCATTCGCTTACACCGATGACGACTTCGTCAGGGCAATCTCTCTGATCGAGGCGAAGTTCCTAGATTTCGATGGCGATTGGTTATCTTCCAGGCCTCTCGCCGAGGGGCAAGAAGCTTTCCTGGAACAATCGGTGGGTGCGGCCGCCCACGCCAAAGTCCTACTTGCGCCGGGTAAGTAGCTCGTCTCTTCTTCGCAGAGCGCTGAGCATCAAGGTCCGAATCAGCGTCGCTCTCTGCTCAAGGACATGACAGCTTCAACTATTTTCGTATACCCTGTGCACCTGCAGAGGTTCCCGACCAGAGCCTCTCTTACCTCCTCCTCGCTCGGGTGCGGGTTTGTGTCGAGAAGCGCCTTCGTCAGCATGATGAACCCCGGGGTGCAATACCCACACTGAAGAGCGTAGAGGTCAACGTATGCCTTTTGGACCGGGTCGAGCTGTCCATCCTTCTGCAGTCCCTCGATTGTAATCAGCTCTGACCCATCGACCTTAGCTGCAAACATCATGCAAGAGTAGACCGGCTTATTGTCCACCAAGACAGTGCAGGCCCCACATCCGCCGCTGTCACACCCCCTCTTGGTTCCAGTAAGGCCCAACCTCTCCCTGAGGGTGAAGTTGAGCATCTCACCTGACTCAATCTCTACGTCACGCTGCTGCCCATTGAGTGTCACACTAATCTTCAACTTCGAATATCACCTCGTCTCCCTCGACGCTGCCCTCTTCACAGTCTCCCTGAGGAGAATTTTGGCCAGCCTTCTTCTGTAATTACCGGACGCCTTACCGTCGGACGTGGGATCCACCAACTCCTTTTCAAGCGCGTCAGCCGCCGAGTCCAGCGTCTCTTCCGTCAGCTCCTTCCCCACGAGGGTCGAGGCTGTTTTCTCAGCGGAAAACGGCTTGTTTGAGACCGCGCCAAAGACCAACCTGGCCGCGGCGACCCTTCCGGCTGAGACCCGCACCGCGCAGGAGCAGTTGACCAATGACCAGTCGCCTGCGTTAGCGACGAACTTGACGAAGGCGCTCCTCGTCCCCTTGTCCTGCCTCGGAACTAGTATCCTTGTTACGAACTCACCCTCGTTCAGGTCAGGCTGGAGGTAGTCCTTCTGAAACGATAGGATTGGAATCCTCCGCGAACTCCCCTCTCCGTTCACCTCGACAGCCGAGTCGAGACTAGCGAGCGCAGTGGGCAGGTCGAAGAAGGGTATGCAGGCGGTGACGGCCCCACCCACAGTCGCCACATTCCTGACCTGGGGTGGCCCCAGGTCGTGTAGCGCGTCAGGCAGACATCCAAGTGTTCCATCGCGATAGAGGTCCTTCTGGCTTTCAAGCTGAGAAAGGGTTACGCTTGCGCCGAGTGAGACCTCTCCATCGTGTGTCCTGATCTTGTTGAGCCCCAGCTTCGAAAGGTCGATTAGCGCCTTGATATCGGTCAGGAAACCTCTTTCAGAGAGCTCGTAGATCTCGGTTCCACCGCCTATGACGAGCGCGTGCTCTTTGTACTGGCGCAAGATCGAAGTGACCTCGGCAGGGGTTTGCGGCTTCAAGTAATAGTTGGGGCGCAATCCACCCATGTGTTCTTACCGAGAAGCACTCGAATGGCCCAATAACTATATACGTATATCGAGAAAAACTTCGATGTCTGGCACCGAGGGGCGGGTTATGAGCGAGTTAGAAACCGAAACGAGGATGGTGCAGGAAGAGAGGGTCGAGGAGAAGTACAACGTTATTGGGTCGAGGCAGGCACGCTACGATGCAAACCTGAAGGTCTCCGGCTCGGCTGTCTTCGGAACCGATGTCCATCTTCCAAACATGCTATACGGGAAGATATTCAGGAGTACCCTTGCCCATGCGCGGATAGTAAGGCTGGACGTCTCCAAGGCAGAGCTCTATCCGGGTGTCAGAGCGGTCGTCGCAGCGAAGGACTTCCCCGACGTGACATACGGCTTCGCGGTCAGGGATCAGACCCTTCTCCCCAAGGAAAAGGTAGTCTACCAGGGACAACCGCTGTGCGCGCTCGCGGCAGACACACTCGAAATAGCAGAGAAAGCGCTGGCCGAGATCGAGGTCGAGTACGAGGCGCTCCCCAACGTTCTGAGCGTAGAGGAAGCACTAGAGGACGAGAGCTTTCCCCTCCACCCTGGCGTAGCCCCCGCGGGGTCTCCACCCTACAAGTCGAGGAACGTAGCATCGTACACTAGAGTTCACAGAGGAAACGTCAAGAAGGCGTTCGAAACCGCAGACTTCGTACTTGAGGAAGAATACCACACTCAGCAGGTCCACCAGTCCTACATAGAGCCCCGAGCAACGACTGCAGAGTTTGACCAGAGCACACGCAGGATTAGGGTCTGGACTTCCACTCAAAGCCCCTACTGGACAAGAAACTCGCTCGCGGAAATCCTCGGCGTTCCTGTGAGCCAGATCCGGCTCTTTGCGACTCACACAGGAGGCGGGTTCGGTGCCAAGCTCTCTGCACACCTTGAGCCTTTCTGCGTGATGCTCTCCAAGAAGACTGGGAGGCCGGTCCGAATTGTCCTGACAAGGGAAGAGGAATTTGTTGCCGGGACGCCAAGGCCGCCCCTTCATTTCTGGATCAAGAGTGCTGTCAAGGACGGGAGAATCACAGCCAGGCAAGGGAGGGCGGTCGTCGACACAGGAGCTTACGCCTCGGACGGCGCCGTGTACGCAAATATCGCCTCCTTCGCACTCATAGGTCCTTACAACATTCCAAACGTGGAGACCGAGGGAATCAGCGTACACACGAACAAGCAACCGTCCGGCGCCTTCAGAGCTCCGGGAACTATGGAAACAGCATTCGCAGTAGAATCGCACGTAGACATGCTGGCGAAGAAGGCAGGAATAGACCCACTTGAATTCAGGCTAAGAAACGTGTGGGAGGACGGCGACCTCGGCCCCACCGGGCAGGTCATGAGGGGTGTTGGATTGAAGGACGCCCTCATGCGCGTTGCTGAACAGGCTGGCTATGATGAGTTCAGGTCAAAACCGAGGGGACTTGCCGACCCGAATCTCAAGCATGGAATTGGAATCGCCGTCGGCCTAATCCCGTCAGTCGGAATTCACGCGAGCGCTGCCTACATCAAGCTAAACGAGGACGGAAAGGTAGTTCTAATCACAGGCACCCAGGACACTGGGTCGGGTGCACAGACAGGGCTCGCCATGATAGCTGCCGAGGAACTTGGCGTGAATTTGAAGGACGTAATCATCCAGAGCGGGGATACCGACTTCGCTCCCTGGGACGGTGGCGCGCAGGGGAGCAGAACGACGTTTGGTGGAGGGAATGCCGTCTTGATGGCAGCTAGAGACGCCAAGGAACAGATACTAAACGCTGCATCCTACGTCCTCAAGGTTGACAAGAGCAGAATCAGACTGAAGGATGGCATCGCTCACTCGATGGAGTCAAACAACTCGATAAAGTTCTCCGACCTGGTGGGGAGAGCCCAATTCGATGCTGGAGGACCAATCGTCGGAAGGGGTTTCTTCGTGAAGGACTTCCCCGAATACGACAAGAACTCCCTGGAAGGATACTTTTTTGTGCCCTCTCTGCACGACTCGACATTTGTGGCCCACATCGCGGAGGTCGAGGTCAGCGCCCTGACAGGCAAGGTGCGGGTGACGCGCTATGTCGCTGCCCAGGATCTCGGCCGTTGCATCAACCCTCTTGGTGCTGAAGGGCAGATTCAGGGAGGAGTGGTCCAGGGGATAGGTTACGCCCTCTACGAGGAGATTATTCACGATGAAGCCGGGTCCACGGTGAATCCCAATTTCGGAGACTACAAGCTGCCGACGATAGTGGACGTCCCCTTGGTCGAGCCGATAATAGTCGAAGGCCACTATGGGAGTGGCCCCTACGGTGCGAAGGGAGTCGGGGAGGCAAACATAGTTCCACCCGCAGGAGCGATAGCAAACGCAGTATTCGACGCCGTGGGAGCGAGAATCAGGAGAATCCCATTGAGACCGGAGAGAGTCCTGGAGGCAATAGACGAGCTAGCCTCGATGGCGGCCTAGGACAAGCTGTGGATTAGCTCGGCGGCGTCCGTACCCATCGGAAGCACCACGGGCTCCGAGACACCAGCGGCCCGGAACTCTTCCACCTTCGCCTGTATCTCCCCCTTCGTCCCGCATGCAGCAAACCTGTCTATTATTTTTGGGGTTACCAGGTCGGCCGCCTCGGACATCCCCTTCTTCTTCAGAGTGTTGCGAATATTCTGAACGTCTCTCTCAGCGATTCCAGCAGCGACCAAGTTCTCCGGTCTAGCGTAGGCGGCGTCGAAGGCCAGGAACCCCTTGAGCGCCCTGCTCGCCTCGCCTAGGCCAGCGAGTATGTACGTCCCGATTACCGGGTCCCTCTCCACCCTCCCTGCCTTTCGAGCGCCAGCTCTCACGAGCGGCACAGCCCACTTGACGTTCTCCACGGCGAAGCCAGCTGTGAAAAGAACCCCGTCCCCAATTCTTCCTCCCAACTCCAGCATCCTCGGTCCAATCGCTGCTAGGTAGATTGGAACGGGCGACACCTTGAGGTCGCTGACGAGAAGCGAGAAGTAAGGGTTTTCACCAAGCTTGACACCCTTCGACGAGAAGATCTTGCCTGCATAGTCCAGCTTCTCTCCTGTGAGCAATCTTCTCACGATCTCGACGGACTCGGCCATCGCTTGGAGCGGGTGACTGAACTTGATCCCCATGTTCTCAATCAGGGGTTGCACTCCCGTACCGAGCGCGAGTCTGATTCTTCCCCCTGAAAGCTCGTTGAGTGTTGCGATCGTCTCTGCTATCAAGACCGGGTTTCGGCTGAAAGGGTTAATGACCCCTGTGCTGATCTTCACCTCCCTTGTCACGTAGGCCACGCAAGAGATGTTTGAGATCGCGTCTCGAAGATAGTAGTCCTCAGCACACCAGACAGAGGAGAATCCTTCCTTCTCCGCTAGCTGGGCTAACTCTGCAACCCGCCTGGCGCTGTGCGGTGCGCCAGTGAACCCAACTCCTATGTCATCTCGTCCCATTGTCATGAGTCACTCCAGTCTCGTGAAGTGCTCGTGAATCACTTTCCACTTTCCCTTCTTCCAGAGGATAATGGTGAATCTGCTTCTCCCCTTTGTAATCTTTGAACTCTGTTTCGTCTCCCACACGTCAGTTCCCGTGACAACAGCGACCGCCCTGCCAAGGAAGTCTACACGTACGTCTTCTCTGTCAATCGAGGCGGAGTCGACCTCGCCCAACCCGCCTAAGAACTTCCTGAACCCCTCTCCGTCGACCCTCTCTAGGTAATGCGGGTCGTCCTCGAAAGTGCAGAACTTCGGATTATTCGTATCGTAGACCTCGAGTATTGTCTTGACATCCTTTGCAGCGATCGCCGCAGGAACGGCCCTGACAAGTGAGAGAACCCTTTTCCTTTCGTCTGTTTCCCAGCTATCCCTGGTCATGGTAGAACCGAGACGTTGTTACAACTATTTTAATCCGTTCGGAAATGACCTTCTTCACACCAACTCTCCCGACTGGTCCCTGCCTGAGACCTTGGTGCTCCTTCCGGCAAAATGAAGAAATAGCTGCCTTTGCAGTTGCTTTAGTTTGAAGATAAGCTTCGGTGCGGCAGTTCCTCTCCATGGCAGACTTGGCCCCAACAGGGTTGACTTTCTCAGGGAGGCCGCTCGCACCTTGGAACAATCCCCGATCGACTCAATCTGGATTGAAGACCACTTCCGATTGCCGGCAAATGAAATAGAAGCAAGCGAGGGAGAGTCGAAGATCGACGAGCCACTGGAAGCCTTGACGACACTCGCATCTCTTGCCACCATGACGAAGAGAGTGATGCTGGGGACCGAGGTCACGCCGATGACCCTGAGAAATCCGGCAATGCTCGCAAAGATGGTTGCCAACGTAGACATACTCTCCGCTGGAAGGGTAATCCTCGGCGCAGGAGCGGGATGGAACAAGAAGGAGTTCCTAATGCAAGGCGTTCCCTTCGAGGAGAGGGAGGCGAGGTTCGAGAAGATGAACGAGGCTGTCGAAGTCGTGAAGCTTCTGTGGACGTCAGATGAAGTGAACTACAGCGGCAAGTACTTCACGCTAAGAGCGGCCTGCGTCGCCCCGAAACCGGTCAGCAAGCCTCACCCGCCCATCTGGTTCGGGGGCTTCTCTGAACTCATACTGAGGGCAGTAGCCAAGCATGGCGACGGTTGGATAAACGCGACGAACGCGCACCCGAACGAAGTCAGGGAGCAAATCAGGCATCTCAAGCTGTTGTTGGCCGATGCCGGAGGGAGAGGTATGGATGAACTGAGAATATGCGTCCCCCTCCTTGCAATGGTGGCAAACGACAAAGAAGTGGCCCTGAGGCGCGCGAAGGAGTACATGGACAGGGGCAAGTTCGACAAGACACTCAGATTCTTTGCTGATACGATAGACTACGGTCTGGTCGGGACGCCGGAGCACTGTATATCTAGGATCAAGGAATACACTTCGATTGGGGTGGACACGATTCTCTTCGATGTCCGGCCGGCGAGCAACACCTTCTCCTCGCTGAAGTTGCTCTGTGATGAGGTCATCCCATCATTCGCGTAGAGGGACCGAGCGCTAGTCGCGTTTGTATGGCCTGCCAATTGACGCAGGCTGGTTGCTACGCGTCCACTTATACGAAATCCCGATGACGGCTATCGCGAAAATGTAAGGTAACGTGGCAAAGATCTCGTATGGAAAAGTAGTCGAAATCACCCCGCCACCGGAGAAAAGTCCCTGCAGGTCCGCCACCAATGACAAAAGAAGACCCACCACGAGCGTGGCTGCAAATGTAAGTTGAGTTCTCCAATTGCCCACCCGCACGAGCGCGATTGCAATCAATCCACGACCAGCGGTTACATTGTCGGAGTAAAAACCGGTCTGGGCCATTATCATTGTCATCCCGCCCAGCGTCGCCAACACTGAACTAATCACTAGGGAAAGGTATCGAACAAGATAGACGTTTACAGCCATCGAGTCAGCCGCAAGAGGGTTCATTCCCACGGCTCTAATCTTCAGCCCCAGATTCGTGCGATAAAAGAAGATATGCGTTAGCACGACCAGAACGTACATTAGGTACACGATGATCGGTTGATTGAAGAACGGCCCAATTAATGGAATGTCTGACAGGTACGGTATTGCCACATTCTGGAAGGTCTTGATAGACAACGAGAATGCGGACAATCCAAGACCGCCAAGATAACTTCCGTATAGGAAGCTCGAGAGAGACGGTCCTATTACCAAAAGCGCGATGGCAAAGATAATCTGATCTGCCCCTAGGGTCACTTCGAAAAACCCACTTAACAGTCCAATTGCAATTCCTGTGAGCAGCCCAAGCCCCAACCCAATCGCGATGTTTCCGGTCGCGAGGGTCCCCAGGAAGCCCGCGACGGCGCCAAGCAGCATCTGCCCTTCGATTCCGAAGACGAAAACTCCCGAAAGCTCGCCCCACATGACGCCAAGAAAGGCGAAAGCGATGGGTGCGGACAGAAAGATCGTGGTCCCAACAAGAGTGGTGTAGAAGCCTAGGTCAAAAGCCAACTACCTCCGCCTCACTAATGTTCGCAGCCTCTGCATTATGGGCAAACGCGCCGAGACGAAGAGGATAGCCACTCCGCTAATCGTAATTGTCAAAGAGGAAGGGATAGTCAGCTGAACGAGCAGGCCGAGCCCTCCGATTACCAGGGCGACGAAGAATACTGAAGCGGGTATCACAGCCAGGGGGTCTAATCCCGCAAGGAAGACAATTGCTATCCCAATGAAGCCGTAGCTATTTGTGAACCCGCCCGCAGAATAGGCTCCCCCAGAAGCTCCCGCGATGATGTTGAACGTGAAAGCACTGACCATGGCCATCCCGCCCATGCCGACGAAACCACCGCTCAAGAACGACACCGAGATGAACAATCGATTTGCCTTTGCCTTTCCAAAATAGGCGATTGCCGTGCTTCGATTGTTCCCCAGCACCCGGAGCTTGAAGCCGAATTTCGTTCGTGTCAGGACAAAATAAAGGAAGACTGAACATGCGACCGCAAATGGGAAGACACCATTTATTCCGAAGAAGCTCGGGAATATAGCATCGTTCGGTACGTTGACGGATCCCAGTACCGCGGCATTTTGCGAGGTTGGGGCCCTGAAGGGCACTCTGACCAAGTAGAAGACGACAAAAGCCGCACTGGCCGAGAGAAGGAGCGTTGAAACTATGTCATCCACGCCGAAGAAGACCTTCAAGAGACCACTAATCGACGCCCATGCACCAGAGATGAAGAACGCAGCCGCGAACCCCACGAAGAGCGTCGCCGGAGCGTTGTTGAGATGCGCAAGGTAGGTAGCCATGACTCCAGTCATTCCGCCGAGTAGCATCTGACCTTCTCCCCCTCCGTTCCAAAATGAACCTTTGAATGCAAGCACGAGGCCAAGAGACACGAGAATCAGTGGGCCACTCTGAGACAGTGTGTAGAGGAAACCACTTGGACTTCCGAACGTCGAAGTAAAAATCGTAGCGTAGGCTTCGAATGGGCTCCGACCGATGCCGTAGACAAGCAAGGCACCAACAAGAACAGAAATCAACACGACCACTGTGGATAGTAGCGCGTCCCTCGTCCGTCTTCGCCAGACTTCGCGCTTCTGAATGATCTTCAAGTTGCGATCTGTGCTCCTTCACTCGCCTGGGCACCGACCATGAAAGACCCTATTGCCTGCCTGGTCCATTCTTGCTTGGGCTTGACCTCGGATAATTGCCCCTCGTACATTACTCCAATGCGGTCGGCTACGTAGATGACCTCGTCTACGTCTTCCGACACGAGCAAAACAGATACACCTCCACGCTTAATCTCCAAAATCTGCTTGTAAACGAGATACGTGGTATGAAGATCGAGTCCTCTGGCTGGGTGAACCGCAATCAAGACATCGACATCCCTGCCAAATTCTCGGGACACAAGCACTTTCTGGATATTTCCACCCGAGAGTTCCCGGAGTAGGTCTTCCTGCGAATTGCACTTTATCTCGAACCTTTCGATTGCCGTACTGGCGAATTGTTCAAGCGCGTCCCATTTGACAAACGGCCCATCCGACAATTGGTCTACTAGGCTGATGCCAAAATTGTCCTTCACCGAAAGGTCTGGAGCTAATCCAACCATTATGGGGTCATCCGAAGTGAAGGCAACCCTTGCGATTCTTAGCTTGCGCCCCATCTTTGATATTGAGGCATCAGTCGTTATCTCTCCCATAACTGGTTTACGAAGACCGTACATCGCATCTGCCAGTTCAAGCTGTCCATTCCCCGCAATCCCGATTATGCCTAGGATCTCTCCCCTGTACATCGAGAAGGTCACATTTCGAACAGCCAAAGGAATATTGTCGCCACGTACTGATAGACCTTTCACTTCCAAAGTCTTGTCTGTTTCGTTGAGACCCTTTCCGACGGCTGCAGATTCCTCGAGTTCCTCAGCAGCCCCGAACATGGCGACCGCTAACTCCTTTAGTGAAGTTTCACTGACCAACTTCTCCAAAACGAGTCGACCGGCCTTCAGGACAGTGACCCTGTCGCAGTAGTCCACGACGTCCTGTAGCTTGTGGGTTGTGATCAGAATTGCAAGACTTCTTTCTTTCCCCAACTTGGCCAGATCCCTAAACAGCTTGTCTCTCTCTTCATAGGCGAGGACTGACGTTGGTTCGTCCAACAATAGCACCTTCGCGTCGCTTTCCAATGCCCTTGTAATCTCAAGCCTTTGCTTAACCCCCGCAGGCAAGAGAGCCACCCTGGTATCCAGGTCTACGTTCTTACCGTACTTGTTTATCATATCCTTCAATTCACCAGCGGATTTGTCGGGGAAGATCAGACTCAGATTCTCTTTGACGGTAAACAGATCGATAAGGGAAAAATTCTGATAAATGGTGTGAATGTTTTTCTTCACGGCATGTCTGGCGGAACCGAACTTTATCTCTTGCCCCTCGTAATAGATTGTTCCACTGTTGGGCTTCAAGTAACCGTTCAACATCTTTAGGTAAGTGCTCTTCCCCGCTCCGTTCTCACCTAGAAGAACACCTATCTCACCACGACGAACAGACACGGATACGTGGTCGACAGCGGTCAGGTCTCCAAATCGCTTTACTAGATCTCGTCCCTCCTCGACGATGTTGGAAACTTGCAACACCAGCATTTTCGCTGGGCTCTGATTCAAGCTGTTCAGATGCTGAGAAACAGAGATGAGCCGAAGGAATTGGCACGACCGGTTTGTGCAAATTGGTACAGACTCGTCCTCCTAACGGATACTTTCATCACGTCCGGCATCAGCAAATTGAGTTGCCTCCCCTTTTTCATATGAATTCCCATGATGCTTCCGCTTTCCAACCGTGCAAACGAGGCTCCTTCGGACTTCGCCGAACCAACTTGGACGCAAACCAGCTGGCTGTAGACAAGCTAGTTTGATAAACGATAGCGAAGGTTCATGAATTAAGTTTTTAAGCTACAGATTCGAGCCTAAAAGTCGAAGCCTCTTGAAGTTTAGCAGGAGAGCGGGGCTGGCGAGGGTTACCATGGTCGGAATTGTTGTTGTGGTCTTGGCAGTGGCTGGTTTTGCTGCGTATTACCTTAGCACTTCTGCGGGTCCCTCTACTTCTAGCAGTTCGTCTTCTACATCAGTAGTTAGCTCAACGTTAGTTAAACCCCCGACTACGACTAGCGCCGCTGCACCTTACAAGATCGCAGTGGTCGCAAGCGGACCTTCCACCGCCTACTTCGCCGAGTTCTTCTTTGCTGGCGTAAAGCAGGCAGCTGACGCACTGAGCACTCCTCAGCAGCCCATTTCGGTCGTTGCTGCGTATAACGTTCCTTCATCCCAAATCATATCCGTGAGCCAAAGTTACGCTTCGCAGGGATACAAGATGCTCATCTTTTACGTTGACTACTTCGCGAATTACTACGATGTAGCAAAGGCTGTTCCGGGCGTGCTTTTCGTTGACGAATATGCGACTCCAAACGGATACAACAGTACAACTTTCAACTACAAGAACCCTGAGAGCAATATTTACACCTACAATCAAACAAATGTTGTTGGCTGGGCCGTAGACCTTAATGGTGCATATTACGTCGCAGGTGTCGCCGGAGCCCTGGTGTCCCAAACTCACAAACTTGCGTACGACGCGGCGTTCAACATCCCCGCATTGGCTGGCTGGTACAACAATTTTGCCTCGGGTGCGCATTCAGTGAGTCCTAGCGTTCCCGTGTACTATGGCTTCACCAACGACTGGACCGACCCAACGAAAGGAGCCGCGCTGGCCGATTCACTGATAGCCCGTGGGAGCGATGTGCTAGCGACAGCGGGAGACACACAGACTATCGGGGCCGCCAAAGAGGCAATTGCAAAAGGAACATACGGAATGGGCTATCCAGTTAACTTCAATAATTTCTCTGCTAGGTGGATGCTCGGCAGCGTCTACTTCAATGCGACAGGAGAGGCAATGACCATCATCCATGATGCGTTGACTAACAACATCCAAGGTCATTACTATGACCTCGATATGGCTCACAACGGAATAGCTTTCGTTCTGAATCCGGCATTGGTGAGTTCCGGAGTTGTTACTCCAGATATTCTCACAAAGATAAACGCAGCCACCAAAGCTGTCACTAGCTACTCAGTTACGATAACGCAGATTCCTACCTTCCCAGCACAACCTCCATAGGCGTCTGACCCGGGTCGAAGGGTTAGTGAGTCGTTCACTAGCAACTCTCCTTTTTGTTGTAGGGTTCGAACAGATGCCCCAGATGCCATTGCGAAGGTACGTAGATCTCAGGGGACTGAACGAGGAGCTCAACGATCGAGGGGTCCACTCTAAGCAAAGATAAGGGTTGGATATACGCAGGATGAAAGTCAAGTATCTTAACTACTCCAAGACCACGGACAGTTTGCTCCGGCACGAGGCTCACTGTCTGATACTCCTTCCAGGTGGTCGTCTTCTCGATAGGATTGATGGCAAAGTAGCCCTTGTAATAACCCCCATACAAGTACTGCTTGAATTGGGGATCTTGCATGAAAGTATCGTCAAGTCGAACGTATCCTTGCTCCCCCAGCGACAGATTGCAGGAGTCTGTTAACTCTGGATGTCTATCTCTGAATCGCTTCATCGTAACAAGTCCAACAGAGAGAGCGCCCTCCCGAGCCACTGGCCCTAGCGCCACGCTATTGTCAGGCGCGGTGAAAGAATAGAGTGGAACTTCTCCTGTATTGAAGACGAAAGTGTCACCGGACTTGACTGGAATATCGCCCATCATCCCCGTGAACTGGATTGTTACAGAAGCCGCACTGCTCTGTTCGCTGATTATCCCGGCACTCGTCGCATCCATGTTATTCAATTCGCTTCCGAAATTCTGAGCTAGGAAGCCAAAACCTTCGCGAACATATCTTCTCTTGCCGTAGTAGACAGGGTTTGTCGGATCGTTTTCCGGATAGTACAAGTCCAGGAGTTGACCTTGTGCTTGGACCGGGCCTTCACTGAGCCTTAGGTCGGCCATCCTGACCAGTCGAGCGTCACCGTCCTGAACGCGGGCGATGAACGGAAAGGTGAACAGTGCGTTGGCGTGCGCGTGTATCCAGAGAAGATTCGGGTATTCCCGAGCAAGCGACGCTGTGCTTGGGTCGGTGAGTTCATCCGCGACAACGGCCGCCGCTGCTGTCGATATCCTGTCGCCCACAAATGCTTTCGTGCCTGACGACAGCGAGTTCCAGGAATCAACAACCTTGGAAACTGCACTCGACGGCAGCTGAAGATAGTTAACGGCATAAGCGACCCTGTCACCGTCGTCTCCGTACTTCGCAGCTTCGGCGGCAAGTTCCTTCTGCTCGAGCGAGGTAACATACCTTCGAAGTGGGAAGTTTGGTCCAAGATAGCCAGACGAGTCTAGAACCGCGTAACTAACGAATGCGGCGATTGATGTTCCAAGAATCTTCAGCACCTGTCTCCTGGTATACCGTTTGGGTGTAGGCGCGCTCCCGGACACAATTCCAGACACGACGTGGACATCTTACTATAGATTTTCCCGACCTTGGTCAGAATCTGCCAGATTAAACCTGACGAACCGTCCGGCATCAGCCTGAGTGGCTTGAATACTCGAGAGCCATCCTGATATCCATGAAGCTGCTCGTGCTCCTCCCCGTCCTGAAGTCGTCTGGTATCCCGAGCAGTTCTTTCACTGCACTTCGGAATAGGACGTCGTGAAACATGAGCCCACTCCCACGCGGTAGCCGCGAGCGCCACGTTCTCTGCCGATGCACCTGCATCCACCAAAGAGGAGAACTGAGTGGACTTCCCGCGTGACTCGGCAATCTTGAGGTCGGTGTAGATTGGTGAGACTGCCGAGGGTTCTCCCAAGATTCCGGGACAGACCAGCTGTAGGACGTGGAGCGTCGTTTCATCGTTCACAACGATCGCCTCCTGTACAGAGTGTTTCCTCCCGTTGGTGCCCGGTGCGCGGATTAGACGAGTTTCCTGAGGACTTCGTCAATAGGTTGCTTCGAGAAGAAGCGTGTGGCTCTCCTCTTCTTCAGGCGTCAAAATACTTCGAAGGTTGATTCGCCCCCCTTTCTTACGGTTTGATAATAGATCTTTGAGGTCGCCTCGAAACCATTAGGCCTGGGTCCATGCCCGAGGTTCCACCCTCGCCCTCTGCGCCATTATCGAAAGACTGTTCTTCGATGTTTGCAAGATTCCGCCCAACCCTTATTATTCGTGCGAAGGTCCCCTTTGTGAAGGTACCTGCTGCGAGTTGAAGAGAGGATTCATTGGCCTGGGGCTCAATACGGGGATGCCCGCCCTCGATATAGTCAAGTGGAGCAAGAGGGGCGAACGTAACGGTTTTGACTCGATCTGGCTCTCTGAAGACCCTTACTACAGGGACTCTCTTCCACTGATGAGCGTGATTGCGGAGAATACCAGGAGAGTTAGGATAGCCACGTGCATTGTCAATATCTACACGAAGCATCCAGTCTACATGGCGATGGCTGCAGCGACTGTTGACGAAATCTCGGAGGGCAGGCTGGTGCTCGGGGTGGGCAGAGGGGTGAAGTCGCTCATAGAAGGCGAACTTCATATCAGCTACGGTTCGCCTCTGCAATACACGAAGGAATACTTGATCTCACTCCGAAAGCTTCTCGCAGGGAAGAAAGTAACACTGGAGGGGGAGGGCGTCAATATGACAAACGCGCAGCTTCACTTCGTTCCATTGAGGTCGGAGATTCCGATCCTCCTAGCTGCTATGGGACCAAAGACGCTCAACCTAGCGGCTGAGTACGGAGACGGTGCTATGTTGAACTCCTGTACGTCGGTCAAGCAGGCGAAACACTCGGCAGAGATTGTCAGCTCGTCCTCGCGAGGTTCTATAAAGAGGGAGTTGGTCTGTGCGCTCTGGGTCAGTGTAGACGAAGACGTCGACAAATCCTACGACGGCGTGAGAATGTCAGTCGCCTTCCTCCTCTCCATACCCACATTCGGCGAGGTGTTCCTGAAAGAGGGCGGGTTTCAGACATACATGCTCGAAGACCTCCGCAGAACCTTCCGCTGGGATAGGAAGGTGGGAGACCCGATGTGGCATCTCGGTCAAGCAGACGCTAGCAAGGTCAGGGAGCTGGTTGATGACAGAATAGTAGACGCGCTGACAGTGTGTGGCCCAGTCGAGGATTGCAGGAGGAGGATTCGTGACTATCACGACGTCGGTGTCACCACCGCTATTGTAAACCCTATGACATCCAAGACGTTCGCGAAGTCGAAGGAACTCGTTGGATAGGGCGGACTCGACGTCACTATCACGTTCTTGCCGACTGCAATCGAATCTTCTATTGATAAGCCTGAGCGTCGTTCCCCATATGAAGACCTCGATCTAGCAAGAACGATTAAGGCTGTGTGCCTAAATGAGATGGGATTCAGAAACAGACTTGAACTATCAAGCCAAGGAGCTGAGGAACATAGTCGCCGGAGCTGCACTCCTCGGCGCCGGTGGTGGCGGGTCCCCGGTCCAAGGTAATGCCGTTGTAAGTCAGATAATAGACGCGAGGAAAAAGATTGAGGTCGTCGATTCCAGGAAGGTTCCAGACGATGCACTGGTCGCCGTCGTCGCCGGCATGGGCGCTCCTTCTGCCTCGAAGAGGGGCTGGAGGAACGAGCACCTTCCAGCAATCGAGATGTTCAACAAGAACTACTCACGGAAGATTGATTACCTTCTGCCCTTCGAAATCGGGGCAGGGAATTCGGCTGTCCCGCTCCACGGAGCTGCTTTCACCGATACGCCTGTCGTTGACGGCGACGGTGCGGGGAGGGCGGTACCCGAACTGCAGTTGACAACTTTCGATATCTACGGCGTTCCGATCTCACCTATGAGTGTTGCGAGCGCAGATGGAGAAGGCGGCATGATCTTTGCAAAGACCGCTCTAGCGGGAGAGAAGATATCCAGAGCGATGACGCAGGTCTTCGGGAACAACTCGGGTATAGTTCTCTACCCAATGATGGGTTCCACCATGAAAAAGGTCGTCATCCCGGACACTTATGCTCTGTGCGAGAAGGCAGGCAGCATAATCAACAGACTGAAACCCTCTGGAGAGAAGATATCCGAGAAACTACAACAAGAGCTAGGTATGACTGAGCTAGGAAGAGGCGTCGTAGCCAAGAAAGTTACCGAGACGAGGGGTGGCTTCGATTATGGCCACTCTGACGTGAAGGGTAAGAAGGACACTCTAAGGGTACTCTTCAAGAACGAGAACATAATCGCACTGAAAAATGGCAATATCATCACAATGTTTCCCGACCTAATCTGTTGGCTTTCTGAGGATGGGGACTCGCTGACAAACACTGACATGGAGGAGGGCCGTCGGGTGATAATCCTCGGTTTGGCAGCTCACAACCAGATGAGGACAGAGAAAGCCCAGAGGGCGTTCAAGCCCCTGTATGTCGAGCAAGGGCGCAACGAGGATTACCAGCCTCTCGAGAGACTAATCTGATAGACGCCTCGTACCGATAAGGCGTCGAAGGTAAAAGAAGAGTCGCTTCGTGCGATGACATTCGCGGTTCTTCTCCTTCCCTAGAGCTTCTTCACAGGATTCCTCAGCACTCCAATCTTCTCTATCTCTATCTCGACTAAGTCATCATCTTGCAGCCTGAACTGGTCAGCAGGCACGAGCGATGTTCCCGTCATGAGCAATGTGAATGTCCTCAGGACATTGTCCCTCTTTAGGAATTCTGTGAGCTCACCAACTCGTCGGTTGAGTTGGGACGTACTCACCCTGCCTTCGAAAGCGACTGTGCCAGCCCTGAGGATTCGCATTTCAATCTGTAGTGAATGTGGGTTTGTAATCTCGTCTGATGTAGTTACGACGGGCCCAACCGCACAAGACCCTTTGTATATCTTGGCCTGGGGCAAATAAAGCGGGTTTTCGCCCTCGATGTCTCTCGAGGAAACATCGTTACCGATTGTGTACCCAGCGATGCTCGCATCCCCGTCTAGGACCAACGTAAGCTCAGGTTCTGGGACTGTCCACTCGCTGTCGCTCCTAATACAAACCTCTTCCCCCGGGCCCCTGCACCTTAGCCCACTGTCCTTGAAGAAGACCTCCGGCCTGGGGGCGCTGTAGACATAGTCATACAATCCCTTCATCTTGGTCTCCCTCTCCCTCGCCTCCTTACTCCTGACGTATGTGACTCCCGCTCCCCAAACCTCAGTAGGCACGACTGGGATTCTCAGAAGCTTCTCATCATATTTTGTTCTGCTGGCGTCGTTGACCTTACTCGTGACCAATTCTGAAAGTGTCACCTTCTGCTTCAACGCCTCGACATGGGCACTTTCCATGTCGTGGAACATTTTCGCATCAACGGAAGTCATGTCGTAGAATTCGTTTTCTTCAACGACACCGAACGAAACACCTTTCGCCGTTTGGAATCGGCAGAGTTTCATCCCGTTCACGTCATATCCCTCTGCCAAATTAAGGTGTTCACCCCCTGCGGTACGAATCCGAGGGATCGCGGAAAGGAGCGAAGAGCATAAATGGTTCGGAGCGCTGGCGCCTCCTAGCACATGGTGGTGGGGCACACCATCCATCTCAGGGTCAGATACGAGGAAACAGACACGATGCAGGTCGTCCACTACTCCAAGTACCTCGTATACTTCGAGGCAGGAAGAATCGAACTTCTGAGGTCCCTTGGCTTGGTCTATAGGGAGCTTGAGAGGGATGGACTGCTAATACCAGTCGTGAAGGCTGTTGCGGACTACCACGCTCCCGCAAGATTCGACGACGAGATCATGGTCAGAACCTGGATAAGCAAAGTCGGGACCAGCAGCATCAGGTTCGACAACGAAATTACCAGGCTACCTGAGAACGAGCTTTTGTGCGCCGGCCACACGGTGCACGTGCTGGTAGACAAAGGCGGGAAGCCCATCAAGGTTCCTCAAGAGATTAGAAAAAGGCTCTCCCGGACAAAGTAGGAAGATTTGCTGACGCTGCTTGTGCACAGAGAGGTTGACGGCCGGAGACTGGACATGGTTTTCATGCCACTTAGAGGAAGCCCGTTGGTCGAGGAAGGATGGTACGAGCTTTCCTTCCCATATTCTACTATCCCACAGAACTAGAAAATGATAGATTGCAAGGCTGAGGTAGCGTTGACCGAAGGAGTGTGCTGTTGTCGGCGACCTTCCCTAGACTGACCGTCGAGGCATGGCTAAGCACGGATAGCGCGGCAGACCGTAGGGGTCGTACCTTCCCATCCTCTGCCGAGGAAAGCTGTAGAGAGTCAGACTCGCAAAGGTCGTGGTTCAAATCCCACCGGGCCCGCTATCATTGATACTGGGTCCTGTTTTTCAGAAACAGCATGGGATGCTACTACGCTCTTGAAACATCTCGGCGATGGGCTTCCGACACTCCACGCGGCTTGGCTTTTTGAGCCGAGAGTCGATGAATTCTGCCGTTGTCCCACGAAGATATCTTTGTCGGTGTGATTTCGATATAGGCCCTCTTTTCTTGCTTCCTTTCCTGGACCCACCATGTCGGCATCTCAGACGCCCTCCATTGCTGCTCTCTGTACTTCATCCGCATGATCTTCTCTATCCTGTCGATGAGCTTCTGTTCCGTCACCACTCCGCTTCTTCCCCAAATGACTACGCCTCGCAACTCGAGGTATCTCCTCCCCTCGTCCAGAGCACAACAAGCCTTGCCCGCCTTGGCTAACCTCGTCTTCATTTTGTAATCCTGCGTCCTGAGATAGAGCTTCTTGTCTAGGACGCAGAACCATACGGGTGTGACGTGCGGGTAGCCGTTCTCCATCGGGAAAGCGACGTAGAGCTTCTCCTTCGAGTCCACGAATCGCCAGACCTCGTCCTTGGGAATCGCCGTATACTGTCTGTTGGCCCGCCTGTATTCAAGCGCCGTCAGGTCGGTTCATCCCGCGTTTCTACCGCCTCTGTTCGCATCAGGTCCTACTCCTGTCGTGGGTGGCCATTTCTGTCGGGCTCAGGTGCGAACAAAGTGGGTTATCTTCTTGGCTATAGGGCTGGGAAGGGTAGGATTTCTCCTTTGACTTCTTGCTGCGCGAGCCGGAAAACCCGATACCCGGGCGCAGACGTGACAACTGGACCTTGTTTGTGTCAATGCTTTCTTCAAAGTGCGATAACCCTGTCCACCTCGGAGACTTCAGTGTGATAGTCGTACTTCTTCCCAATACTCCTAGAAAGACACTCCTCCTTTGCGTCTGAAAGGGCCTTCTGCCTTGTCATGGGAATCCTGAGAGAGGATAAGGTAGATTCTTACCTGAAATTCGCTGCTAATTTACTTAAGGGCTTCAGAAGAACAAGACTTTCAGTTTGGCCGGGGGGGCATTCGGTTCACAACGCACTCGTGACTCTGACTTTGGTAACCTTGCTGTTGAGCGGAGTGAGCTTTGCAGTACGTACTGCAGGTGCCGTCAGCGGCTCCGGAGGAATAACCGTTTACGCGCATAGGATTCCCGCAGACTATTGGGAGCCCTGCTTTGCGGCGAATT
>Ga0099828_10000749_pt1 | contig 20438 bp, 19 predicted proteins | sample CZO8metaG_2_FD_79338 | JGI IMG/M metagenome (GOLD analysis project Ga0099828, IMG submission 79338) | Vadose zone soil microbial communities from the Eel River Critical Zone Observatory, Northern California, USA - CZOApr15con2H1.8 metaG | ecosystem: Environmental > Terrestrial > Soil > Vadose... | reverse complement strand
CTCGCGCATGACAGTTCGACCAATACACTTATCCGCCGCTACCGGCAGCTCAAGGAGTGATATTATGCTGGACACAAATTGGGTACAACCACCTTTCAATATCGTGCGCGCTGCCCACGCAGAGTATGTCGTCACCGACCTGGAGAAGGCACGAGCTTTCTATGTCGATCTACTCGGCTTCGTGCTGAGCGAAGAGACCAGCGATGCCCTCTACCTGCGCGGCTATGAGGAGCGCCTGCACCACAGTTTAGTCCTGCTTCTGGGGCCAACTCCTGCCGTCGACCACGTGGCTTTTCGTGTTGCTTCGCCGAGCGATCTCGATCTGCTGGAACGCTTCTACGATGCCCTGGAGTGTCCGGTCCTCTGGGTGAGAGCAAAGGAGGCTGGGCAAGCCCAGGCCTTTCCCCCAGGTGAGAGATTATGGGCAGCCTGGATGTATCGCAAACCGAGTGTGCATGATGTTGCGTTGATGAATGGCGTGGGGCCGCGCTTGCATCACGTGGCCTTCTGGATGAGCGATGCATCGAGCATTCTGCGAACATGTGACATACTTGCCGCTGCCGGTCAGGGGGCAGCGATTGAGCGCGGTCCTGGTCGTCATGGGATAGCCAACGCTTTTTTCTTATATCTGCGTGACCCTGATGGTCACCGTATTGAGCTCTATACCAGTGACTATTTCACAGGTGATCCCGATTTCGAGCCGATTCGCTGGTCCATAAATGATCCTCGACGTGCAACTTTTTGGGGGCATATTGCTCCACCCAGTTGGTTCGAGGAGGCATCATGCATAATGGGACTGGATGGTAAGACAATGCCGACACAACCTGCCTTACTCAAAGAGCGACCGCAAACAGTGACGTAATAGATAGCCTCAAGGATGGTCAGAAGCATTTCTGATAGACCTCCAAATAAGCTTCCACTTCCCTGTGCGGTGCAAATTGGCTTATTGCCCGCAACCGTGCCCGCCGTCCATACTCCTGCCTATCTGTTTCGGCGCTTAACATCTTGATGACGGCTTCATATAACGCTGTGGCTGACCCAGGCGGGACCAAAAGTCCTTGTTTGCCATCTTCTAACATCTCTGGTACGGCGCCAGAACGAGTAGCAACAATAGGCACTCCTGCCAGCATAGCTTCAAGCACCGCATTGGGGCAACCATCATGCAGGGACGAGAATGCAAACACATCCATCGTACGCAAGTAACGTAATACATCCTGTCTGGCTACACGGCCTGTGATCGTAATCTTGTCGACCAGATCGTATTTGGCAACGATGTCCTCGAATCTACTTTGCTCTTCTGGGATGACATAGCCTACGAGCAGTAAGTGAGCGGTCGGGTAGTGCTGCAGGACCATTTTGAAAGCGCATAGCAGTACTTCCAGCCCCTTCTTATTCTTGAACACTGCCAGTGAACCGATCAGCGGGCGCGGCAACTGTACATGCTGTGTTCCTTCTGCGAAATCCTCCGGGCAGATACTGTTCAGAATGACTCGCCCTTTTGTGGGGCAAGTCCCTCGATAAATCGGGATACCTGCCCCCCAGGCAGGGTTCCTACACACGATACATGCTCTATGCAGACCTTCCTGGCTCACTGCCGTGATTGCAGTTGCGTTCTCCAATGCCCAGGTAAGGTGATGGAATCGCTCTGTGTGGAAGACATCGCGGTTGATATCGTTGCCTCGAATACTGACGACACTTGGAAGATGCAACTCGTGTGCTGCGTAGACCGTTGGAAATCCTGCAATACTGGCATAGAAGGCATGTAACAGATCGTAGCGACGCTCTACGGATAATTCCAAAAGAGCGTAGTGAATATCAACCCAATGCTGCGCTGTTTTCGTCCCACCCGTCCAGGGGCTGAGTCGAAACATGGTCACGTTGTCAACGTGCTGATCCAGTTGAGTGATCCCATTTCTCCCATGCGGGTTAAATGCACATCGTCCACTTACATCGAGCATGACAATATCAGCCTGTACATTTCCAGCAGTGGAGAGTCCGCGAGCAAGTCGAACAATAGAATTGCCTACGCCGCCCGCTTCGAATATGTTATCGCAGGTAGTCAGCGCAATACGTGTGTTCAAGCAGCCAATGTACTGAGCAACCAGCGGGCTTTATCTTCGTCTGGTGCAAGAATGATTTGTTTTATCAGTAGATTCAGCTCATCAGGCTTGTTCAGTCGAACTACCCGCTCTTGCGCCATCTCTACAAGAGCAGGAAATCGTGTTTCGACGACAACGAGAATTGCTTTCTGTTGTCCTTCAATTTTACCAAGATCTCTTTGTTCATGAACAAATGGATCTTGTTCCAGCAAACTGTCATGCATATGCAATCGATCCTCCACAATCTGCTTCTCTTGCGCCGAAAGCGTTGTTGATCGGCGCAAGATGGTTCGAAATCGTACCAGATGACGCGCTAAGTGTAGTCCTGTGTACCGGTGTTCCATCTCCGTAACTGCCTGCAACAGCATCGAAGCATATGCACCTTTCATCGCAGGTAGCAACGTGTACATGCTCACCACTCCTCTACGTACATACTGCTCTGCTTCCAGCGTCCATAGCCGCAGTACCTGGTGCTGATAGTGCAACAGGGTATCATTCTCATTCCCTTCTCGAAACACAGGCTCGGGAATGCTCGTCTCAAATGGATACAGAACGATAGAGATGACCGGCAGCCGATACTTGCCAAACAATTCGACAAAGTAGAGCAACATCCGGTAGGTCATGTCAGGATCCTCGCTGGTCTGCAACTCCAGGTTGAGGATACGCTGCTTGCCTTTGTACTCAATCAGATACACAAGGTCTGGACGCAGATTCGTTCTGGCAATTTCTGCGTTTTGCTCGCTGATCAGCCTGGACTCAGGCAGGATTTCCGGCAGCATCTCTGCTGCATGATCTTCCATTAAGGATTTCAGAGCACTGTCATACGGTTGTCTTTGATACTCTTCGGCCATGCTCGTAAGCCCTTTCCACGTTCGTTGAGAGCATCATATCATGTCAGGCCTCTACAGGCAAGCAGACTATTTCTTGAGGTTGTGTTAAAAATGTGGATAGAAGTCAGTGTGGGTGCAACGCTCCATACAAAAAATCCTATCCCCACTCTTGCATCAGCTACAAGCCAGCTCCGCTATCAGTTTGGCACTTTGCAAGGCACCACCGGTAGCAATCTTGATCCGTTGCTCAGCGAGATAAGGCTCCGCCAGGCAAGCCTCTAACAAGCTGGCTACTTCTCCCTGCAATATCCTTTCTAGGCCAGCTACACGCAGGATGTTGAGGCTGGCCAGTCTTGTCGTGTGTAACTCTTGTTCGCTGTCGTTCAGGTGACGCGGAACGATCAGCGCATTGGCTCCCGTCGCTATCACTTCAGCCAGGGAATTGTATCCACCAGAGCCGATGAAAAGATCACTGGCTTTTATCCATAACGGTAAGGGATCAAGCAATCTCGTCCAACTCCACTTTGGATGCTCGGACACCTGTACACGTAAGCGCTCATATGCGTCGGCTTCGAGGTAAGGTCCTGAGATCAGGTAGGCGAAGTCAAAGCGTTTTTGGATTTTCGAGAGGCCATTCAGGGTCGCTCTCCATAGCCTTTCAGTTCCCTGGCCGCCGCCATAACTGGCGACGACCAGGCGGGCATGGGGGCCTACACGTAACATAGCTCGCGCTTCTGCTTTGGTTGTTACCGTGGAACGTGTCACATAGCCGGTATATGTGAGCATATCACGCAATGCATCAGGAATCCGGTAGAACTCCTCAATGCTGAGAACACGTTGATCTACGTAGACATGAATGGCGGAAAAATACTTTTGGATGAATGCGACCATGTGCGGGCTAAAAAATTCGTTGTTCGTCTCCGCCGGAGTGCCCAGGATACCGCGCAAACCCAACACTTTCTTTGTGCCGGGTGAATTGATAAGCATAGGGACCAGTTCCCCTTTTTTCCCCTGGGGATGGTAGTCTACAACGAACACATGCGGGCGGAAGTCTCTCACTACCGTCGCTATCAGGTTTTCCCGCAAGGATTGGAACTCTGCTTTCGTGATAGAGAGGATAGGCGTCGTGTGAACGCCCTCAACACCGTCGAATGCCAGGTAGGAAGGAATTTTTACGAAGTCCATCTCCGGCGGGAGCAGTTCAAGGCCTTTTGCTGCCCCTGTAATGCCTAGCACAGCACTGCCAGGCATATAGTCTAACAGGGCCTGGCCCAGTGTTGCGTTACGAACGGTATGACCGAGACCTCGCCCATTATGCCAGTAAAGAGCGATTCTTTTGCTCATCAGACTTTGTTGCTACCCCACAAAGCTGTAATGGAGTCTAGATCCAGCTCGATAAAGCTTGTCGGATAGAACAATTCCCAGCGCGTCAAGACCTCTGGATGCACTTCGCCGAATTGCCCGATTGGCAAGGGCGGAGGCAAGCTCCCCCACCCCGCATCCACACCACTCCCGCCCCTACAGAAGGCTGTCATCTGCCGCCCCGGGATGAGCGCGTGGCTATCGTTTCTCTTTAACGTGTAATCCAGGTGCAGGTGATAGCAGAGCGCATCGAGCAAGGTGTGGGCATTGTTAAAAGGATGCTCGGTTCCCACAAGCAAGATGCCCATTTTCCAGCGTGAGTGTGCAAAGCGGGCGGAGGCAAGCTCCCCCACAGAGGGCGGAGGCAAGCTCCCCCGCTCCTCATCCACACCACTCCCGCCCCTACGTTCCATTCCTGCCCCTACAGATTCGATGAACAGTGTTTCGGTGAAAAGAAAGAAGACCGTGGGGGGAACTGGCGCTGAGGGATGCACCGCATTTCTCAGCAGAGGGGGCAGGCTGCTATCAACAGCGTATTCACGGTTTCTGTTTGCAGCATTGACGAGATGAATGAGCCTTTCGGGTGCAGGATGACACATGCGATCCACAAGGTTCTCGTAGGAGTCAAGCAGTAACCCGACAGTCTGCCGGGCACCATACGCCTGCATGTAGCTCGCCAATCGTTCTTCCAGCACACTGCGCTTTGTTTGAGACCCTGTGTTCGTAGGAGGAATCCTGGGTTGTATCTCATTGAAGTCATAGCCTGTGGCTACGAGGTAATCCTCTAAAATATCGATCACATGGATGATATCGAAGCGAAAAATCGGCGGTGAGATATACCACGTTTGCGATGTGGCATCATAATGTATTTGGTAATGCTGGCTTTCTAGTGCCGTTCTGAAGCGTTCGGTGTCGGGTTGAAAGCCAAAAACATCAAGAATTTGCTGGTTGCTTACGACGAATGGGTTCCATTTGGCAAAGAGCTCTTTTTCGCTTACCGACGATGCAAAACCGAGTGGTTTGTACCCTCTATCCAGGTAGTTACACAGAAATGTGAACAGCAGCCAGGCTCCTATACGTTGATCACCCGTAGTAATAACGACCGTATTTGTTCCTGCTGCCAGGGTCAGGGGGAGAAGCGTCTCGCTCTCATCATCCCCACGATAAATCGGGGGATTACTTGGATCGATGGTAATCGTATTTTCCTTGCCGGAAGTAATGCAGACATCAATGTTCTGGCAGCTACCGAAGCCAATTTGATCCCGTATTTTTTTCAGGAAGTAGCCGTCGTCAACTATTTCGCAGTTCGAGTCAACCTGAACATAAAGCACCCAGGCGGTTTTTCCCTGGGGCACATGCAGAAATTGCACAGGCACCTTGGGCAGATTTTCCATCAGCGCCAGGCTGTATTGTCGTCCGGGCAGTGGTTCAAGCTGGCGGGCCAGGCCTTCCATGCACCAGAGTTCAGGGCGAAAGGTGTCTAAAAAGTTGATGCGTATGATTTCCTGGTCTTCGTAATCAAGTTTGGCTTTTACTTGAAGTAGCCTGCGCTGAATATCTGGAGTATTAATCGCCGGCGCGTTAATCGTGCTTGCCAGGCGTTTGGAAACTAATCTACGCTCAAAATCAACGTTGGGCATTGATCGGTATCTCCGTTTCGGGTATCTCAGTTTCGTTAAATGCATCGAAGCCAATGCTGTTGGGGTCGATAGGCTTTCTCGCGTCGGGCGCCTTTGGATTCGTTACTAAAAAACGAGCCAGGCGGCTAATGTTGAAGCCGATCAGTCCCACCGGTACTGGAACATCCAGGATCGCTGCCGACTCTGGACGCAGCAACCCACCAGAACCTATCTGCACACTCCTGCCATCAGTATACACAATCAGGATGTCGACCGAAACTTCTGCAAATGGGAAATAAGCGGCTTCGACGCGAATATCGACGGCCTCGGGGAAAATAGTCAGGCAGACATGTTTGATAGTACCCAGGAGCGTGGCAACATTCAGGTCGGCATCGGCAACCAGCACATCCATCTGAATGAACTCCGGCCTTTCTGGCCGGGCACGACAGCATCTTGAAAACCCAAACACGCGCAGGGGGAAGTCCTGTGCATTCGCTAATTGTCTGACTGTGACGGGCGTGCTGTGACTGCGCATCACGACACGATCGTTTTGAAAGCCGTCCACATTCCCCCATCCGCGTGATCCCGATGTCCCCAGACCTTGATACTCCCTGGCAAACCGCTGCTGGCAAGCATGTGTGCGTGCTTCAACTTCGGGGCTCTCTTCCGCTAAGGAGATGCCTTCGATGGCCAAAAGGTGCTTGGAACTGCGCACAGGGTGGTATTTCTGCATAAACAGCACATTCAGATTCCAGAATTCGGTCTCAAGGATGGGGCTGGCTACTTCACGAAAACCGGCATAGGCCAGGGAGCGACGCAGATAGGTGAGGAAACGCGGCAAGGGGTGCTGTAACTCTAGACGAATTTCTGGAGGAGCTACGACACTTAAAGGGCGAAACTGCTTGTCGCGCCACTCGCCGCTAAGCAACATCTCGCGCGTTACATCCCCTATCATCGATTGCATCTCGGTTTCTGCATACAGGCGCGCCTGCTGTTGTCCCAAACTGGTTAAACGATAGCCAAGTATCGTTATCGGTTTGTCTTCGATTAATTTGCGCTTGTTTGCCTCTTCTTCAGCAGGATTGTGTGGGTCACGCACTGACGTTTCTTTGACGTGTGTTAAATAGCGCTGCATGTTGTCGATTGACTCGGGTAGAGCCTCTTGCAGTGGGGTGATCTTGCCATTGGCAAAGGCCACCAGGCCGGCACGTTGAAATGTGCCAAGAAACATGCCGATGGTAAATTTGGCCTCTGAGGAAGGCAGAAAGTCGTTGACCTCCTTGAGGGTAAGTGAACCTGTTGTGACAAGATGCTGCCAGAGGCGTTTCTCAGGCAAACCATTTTGTTCATACTCTTGACCAAGTTTCCTCAGCACACACTTTTGCTCTGTGCCAATTTCAATAGGTTCGGCCAGGCCTTTTGCACACAAATAGCCTATGGCGGACAGACCTTGCGCGTACGAAAGCTGCCTACCTACGAGCAAGTCTTCCACTCGTACCGCATGCTCATCGGCCGCTTTCGCCAGCGCGGTAAGCATCTGAATTTCATTTTCGCTGAGAACTATGTCTTGCATGTGTAACTCACTATCTCTCTCGGTAACTATTCGGGACTCCTCACCACCTTCGGTGGTTCGCAAGAGGTTTTTTAATTGCGGGATGTGCAGCCTGCGGCTGCACATCCCGCAATTAAAAGAAGATGCGAGCCGCCTCATATGGAAGGAGTCTTCATCATGTATCAGCGACGCTGCACATCCCGCAGTTAAAAGAAGATACGAGCCGCCGTAGACGGCGAGGAATCAGGCACTTGAATAGTTACCTTTCTCGCAATGTTCCACCTACTGACTCTGCAACATGCCTGATTATCCTGTTGCGTATTGCCACCACTTGATTCTCTTTCAAAGGAGCTTCCAGACTTTCATATGTGAGCTGGTAGGCCAGAGATTTGTGCCCTTGTGGAATAGGTTGCCCCCGGTACACGTCGAAGAGTTCTATCTTGGACAGCACGGAACCACCCCCCTTGCGAATAGCTTCCAGCACCTGGGAGGCTGTGACTTCTTCCGATACGACGAATGCCAGGTCTTCTACTACAGGCGGGTAGTTGCTGATAGGTCGTATGGGCTGTATTCTCCAACTGGGCTTGATCAGCGGTTTGATCTCCATTTCGGCCACATATACCCGGACGGTCGTGGGCAAATCGAATTCCAGCAGCACCCGCGGGTCTAGCTCGCCAAGGATACCTTCAACTTTTCCATTGATCTTCAATTGGGCGCACGTCGGACCGAAAGTCGGGTTGTTTTGTACTGCCTCAAAATCAAGCTCGTTGTCGCTAATACCTATCCGCAGCAGTAGAGTCTCCAGTATACCCTTCAAGTCGAAGAAGTCAAAATGCTGAGCACCAGCTGGATCGGCATGGACACTGGATTGGCGGCGCGGCCCAGTGAGCAGGAGGCTCAGCCGGTTATCCTCCTTAGGGCGCACACCATCGCCCTTCTCCGGCAGGTAGACATGGCCAATCTCGAAGACGGCCATGCGTTCGGTATAACGAAGGTTGTAGGCCAGGTTCTCCAGGGCGCTCACCAACAATGAGCGACGCATTACTCTGCGTTTGACCGAAAGCGGATTGACGAGTGTGACAAATGGCACACTCTGTTCAGCCGTGCCAAGCGGATCACGATTGAGCCTGTCGTGGTTTTCTGGAGTTGTTAAGGTGTAGTTGATGGTTTCCTGTAGGCCACACCCCACAAGAATGTCCCGTATCTTCTCTTCGGTCTCAAGCACGAGATTGCGGCGCTGCGGCGGCAGTACATCGTCCATCAGCGTGGTGTTGATACTCTCATAGCCGATGATGCGGGCCACCTCTTCTGCCAGGTCAGCAGGCACCTGGATATCCAATCGATGCCAGGGAGCTGTGCAGCGCAGCAACGGCTCACCGGGGTTCATGTGTAACCCAAAGACGGCATCGTCCAGTGCAGACTGTGAAGCCGGAAGAGCAGCGCATGTTTCGGTCGCGATATCTAGACGCTGCAATCCGGCAGCAATTTCGGACAGTTTGACATCCATACCTAATATGCGGCGTATATCGCTCTCGGTTGTGTACACGACTCGCTCGGTCTGGGGTACAGGATAGTTGTCTACCATGCCTGGCACAATGCGACCACCGGCGTAGTCACGCATCAGATTGGCAGCCCGGCGGGCAGCGATGGCGTTGAGTGTGGCCGGGATTCCTCGTGTGAAGCGATGGCTCGCCTCACTATGCAGTCTCAGTTTCTGGGAGGTGCGCCGGTTGCTGATGCTGTCGAATGTAGCCGACTCCAACAGGATGTTGCGCGTGCCCGGATGGACTTCCGTGTCTGCACCGCCCATCACACCTGCGATAGCGATGGGTCCAAGCGTATCGGTGATCAGCAGCATGGACTCATCAAGTTCTCGCTCAACCCCGTCCAGGGTAGTCATCTTCTCACCGGCCCTGGCCCTGCGCACGATAATCGTCGGTTTGGAGCTTCCCGCCTCTTCAGCGCGTTTGACAAGCATGTCGTAGTCGAATGCGTGTAGAGGTTGTCCCCACTCAAGCATTACGTAGTTGGTGATATCCACGATGTTGTTGATAGGGCGCATACCTGCCTTACTCAGCCGATCCTGCACCCATTTAGGCGATTCGCCAATCTGCACATCTTTTATCACCATGCCAATATAGCGATTGCACAGATCGGGGTCAGCGATCTCTACCGCTACATAATCCTGAGCATCCTTACCACCCGATAAAGGCCCCACGATAAATCGGGAGCCTTCATCGGGCGGCAGGTGCAACGCTGCGTTGGTCAGTGCTGCCACCTCTCGCGCCACGCCGATCATGCTGAGGCAGCGAGCCATATCTACGGTTAGGTCTAGTTCCAGCACCTCATCACCAAGGTAGTCGCGCAAAGGCATACCCACCGGCGCATCTTCCGGCAGCAGCAGGATACCTTCGTGCTCTTCACTCAAGCCCAACTCTCGCTCGGAGCACACCATGCCGTTTGAAGGGATGCCACGAATCTTTGATGGCTTCAGCTTCTTTTTGGGTCGGGGTTGTTCCTCACTATACGCGTCGATTAATACAGAGCCAGAGTGAGCAAATGCCACTTTGAGCAAAGGCAAATGTTCCATGCCTTTGTAGCGAAACAGGTTAGGCGCACCTGTGACCACCTGCTCTGGCTCGGAGCCGCCATAATCGACGTCAACAAGCACTAACCTGTCGGCGTTAGGATGTGCTCTGACAGCTACCAACCGACCCACTACGATAAGTTCAGGGTCCCACCAATCGCCAACTTTCTCAATGCTATCTACTGTCAGCCCTGCCAGTGTAATGCGATCAGCCAGCTGTTTCGTAGGCAGCTTCAAATCTACATATCCTTTTAACCATGAGATGGGAACTAACATTACCTTTTATCTCCTGATAACCTTCATCAAATGCGTTCGAAAAGCCGCATATCATTCGTGAAGAAGTAGCGGATGTCATCTATGCCATATTTCTGCAACGCGATGCGGTCAGGGCCCATGCCGAAAGCGAAGCCGCTGAACTCGGCTGGGTCATAGCCTCCGTTTTGCAGCACGCGGGGATGTACCATGCCAGCACCAAGCATTTCCAGCCAACCGCTGTACTTGCAGACAGGGCAGCCCTTTCCGTTGCACAGCACACAATCGATATCCATCTCCACACTCGGTTCGGTGAATGGGAAGTAGCTCTTACGAAAGCGGGCCTCACGACCCTGGCCATACATTTGATTCGCAAAGTCGACCAGTACACCCTTGAGGTCACTGAAGGTGATTTTCTTGCCAACAGCCAGTCCTTCCACCTGGTAGAACATGGATTCGTGCGAGGCATCTACTGCCTCGTAGCGGTAGCATTTACCAGGTAGAATGACGCGAATGGGTTCCGGTGCGTATTGGCGCATAGCGTGAATCTGCCCCGGGCTTGTGTGCGTTCGCAGGAGTAAGCCGGGTGTGGTAGTATAGAAGGTATCCCACATGTCCCTGGCCGGGTGGCCCGGAGGTATATTCAGCAACTGGAAGTTGTATTCATCGGTCTCCACATCCGGGCTGTCGTAAATTTGAAAGCCCATGGCGGTGAAGATGGCGTAAATTTCACGCAAGGTGCGGGTAGTTATATGCAGTTTGCCCAGATTCTGGGGCCGACCGGGCAGGGTTACATCTACCCTTTCGGCATGGCGAGCCGCCTCTAGCTCGGCCTGGGCGATAGCTGCCTGGCGTTCCTGCAACGCATTCTCCAGGGTTGCTTTCACTTCGTTTGCAGTCTTACCCACCAGTGGACGCTCTTCGTTGGACAGACCGCCCAGGTTGCGTAAAATGCCGGTCAGACGCCCCTTGCGACCCAGGTATTCGCCGTGCCATGCCTTGATTGCTTCAGTAGTATTGGCCTGGGCCAGGTCTGCCTCGGCCTCCTGTCGAAGTTGCTCCAACTGCCGTAATAAGTCTTGTCGCAATATATTACTCATTTGAACCATGTTCCTCCAGAATCAAAAAAGCTGACAAACGTTCGTCTCATCGATAGGGACGAAGCTGTCAGCAATCTCCGCGGTACCACCCATTTTGAATCAGTGCAAAGAGCGACCACTCATTTGCCTGTGTTCCACTTGGTTTGTCTATAACGGAGACTATCCGGGGCTGTCTACCTGGTTATGTCTAAAAGTAAGCGCTCAACAGCCAGCTCTAGGGTGAACTTCCGCACGTGGGTCTGCAAAAGGGCTTGCAGCCACTGTCCCTCTCTCTCTGTAGCTTCCCCACCTACGTACTTCTCCCCATCATTGCTTCGGGTATCTGATGTATTGCCTCTCCATTATGCCAGATTTCAAGATGAAAGTCTAGAGGCAATTGCCGTGGTGATTATGCCGCTAGCGGTGCTCGTGTGCTTTCAGCCACCTCAAGGTAGCCCTGTACAAGACAATCCATTGCCTGAGGCCACGATCGTCGTTGCGCCTCTACAAGCCCAGCCTGGCCCATTGTATGGCGTGCCACATGGTTGTGAGTCAAGTACGTCAAATGTTCTCGATAGCTGGTGACTTGTTCATCTTCACACATTCGCTGTATATCCAGCAGTCCTGTACGCCCATCGATCACGAGGTCACAAACCCCTTCTGAGAGGAGTCCAACAACAGGCAGGCCTGATGCCATCGCCTCCAGTACCACCTGCCCAAAGGTTTCTGTCCGTGACGGGAAGGCAAAGATGTCGGCTGACGCGTAGGCAGTAGCTAATGCTTCACCACGCAGATAGCCTGTGAAGGTCACGGGAAGCCCTGCCAGTTCCTGCTGCATCTCTGCATACGCGGGTCCATCACCCACGATGACGAGATGGCAGTACTGGTGATCCATTCCCCGGTATGCCTGCACGAGCAGACGCAGATTCTTTTCCCACGAAACCCGACCGACATATAGTAACACCACCTTATTCTCTGGCTCTTCGCGCTCTCGAAGCCAGGTGGAACGTAATTCCGTACTGCTCTGCTCAGGTCGGAAGAGAGTTGTATCAACGCCACGAGGCCAGATTCGCAGGTGTTCAAATCCCTGTAAGCGCAGCATACGAGCCGTCGATGGGGAAGGGCAGAACGTGAGGGAGCACTGGTTATGAATGAAGCGATTGTACTGCCACATCGGCTCCGTGAGGAGAGAAAAACCAAAGTGACTACAGTAGGTAGCCAGGTTGGTATGATAGGAGGAAACAAGAGGTATATTCAAAATCCGTGCTGCTACCAGCCCTGCTGCGCCAAGGATCACCGGGTCTACCAGGTGGACTACGTCAGGTGAAAAAGCCTTGAGACGACGTACAAAGAGCGGACGAAAGAAGTTCATCCGCAGTTCTGGATAAAAAGGAAACGGTATTCCAGCAGTGCCGACGACTTCGGCGCCAGCATACACCTCTATACCACTCTCTGGGCCTAGAAGCAAGGCTTGATGTCCGCCAGCCTGTAAATGTTCCAACAGTATTGCCAGTGTACGTGTCACGCCATCTAGTTTCGGTAGGAAGTTCTCTGTAATAATTGCGACTCGCATATTCTTCACCAGCCAGTCAACCTATGCAAAAATCTTCATACAACAACGGTAGCACAGGGTAGTTAGCTGGAAGTTAAGAGAGGTTAAGAAAAGGTTAGTGTTGCGTAAAATGCCGGATAGGAGTTTATTAAGGCTAGATGACTTATCCCTGAGGCAATTTTAGAGGATCCAGCAGACCTGTGCCTGATCCAAACGGTGAGCGGAGTGGGCTACGTGTTTCAGTTGTAATATGCTTCTCTCCCAACTTGACAGAAAAGGGATTAATTATGAGAATGGATTCTTCCCACTTTTGATTTCCTTCCATCCCGCGCCAGATGCCGATCCGCAGGCGGGTCACCGCGCAAATACCGCGCATTTTGCGCGACATTTTTTTCGGCTCCCCTTTCCACTGCTCTTTCGACTGCATCTTCGCAGCCTGCTTGCCACATCTCCTGAGAGAATGCGGGGTCTCGTCAAGATCGTGCAACTGTCGTCAACTCCTTTCCCTTCAATAATGCCGAAGATCCTCCTACGTTCCTTATTCTTGTTACTAGTGTAGCATATGGAAGGGGTGCGCGTGCGATGGTTACAGCGAGGTTTGCAGGTTTAAGTGATATTGGCCACGAGTGCACCGCCCAGGAGCATCACGCCAGCGCCGAGCAACCGCTGGCGTATGTGACCTTCTCCCAGGAAGAGCCGGGCCCACAGGATGGTAAAGAGAGCGCTGAGCTTGGGGTCTGTGGCGCAATGGAACAGAAAAGTGGTTTAAGCAAAAGCGGTAGAAGAGAAAAAAGAAGCAGATATCCCTGCGGACATCTGCACCAGGAGCTCAGCATTTACGGCTCGTCGTCAGGTTGATCTGGTGTACGCAGTGCTCGGTGCTAACCAGCAGCAAGCATGTCGGGCAAATCAAAATGATACTTGCCAGAGAAATTGATATGCTGCGAGATTAAGGGAGATAACCTGGCAACATCGGCAGCGAGCACTTCTTTGCCTGTTGCCCAAAGAGCTTCTAAGGCATCTTGGGTGTAGATCGTATTCCAAAGAATCACAGCATTGAGGACCAGTCCTAACGCCCCTAATTGATCCTCTTGCCCCTCACGATAGCGCTGGCGAAGCTCTCCGAGCTTCCCATGAAAGATCACACGGCCCAGCGCATGGCGTCCTTCCCCGCGATTGAGTTGGGTCAATATTCTGCGTCTGTAATTCTCGTCATCAATAAAGCAGAGGAGGTCTGGCACCTGTCGTGGTGAGGAGGAGAAGCGGTGCGCCATCAAACGGCCCACCGACCTTGCCTCCATTTCTACGGAATTCTTCAATGATCTGTCTGTTCCAATCGCTCATCTCTGTCATCGTCCTTTCTCTGTAAGACATCGTTTCCTGACTGATCCTTCAATGTGCTTCTCCTTTCAGAGGCGGCCCAATCACCACGATCCCATATTTCTCATTCACGCGCTGAAGCGCTTGTTGGTCTGGTGGCCCAGACGTTACTGGCCCAGACGCGACAATGGCACTGACTTCCTTAAAGTACTTGCTCATTCCTCCTCCCGGGAACGACTCGATGAGGAGATGGCCGTTTTCCGGGCCAACATTGCGGAAGGCATGAGCCACGCCACCAGGGACGAAGATCCATGCTCCTTCAGAGGCTTTCACAGTGCGCCCTGCTACTTTGATCAGGAAGGTTCCTTTCACGATCCAGAAACACTCATCGTATCGGGCATGCTTATGTTCTGGTGGGCCCATCTGAGGTGGGACCACTTCAAACCACGTATCCAATGCCCCATTGGTGGTCTCTCCCGTCGCTTTCCACACCTGATACCAGGTCTCAGAAAGAGACGTCATCTCTCCCTGGCCTGCTTCTCGTATGATCGGAACAGAAGTAGATGTCATCTGGTCTCTCCTTTTCTCTCTTCTAAGGAACGTTATACGCATAACGTTCCTTGTGAATATGCAGGGGAAATGAGAAGACCATTCTATGGTCTCTCATTTTTTCTGTCTGTCCTGTCGTTTTAGCGACTCCTCTATCTTATCTTGACGAGAGAGAGATAAACAAGACATAATTATGCATATATCCATAGACACAAAGCTATCATAGTGAAAGAAAAGAGTGCATTGAAAAAGTCGGGAGCGGTCTCCGCGACCTGGTAGACACATTTTGCCACCAAGCAGGCTTCACACCACGCATTGTCTATGAAATAGATGAGCCAGCGGCACTCTACGAATTCGTCAAAGCCCATCTTGGTGTGGCGTTCGTTCCTGCTTTAATGAAGAAACAGATTCACGAGCAAGCCTTACTATCACTTCGACTGACCAATCCAATCTGTCAACGTACCTTTGGAACAGCCTGGCATGAAGAGCATTATCTCTCTGAGGCAGCACGCACCTTCCACCAGTTTATTATGGAACATTTTGCCGATCTGGAGCAAGAAGCGCTCTCTCTATCATCTTTTCCACTCTTCTAAGGAAGAGAAAGTGGAATTGGAGCAGATCCATGCGTCTCTTTTCTTTTCCAATGATAGCTTTGAGGCTATTGGTTTATATACAATTATGTCTTGCTTGTCTCTTTCCTGCCAAGGTAAGATAACCAGGTCACTGGACAATATGCAGCGTGGTGGACGGATCGTCTGTAGCTCGTCGGTGAGCGCAACGATCCCATTCGCAAGGAAACAGGAGATAGCTGAAACAGGGTTCTGAACGAATGCTATCGCGCTCCTAGAGGCGAAGTGGGCTGATGGGTATGTCGCACGTCAGGGCGGCCAGTGCCGCAGTCCACTCATCCTCATCCCTCGCCTTGCGTGCGCGGAAGTTGATGCCTTGCGTCCCGAACGCCGCGGCGCTACTCGCTTGCGGTGCGCCGCTGAAGACATCTGCCTGCCAGGTGATCTCAAAGTCAACGAATCCAGCGGCCACGACTGTAGCCTTCAGTTCTGCTTCCAGCAGAGCACCGGCAATTCAGCCCGTCCACAGATCGATCTGGCGTTTGGCACCTTCAGGCACTGCCTTCTGCACCAGGATGTCCCCGATCTGTAGGCAGCCTTCGGGCTTGAGCACACGAGCCATTTCCTTTAAGGCTGTCAGTTTGTCTGGCAGCAAATTGAGCACTCCGTTGGAGATGACGACATCAGCCCAACCGTCGGGGACAGGCAACGCCTCGGCAAAGCCCATGCGGAACACGACATTGCTGAACCCGACATTGGTCGCGCTCTTCTGTGCCTTGTGGAGCATGGCAGGCGTCATGTCGATCCCGATGACCTGTCCGTCTGGACCGACCATCTTCGCCGCGATCAGGCTATCGAGGCCTGCACCGCTTCCGACATCCACGATGTTCGCACCAGGAGCGAGACGACCCATGCGAAACGGGTTGCCGGTGCCAGCGAACGACTCGAGAGCGTCTTCGGGAATACCCTCTAACCAGTCGCTTGTGTAGCCGAGCAGTTTCGCCAGCCGACGACCCGTGTGGAAATGGTATCCTCGGCCAGGATCACGTGCCACAGCTGCGTATTCCTCTTGGATTGCCTGGCGCAAGTGCTCCAGGTCAAGGCTTGGTTCAGGGTGTTGATCATTACTCATGAGGGCCTCCATCTTGTTGTATGTCTTCCTTCTTTTGAACGACGAATTCCGTCCGTCGTACGTCATATGCCTTTCAGTTGCTGTGTGTGTTGCAATGGCAGCGTTTCAGCCATCACCGCCTGCACCACGACCCCTGAGAGCACCGTCAACCCGCCGATCACGCCAATAGCCCAAGGCACGCCAAACAGGTCCGCCAGCACCCCGGCGAGCAACGCACCGATCGCATATCCGCTATCGCGCCAGAGCCGGTAGACGCCCAGCGCCGAGGCACGCCAGTTCGGGTGGGCGACATCAGAGACCGCCGCGAGTAGTGTCGGATAGACCAGGGCCGTCCCCAGCCCAAGCAGGCCCATCATGAGTGCCCACCTCCCAAAACCGTGGAGCGACGGCAACAGCCCAATGGCGACCCCTTGGAGTATCATACCCCCTACGATCATGCCTTTGCGACCGAGCCGGTCGGAGAGTGCGCCTGTGAGTAGCTGCGCGGTCCCCCAGACGGCTGGATAGATGCCAGCCAGCAGGCCAATCTGTGCGATACTGAGCCCACCTGCTGCGAAAAAGAGGGGGAGGAGTCCCCAGGCAAGGCCATCGTTCAAGTTATTCACTAACCCCGCCTGGCTGACCCCGAAGAGCGTCCGATTCTTCCAGGATGTGAGCAAGAAGATTTCTTTGAATGATAGTGCTTTGGGTCGATCAGTGGTGATATCCGTAGCCGGTTGTGCTGAGCCTTCCGTTTGCCCGGAGGGATGTGCGAGCAGTGCCGCCTCGTGATGAGCATGCCCATGCGACTCGCGCACGAAGAGAAGCGAGAGCAAGAGCCCTGCCAGGGCAAAGGCCACGCCGGGCAGGAACGGTTGGGGGCGCAGCGCATAGGTGGTGGCAAGATAGCCTGCCGTGATGGCTGCTAGAGAGACCGCGCCGTAGCCTGCCGCTTCATTGAGTCCCATCGCCAATCCCCGGCGGGCTGGCCCCACCAAGTCAATCTTCATAATCACAGTAGTGGACCAACAGAGGCCCTGGTTGATGCCCAGCAAGACATTGGCGAAGACGATCCAGGCCCAGGTGGGGGCGAAGATGATGAGGAACGGCACGGGCAGCCCGACGAGCCAGCCAACCACCAGCACCCCCTTGCGACCGATGCGATCACTGAGTCGGCCCGCAAAGAGGTTGGCCAGCGCTTTGACAACACCGAAGCTCATGATGAAGGAGAGGACCGCCGTAGTGGAAGCCAGGCCGAACGCGCGCTGCCCAAGCAACGGCACGATGCTGCGTTCGAGTCCCACCATACCGCCAACGAAAGCATTGATGATCACTAGCAAGGTGAACTGTTGCCAGTTTGCACGCAAACCAAGCTGAATCGCCGCTTTTGTCCCTTGAGGGGGAAGTGATGTGAGGTCAGGAGATGGCACAGCGGTTCGCTCCTGCTTCCAAATCTGTCACGTCGTGATCTGGCAGCACGCCTGTTTCGTTGAGCCTTACGATCCGCTCGTAATTGGGCGGCGTAGGAGGAATGCGTCTCAAGAGCATCTGCACAAACGTGTCGTGCGTGGCATGGATGATCCCAACCTGTTCATTGACCTGGACGAGGCTCGTAGCAATGGGGATGCCATCAAATGGCACCGGTATGCTGGTATGTCCCGGCAAAAACAGTGTCTCCGAGGGGAGCGTAAGCAGTTTGTGCAGGCTGTGGTAAAGCGCAGACGCTCGCGCTTGTGCTTCGCTCTCATCCCCTCCCAGGTCGGGACGTCCGACCCCCGTGGGAAAGAGGGTATCTCCTGTGAAGAGCACCCGGTTGTCTAGCAAATAGCAGGTGCTCTCCGGCGTGTGTCCCGGTGTATGCAGAGCGGTGAGCACTATGGTACCCGTCTCAAGCGTATTACCATCACGGATCGCCGTGAAGGGAAAGGTGACACGGTTTTGATCAGGGAGAAAGAGCATGGCTCCGCTCACCTGAGCAAGCTGGCGTGAGCGGGACAGGTGATCCGCGTGAATATGGGTGTCCAGCACACTCGTAATCTGCCAGCCGTACTTGCTTGCGAGATCCAGATACACCTGTGGATCAAGCGAGGCGTCAATCACGGTAGCTGCCTTGCCATCGCCAATGAGGTAGGAGAGGCAGCCTTTTCCGGTGCGCCGCACCTGTATGATACGGGCAGTGCCTTGTGGCATCGACACCTCGGCAGTATTCCAGGCCAGACTCCACGCCTTCATCCCCCCCTCAAGGGAGAGGGCAGGAACGCCCCGCGCAGCAAGCTGCTCGGCTGCAAGTTGACTAGTCCTACCAGCAGCACAAACCGTTACCACGGACGCACCATCGGCCACATCTACTGCATCTAGTGCGTGGGGGTCGTGCTCATTGAGGGCGTGGTAGGCATCAATATGAACGCTGCCAGGAATGGCCCATTCCGCCCGTTGGTCGGCTGGCCGTACATCCAGGATGGTGACAGGACGCCCCTCTTCGAGCCACGTTTGCAGTGTCTCGACATCAATCGTTTCCATACACGTCTCTCTTTCTACACTTCCACAGGGAGCGCAAGCATACGCCAGTCTGCAACGCCCTGCTCTAACCGACGTGCTTGGTAGCCATGAGTGCGTAACAAGGCCACCGCCTCATCGGCAAAGACACAATAGGGGCCACGGCAATAGGCCACAATCTCCTTGTCGGCAGGGAGTTCTGCAAGACGGGCTTCTAGTTCCGCAACGGGGATGGAGAGTGCCTGGGGCAAGTGTCCCGCACGAAATTCCTCAACGGGCCGGACATCGAGCAGGATTACCTGGTCTCTGCGCAGTTCCTCCAGTAATGCTTCAGCCGTAATGGGCTGTAAATGCGCCCGATTCTGCAAAAAGGTCTCCACCACACGGTCGATCTCCGCCAGGTGCGCTTCGCCCACCTCTCGCAGGGACAGCCAGAGGGCGGAGACGCTCTCCGAAGCCAGACGATAATAGATGGACGTTCCCTCGCGACGAGTCTCGACCAGGCGTGCCGCTCGCAGCACCTGCAAGTGCTGCGAGGCGTTCGCAATCGACATCCCAGTTTCTTGGGCGAGGGACTCCACGGTGCGTTCACACTGCATGAGCACATCCAACAGTTCGAGCCGATGTGGGCTGGCAAGAGCCTTGCCAACGCGAGCAAATTGCTCATAGAGCTGCGTCTTAAAGGCTCGTTTCTCGTCAGTGTTCATACGATCCTTTCTCACCCGCCATGAGACAAGAAGGAAGTTCCTTCTCATCCTTCATTATTCGATAGAATACTTGAATATAGTATAGACCTACCGCAGGTAATTGTCAAGATGTTGCTTCACTTAATTTTGAAAGTGACACTTTTGCTTATTTAGCGAGACTGATTGTCCAGGATCCGCGCAAGATCATGGACGCCGCGTATGCCGAGGCGCACGGAGGGCTGCATCTTCAACTGAAACCCGGCACCGACGCGGTGCTGCTGAACGCCATTGCACGCGTGATCGTCGACAACAACTGGCAGGACAACGGCTTCGTGAACGGGCAGCTTGTGGGGACGACACGCCTCTTCGAGGACCGCAAGTTCGGCACCACGTCTGGCAAAGCGATGTTCATCAATTCGGACTGGACGGGGCTGGCCGCGCAGGTGTACGCGCAGTTGCAACTGCAAGGCGACGAGTTCTGGGTGATCAATGGCCGGGTGGACGAATTGTGGCAGACCATGTACACGCATAAGCGGGTGCCGTTCATTCTGGAACGCTGGCCCACAAACCATGTCGAGATCAACCCGACTGATGCGGTGCGGCTCGGTGTGCAGAGCGGGGATATCATCTCGCTCGCCAGTGACCGTGTGTATACCCAGCAGCCCGGCACCTTCGATAAGGGCAGTTTCACAGCGGTCGCCTACGTCAGTGACATCGTCCCGCCAGGGGTCGTCTTCACCAACTTTGCGTATCCCGACCAGTGGATGAATAGCAT
>Ga0099828_10000748_pt1 | contig 20448 bp, 18 predicted proteins | sample CZO8metaG_2_FD_79338 | JGI IMG/M metagenome (GOLD analysis project Ga0099828, IMG submission 79338) | Vadose zone soil microbial communities from the Eel River Critical Zone Observatory, Northern California, USA - CZOApr15con2H1.8 metaG | ecosystem: Environmental > Terrestrial > Soil > Vadose... | reverse complement strand
CGGCCCACTGTCACCGCGCGGTCCACGCCGCGCATTGGACCCGCCGGGCCGGATCCGGCTGCGGGCGGCAGTGGCGGCCGCGGTGCTCCGCCGGCCAGGCTCGCCCCCCCGGTCAGGTCCGTCCCGCCGGTCAGGTCGGCCGGGGCAGGCCGTGCCGTCGCAGCCCCGGTCGGCCAGCCGGCCGCCCCGGCGGCGGGCCCAGGGACCGGCCCGTTTGCCGGGAGCCAGGCGGAGGGCCAGGGACCGGCGCCGATGACCCCGTTCTGGCTCCGTCCCATCCGCCGCCGGAAGTAGCGGAAGAGCCATGGAACCGACGCCCGGCCAGCGGAAAGCCGCTTTCGCCCTGATCGTCGTCGCCCTGGCGGGACTGGGCATATTCCTGGTCAGGCCGGGCACATCCGGGTCCGCTGGGCCGGCCAGGTCGCCGGCACCATCCCGGCCCGCCTCGTCGCCGGGCGGCCCGGCGGTGGCGTTGACGCCGCCGCCCGCTGCGACGTCAGCCCCCGCCACGGCGCCAGATCCCGCCCTTACCACGGCGGGCACGGCCAACATCTACCAATGGCTCCCGTTCACCGCGGCGGAGCTGACCAGGGCAGCGGCGGTGGCCACCAGGTTCGGTGTGCTCTACGAGACGTTCTCCTATAGCGAGAGCGCCGCGGCCTACGTGCAGAAGATGCAGAGCGTGATCACCGCGCAGCTGTCCCAGGTGCTGGGGCGCGCCTATGCCACGCCTGGCCTCGCCGGGCCGCGGGCCAAGGCGAAGCAGGTCTCGGTCGGCTTCGCCAGCATCAGCTCGCTGCGCGCGTTCGGATCCGGCAGCATCACGTTCATCGTCGCCATCAGCCAGAAGGTCACCGGCACCCGGGGGACCAGCCGGAGCACGGGGCAGTACGCGGTGACCGTGGCCGGCTCGGGCGGCAGCTGGCAGGTGAGCGACATCCAGCTTGCATCGGCGGGGAACTCATGATAGGGCCAGCCGCCCCCGCCGAACGCAACCGGGGCGTCGTCATCGCGGTCGTCTGCATGGCCGGGCTGCTCATCCTCGGCCTGATCGCGGCGCCGATGCTGTTCTTTGCCAGCAGCGGCCAGCTCTTCGCGTCCGGCAGCGGCTGCTCAGCCGCGCGGGGTGGCAAAGCCGGGCAGCCGCCGCCCAGCCAGCAGGCCCGCAATTCGATCCCGGCCAATTACCTCGCGCTGTTCAAGGCGACCGGCCGCAAGTACGGGTTCCCGTGGGTGATCCTGGCCGGCATCGGCAAGGTCGAGAGCAACGACGGCCGGACCACTCTGCCGGGAGTGCACAGCGGCGCGAACGCGTTCGGCGCGGCTGGCCCGATGCAGATCGGGATCGGCGGCGCCGCCGGTGACACCTGGGGCGGCGCGCCCGTCCATCCGGCGGGCACGCGGGTCAGCGGCGTGGCGATCGACGCCAATCACGATGGCGTGGCCAGCGTCTACGAGCCGGCCGACGCCATCGCCGGCGCCGCCAGGTACCTGCTCGCGCACGGGGTGCTCGACAACGTCGCCGGGGCGATCTTCGCCTACAACCACCTGCAGTCCTACGTTCAGACGGTGCTGTCCTGGGCCGGGAGCTATGCCAGCGGCGGCTTCTCGGTCAGCCCGGTGACGCTCGACAGCGCGCCTGGCTGCCTGCCCGGCGTTGGCCGGGCACCGAACGTGGCCACCAGCACCGTCATCGCCTTCGCCGAGCAGCAGCTGGGCAAGCCCTACCAGTGGGGCGGCACAGGCCCGGACGCCTTCGACTGCTCCGGCCTGGTGATGGCGGCGTACCGGGCGGCTGGCCTTGACATTCCGCGCACGTCCGAGCTGCAGTGGACGTCGGGGCCGCGGGTCAGTCCCAGCCAGGTCGAGCCCGGGGACCTGGTGTTCTTCGCCGGCTCCGATGGCACGCGGGCCTCACCGGGACATGTCGGGCTCGTCATCGGCGGCGGAAAGATGATCGAGGCGTTCGCCACCGGCTTCCCGATCCGCATCGCTACTTACGGCAACCGGGCTCCGGTCGGCTTCACCCGTCCGTGGGCGCACCGCGGCGTCGTGCTGACCGGCCATCGCTCCGGCGGCTGAGCCTGCTGCCCGGGCGCCTGGCCGGAGTCTGCGCCCGGGTGGCCTTCCCCGTAGGCTCAGGCCGCGCTCGCGGTCGCGGGCAGCGCGGCATGAGATCCTGGACCCGCGCCCGGCCGGCAGCTCAGCTGGCTCGCGGGCGTGCCCTGGAGTCGGGAGGCTAGGTGGACTTCGAGCTGTCCGCGGAGCAGCGGCTCTTCCGTGACACCCTGCGCGCGTTCGTGGACAAGCAGATCCGGCCGGTGGCCCGCGAGTGGGAGGCGGCCGGCCGCTACCCGGACGAGATCGTGGCGATCATGCGCGAGATGGGCCTGTTCGGCCTGGCCGTGCCGGAAGAGTACGGCGGGATGGGCGCCGACATGGTGTCGCTGGCGCTGGCTTTCGAGGAGATCTCCCGGGGCTGGATGGGCGTGGCCGGCATTCTTGGCAGCCATTCGCTGTCCTGCTGGATGATCACCAGGTACGGCACCGACGAGCAGAAACGCGCCCACCTGCCCGCGCTGGCCAGCGGCGAGCGCCGGACCGGCATCGCGCTGACCGAGCCGGCGGCGGGCAGCGACCTGCAGGGCATCGGCACGACAGCGCGCCGGGACGGCGACACTTACATCCTGAACGGCAGGAAGACGTGGATCACCAACGCGCGGCACGCTGACCCGCTGCCGGTGCTGGTGAAGACCGACCCCGCCGCCAGGCCGGCGCACGCAGGGATGTCGGTGCTGCTCGTCGATGCCGGCACGCCGGGCTTCGAGGTGGTGCGTGACCTGCCCAAGCTCGGCTACCACGGCCCGGAGACATGCGAGCTGGTGCTCGATGAGGTCCGGGTACCCGCGGCGGCGCTGCTCGGCGGCACTGAGGGCAGCGGATTGCAGCAGGTGCTTGCCGCACTCGAAACAGGCCGGATCAACGTCGCTGCCCGCGCGGTCGGCGTCGCGCAGGAGGCCTACGACCAGGCGCTGCGCTACGCGGGGGAGCGGGAGGCGTTCGGCCAGAAGATCTCCGGGTTCCAGGCCGTCCAGCTGAAGCTGGCCGACATGGCGATGAAGGTGCAGTCGGCGCGGCTGCTCGTGTACTGGGCCGCATCCCGGGCCGACGCCGGCCAGCGCTCCGACATGGAGTCCGGGATGGCCAAGGTCTATGCGTCCGAGGTGGCAATGGAGTGCGCGGTGACCGCGATGCAGGTACACGGTGGCTACGGTTACTCCCGCGAGTTCACCGTCGAGCGCCTGTACCGTGACGCCCCGCTCATGGTCATCGGTGAGGGGACCAACGACATCCTCCGCACGGTGATCGCCCGTTCGCTGACCAGCGGCCGCGGCATCATCGGCTGACCGCTGCTGGCATTCCGCTGTCCGTGTCCGTCCGCCCCGGCGCTGGCCTGCCGGGATGCTGCAGGGCACCTCGCAACCCGCTCGATGTGGCAGTGAGCGGGCTGGGTGCCGCTGAAAGCCATATCGAGCGGCATTGACCGGCTCGCAGTTGACCTGCTGGGCCCGGCTCAGCGGGCCGTCGGCACGGCTGCAGCAGGGGCGGGCTCGGCTTTGACGGCGTTGAGCGCGTCCTTGGCCGTCCCGAGTTTCTCGTACAGGAACAGTACAGCTTCCCCGGCGGCCATCGAGACCGCGCGGAGCAGAGCCTGCGCCGGGCCGTCCGCTGCGACGCAGGCAATATCCGGCCGGGCCCGGCGCATCGCCGCGCTGATCAGCTCGGTCATCTCGCCGGGCCGCCGGCCGCGCTTGTCCTCGTCCTCGTAGACCACGACCCGGCCAAACCAGGCCGCGATGACGCCGGCCGTCTCGATGACCAGGTCGTCGCGGCGGTCGCCGGGCAGGGTCACGGCGGCCACCGGCTGACCGCCCCAGACGTTCCTGATCATGGCGCCGGTCTCCTGGAGCGCGGCGGCGTTGTGCCCGTAGTCCACGATGACCGGGCTGCCGGACGCCTGGTAGATGTTCCCGCGGCCGGGATTGTTCTCCGCCGGGGTGAAGGTGCCAAGGGCTTGGCCGATGTCCTTCGCGCTGACGCCCAGTGCCCGGCAGGCGGCGACGGCCGCGAGCGCGTTGGCCACGACGTGCGGGGCCAGGCCGCCGAAGGCGCCCGGCAGTTCGGCGACTGCGGCCAGCGCCCGTTCGCTGCCGCACTCGATCTCGATCAGCTGGCCGTCGCGCAGCACGCAGCTGATCCCCCCGGCCGCCTGGTGCTGCTGCACCACCGGGTTGCCCGGATCCAGGCTGAAATACCTGATGACCGGCGCGTGCCTGCGCACCGCAGGGCGACGGGCGAACGCGGCCACGGCAGGGTCGTCGGCGTTCAGCACGACCGTCCCGCCGTCGCGGATCTCCTCCGCGACCAGTGCCTTGACGTCGATGAGCTCATCGAGGTCATCGACGCCGTCCGCGCCCAGGTGGTCGGCGGTGATGTTGGTGATCACCGCAACATCGGCCTTGTCGTAGCCGAGGCCCTGCCGGAGAATCCCGCCCCGCGCGGTCTCCAGGACCGCCACCTCGACCGCCGGGTCGTCCAGCACCATCTCCGCGGACCTGGGGCCTGAGGCATCAGCCTGGTAGATCATCCGCCCGGCGGAGTAGACGCCGTCCGTGGTGGTCAGGCCCGCCCGCAGGCCAGCCTGGCGCAGAATGTGACCGATCATGCGGACCGTGGTCGTCTTCCCGTTGGTGCCGGTGACGGCGACCACCGGGACCGTGGCGGGCGCCCCTGGCGGGTACAGCCGGTCGATGATCGGGCCGGCCACGTCCCTGGGCATGCCCTCGGCCGGCGACAGGTGCATCCGCAGCCCCGGACAGGCGTTGATCTCGATCACGGCGCCGCGGGCCAGGTCATGCGGGCTGCCGCCGGGCAACGGCGCCGAGATGTCGGCGAGCCGGATGTCGATGCCGCAGATGTCCAGGCCGGCCGCGGCGGCCGCCCGCCGGCATATCCCGGCCACGTCCTCGTGCAGCTGATCAGTCACGTCCCGGCTGGTGCCGCCGGTCGACAGGTTGGCGTTCTTGCGCAGCGTGATGAGCTCGCCGGCGGCCGGTACCGAGCCTGGCCCCAGCCCGCTCTCCGCGAGGTGGCTGACCGCTGCCTCGTCCAGCATGATCCTGGTCAGCGCGCGAGCGTGCCCGTCGCCGCGCCTCGGATCGGTGTTGGCCCGGTCAGCGAGCTGCCGGATGGTGCTGATGCCATCACCGGTTACCGACGCCGGCCGAAGCTCGGCCGCGGCGACGACCCGGCCGTCGATGACGAGTACGCGGTAGTCCCGGCCGGGGATGAAGGTCTCGACGATCACCGCGGGATTCGCGGCACTGGCCCTCGCATAGGCCGCCTCGGCTTGCGCCGGTGTCAGCACGCCTGGGGTGACGCCGGCACCGTGATTTCCGTTCACCGGTTTAATCACTACCGGTGCGGCGATGAGTTCGAGCAGTTCGGCGGCCTGCCGCGGGCTGCGGGCAATCCCGCCGTCGGGCACCGGGATGCCTGCGTCGGCCAGCAGTCGCTTGGCCAGCACCTTGTCGGAGGCGATGTCCACCCCGACGGCGGAGGTCTGCTCGGTGAGCGCCGCGCACACTAGCCGCCGGTGGCAGCCATAGCCGAGCCTGAGCATGCTCCGGCTGCCGATCCGGCGGACCGGGATTCCGCGGCGGCGGGCGGCATCGGCTATCGCTGCCGTGCTGACGCCCAGGCTCTCGCCCTCCACCAGCCGGGAGATCCTGGCGATGCCGGCCTCGAACCGCGGCGCGCGGTGCTCCAGCAGGTCGCTGACTCCCGCGATGGCGATCGTCAGCAGTTCGGCCGGGACGCAGGAGTCCGCTGGCTCGTCTGCCGGGCACTCCAGCACGATGTCGTAGCGGCCGTCGGCGCCGGCCCACAGCGTCTTGCCCAGGTGCACATCACGGCCTGCCAGCCCGGACAGCTCGAGTGCGACATGCTCGGTGACGTGGCCGAAGTAGGTGCCGCGGGCCAGCGCAGCCAGGAAGCCGCCGGGCCGTCCCGCCGCGCAGTGATGGTCAGCAAGGCCGGGCAGCGCTGTGGTCAGCCTGCTGGCGAACCCGGGGTACTCGGCCGTCTCCTTGCAGCTCAGCTCGCCGAGCTCGAGCCGCGCGACGCTGACTGGCCTGGCGGTGTAAACGTTCGGGCCGTTCAGGTGGCGCAGGTCTTCGAGCCGCACGTCCGCTCCCTGGTGCTAGTCGTTTGATCGGCTGACCCCGGCTGCCGCCGGGGCGGTCTTCGTCCTCGCTTTCGCGGGCTGGGCCATCGCTTTCGCGGGGGCTGGGGCGTCGCTTTCGCGGGGGCCAGGCCGTCGCTTTCGCGGAGTATTTTTTCCCGCGCCGCCGGGCGCATCTGCCGCAGGCCGCCTTCAGTACCTGTCGTGCGCGGGCCCGATCGACGGCGTGCGATGCTCGATGTCGAACAGGCATCCGGCGGGCAGCAGGTGCAGGCGCACGTCGTACAGGGTGATCGGGTCGAGGTCACCGGCCGGGTGCACGACCGTGGAATTCTCCGCGTCGGCCACCGTGGCGACCCCGGTGCCGAGTACCTCGAAACTGGTCCCTGTCACCAGGATCGCGGTGTTCTCGTCGATGCCGACGCCCAGGTGATCGGGGTCAAGCGCGACCGCGCTCAGCAGCCGAGGCAGCCGGCCGCGCTCACCGAAATGCATGTCGATGACCAGCTTCGGGACGAGGCCGAGGCCGGGTCCGGTCCGCACAGCGGCGGCTGCCACCTCCGGGCCCTGCCCGCCTACTATCATCGTGCGGCCCATGGCGGTGGCGCCGGCACTGGTGCCGGCGATGACAAGGCCGCGGGCCAGTTCGTCGCGCAGAATGTCGTTAGTCCTGGAGCCGACCAGCGTGCGAAGGCGCGACTGGTCGCCGCCGCTGAAGAAGACGCCGGTGGCGGCGGTCAGCATCTCGGCCGCCTCGTCCCCGTCGGCGTCCGCCCGGCCGCAGAGCCTGAGTTCCCATGTCTGCTCCACGCCGAGCTTGCGGAACACTCGCTCATACTCGGCGTGCGCCTCGTCGGGCATGCCGGTCGCCGTAGTGACGAGCACGATCTGCGCCTGGTCACCGCCGCATAGCGCGACGAACCGGTCAAGCAGCCCGGTGCCGCAGCACCTGTCCTCGGCTCCGCCGATGATCAGCAGGCGGCCTTCCTGCTGCCCGCTGGGCGGCTGCCAGTCCAGCGGCGCGCGGCCTAGCCGTGGCCAGTCCACCGCACCAGCGTCCATATTCACGAACGAATTGTTACCCAGAGTATTCGCCGGGCAACCGTTAATCACTTTCTGTGATGGATAGGACCGGGTTCTCGTGCCGTTCGGCACCCTGTCCCATGATCACGGAAACTTCGGCGGGCTCCAGCCCCCCCTTTGTTTCCGCGATCATGGAACAGCTACGACTGGGGGGCATCTCCGAACCAATGCGGGACGGTTCAGGGCAAGTGCAGGACACAGTCGCGGCCGCAAGACCGCACTGGCCCAGGCCATCCGCGCCGGGAGAGCACCGCGCCGACCTCGGCGGCGACCGAGCAGGGCCGCATGGTCACATCGGACCAGCCATAGCGAAGCGTGATGATCCCGTCTGCCGCGGCGGCATTGTCCCTTCGCACGTCGCGCCACCGAGCTTCGGCCGGGTGCGCGAGCCGGCCATCAGTCTCCACCGCGACCAGGTACCTGCGGTAGAGCATGTCCCGGTACTCACTGCGGCTGCCGCGGGCCGCGCGGAACTGGCGTTCGGCGCGCGGCAGTCCATGCGGGCGTTCGACATTGTGCAGGTAGCGGAATTCAAGTACGGCGTGCGCGCCGCCCGCGATGTCGCCGGGCGCCAGCAGCAGCGCGTCGCGGAAGCGCAGCCTGGCGCGCTGCGACATCGCGTCACGGACCCGCTGCGGCGTGGTCAGCCGCCCGCCGCAGGCGCCGCACACCCAGCCCAGCGCATCGTCAAAGGTGAGCGCGACCTGAGTGAGATCGAGCACTGTCTCCTCGATCCGGGTACGCGGCGGCGACTGGCACGGATGTCTTGCTGCCAGGATTCGTGCCGATCGATGGATGATGACGCCAGGAGTCCGACGTACCCGGCGGTCGGAGGGTGTTAGCGACCTCGTTATTTGGTGACGTACCGGCAGCGCTCCGTGAGCACGGTTCGGCAACGCTTGATGAGCACTGCTGTTACTTTCGCCGCCCTCGCTATGCGCGCCTGCCTCGGTCTGTCAGGACGCCATGAGCGCCACGCTGAACAGGGTGATCTGTGTGCCCGATCTGCTCGCCGACATGGCTGACCGTTTCCGGTCATGCCGAGGACGGGCGTCATCGCTGAACCTGGCGGGGCACTGATGCCGATCCCTCCGATTCCGGAGTACCCGAGCTTCATCGAAGAGCTGGGCCATGCCCTTACGGACGGCGAGACCCTCACCCGATGGGTCGCGGGCCGCCGACGGCCGTGGCGCCGGTGACGGGCTCGAACCGGTCCAGGCGGCCCAGGGTGCGAGCTGTCGGCGCCGCCTGTTCCCGGCGCCCCCGCGGCTCACGCGCCCGCCGCGACCCAGATTTGCTCGCCTGAACGTCGACCCGCGGCAGTCATCAATGGGTACAACCGCTCCCGGAGCCGGCGTTGCCGCCCGCTTCAGCTGACGTCGCATAACCAGAAAGGAAACCCAATGGACCTGACTCGGGCCATCCACCCAACCAGGCGGCGTGTCATCGTGCTGGCAGCGGTCCTGGCCCTCGCCGGACTGTTTGCCTCCGCCAGCCAGGCCGCCTCCGCCCGCGCCGCCGAGGCGCACGCGTTCCAATGGCGCGACGGGCCCAAGCCTGTCATCGTGCTGGAGCACGGCGCCTGGGCCGACGCCTCCAGCTGGAGTGAGGTCATCCAGCGCCTGCAGGGCGATGGCTTCACCGTGTACGCGCCGCCCAACCCGCTGCGCGGCCTGCCGCAGGATTCCGCCTACCTGCACGACTTCCTCACCCAGAACGCGGCCCTGGCCGGGCAGCCGGTCGTCTTGGTCGGGCACTCCTATGGCGGGGCGGTCATCACCAACGCCGCCGTCGGCGACCCCCAGGTGAAGGCCCTGGTGTACGTGGACGCGTTCATCCCCGACCAGGGCGAGACCCTCGCGGGGCTCCTGAGTTCCGTGCCCGGATCCTGCCTGGGCGGCAATCCCGCCGACACCTTCAATTTCGTGCCCTACCCCAACACCACCGGCGACGTCGACCTCTACATCAAGCCGAGCCTGGTCCCCGGCTGCTTCGCCAACGGCCTGCCCGCCAAGCAAGCCGCGGTCATTGCCGCCACGCAGCGGCCGCTGGCCGCCAGCACGCTCGGCGAAGCCTCCGGGACTCCGGCCTGGAAGACGATTCCGTCGTGGGCCGTGATCGGCACCGAGGACCAGGCCATCCCACCCGCTTTGCTCCTGTTCATGGCCCAGCGCGCCGGCGCCCGCATCACTGATGTCAAAGCCGGGCACCTATCCATGATCTCCGACCCTGGCACCGTGACCGATGTCATTGAGCAAGCGGCCCAGGCCAGTAGCTAACCGTCCGCGGGCCGCCTAACAGCCGGTTTCCCCATAACGGTCGGGAGCGGCCCCGGGCTTTGCCGAGAGCCGGGGCCGGTTTCTCGGCCGAATGAAGGGCACCCGGGCACATGCCGGGCGGCCCAGTCCCTCGGTCACGGGTTCATTGCCTCGTCGATGGGGACGATGAGGGGGGCTCCAGCACTCCTTAGTTTCCGTGATCATGGAACGAGGCCGGTGGCGGCCGCTGGCCTTCCCTGCAGTGGCTTCTTGCCATCCCAGGAAAGCTCATTGCCATCGCAGAAGGACGCTACTGGCCATCCCGGGCGCGGCGCTGGCTCCTGGCCCGCTGGCGCTGGGCCATGCTCGGCCTGGAGAGTTCCTCGGGGAGTGGCAGCAGCGGGTTAGTCGCGCTGGCGATAACGTCGCCTGCGATATCGATGACTCGCTGGCCACGGGCGCGTGCCACGGACCTGAGCTGCTCAAACGCCTGCCTCGGCCGGACCCGGTGCCGTTCGGCCAGCACGCCGATTGCCTGCTCAACGCGGATCCGGACGGCCAGGGCGCGTTCCAGCTGGCCCACAGTGACCCGGAGCCGCCGCGCCTCATCGCGGCTACCGTCGTCGTCAGCCGCACTGTCAGCGGCGCCAGCACCAGCCGCGCCAGCACCAGCCGCGCCAGCGCCAGCCGTCCCAGGATCAGCGCCAGCCGTGCCAGGTCCAGCACCAGCACCAGCGCCAGCAGCACCAGCGCCAGCAGCACCAGCCGTCCCAAGATCAGCGCCAGCCGCGCCAGCGCCAGCCGTCCCAGGATCAGCGCCAGCCGCGCCAGCACCAGCCGCGCCAGCGCCAGCCGTCCCAGCACCGGCGCCAGCCGTCCCAGCGCCAGCACCAGCCGCGCTGGCCGCAGCATCAGCCACGCCAGTGGTAGCACCAGCCGCACCAGCTATCCCAGCAGCGCCTTTGTCACCGCCAGCCGCGCCAGTATCGGCATCACGAATGGTGGCGGAGCGGCCGTCCGGCTCTGGTACGGGATCGGGCAGCTCAGCCGCGATCAGGTCGGCGAGGACCATCGCACTCGTCAGGTCCGGTACGTCCTCGTCGCCTACGCTCCACCCGGCCGCGGTACGGCGCAGCACGGCCCCGTCCGGCGCGCCAGGGCCGGCGGCCCCGGCCGGCTGGTTGCGCTCGCCGGCCATCAGCGGACAGCCAGCTCGTTCAGGCGTTCCCTGACTTGCGCGGCGGACGGATTGGTCAGGGCGCTGCCGTCGGGGAAGAGCACAGTCGGAACGGTCTGGAACCCGCCGTTGATGAGCATCACGTAGTCAGCCGCGGCGGGATCCTGCTCGATGTCGACCTCGGCGACCTCGATGCCATCCCGCGCAAGCTGGCTCTTCAGCCGCCTGCAGAACGCGCACCACGGCGTGGTGTACATGGTCAGCGGCTGTGCCATCTGCCGTCAGCTCCCCTCGCTGCTCGCTGTTGCCGAGTGCAGTAACGCCCTATCCTGCCGCCGGATTCCCGCGCGTGTCGGTGCGATACGGAAGGATGACCCGGACAAGGAGGTGCGCCGTGGAGTCGCCGGATGCCGCGATGCTCGCCCCGCATTCCGGGCTCGCCGGGGCCGAGTCCTGGCCCGCCGGGCCGGCGTCCGTGCCTGCCGGGCCAGCGATCGTGCCTGTGGAGCTGGCCGGGCCCGAGGCCGTGCTCGCATCGCTCGATCCGGAGCAGCGGGAGGTCGCCCTCGCCAGCCGCGGGCCGGTCTGCGTGCTCGCCGGCGCGGGCACCGGCAAGACCCGAGCGGTGGCGCACCGCATCGCCTACGCGGTCGCGATCGGCGTGGTCGATCCCGGCCGGGTGCTTGCCGTGACTTTCACGACCCGCGCCGCCGGGGAACTGCGCGGCCGGCTGCGGCAGCTCGGCACCGCGGCGGTGCCCGGCACCGGGATGGAACGCGTCCAGGCGCTGACCTTCCACGCGGCAGCGCTGCGCCAGCTTAATCATTTCTGGCCGTCCACAGTGGGCGGCCAGCCCCCTCGCGTGCTCGATTCGAAGATCGGCCTCGTCGCCGAGGTGGCCCGCGGGCTGCGGCTGTCCGCTGGCCTGTCGGAGCTGCGCGATGCCGCGGCGGAAATCGAATGGGCGAAAGTCAGTCAGCTGCGCCCCGACGACTACCCGCAAGCAAGTTCAAAATCCGGCCGAACGGGGCCCTTCACGCCGGTCGCCCTGGCCAGGCTTTACGCCGGCTACGAGGAACTGCGCAGGGAACGCCATCTGGTGGATTTCGAGTCGGTTCTCGAGCTGACCGCCGCGATACTGGCCGAGAACGAGGTGGCGGCTGCCCAGGTCAGGAGCCGGTACTCGTACTTCGTGGTGGATGAGTACCAGGATGTCAACCCGCTGCAGAAGCTCCTGCTCGATGTCTGGCTCGGCGGCTCGCAGGACGTCTGCGTCGTCGGCGATCCCCACCAGACGATCTACTCGTTCACCGGGGCGACATCGGCCTTTCTCACCGGCTTCGCAGCTGAGTATCCGGCCGCGACGGTCGTCAGGCTGGTGCGGAACTACCGGTCCACCCCTCAGGTCGTGACGCTGGCCAACCGGGTGAGCGGGATGGCGGGCAGTGCCAGGGCCGGCGGCCTGGCGGCCAGGTTCGCCAGGTCCAGGACGGGCGCGGCGCTGGTGGCGCAGCTGCCAGCGGGACCGGAGCCAGAGTTCGAGGAGTTCGATGACGAGCCCGCCGAGGCGCAATCGGTGGCGCGGCGTGCCGCGGCGCTCATCGAGGCTGGCCTGCCGGCCGGGGAGATCGCTGTACTACTGCGTACAAATGCCCAGACGCCGGCCTACGAGCAGGCGCTCGGGGATGCAGGCGTGCCCTTCCAGGTGCGCGGTGCGGAGCGCTTCTTCGACCGGGCCGAAGTCCGCCAGGCCGTCGCGCTGCTCCGGGCGGCGGCCAGGTCCGCTTCCGCGCCGGACGACCCGCCGGGCCAGGTCCGGCCGATCCTGGCCGGAGTCGGGCTCACCAGGGAAGGGCCGGCTGGCCGTGGCCAGGCGCGGGAACGATGGGAGTCGCTTGAGGCGCTGGCGCAACTGGCGGATGACTTCTTCGCCACCGCCCCGCAGGCGTCGCTTGCCGACCTGGCCGCCGAGCTTGTCCAGCGCAGCGCCATCGGGCAGGCGCCGGCGCTGGATGGCGTGGCCCTCGGCTCGCTGCACGCGGCCAAGGGCCTTGAGTGGGACGCGGTGTTCCTGCCCGGGCTGACGGACGGGACGCTGCCGATCATCTACGCGAAGACCGACGAGGCCATCGAGGAGGAGCGGCGGCTGCTCTATGTCGGCGTGACCCGCGCCCGGCTGCGGGTGCACCTGTCCTGGGCACTGGCCAGGTCGGCAGGCGGCCGCCGGACCAGGCGGCCGTCCAGGTTCCTCGACGGGGTCCGGCCCGCGGCCCGTCCGGCCCGCGCCGGCCAGGGCCGTTCCGCCCGGGCGGCGCAGCAGAGACCACCCGGCCAGTCCGGCAGCCCGTTCTTCCTCCGGCTGCGTGAGTGGCGGCGGGAGATCGCCAGGGAGCAGAGCGTGCCCGCCTACGTCATCTTCTCCGACGCGACGCTGGCGGTCATCGCCGACCGGCGGCCCGCCAGCATGACGGAGCTTGCCGTCGTCCCCGGTGTCGGCCCGGCCAAGCTCGACCGATACGGTGCCGCGGTACTGGCGCTGTGCGCGGAACCAGCGGAGACGGGCGGTGCGGGATCGTGAGCCAGGCACTGGACGGTGTGGTGGCCCTCCTCGACCTGGAGCAGATCGAGGTCAACATCTTCCGCGGCCGCAGCCCGGAGAACGAGCGCAGGCAGCGGGTGTTCGGCGGCCAGGTGGCCGGGCAGGCGCTGGTCGCGGCCGGCCGCACCGTCCCGGCGGACCGGCCCGTGCACTCGCTGCATGCCTATTTCATCCGGCCAGGCGACCCCGCTGTCCCGCTTGTTTACCTGGTGGAACGGGTCCGCGATGGCCGGTCCTTCACCACCCGCCGGGTATCCGGGGTCCAGCACGGGAAGACGATCTTCACGCTGTCCGCGTCCTTTCATCATCCGGAGCAGGGGGAGTCGCATGCCATGGCGATGCCGGCCGTCCCGCCGCCGGACTCAGTGACCCCGACGGCCGAGCGAATGCGCAAGCTCTTCGGCCCGCAGGCGCATGATCTCTTCCGCGATAACCCGATCGACATCCGCCATATCGGGCCGCTGACTTTCGAGGCCGAGCGCGACCCCTCGCTGCGCGCTACCAGCAACCTCGTCTGGCTGCGGGCTGACGGCAACCTGCCGGACGATCCGCTGCTGCACGTCTGCCTGATGACCTATGCCTCCGACATGACGCTGCTGGACTCCGTGCTGCTCGCACACGGGCTGTCCTGGGCCGACGGGCGGACCACCGGGGCCAGCCTGGATCACGCGATGTGGTTCCACCGGCCGTTCCGCGCCGACCGCTGGCTGCTGTACTCGCAAGACTCGCCCGTGATGGCCGGCGCGAGAGGGCTCGCCCGCGGCGAGCTGTTCACCGCCGACGGCGAACTCGTGGTGTCCGTGGTCCAGGAGGGGCTGGTCCGGAGCCGGGCCCGTCCGCCCGCGCCTGCGGGCTCCTGACGCGGAGTGAGGGCCGCTCCGGAGCCGGGCCCGTCCGCCCGCGCCTGCGGGCACCTGACGAGGAGTGAGGGCTGCTCCGGAGCCAGCCCGTCCGCCCGCGCCTGCGGGCTCCTGACGCGGAGTGAGGGCCGCTCCGGCCAGGCCCGTCTTCTCGCGTCGGCGGGCTCCTGACGGGCAGAGCAGGCCGCCGAAAAAGCCACTAGAAAAAGAGTTGCCCCGGCCGGCCGCGGCTACATAGGCTGCATCCATGTCCGCGGGCCCATTGACGCTGTCCGGAGGGAGGTGCCCGGGATGCTGAACTCGATCTCCGACGTGACGGTTGCCGCCGATACGCGCGCGGTTGACTGCCAGCTGGCCTCGGGTGCCTTCACGCCCGGCCGTGCCAATGCGGCCTACCAGCGCCCCAGCGGTGCCCTGATGTTCGTGCGCCCGCGCGCGAGCGCCGGCGCCGGCGCCTTCGGACGGGGCCGTAAGGCAGCCGTCCATGGGCTCCCGCAGGGGCAGCCGCCCATCCGTACGCAGTACCCGACCAAGGCCCGCAGCGCCGCCGCTACCAGGGGCGCATTGGGTCCGCATCCGGCGAGGGATCCGGTCTAGAACGACCGGCCTGATCCCCTCAAGGCCGCGGACCCGAAAAGGGTCCGCGGCCTTTGTCATGCGAGGCCACCGTTTTGTCAGACGCGTGAGAGACGCTGCGACGAGCAGATGAGAGGGGTTGGCACCGATGCATTCGCCCGGCACCACCGCCGTGTTGGAAGCGGCGGGGTTCGAGGCAGAGGTCGCGCGAGCGGCAGTGATCACAAGCACGGATCCGGTGGCTATGCGCGCCGGGACTCCGCCGGTACCGGTCGCCCGGCCGGCCGGGGCAGCACCCATTCCGCGGTCGGCCGGGCCGGGCCCGGCGGCGGCTGCGGCCATGCCGAGCCCGGTAGCGATGTCCGGGCTGCCGAGCGGTCAGGACCTGCCGTGCATGGACGATCCGGAGCTGTTCTTCGCTGAGTCACCGGAGGACGTGGAGTACGCCAAGGCGCTGTGCCGGGGCTGCCCGGCACGGATCGCGTGCTTGTCCGGCGCGGCCGAGCGCAGCGAGCCCTGGGGTGTCTGGGGCGGAGAGCTGTTCTTGCGCGGCGAGATCGTGCCGCGCAAGAGGCCGCGCGGGCGTCCGCGGAAGACCGATGTAGCGGCCTGACCTGACGGCCCTGGGAGCACCAGGGCCGCAGGGACCGCCGGCCCGGCAAGCACGAAGAGCTGCCCAGCCCGCCGCTGGGCAAGGATGAGAACGGTGGTGTGCACGATGTATCGCGAGCACGAGTTCCTCAGGGAACGACAACGCGAGATGCAGGAGATGGCCCAGGCCCGGAGCCAGGCTCGGCGGCTGGTTGCCCTCAACCGGGCAGCACGCCGGGCGGAGCGGGCAAGGCGGAGCCTGGCCCGCGCTCACTGCGAAGCCATGCGGCTGCGCGCCGAGCTGGCCTTGCGCCTGGATTCCTGACCGCTGCGTCCATCGTCCCGGAACTCCCGGTCACGCCGGGGGTTCCGGGACGTGCCCTGGCCGGCCCCGCCGATGCCCGGTAAGGCGGCGGGGCCTAGGCCGAAGTCCCCTCCGGATGCACTGATATCCGTGTTCACCAGGGGAAACGTGGTGCACCATGACTGCACGCAGACATGTAGATTCGCCGCCTGAAGCTCTATGACCTGGGCAAATATGACGGGCCCTCTAGGCCTGGGGGGAACCTCGGCCTAGAGCTCTGACGCGGTGAGCGCGATCAACTCTGACTGGGCAGGTCCGGTCCCTGATCCGGCAGCTCCGCCCGGTTGGCCAGCACGGCCTGCGGCGCGGGGTTCGGCTGCCTCGCGGGCTTCGGCTGCCTCGCGGGGTTCGGCTGCCTCGCGGGCTTCGCTGGCCGCGGGGTTTTTGCTGGCCGCGGGGTTTTTGTGGTGCGGGCAGGCCTGGCCGGCCGTGCTTCCTGTGGTGGCGGCGCCGGATTGGCCCGCAGCCGGGGGTGTGCTGGCGGCACCGGACTGGCCTGCCCCGCTGGCGGCGGCTCGCCCGGCTCCGTGTAGCCGGGCATCCACTTGAGGACCTCCGCGCGGAACGGCCCTTCGCATTCGAGCTGGCAGAGCACCCCCACGCCGGCTGTCGATACCCGGTGGATGAGCACGTAGGAGGGCGGCAGGTTGAGCCGCCGCGCAATGCTTGATGAACGCATATCAGCGACCCGTGAGGCCTCGCTGCGCAGCCACTCGCGGCTGAACTTGAACGACTCCGCCCTGGATGGCTCGGCAAGGGGCGCGAGGAAGGCGCGCAGCGCCGCCAGATCCACGCTCACGCCCTCCTTGAGGAAGCCGTGAGCCCGGAGCTCGCCCTCGACCTCGTCGAGGTCACCGTCCTCATGCATGAGCCGCAGCAGCTTGCCGAAGAACCGCGGGAAGCCGTCTGGCAGCCGGTCGACCGCGCCGAAGTCGAGTACGCCAAGCCGGCCGTCGGCGAGCAGCCGGAAATTGCCCGGGTGCGGATCCGCGTGCAGGAGGCCGACCCGGGCGGGACCGGAGAAAAGGAAGCGGACGATCAGGACGCCGGCCCGGTCTCGCTCGGCCGCCGTGCCGCTGGCGATGATCCTGGACAGCGGGGTGCCGTCCATCCACTCGCTGATCAGCACGTGGTCCGTTGCGGCGACCACATGCGGAACGGACACGTCCGGGTCGTCAGCGTAGGCCACGGCGAACGCTTCCTGGGAGGTGGCTTCCAGCCGGTAGTCGAGTTCCTCGGCCACCCTGTTGCGCAGCTCGGTCAGCAGGGGCTTGGCGTCGAGCCCGGGCATGAGCACGCTGAACAGCCGGGCGACGCGGCTCAGCTGGTTGAAGTCGCTGATGAGTGCCTTGCCTGCGCCCGGGTACTGGATCTTGACGGCGACCGGGCGGCCGTCCTGCCATACGCCGCGGTGTACCTGGCCGATGGAAGCGGCTGCCGACGGCTGGTCGTCGAACTCGGCGAAGCTGTCCAGCCAGTCCTCGCCCATATCGGTGGCGAGGACCTTGTGGACGGTCCGCGCGGGCAGCGGCGGCGCGGATTCCTGGAGCCTGGCCAGGGTGGCCCGGTAGGGACCGGCGATCTCCGGCGGGAGTGCGGCCTCGAAGATCGATAGCGCCTGGCCAAGCTTCATCGCGCCGCCCTTGAGCTCGCCAAGGACCTTGAAGATCTGCTCTGCCGTGCGCTGCTGAATCTCCTGGGCCACCAGCTCAGCTGGCCGCCCGCCCAGGCGCCTGCCGAGTCCCAGGGCAGTACGGCCCGCAAGCCCGACCGGCAGCGTGGCCAGCTTCGCCGTGCGGGTGACTGCGCGCCTGGGCAAGTCGTTCATGATCTCCATTCTCCGCTAGCCAGGGCGCGCCTGCCACATGGGCAGCTCGGGTGAGGCAGCCACGTCCGGCGGCGCCACTGCCATGCGGGGAGCACGAGCTCCAGGGTTCCGTTGTCACCGGTCCGGTCCGGTCTGGCCTGGCCGGTCGATGAAGGCGATCGCCTGGGCCGCAGCCTGGGCGGCCACCGCCGCGGCGAGCGCGGCATCGCAGGCGGGCGGATCAGCCTGGCGGCCCGCCAGCTGCGCCAGGATCAGCGGCCAGGCCGGGCCGCGATCGGTCCTGGCCAGGTCCAGGCATATAGATTCCGTAATCCTGCGCCTTGCCGGCCGCCGGTCGGTCTCGATCGTCGGCGCAAGCGCGGCGACCGCCTACGGCTAAGGGCTGGCCGGTGGCCCATCATGCCCAGGCAGCGCGCTGCAGCGCGGATAACTGATGATCACGGCGGCATGGACCACCAGGATTCCCGGCAGGATCCTCTTGTCTCTGACCCCTTAGCGGCCGGACGGGTGGCTGAGCGCGGAGCGGCGGACGAGCGCGTTGAACCTGATGGTCTGGGCCTGGGCCTGGCGGACCGAGATTGCGCCGTCCAGGCAACAGTTGTTCAGCAAGCTAACGCAGGTCAGCGATGACGACGTGCGGGGAGTCATGGCCCGATACCAGGAATGTCAGACCCAGCCCGCACCTTTGCAATCCTCGTTCCGGTTCAGCTGATGAGCAGTGCTATCGCGACATACTGGCACGTCGCGCCGGCGCAGACGTAGGCGTGGAAGACCTCGTGGTAGCCGAACACCGACGGGTAGGGGTCGGGCCGGCGACGATGGTAGGAGATCGCTCCGGCCGTGTAGAGCAGGCCACCCGCGAGCATCAGCGCTCCCGGCGCGGCACCGGCATGGATCCACACCCCCGGCAGCGCAAGACCGGCGACCCAGCCCAGCCCCACGAACGTCGCGCCGGCCACGGCCTCTGGCGCGCGCATCCACGCCATGCGGACCGCGGCCGCTGCCAGCGTGAGCGCCCACAATGCGATCAGGAAGGCCAGCCCGAAGGCGCCGCGCGTAGCGAGGAGGAAAGCGGGAGTTGCCGTGCCAGCGATGAGGAAGAAGATCATCACGTGGTCCAGGCGCTGCAGACGCCGGCGCCACGCGGCGCTCCAGTTGCCGCGGTGATACAGCGCGCTGATCCCGAACAACGCGGTCACGCTGGCCGCGTAGATAGCGACAGCCGTGATCCGCGTGGCTCCGTGCGCGCGGGCCAGTAGCAGCGTGCCGCCCACCAGCGACGCCGCGAACCACAGCAGGTGCAGCCAGCCGCGCAGGACCGGCTTTGCGTAGTAGACACCACGCCGGGCGTCGTAGAGCGCATCGGCCGCCGGCGTGCACGGCGCCGCTGGCGTGGGTTCCATGACCGCCACCGTCGCCCTTCACCTCGGTCCGGACTCGGCGACCTGCGATGTCGCCTGGCGTTCGCCAGCCCGGTGTCGCGCGCAGCCGGTCATCCGCCAGCCACAGCCAGGTGTCCGGAGCAGCGTCCACGAGGGCATCGCCTCAGACCTGCCCCCCATCGCCAGCCTCACCGTCCCGGTGTCAGGTCACGGTAGCGAGCCTCGAGCAGACAGTAAAGGCCGTAGCAGACGAGACCAGACGCGAGCAGGGCCAGCAGCCAGGCGCCGCCGGCGGAGCTGGCCACCGAGCGGAAGACCGCGTCCAGTCCCTTCGCCTGGCTCGCGCAGGACAGCACCGCGGCCTTCAGCACGAAGACACCGACCAGCACGAACACGACGGAGCGCGCGATGCAGCCAAACGCGCCAAGCGCCCTCGTGAGCACGGCCAGCGCCCGGGACATGTGCTCTACGGTGAACCGCTCCCGGAAGTCGAGCCGAACTGACCGGCGGCCCGCCTCCACGCCGGCCGCCACGACAAGGACCCCCACCAGTACCAGGAGCATGCAGCCCCATCCGGTTCGCAGCAAGTCAACACGCCCTCTAACGGCGGTAACGGAGTTCTTTGAGGCTGGCCGGGCACGCGGCTCGCCATCCTGGGCCGCGCCCCGCCAGTGTCTGCTACCGACCTGCAGCCGAGGGCGAACCGCGCAGCTACGGCTGCGCCGCAACGTGGCTGTATGACGAGAAACGATATGGCAGCGGCGCAGGGACGGATCCGGGTGGCGGCGCGCGATCCCGCTGCGGCCAGATTTAGCGTCCAGGTTCTGAGCACGGTTGTCCGGAGGTATCTGGAGCCCGGTGCTATCGGGGCCATGATCCGCTATTGGTCCAGGTTCGGCGTGGGCAGTTTCGCCCAGACATTCGACCGCGACCGGACCGCCGCGCGCAGCTACCCCTGCACGCCGAGCGCGACAGCATCCGCCTGCCTGCCCGGCGAGGATGACGGACGATGATCACTTCCTCTTCCGCGGCCTTGACATTGTCAGCTCCGATAGGGAATCAAATCCCACACCCTCCGCTCAGCGCACCGGGGAATGATCTCGCCTGAGGCGGGATCGCACACTGGACTGTGGCGAGCCGAGGCAGGCCGGGCGGGCCGGGCAGACGGCATGCGGTGGTATAGCGCACTTCGTTACGGTGGTGGCATGGCTACTGGGGAGCTATCTGAGCCAGCAAGCGCCGGTGTCGTCGAGGCCGATGCCGGCACCCGGGTCAGCGAAGAGCCCAGGAACCAGGCCAGGCTCGTATTCGCCAGCTTCTTGATGCTGTTCACCGAACTGGCGCTGATCCGGTGGATCACGGCGAACAACGTGTTCGTGACCGAGGCGACCAACTTCGTGCGGCTCGCCAGCTTCCTGGGGATCGGGATCGGCTTCCTGAACGCGAAATCCGGCCGGGATTACCTGCGCTGGACGCCGGTGGCGCT
>Ga0099828_10000745_pt1 | contig 20501 bp, 19 predicted proteins | sample CZO8metaG_2_FD_79338 | JGI IMG/M metagenome (GOLD analysis project Ga0099828, IMG submission 79338) | Vadose zone soil microbial communities from the Eel River Critical Zone Observatory, Northern California, USA - CZOApr15con2H1.8 metaG | ecosystem: Environmental > Terrestrial > Soil > Vadose... | reverse complement strand
TGTTTGCGCTCTTAAGTCTATTCTGAGAAGTAAGACACGTGGTAAAGCTGGCAAATGCGCCGCATTTGCCAGCTTTACCACGTGTCTTACTTCTCAGATCATTTTGCCACCCAGCCGCAATCGACAAGCAGGTCGCTGCCTGTGATAAAGGAGGCGGCATCGCTTGCCAGGAAGAAGACGGTTTCCGCGATCTCGCGAGGATCGGCCCAGCGTTTGAAAGCCTGCTCTGCCTCGCGCAGCCTTTTGACCTCCTCAAAGGTGCGGCCTGTGCGCTGCGCTTCCAGGGTCACATCTGAGCGCAGCATGGGTGTATCCACCGAACCGGGGCTGATCGAGTTCACGCGGATGTTATCCGCCGCCACCTCCCAGGCCAGTGCCCTGGTGAAAGAGAGGATCGCCCCTTTGGTCGCGCCATAGAGTGCGTGGTCGGTCTGACCAACATGCCCCGAAACCGAAGCCATGTTGACAATACTGCCGCCGTGTTGAGTACGCATAATGGGTAGCACATGCTTGCAGAGCAGGAAGGTGCCGCCCACATTCACATCTACCACGCGGCGGAATTCGTCCCATGTGGTCTCGACCAGCGGCTTGACCAGCACGATGCCCGCGATATTCAGCAGCGCATCGATAGCCCTTTCATACGTCGTCTCGGCACTCACGCTCTTAGGCGTACGCGACGAAGCGTCTCCGAGGGAAACAGATAGGAAGACCAGGGCCCCTAGTCCATCATGGCGTACCCTCTGGAAAGAGGTGCTCCAGGGAATGCATTTCATTCTAACGACGCCGCTGCAACGGGTGCTCAAAGGGGTGAGTATGCCGCTCTACCTGAGTTCGGGAGCGATCGAATTACTTCTGGCAACGCTCACGCAGCTTCGCCTCCATCTGCCAGCGTGGCAGGCTGGCCTTGTTTTTGGGGCAGCGGGAGTTGGTGGACTGGTGGGGAGTGTCCTGGCTCCGCGCCTGTATGAACACGGGTGGCGGAGGAGTCTCGCCTGGACACTGAGTGTGGCGGCTCTCGCCTGCCTGGGACTGGCCGCTGCGGGTCTGTTGAGAGCAACTCTGGGTTTTGTGGTCGCCCTCATCTCCAACTTAATGCTGGATGGGGCCGTCTCGCTCAGCTTCATCCTCACCAGCACGGCGAATGCACTGGTCACGCCCCACGAGCTTCGTGGCCGCGTCAATGCAGCAAGCACAATGTATTCTTCGCTTGTAGGCCCTGCGTTAAGGAAGAGACCTCGTAGCCGCAAAGTAGATAAGTGCGGCACAGTTTTGTCTTACGGCGCTTCGGACATGCCCATCATACGAGCGAGGTCATCAGCCGAGACCCGCGCGTAGATGGTCGTTGTCGCAATGTCAGCATGGCCTAACAATTGCTGAATCGCTGGGAGTGGCATCGGCGGGCGATCCAGTCCATAGGCAGCGGGATCGAGGAGTGATTTGGCAAAGGTATGGCGAAGATCATGCGGGCCAAGAGGTGAAGAGAGTTTTGCTGCCTGGCCGAGCTTAGCAATGACCTCACGGATGCCCCGTTCGGTCAGGGGGCCGCGCTGACCGAGAAAGAGATGCCCATCCGGCCAGGTACTCCAGGAAGCCACCGCTTCTCGTCTTTCCATCGCCCGTTCTCGCCAGCGTTCTGCCAGGTGTTCGCGGTGGTTGAAATAGGCATCGAGCGGTTCGCGTGCTTCTTGGACGAGCGGGACCTCGCGATGTTTGAGTCCTTTGCCACGTCGAATGATGAGCAACCCGCGCCGTGCTGAGATCTGGACATCGGGAATCTGGAGCGCAGCCACTTCGGAGACGCGTGGGCCTGCATAGCGGAACAAGGTAGCTAGAGCCAACGCCAGTCCGTGATCGCGGCGAACGAGTTGCTCTGCACACCGCCGTACCGCGTTCCATTCGGTCTTTGATAGGGTGACGGGCGCAGGTTCAACCACATCAATCATCGTCAGGTTGCGAAAAGGGTTGGTGCCATCAATCGTATCGAAGAAGAGCATGAGGGAAATGGCGAAAGGCTTGTGTGGTGAAAATCCTGGGACGTGGAACGAGCAAAGAACATGTTTGCCAAATGAAAAGCTCTCCTCTCTAGAGCGGAACGACCTTTTCACCGTAAGCCTTGCGTGAATCGTTCTTTGTTTGGCTTCTATCCCGACATGAGAATGGCTTAGCATGATTCTGATTTGATACGCCTTACATAGCCAATTTCTAAATTGAGATGCGATTGCCCTGAATCAGCAGCTGTAACCCTTGACAACTGTCACATTATTGGCTATACTTTGTGCAACCGGTTGCGCAATACGCTCACAGTGGCCGTAGTGGCCCCATCGAGGTAGTGGTACCCGTTCGTGCAGGAGTTCACCAACCATGTCTGTCTCAATTTATGATATCGCCAAAAAAGCTGGAGTTTCTCCTTCAACCGTTTCTCGTGCGCTTGAGGATCATCCTCGCATTGGCACTACAACCAGAAAACGGATCCAGGAGTTAGCCAGAGAAATGGATTACGTTCCCAGCACGGTGGCAAAGAGTCTGGCTGCGAATAAGACCTGGATCATCGGCATGGTGTTGGCCACCATTTCTGATCCATTCATGGGGCGGGTAATCGAAGGCGTGGAGCAAGTTGCAATTGAGGCTGGCTTTAATGGTTTTATCAGTACCTCGCAAAATGATCGTCAGCGAGAAATTGCTGTTATTAAGATGCTCCAGAAGCGTCGGGTGGATGGCATTATCGTCATTGCCTCACACTTACTCGATGAATATCCCGGGTTCTTTGGCCGCAGTAAGGTTCCCATTGTTATCATCAATGAACAGAAGCCGGGGAAGACCATGCATTTTGTGACGGTTGATGATGTGCATGGGGCTCAATTAGCTGTTGAACACTTACTTGCTTTGGGGCATCGTCGCATCGGTTATGTGGGGGTTACCAATCGCCCGCAATCAAACCAGCACCGTTTGAAAGGGTATCAGCATGCGCTTGAAGCAGCCGGCATTGCTACAGACTCCGCCCTCATTTTTACTTCTCACACTATCGAAGACCATGCCAAAGCCGGTGAGGCGAGTTTAGAGCCATTGCTGGCCACTGGGGCTACGGCTGTCTTTTGCTACAACGATACGACGGCTATCGGCTTGCTGGCAGCCTGTCACAAACGCGGCCTCTCTGTTCCTGATAATCTCAGCGTTATCGGTTTTGATGATATCGACATGGCGGCCTACACCATGCCGCCGTTGACCACTATTCGCCAGCCCAGGTTTGGGCTGGGGCGGCGGGCCATGCACATGATGCTCGCTTTACTGGATGGCCAGGAGCCAGAAAACCAGATGGTGCCTGGTGAGTTAGTGGTGCGACAGACTACCGCCCGATTACTATCTGGTAAAAATCTGGAGGCTGCCGGGTAAACGTTGATGTATTTTTTTTGCGTGCTTGCGCAACCGGTTGCACGCTACCTTTTGAGAAAGGAGGTCAACATGAAGTTAGGTTTTCACGGAGCAACGACCATGACCGCTGATTTACAAACCGATGTGGCGACTACAGCTCACGCTGGTTTTCAGACGCTGGAACTGTGGGCGGCCAAGGTTGATCGCTTCCTTACTCGTCTCAAGGGGACTGGCTATAATAGCCCCTGTTCCATCGAACTGTTCCGTCCCGAGTATTGGGAGTGGGACTCCATGCAATTAGCGGTCAAGGCGAGGGAGGCAACCGTCAAGGTTATGTCGCCTACTTTGAGATAGAAGCATGACCTGCTTCGGCAAAAAAAGGAGTCCAGTGTTCTGGACCAAGCACTAGAAAGGAGAGTCATATACAAGCGAGACAAAAAGATAAGAGATATCAGGTGCAGCCTGCAGTGGGTGTTCCAGGTCCTGTTTCACCGCTATTGTCCATACGATCGTTTAACATCGACCAATCAGTTTAGTAAGGCTACAAATGAGCCATGGTTCCACAAAAGGAGGAATCAGTGATGACAAAACATCGAAAACTTTCGACATTTCTCGGGCGAACACCGCGAGGGACCATCATGGGCGCGGTCTGCGCCGCCCTCGTCGTATTGCTGGCGGCCTGTGCTGGCGGCAGTACCAGTAGCAGCACTACTACTGGTGGTGGTACTCTCAGCGGCGGTACCGACATTAGCGGAAAAACGATCCTGTTCGAGATTAAGAGTACGCCCAGCAATAGCTTCTTTGTGCCGGTGGTCAACGGAGCGAAGGCGGCAGCTGCTATCGCTGGCGTCAAGCTGCAGATCCAGTATGGCAGTGACGATGACACGACGATTGTCAATCAGATGAACACAGCCATTGCGAGCAATGTCGCCGGGATCGCAGTATCGGTCCCCGATGCGGGCCTGAACAAAGTCGTCTGCGATGCGCGTGCGAAGAACATTGCCGTGGTCGCATTCAATACCAATGGGGCCACAGGTCAGGGAGCCAGCTGCGTGCAGGGCTTCATAGGCCAGGATTTCGTCCTGTCCGGGTCGCTCATTGCTCAGCGCATGATCAACGATGGCAAGATCAAGGCGGGCGATCATGTGTTTTGTCCGGTCGAGTCGCCAGAACAAGTCTATGCCGTCCAGCGATACGCAGGTGTCAAGCAGGCTCTGGATGCCATTGGCGCGACGTGTGAGGAGTTAGGCACAGGCAACGACTTAGCTCCGGCCCAATCGACGATGGTTTCGTATCTGTTGGGTCATCCTCACACCGCTGCGATCATTGCGCTAGGGGGAACACCGCTTAGCGTGGCTCCCGCTGCTATCAAGAAGGCCAACCTGAACATTCCTATCGGTGGATTCGATCTCTTCCCGGATATTCTGACGGCCATCAAGAGTGGTGTGATCAACGCGACCGTTGATCAACAGCCATATATCCAGGGCTTCCAGGCGGTCATGGAGATCGCGCTTTATCTGAAGTACGGCATCACGCCGGCGAACATCAACACCAGCAACCGCGCTCTGATCGATCAGACCAACGTCGATCAGGTGGTCCCCCTCGTTGGCGGAGCAAATGCGATTCGCGGCGGTTAGAGAACGATCGCTAGCTTCTACTCCTTTGCTCGTCTCATGGTAGGCTGTCACCCATCAAGGTGCGTTACGGAGACAGCCTGCCGTACCGAGGGCGAGCCACGCGCTTAGCCGCTGCCCGCAATAGCGGTCTTTAAAGAGAGCCTGGCTTGTGGGCATGCTGGTCATTGACGATAGCGGCTAAGCATGAAGCTCGCTCAGGTAAGAGGAAATCACAGTGATAGTACGGTTGTTCCAATACTTCTGCACTAGTGCAGAGGGCAGAAAGGGATTGATATGAGCCTACAGCAAACAACTACCGACGAGGCAGTCGTAGCGGCACAACGCGCAAAGGCAGCAGGGCGCCGCTATCGTCGCCAGCAGTCAGCTATCGATGTCCTGATTCTTTTCCTGATCGTCATCGCCATCAGCGTGATCTACGGATTCATCAGCCCCGACACCTTCGCCTTTAACAGCTTCGCCAACATCCAGAATGCGCTGTATACGATCCCGATCGAGGTGGGCATCCCGGCGCTGGGTGTGGGAGTCCTGATGATCGCCGGTGAGTTCGACCTCTCAGTCGGTATCAATTTTATCTTCAGCAGCATCGTGATGGCGCAGCTCGCGACGAATGGGATGAACGTCTGGCTGGCAGCGCTCATCGGACTGCTGATCGGCACCGGCATCGGCTTGCTCAACGGGCTGATCACGCTCCGGCTGAGGATCCCGTCCTTCATCGCCACGCTTGGGACGTCCTTCTTCTGGTATGCCGCGACGTTCTTCGTACACGGCGCGTCGTCCCAACCCTTCTCTCCCGACCCGGCGTTTGCGGCACTCACAGCCGGAAGTGTGGGCGTGATCCCAGCTACATTTCTGTGGTGGGTTGTACTCGCGCTCGCCTTCTGGGGACTACTGGAGAGGAATCGCATCGGCAACCATATCTTCGCGGTAGGCGGCAACAAACAGGCGGCAACAGCAACCGGGGTGCGGGTGGACAGGACGAAGCTGCTTGCCTTCGCTCTGACCGGGACCATGGCCGCATTGGGTGGCATTCTGGCCGCATCCTACATCGGCAACATCGCGCCCAGTACCGGCCAGGCCCTGCCACTGGAGGCCATCGCCGCCTGCGTCATCGGCGGTCTGGCGCTTACCGGGGGTCGCGGTACGATCCTGGGCATCGTCCTGGGCTCCGCGCTCATCTTCTGGATTCGCGATGTCCTGCTGTTGATCGGAGCACCAGGCTTCTATATCAACGCGCCCATTGGCATACTCATCATCGGTGCCGCGGCAATTTACGAAATACTGCGAGCCCGTCGGGCCTGATCTACCAACGAAAGGAGAAAGTACATGAGCATGGATAGAATGGAAACAACACCAGCCGAACAGCCGGTGCAGAGTGGGAAAGCAGCCACGCCGCTGCTGGAGCTCCGCGATGTCAACAAGCATTACGGTCTGAACAAGGTGCTCATTAACGTGTGCTTCCACGTGGGTCGAGCGGAGATCCTGGCGTTACTGGGCGACAACGGGGCTGGGAAGTCGACCGCGGTCAAGACGATTTCGGGTGTCGTGCAGCCAGACTCCGGCACACTGCTCTGGGATGGCAAACCCGTTGCGCTCAAGGCTCACACAGATGCGGCCGAGCTGGGCATCGAGACGATCTACCAGGACTCGGCGCTCGTCGACTCCATGACGATCGCACGCAATATCTTCATGGGACGAGAATTGGTAGGCCCCCTTGGTTTCATGCGTATGAGAGAGATGCGAGAAATTGCTTCCCATGTCCTGAGGACGATTGTGGCGATCGAGGGGATTGATAGTCCTGACAAGCTGGTAGGCAGTCTTTCCGGCGGTCAGAAGCAGGCGGTAGCCATCGCCCGCGCGGTGCATTTCAAGCGCACGCTGCTAGTGCTCGACGAGCCGACCAGCGCCCTGGCAGTCCGGGCTACCGAAGCCCTCTTCGAGTACCTGCGGTTGCTGCGTACGCAGGGCCTGTCGAGTGTGCTGGTCACGCATAACCTGTATGACGCGTACCGCATCTGCGATCGGTTTGTGGTGATGGGACGAGGACAGGTCGTCTTCCAGGCGACTCAAAAGGAGACCTCGATAGTGGAACTGACCGAGCATGTCAGCCGGGGCTAGTTGTAGGCAGGACGTCGGCAAGGGTAAGACATGTCAATGCAGTGCTTTGCAGGGAACAGGGCGTCCCCTCGCAAGCACCTTGTTCTCCCAATTCTGAGATGATGTTATGCCAGAAATAACGAATCGACCACAACGAAAAGTACGACTCGGCGTAGTCGGCGGAGGGCCGGGGTCGAATATCGGTGAGACCCATCGTTATGCTGCCCGGCTTGACGACCGCTATGCGCTGGTGACCGGCGTCTTTGCTTCGGATGCCGGGCGCAGCCGCGACTTTGCCGCCACACTCGGCATTGCGCCAGAGCGCCGCTACGGCTCCTGGCAGGAGATGGCCGAGCAGGAGGCGAAGCTGCAAGATGGCCTTGAGGTGGTGAGCATAATGACTCCCAACAACAGTCATTATGCTATTGCAAAAGACTTTCTGGAACAGGGCATTGATGTCATCTGCGACAAGCCCTTGACCATCGATGTAGAGCAGGCTCTTGAGTTGATGCGCCTGGTACGTCAGACTGGTCTGGTTTTCGGTGTGACCTATTGCTATAGTGGCTATCCGATGGTGCGTCAGGCCCGCGAAATGATTCGCAACGGGGAGTTGGGCGAAATCAGGCTGGTGCAGGTCGAGCACGCTTCCGGCTGGGCTTCCACCCTGCTGGAAGCGGAAGGACATAAGCAAGCCATCTGGCGCACCACTCCCAGCATTGCCGGGAAATCCAGCGTGGTCGGTGACCTGGGCACGCACGCCCATCATCTCGTCCGCTTTATCACCGGCCTGGAAATAAGCGAAGTGTCCGCCGAGTTGTCCAGTATTGTGCCGGGCCGCCAGGTTGATGACAATGCCCACATCCTGCTACGCTTCAATAACGGGGCGAAAGGGATGATGTGGGCCAGTATGGTCGCGGCAGGGCATATGCAGGGACTGCGCATTCGGGTGTATGGTGAGAAAGGGAGCCTGGAGTGGGTGCAGGAGCAGCCCAATGAGCTTGTCCTGCGCCCCCTCGATGGCCACCACCAAACTCTCTCGCGTGGTTTTGGTTGGCTGTCCCCAGCGGCTGTTCGGGCCTCGCGCTTGTGGCCCGGTCACCCGGAGGGTTATTTAGAAGCATTCGCCAATATGTATTCTGATATTGCCGATGCTATTCTCGCACGCCGGGACGGGGCGGAAGCAGACCCGCTGGCCTACCTGTTTCCCACGGTTGAGGACGGTGTGTTGGGTGTGAAGTTTGTCGACGCCGCCGTTGCGTCTCATCAGCAGGACGGTCGCTGGGTAGATGCGACCCTGGACTTACATGAGAGGTGATCACCATGACGAAATTTGCTCTGTTTGGCGCCGGTTTTATCGGCAGAGTCCATGCCAACAATATCGCCGCTCATCCACGGGCTACGTTACAGTACGTGTATGATATCAATACCCAGGGCGCCAAAGAGGTGGCGTCACGTCTGGGTGCAAAGGTTGCTTCGAGCCCGGAGGAGATCTGGGCGGCGGATGATGTGGATGCTGTCCTCATCGCCTCATCCACCAACACCCACGCCGATTTGTTGAGTAGTGCCGTGAAGGCGCATAAACCGGTCTATTGCGAAAAGCCGATTGATTTGAACATCGAGCGCGTCAAGACTGTGGTGCAGGAAGCATCTCACACGAACGTCCTGATCATGATTGGCTTTAGTCGTCGTTTTGACTCCAACCACCTGGGCGTCCGAGAAGCCATCCAGCATGGCACGATCGGCAAGGTAGAGATGATGCACCTCACCTCACGTGCCCAGGATCCGCCTCCCATCAGCTACGTCAAAGTGTCGGGGGGACAATTCCGCGACCAGACCATTCACTTTTTCGACCTGGCGTGCTGGCTTGCCGACGAAGCCCCCGTTGAGGTATATGCAGCAGGCGCAGTTCTGGTTGATCCGGCCATTGGTGAGGCGGGTGATGTCGACACCTCGATGTTCATCATGAAAATGCCGAGCGGAGCGCTCTGTCACATTGACAACAGCCGCCGCACTACATACGGTTACGACGAGCGCATCGAAGCCTTTGGCTCCAAAGGGATGGTGCAATCTCAGCGCAAACCGACACGCGAAGTATCCCTGTACACTGGCACGCAGGTGATCTCAGATGGGTTGCATCCTGGTTGGTTTGAGCGGTTCGAACCCAGCTTTGCCCTGGCGTTGGATGCCTTCATCTGCGCACTTGAGGGCAAGGAGGTCTCTTACCCATCGTTGCTAGATGGCTTACGTGCGCAAATGATTGCGGAAGCGGCGATCGAATCGTTACACACGAATCAACCGGTCAAGATTACTTACTGGCAGCCTAAGTAAGCGTGGTTTTTCACGACATCGGAGATATCACAATGACACGTACCATCGGTATCGGTGTAATTGGAATGGGCTGGATGGGCGAAGTGCATAGCCGCTCGTATCGCGCCATTCCAGACCGTTTTCATGAGAGCGGGATTGTCCCCCGGCTTGTTGTCTGCGCCGACCCGGTGGAGGCGCGTGCGCAGGCTGCCCAGCAGCGTTTTGGCTTCGAGCGCTACACGACTGACTGGCGTGCGGTGATCGCCGATCCAGAGGTTGAGGCCGTCAACGTAGCTGCGCCCAACGGGATGCACCTGGAAATCAACCGAGCGGCGGCCCAGGCGGGGAAACATATCTTGTGCGAGAAACCGGTCGGTAAGGTTCCACAGGAAACCATCCTGAGTGCCGCTGCTGCCCGCGAAACTGGAGTATTGACTTTCGTCGGCTACAGCTATCGCTGGGCACCGCTCGTCCAGTATGCCCGACAGCTTCTCGCCGAGGGGAAACTGGGACGGTTAACTCATTATCACGGTCGCTTTCTCAATGGCTATGCGGGTGATCCCAACGGCTTCCTCTCCTGGCGCTTTGAACAGGAGCAAGGCCTGGGCACTCTGAGCGACTTGCTGTCGCACGTGATTGATATGGCTCACATGCTAGCAGGCCCAATCACGCGTGTCACGAGCGACAAAGAAATCTTTATCCGACGACGCCCCATTCCCCAACCAGGCAGCGGCACCCATTATGATGTCGGCAGCAGCGATGGCCCGATGGGAGATGTGACCAACGAAGATTATGTGAGCGCCCTGGTGCATTTTGAAAACGGCACACGCGGCATGTTGGAAGCGTGTCGGGTCATCAATGGGGCCAAATGTGATATGTCTTTTGAAATTCATGGGACCAAAGGTGCCATCAAGTGGAACATGGAGCGCATGAATGAACTGCAGCTCCAATGGCGCAACGATGCCAATCCTGCGGAGGACGGCTACACGACGCTCTTGAGCGGACCGGCCCACCCGTACCACGGTCACTTCAATCCGGCTTGGGGACTGAATCTGGGCTATGACGACCTGAAAGTGATTGAAGCCTACACCTTCTTGCACTCCGTCGTTATCGGTCAGCCAGGAGAACCGGGCTTTGCAGAAGCCGAGGCTGTGGCCAACGTCCAGCAGGCGATCATCCGCTCCTGGGAAAGCGAACGGTGGGAGGCTGTTGAACAGTAGAAAAGGGGCAACATCATCAAAGTGGCGAATGTGCCTTGCTTGTGGGGCGTTATTGAGAATGTTGAAGCTGTGCTGCCATGTGCAATAAGGAGGAAATGATGCGACTTGGTTTTAATGGCGCGACTACGCAAACCGCCGACCTCTCGACCGATATTCGTATCGCCGGACAGGCTGGCTACGACGTGATCGAGCTGCGCGATGGCAAGCTCGACCAGTTCCTGGCCCAAGGCTCACTCGACGACGTGCGCCGAATGCTGCACGAGGCCAACGTGGTGGCGTGGACCATCAACGCGATTGACCGGGTCGGTGTGGATGGCGCGGCTGGCACGGCACGTGCGGTCGCACGCTGCCGTGAGTTGAGCCGCTACGCTCAGGCGATCGAGTGCCCGTGGGTGTTGGTCGTGCCCGGCCCGACCGATGGCCGCACAGACGCGCAGGTCACGAGCGACACCGTCGCCACGCTGCGGGAGATGGCCGACGCAGCGGCAGAGTTTGGCATCAGCGTCGCGTTCGAGTTCATGGGCTTTCCCTGGGCCGCCGTCCGCGACGTCGCAGGCGCGTGGGCGATCGTCCAGCAAGCCAACCGACCCAACCTCGGCATCATTGTGGACACCGCCCACTTCTACGCTGGCGGCTCAACGCTGGAGTCGATCAGGGAAGTTGATCCAAAACGGCTCGTCGTGCTGCATATCAACGATGTAGAGGATGTCGCAAAGCCCGACATCACCGACGGCCACCGACTCTATCCCGGTGAAGGCGTTATTCCCCTCCAGGACATCCTTGGTGCCGTTCGTGCAACCGGGTGGGATGGAGTGCTGTCAGTCGAGTTATTCCGTGAGGAGTACTGGCAGCAGGATCCGCTTGCCGTGGCACGCGAGGCAAAAGCCAGGACCGTCACGGTGTGGGAGCGCGTGCTGCGTAGTGGGCAGTAGCGTCATAGCCGAGGAAGGAGACCATCTTGATTAGAGTTGCGAATGCGCCGTGTTCGTGGGGGGTCATCGAGAATGTGGCCGGCGAGCGCGAGGGATATGCCTGGGTGCTCGATGAAATGCACGAGACTGGCTATCAGGGCACCGAACTAGGGGATTGGGGATTCATGCCCACCGACCCCGATATGCTGCGTCAGGAACTGAAGGCACGCGACCTCAACCTTCTGGCGTCCTGGGTCAGCGTCTATCTGCACGATCCGAGCCGCCTGGCCGAAAGTGAAGCGGCCGCGGTCCGCACCGCCCGGCTGCTCGCGGCCGTAGGCGGGCCAAACGCCTTGATCGTACTCGGCAATGACCCGTATACCGATCCCATGCGCACCAAATATGCCGGACGCATCAAACCGGAACAGGGCATGAGCGATACGCAATGGCAGAACTTTGCGACAGGGGCAAACCGGATTGCCCAGGCCGTACAACGCGAGGCTGGCTTAAGAACGGTGTTTCATCACCACATTGGCACCTGGGTGGAAACGCCAGAGGAGACAGCCAAATTCCTGAGCCTGACCAATCCGGACGTGGTAGGCTTGTGCTTTGACACCGGACACTACCGTTTTGGTGGGGGCGATCCCGTTGAAGGGCTGCACCGACACGTCGACCGCATCTGGCATGTCCACTTCAAAGATCACGAACCGCGAGTTGCCGAACAATCCCGTCGCAACGAGTGGGGTGCCATCCAATCCGTCGAACACGGCGCCTTCTGCGAACTGGGCCACGGAGATATCGACTTCCCAGCGGTCATACAGGTGCTGAAAGACATCGGCTACGCTGGCTGGATCGTCGTGGAGCAAGATGTGTTGCCCGGCATGGGTACGCCCAAAGAAAGTGCCCAGCGAAACCGGGACTACCTTCGTTCGATCGGCTTATAGATTACTGTACTGAAAGGAGGAGCGCATGTCAACTGAAAAGCGAGTCAACATCGGGATGATTGGTGCGGGCTGGTGGCCGAACACGATGCATATGCCGGCGTTAGCGGCCTGCGAGCAGGCGAATGTCGTGGCTGTCTGTGATCTGATTCCAGAGCGAGCAGAGGCTCTCGCGCAGAAGTATCACATTCCCCATACATTCACTGATTACAAGGAATTGCTCGCGAGCGGTTTGTGCGAAGCGGTTGTCGTGGCTACAACCAATAACACGCATTACCCCATCACCATGGACGCACTCAATCGTGGACTGCATGCCATTTGTGAAAAGCCACTCGCGCTTAACTACACCGAGGCGTCCGAAATGGCCGCCACGGCCCAGAAAAAAGGCTTGATTACAGGCGTGCCTTTCACCTACCGCTACATGCCCTCAACACGCTATCTCAAACACCTCATCGACGAGGGCTACCTGGGGCAGCCCTATCACCTGCACATGCGGTATTACGCCGGGTTCGCCCGCGATCCAGGGACGTATTTGTGGCGTTTTGAACGCAAGATCGCTGGCTCGGGTGCCCTGGCCGACATCGGGTCACACTTCCTCCACGTGGCCGAATGGTTTTATGGCGAAATAGAGGCCGTGAGCGCTCAATTGAGCGCCCTGGTGAAACGCCCGCCCAACCCACAAGGCCAATCATACGAACAGGCCGACGACACGGCCATGGTAATGTTACGCTTCAAGAATGGGGCGCAGGGGCTGGTCCATGCCTCGGCCATCGCCTACGAAAAGACCTACGAGGATAAGGGCTATGGTTTCGATCAGGTCCATGAATGGGATTTTCACGGCTCGAATGGCACGCTGCGCCAGGTCATCGACTGGGATTTCAGGCAGCGCATTACGGGGGACCGGCCAGGAGACGGACCGGAGCGTGAACTGAGCGTCCCGGGTCGTTTTTGGGGCGACGCCCGCCGTGAGCGCGTGATCGAAACCTGGGAGGATGTGTTTCGCAAACAGGGGTTTATGGTTGGTGAGTTCGTGCGTGCGGTGGCAAACAGACAACCCATGGTGCCAAACTTTGCCGATGGCGCACGAGTGCAACAACTGCTGGATGCCGCCATCGAAAGCTCCGAGACGGGCTGCTGGGTCAAAACGGAACCAAGGTCGAGCTGACAGAACGCTGGAGAAGACATTCATGAACATGCGCAAACTCGATCATGTATCATTCCTTGTGAAAGATGTTGAGCGTTCGCGCCGCTTCTATGGCCAGGTACTGGGGCTGCGAGAACTTCCCCGTCCAAGCACCGTGGATAATCCCGGTGCCTGGCTTACCAACAATGAGCACAGTTTTGAAGTTCACCTCATCGGCGAGGTCGAGGCAGGTCGCGTGGCACAGACGCATGTACAGTATCGCAGCGATGAACTGGCATGTGGCTATGGGTCACATGCCGCCTTCGAGATAGAGAAGCTGGAAGCGACAATACAACACCTGCGTGACCTGAATGTGGAGATCGTGGGTGGTCCGCGTCCCCGTGGCGACGGTGTACAACAGATATTTATCTGCGACCCCGATGGCTACATGATAGAACTCTTTATTCGGGAACAGAGATGACATTTAAGGAGGAGCTAGTATGGGAGTGCTTATCAAGTCACAAACTGATCAGATAGATGGAATACCGCGTACAGTAGACATTACACCGGAGACCGCTGGCTGGCAGTACGTCTCATTTGCGGTGTACCAGCTGACCAGAGGGCAGACGCTTCGTGGCGCCGCAGATGGTCGGGAGACCGCTCTGGTCGTGTTGTCTGGCATAGGCAGAGCCGAGCTCAATGGACAGTCAGTGGGACAGTTCGGTGAGAGACTCAGTGTCTTTGAAAACAAAGCTCCGTATGCCCTCTACCTGTCTGAGGACGCTAGCTACCAGATAGAATGTACCGCTGATAGCATGGAGATCGCCATAGCCAGTGCTCCGACAACACATAGACATCTTCCGGTCCGTGTGATTCGCCCTGAAGATGTGAGCGTTGAACGACGTGGTGAGGGCAACACGCAGCGTCGTGTCCAGCACATTCTGGATATTGACCAGGAAGCGGAGCGCTTAATCGTGGTCGAGGTCATCACTCCAGCGGGCAACTGGTCCTCGTTCCCTCCACACAAACACGATACCGAAAACCCACCGTATGAAGCCTATCTTGAGGAGACCTATTACCATCACGTTCAACCGACTGATGGATTCGGCTTTCAGCGTGTGTACGATAAGCAAGATTTCGATGAAACGGTGACGGTACACGATGGAGATCTTGTACTGGTTCCCAAAGGCTACCACGTCGTCTCGGCAGCTCCAGGATGTGATCTCTACTACCTCAACATTATGGCTGGTCCTCAGCGTGCCTGGAACTACCAGGTCGATCCTGCATTTCACCGCCTGCTTCCTCCATCGGGGAAAATCACCGGTGCGATTGTTCACCCTGGGGAATAGACCAAGTTGTTCTTGAGAGGAACAGGAGTCAGACATGAATGTAACCGACAGGTCATATGACGTGATCACGATGGGGCGATCTTCAATTGACCTCTACTCCAACGATATTGGTGCTCCATTTGTGGAAATCACCAGCTTTGCAGCCTACGTTGGGGGCTGTCCGACGAATATCAGCGTGGGCACGCGCCGTTTGGGCCTACGCTCAGCGTTGTTAACGGCGGTCGGAGACGATCAGGTGGGCAACTTCATCCTGCATTTTCTAAAGCAAGAGGGCGTGGAAACACGATTCATCCCGCGCAAGCCAGGGCGCCGTTCTAGTGCCGTGGTGCTGGGCATTGAGCCACCAGATCGCTTTCCGCTCACCTACTACCGCGATAACTGCGCTGATATCGAACTCACCATCGACGATGTCTTGGCAACCCCGATTGCCAAGAGCCGTGCCCTCTTGATCAGTGGGACCGGGCTGAGCAAGGAACCAAGCCGTAGCGCGACGCTCTTTGCCGCAGAGATGGCACAGCACGTGGGCGTACCGGTTGTGCTGGATATTGATTTCCGCCCCGATCAATGGCATGACCCCAGGGCCTTCGGCGTCACGCTGCGCTCTGCCCTGCGCCTGGTTGATGTCGTGATTGGCACCGAAGACGAGATCAACGCAGCCATGCTCACTGACACCAGCCAGATGAGCCTGACGCATTCTCAGATTTCCGACACCCGCGTCAGTGGTGACATCACCACTGCTATCAAAGCGCTCCTTAGCCTGGGGCCACACGTCCTTGCGCACAAACGCGGCGCCGATGGCTCAACAGTTCACGTGGTGTCACCAGAAGGCCAGACCACACAGATCGATGCACCGGGCTTTCCCGTAGACGTGAGCAATATCCTGGGCGCTGGCGACGCCTTCGCCTCTGGCCTGCTGTATGGCATGGTCAATGGTTGGGATTGGTATAAGGCGGCACGCCTGGGCAATGCGTGTGGGGCCATCCTGGTCACCAAGCATGGCTGTGCGAACTTTACACCTACTCACGACGAGGTGATGGCATTCATTGCAGATCACGGTGGATTCTAGGGGCCCGTTGCATCGTGTCCACGGTGCAGTACCCAGAAGATAGGAGAACAAATATGAACGAACAGGCAACAAAACGTGTGACCATGGCGCAAGCTGTTATTGCATTTCTCAAAAACCAGTATGTGGAACGTGATGGTGCCGAACACGCCTTTTTTGCCGGATGTTTTGGGATATTCGGTCATGGTAATATTGGCGGCATCGGTCAAGCGTTGCAGCAGATGCCTGAGTTTCGCTATTATCAGGCACGCAATGAGCAGGCAATGGTGCATGCCGCTACCGCCTACGCAAAGACGAAAAACCGCTTACAGACACTGGCCTGTACGTCCTCTGTTGGCCCTGGCGCGACCAATATGCTCACGGGTGCCGCAACCGCGACGATCAACCGCCTACCGGTGCTGTTATTACCAGGGGATATTTTCGCCCGGCGCAACGTCGCCCCCGTCCTGCAGCAGCTTGAGTCGGAACAGAGCCAGGATATCTCGGTCAACGATTGCTTCAAGCCGGTGAGCCGCTACTGGGACCGCATCTCGCGTCCAGAGCAGTTGCTGACCGCCCTCCCAGAAGCGATGCGGGTCCTGACCAGCCCAGCGGAAACCGGTGCAGTCACATTAGCTCTGCCTCAAGATGTGCAGACAGAAGCCTACGACTACCCAGCGGCGTTTTTTCACAAGCGCGTTTGGCATGTTCCTCGCAATCGACCAGATCGCAGCGCGTTAGAGCAGGCAGCAGCATGGATATGCGCCAGCAAGCGTCCCATCATTGTCGTAGGTGGTGGCGTCATCTACTCAGAGGCAACCCAAACCTTACAGCAGTTCGTCGATCAGATCGGTATTCCGGTTGCAGAAACGATGGCAGGCAAAGGGAGTTTGCGTTATGATCACCCACTCAGCCTTGGTGCGATTGGGGCAACGGGTACTTTTGCAGCCAACCGCATTGCGAAAGAGGTGGATTTGGTGATCGGGATTGGCACCCGCTATAGCGATTTCACCACCGCGTCAAAGACCGCCTTCCAGCATCCCAACGTGCGCTTCATTAATATCAATGTCGCCTCGTTTGATGCATTCAAACATGCAGCACTCCCTCTCGTTGGGGATGCGAAAGCAACACTAGAAGAGCTCCTCACTCTCCTCAATAGCTACACCGTCGATGAGAGTTACCGCTCACAGGCGCAGCAACTCCATCACGAGTGGGATGCCGAGGTTGAACGCATCTATGCCATTCGCAATGAGCCACTACCTAGTCAAGGTGAATTGATCGGTGCAGTCAACGAACTCAGCTCACCCGAAGCGATCATGGTTTGTGCTGCTGGGAGCCTGCCTGGCGATCTGCACAAGGTTTGGCGCGGACGTCATCCCAAGAACTATCACCTGGAATATGGCTATAGCTGCATGGGCTATGAGATCGCCGGGGGGCTGGGCATCAAGATGGCCGCACCGGAGCGCGATGTGTATGTGATGGTTGGCGACGGTTCCTATCTCATGATGAACAGCGAGATCGTGACCTCGATCCAGGAACGCTACAAATTGATCATCGTCCTGCTGGACAACTCTGGCTATAAGAGCATTGGCGCTCTCAGCCGTTCACTCGGGCAGGATGGCTTCGGCACCCGCTATGTCTATCCACGCCATGGCGCATGGCCGACAGATACAGCAGGCATGGATGTGCAGACGTTGCCCGTTGATCTGGCAGCGAACGCACGCAGTTTGGGAGCACACGTCATCGAGTGCAAGACGTATGTAGATTTTGTGGAGGCACTCAAGGCAGTGCAAACAACTGAACGTACGTCGGTCATCTACATTCAGAACGATCGCTATGTGGGCATACCCAACTACGAAGGCTGGTGGGATGTGCCGGTCGCCGAAGTCAGCGCGATGCCTTCGGTGCAGGCTGCTCGTGCTGAGTGGGCAGCCATGCTGGCACAGGAACGGTATTTCCTGGGACAATAAATCAGGAGATGCCATCGATAGAACTGTTCAGTATAGCTTATTGACAACAAATGAGGCGGACAAGATGTACCGACTCTACGGAGGTGAAACTATGATACAGAATGGACAACTACTCAACTATGTCAATGGGGCCTGGAAGCACTCACGTGCGAGTGAATTTCTCGACGTGCGCAACCCAGCGACCGCCGAGACGATGGTGCGCGTGCCGCTCTCGCTGCCTGACGAGGTGGACGAAGCGGCCCAAGCGGCCCAGGCAGCCTTCGCCGATTGGCGACGCACGCCGCCGGTCCAGCGCATCCAGTATCTCTTCAAGCTCAAGAAGCTGCTCGATGACCACTTTGACGAGATCGCCCGTCTGACGGTGGATGAGTGCGGCAAAACGATGGACGAGTCGCGAGGGGAGCTGCGACGCGGCATCGAGAATGTCGAGGTCGCGACCGGCATCCCGACGTTGATGCAGGGCTACAACTCCGAAGACATCGCACGCGGCATTGACGAGCACATGTTTCGTCAGCCGATCGGGGTCGTCGCCGCGATCACACCGTTCAACTTTCCCGGCATGATCCCGCTCTGGTACCTTCCCTATGCTATCGCCTGCGGCAACTGCTTCATTCTCAAGCCTTCAGAGAAGGTGCCGATGACGATGAGCCGGGTCTTTGACCTGATCGACGAACTGGGCCTGCCGCCGGGCGTGGTCTGCCTGGTCAACGGCTCGAAGGGGGCCGTCGATGCCCTGCTCGATCACCCAGCCGTGCGTGCCATCTCCTTCGTTGGTTCGTCCCCGGTGGCCAAGTATGTCTACAGCCGGGCGGCGGCCAATGGCAAGCGGGCCCAGTGCGCGGGGGGGGCCAAGAACCCGGTCGTTGTCCTGCCGGATGCCGATATGGAGATGGCCACCCGGATCATCGCCGACTCGTCCTTTGGTTGCGCCGGACAGCGCTGCCTGGCTACCTCGGTGACAATCACGGTCGGCGAGGCGGGCCGCGAATTCAGAGATCGGATCACCCACGTGGCGGAGACGCGCAAGATCGGCTACGGGATCGAGCCGGAGGTCGAGATGGGACCGGTCATCACGCCGGAGAGCAAGCAGCGCGTCGAGTCGTTGATCGGTAAAGGCGTGAACGAAGGAGTGAAAGTCCTCGTCGATGGGCGCAACGCGTCGATCCCCGGCTACGAGCGGGGCTACTTCGTCCGCCCGACAGTCCTCGACAACGTCAATCCACTCAGCGAGCTTGCTGGTATCGAGATCTTCGGTCCGGTCCTGAGCCTGATGCACGCCCAGACGATTGATGAGGCGATAGAGCTGGTGAACGCCACCTCCTATGGCAATATGGCGTGCTTGTTCACGAGCAGCGGTGCCGCGGCCCGGAAGTTCCGCTACGAGGCCCAGGCGGGCAACATTGGCATCAACATCGGCGTGGCCGCTCCGATGGCCTTCTTCCCGTTCTCTGGCTGGAAGGAAAGCTTCTTCGGCGATATGCACGCCCAGGGACGTGACGCCATCGAATTCTACACGGAAAAGAAGGTCGTGGTTGAGCGCTGGCCCAGAGAGTGGACGCGCAAGTTCTAGGGGAGGGGCTGCCTTAGGCGCGTCCGTCCCGACTAGCGGTCATAGTGCTGGCTGCCAAGCAGTCCCTGGTCGAACATCGGCCGGTCCGGTACGCGCAAAATTCAGTAATGAGCCGAGGAGGCGAGCATGAAGGTCAAGATCACACGGGGCAAATTCAACGGAATCAACGCCTGCGCCGACAATCGCGGAGTCATCGCCGCACTGGCCGTTGATCATCGCGGCAATCTCTTAGAGGCCATCGCTAGAGCACGCGGTGAGTACGGCCAGGCGACAGCAGCAGATATGCTTGCGTTCAAGACGGCGGTCACACGAGTCCTCACGCCCCTTACCAGCGCTATTCTCTTAGATCCAGAATATGGCCTGGAGGCAATTGCCAGCCGTGCCCCCGGTACCGCCGTGCTGCTGGCCTACGAGAAGTCCGGCTACGACTTTCACACGAAGGGTCGCCTGCCCGACTTGCTGCCAGACTGGAGTGTGCGACGCCTGGTGGAAGCCGGGGCGCAAGCGATTAAAATTCTGCTGTACTACAACCCGTTCGATGAGGCGCAGATCAACTCGATCAAGCAAGCCTACATCGAGCGCATTGGTGCTGAATGCATAGGAGTAGATGTGCCGTTTTTCCTGGAGCCGCTGGTCTACGATGATGCTATCGGCGACGAGAAGGGGTTAGTGTTTGCCAGGAAGAAGCCGGAATACGTGGCACGGACCATGCAGGAGTTTTCCAAGCCGCGCTACGGCGTGGATGTGCTCAAGGTCGAGTTGCCCGTCAATCCGGCCTTCGTGGCAGGAACTCGCGCCTTCACCGGCGAGGTGGCGGCCTACTCGCGTCAGGAGGCCATAGAGCATTTCCATAACACAGCGAGTGCAACCTCCGGGCCGTTCCTCTACATGAGTGCCGGCAGCACCGACGAGGTGTTCTGCGACATGTTGGAACTGGCTGCTGAGGCCGGAGTGAATTATTCGGGATT
>Ga0099828_10000744_pt1 | contig 20516 bp, 19 predicted proteins | sample CZO8metaG_2_FD_79338 | JGI IMG/M metagenome (GOLD analysis project Ga0099828, IMG submission 79338) | Vadose zone soil microbial communities from the Eel River Critical Zone Observatory, Northern California, USA - CZOApr15con2H1.8 metaG | ecosystem: Environmental > Terrestrial > Soil > Vadose... | reverse complement strand
TGAACGAGCTGAACCGCACCGAGTTCTTCGGGCTCGGCATCTCGTGGGGCGGCGCGGCGGTGCGCCGGCTCACGACGGGTGGCGACGTGCTGGTCGGGCAGGGCTTCGCCGGACGGGCCCAGCCGACCGGCGCCGGCATCGCTCCCGTCTTCTTCGGCCAGCCCGGCAACAACCCGGGCCTGACGCTCGCCAACCTCCTGCCCGTGAGCGCGACGACCGGCCTGCCGCTCGGCGGCAACATCGTGAACTTCCCGCTGCTTCCGAGCGGCTCGTTCTCCGGCATCACGCCGCCCGGCATCGCCTTCGGGCTGATCAGCCGGAAGCTGAACATCAACCTCGTCCTCGACGCGCTCGAGGCGCAGAGCAAGAGCACGTCGCTCGCCAAGCCCGAGGTCGTGACGGTGGAGAACGCGAAGGCGTTGATGTCGCTCGGCAGCGAGATCCCGTACGCGACGGTGAGCTCCGCCGGCACCCAGGTCCAGTTCAAGGATGCGCTGCTCAAGCTCGAGGTCACGCCGACGGTCATCCGTGAGCCGGGCGACATCACCCGGGTCAAGCTGCTCGTGAACGTCGAGAACAACTCCAAGGGCGCGGACATCAACTCCACGGCCGGCCCGATCCCGAGCATCAACAAGCGCCAGGCGACGACGCAGGTCATCGTCAAGGAGGGCGAGACGCTCGCCATCGGCGGCATCCGGCAGCGCGACGTCGTCGAGAGCGTCCAGAAGGTGCCGCTCTTCGGCAACATCCCGATCATCGGGTTCCTCTTCCGGTCGACGCAGCGGCTGACCGACCCGAACCGCGAGATGGTGGTCTTCATCACGCCGTACGTCCTGAAGCTGGACGTGGCCCAGACGCCCCCGGCGACGCCGCCGCAGAAGTAGCAGGGCATGGCCGGAGGCCTCCGCTTCCTCACCGCGGGCGAGTCCCACGGTGAGGCCCTGGTCGCCGTCATCGACGGCGTCCCGGCGGGCCTGCCCCTCGCCGAGAGCGACATCAACGAGGACCTGGCGCGCCGCCAGCGCGGCTACGGCCGCGGCGGGCGGATGAAGATCGAGCGCGACCAGGTCCGCATCCTCTCGGGCGTCCGCTGGGGCGCGACGCTCGGCAGCCCGATCACCCTCCAGATCGCCAACCGCGACTGGGAGAACTGGAAGTCCACGATGTCGGTCGTCCCTCCGGAGCCCGGGACCGCCTCGAAGCAGATCACGCGGCCCCGGCCGGGCCACGCCGACCTGGCGGGCGCCATGAAGTACGGCCACCGCGACATCCGCAACGTCCTCGAGCGCTCCAGCGCGCGGGAGACGACCGCGCGGGTCGCGGTCGCCGGCGTGGCCAAGCGGCTCCTCGCCGAGTTCGGCATCACGATCCTCTCGCACGTGACGGAGATCGGCGGCGTCCGTATCGCCGCCGACCTCGACCTCGCCTGGGAGGAGATCCGGCGGCGCGCGGAGGCGTCCGAGGTCCGCTGCGCCGATCCCGCGGCCGAGGCGGCGATCATCGCGGCGATAGACTCGGCGAAGGAGAAGGGCGACACGCTCGGCGGCGTGTTCGAGGTGGTCGCGCTCGGGTGCCCGGTGGGCCTCGGCTCGTACGTGCAGTGGGACCGACGGCTCGACGGCCGGCTCGCGCAGGCGTTCTGCTCGATCCAGGCGATCAAGGGCTGCGAGCTCGGCCTCGGCTTCGAGACCGCGCGGCGCCCCGGCTCGGGCGTCCACGACGAGATCCTGTTCGACGCCGAGAGCGGCTTCAAGCGCAAGACCAACAACGCCGGCGGCCTCGAGGGCGGGGTCACGAACGGCCAGCCGGTCGTCGTCCGCGCCGCGATGAAGCCTCTGTCCACGCTCCGCACGCCGCTCAAGTCGGTGGACCTCGCCACGAAGGAGGCGGTCGAGGCCGTCGTCGAGCGCAGCGACGTCTGCGCCGTGCCGGCGGCCGGCATCGTGGGCGAGGCCATGATGGCGATCGTCCTCGCCGAGGCCTTGCTCGAGAAGTTCGGCGGCGACAGCCTCCAGGAGATCCGCCGCAACTACGACGCCTACCTCGACAGCCTGAAAAGCTGGTAGCCTCGATCCTGAGGCTCCGATGATCATCCCGGTCAACCTCGGTACCCGCTCGTATCGCATCGTCGTCGAGTGCGGGGCGCTCGCCACGGTCGGCGGGCACCTCCGTGAGCTCGGCGTGGGCGCCCGCGCCGCGCTCGTGAGCGACGCGGCGATCCTCGCCCTCTACGGCAAGACGGTCCGCGCGAGCCTCGAGGGCGCGGGGTTCGCCGTGGCGACGCTGGAGGTGCCCGAGGGCGAGGGCGCCAAGACGCTGGCCGTGGCCGAGCAGTGCTGGAACGAGCTGCTCGCGGCGGGCCTCGACCGCACCTCGACGGTGCTCGCCCTCGGGGGCGGCGGCGTCGGCGACGTCGCGGGCTTCGTCGCGGCGACCTACATGCGCGGCGTCAACTTCGTCCAGGTGCCGACGACCGTGCTCGCCCAGGTGGACGCGTCCATCGGGGGCAAGACCGCGATCGACCACCCGAAGGCGAAGAACCTGATCGGCGCCTTCCACCAGCCCCGGCTCGTAATCTGCGATCCCGCCACCACGCGCACCCTGCCGCCGCGCGAGTTCCGCTCGGGCCTGGCCGAGATCGTCAAGCACGGGATCGTGCTCGACGCCGATTACTTCGCCGAGGTGGAGCGCGACGCGGCGGCGCTCGGTGCGCGCGACCTGCCGACCGTGGAGCGCATCGTCGGCGGCTCCTGCCGGCTGAAGGCCTCGATCGTCGAGCGCGACGAGCGCGAGAGCGAGCTGCGCCACGTCCTGAACTACGGCCATACGATCGGGCACGCCCTCGAGGCGGCGACCGGCTACGCGCGCTTCGCCCACGGCGAGGCGGTGTCCCTCGGCATCGTGGCCGAGGCGCGGCTCGCCCTGCGGCTCGGACTCGCCTCCGCCGACACGGTGACGCGCCAGGAGCGGCTGCTCGCCGCCGTCGGCCTCCCCGTGCGCGCGCCGGCGCTCGACGCCGACGCGGTGGTCGCGGCGATCGCCCGCGACAAGAAGGCGCGCGACGGCCGCGTGCCGTTCGTGCTGGCCCCGCGGATCGGCGCGTTCCGCCTCGTGTACGACGTCCCGGCGGCCGACGTTCGCGCGGTCCTCGCCGCGCTCGGGACGTGACCCGTGTTGACAACCGAAACCGGCGCTCCGTATAACCGATTCGCCATGGCCATGGACGAGCCCGCGCTGGCCGACGCGATCCGCCGGCAGGAGGAGCGGCTGCAGCGCGACCCCGGCTCGCTCGCGTTCGCGCAGCTCGCGGATCTCTACCGGAAGGCGGGGCGCACGCGCGAGGCGGTGACGCTGTGCCGCAGCGGGCTCGCCCGCTACCCCCACTACACGACCGCGCGGCTCATCCTCGCCAAGGCCCTCGCGGCCGAGGGCGAGCTCGCGCACGCGCTCGCGGAGACGGACGCGATTCTCGCGCTGGCCGCGAAGGACGTCCAGGCCCATCGCCTCGCGGCGGAGCTCCATCGCCGCCTGGGTCGCGTCGATCGGGCGGTCGCGCACCTCGAGACCGCGGTGCGGCTCGACCCCGGCGACCGCGAGTCGCGCTCGCTGGCGGCCCTGCTCCGCGCGGCGACGCCCCAGGGCGAGGACGCGAGCGGCCTCGGCCGCGTCCTCGCCGACGACACGTTCGCGACGGCCGCCTTCGGCGCGCTCTGCCTGGAGCAGGGCTGTGTCGAGGAGGCCGCGCAGGTCTTCACGCGAATCCTGCGAAGAGATCCCGACAACGGCCCGGCGCGCGAGGGGCTGGAGACGACGCTCCGCGCCCGCCAGCGACGGAAAGGCTAGAGCGCGATGCAAGTCTCGACGGCGGAGTTCAAGAAGGGGCTCAGGATCGTCTTCGACGGCGAGCCCTACGCGATCGTGGATTTCCAGCACGTCAAGCCCGGCAAGGGCGGCGCATTCGTCCGCACCAAGCTCAAGCACATGCGGCTCGGCAAGGTGATCGACAACACGTTCCGCTCGGGCGAGAAGGTGGCGCTGGTCGACTTCGAGGAGAAGCACATGCAGTTCCTCTACCGCGACGACCGCTACCACTTCATGGACACCGAGTCGTACGACCAGGTGTCGCTCTCGCCCGACGAGGTCGGTGAGGCGCGCGACTACCTCAGGGAAAACACCGAGGTGGACGTCCTCTACATCGAGGGCCGGCCGGGGGCGGTCGAGCTGCCGAACTTCGTCGAGCTCGCGATCGCCAAGACCGATCCCGGGGTGCGCGGCGACACGGCGCAGGGCGGCACGAAGCCCGCGCGGCTCGAGACAGGCGCGGTCCTCCAGGTGCCGCTCTTCCTCAACGAAGGCGACGTCGTGAAGGTCGACACGCGCACCGGCGAGTACCTCGGTCGCGTCGCGGCGGCGGGGACGTGATGGCCCGCGGGCGGACGCGTCCCGAGACGAGCGAGCAGGCGGTCGTCGCGCTGGTCCGACGGCTCGGCGCCGCGCTCCACGAGCTCGGGCTCGGCGAGATCGAGGTGGCGTGGGGCGACGTTCGCGTCCGCGTCCAGCGGCCCGGCGCGACCGCTCACGGAGCACCGCCGGCGTCCGGCGCGCCCGACGCCGCCCCCGCGCCGGTCGTCACCGACGTGGTCCCGTCCTCGTCGGTGTCGGTGGAGTCGCCGATGGTCGGCACCTTCTACCGCGCGCCGTCCCCGAACGCGGACCCCTACGTGCGCGAGGGCGACGTCGTGAAGGAGGGGCAGATCGTGTGCGTCATCGAGGCGATGAAGCTCATGAACGAGATCGAGGCGAAGGTCGGCGGGCGCATCGCGAAGATCCTCGTCGAGAACGGGCACGCCGTCGAGTACGGGCAGCCCCTCTTCCTGATCGAGCCGGCGCGCTGAGTCCCCGGCCGTGAGACCCCCCCGCCGCGCGCGCCTCGGAACCGTCGCCGCCCTCTCGGCCCTGAGCCTCGTCGCGCTCGGGCTCGGCTGGTCGGCGGGACGGCGCCACCCGGCCCCGGAGCCCGCGCCCGCCGTCGTGCCGGCGACCACCGCCGACGTCACGCGCGCGCTCATGCAGGAGGCTCTGAGCCTCTACGCGGCCGGCCAGTTCCCGCGCGCGTGCGAGCGCTTCGCTCGCGCGGCGGACGCGGATCCCGCGAGCCCGGCCCGGCGCGAGGACGTCGGACGGTGCTTCGAGGGCTGGGGCTGGCAGGCGCTGCGCGAGGGGCGTCCGGACGAGGCGCTCCTGCTCTTCCGCCAGGCGCTCGGTGAAGCGCCCGACGCCCCCTCGCTCTGGAAGGGGCTCGGCCTCGCGGCGGTCCACGCGGGGCGGCCGGACGAGGCGCTGGGACCGCTCGAGAGCGCGGTGCGCGCCGAGTTCGACGCGGACGTGCGGCTGCTGCTGGCGCACCTCTACGACCAGCGCGACAGCCCCGACCGCGCGATCGCCCACCTGCGCGCCGTGCTCGAGCGCCAGCCCGACCACGAGGCCGCGCGGCGGCTCCTCGAGAAGGTGGAACGTGAGCGCCGGGCCGAGGCCGGCTTCGCGCGGATCGTCACGCCGCGCTTCGTCGTGAAGTACCGGGGCGCGCGCGGGGAGGAGGCGCGGCGCGCGGTGGTCGCCGCGCTCGACGCGGCCGCCGACCGGGTCGGGCGCGCCCTCGGCTACGCGCCCAGCGAGCGGATCAGCGTCGTCCTGTACGAGGAGCGCCAGTGGGAGAAGGTGACGCGCGTCCACGGCTGGGCCACGGGGCTCTTCGACGGCAAGATCCGGCTGCCGCTCCCGCCGACCCTCCCGCCCGCCGCGGAGCTCGAGCGGCTGATCGTCCACGAGTACGCGCACGCCGCGGTCCACCACCTCTCGCGGGGGCGCGCGCCGCGCTGGCTCCACGAGGGGCTCGCGCAGGCGCTCGAGGGGGCCGCGGCCGATCCGATGCTGCGCGTGCCCGGAAGCCTCACGCTCGGTGGCGTCGAGGCGCTCGTGACCGACGCCGACCCGGTGCGGGCGCGGGCGGGCTACGACATCGCGCTCTGGGTCGTCCGCGACCTCCTGGACCGCGGCGGCATGGAGGCGATGCGCGAGCTCCTGGCCCGGCTGGCCGCGGGCGACGGCATCGACGACGCGACGCGCCGGGTGTACGGCCTGCGCATGGCCGAGATCGAATCCCAGTGGCGCCGGTTACTGGGGGGATGAGCGGGCCCGACGTGGCGCGAGGGAAAATCCGACCCGCTGAGCCCCGTCGGGGCACGGGCGTGGCGACAGCCGGGGTGCCCGTGCCCTGTTGGATGACCGGCCATCTTCCATAAAATCCTCATCGCGAACCGCGGCGAGATCGCGCTGCGGATCATCCGTACCTGCCGCGAGCTCGGCATCCGGAGCGTCATCGCCCACTCGACGGCCGACGCGGGCTCGCTGCCCGTCAAGCGCGCCGACGAGTCCATCTGCGTCGGCCCCGACGCCGCGCGGCTCAGCTACCTCAACATCCCGGCGATCATCTCCGCCGCGGCGGTGACCGACAGCGAGGCGATCCATCCCGGCTACGGCTTCCTCGCCGAGAACGCCGCGTTCGCCGAGGTGTGCCGCGCCTGCTCCATCACCTTCATCGGTCCCTCGCCCGAGGCGATCCGGCTCATGGGCGACAAGGCGCAGGCGCGCCAGCTCGCCAAGCAGGCGGGCGTGCCCGTCGTCCCGGGCAGCGAGCTCCCGCTGAAGGACGCGGCGGAGGCGCAGGAGGTCGCGGACCGCATCGGCTACCCCGTCATCTTCAAGGCGGTCGCGGGCGGCGGCGGGCGCGGCATGCGGACCGTGCGGCAGCGCGCGGAGGTCCCGGCGGCCTTCGCCGCCTGCCAGACGGAGGCGGGCGCCGCGTTCGGCTCCTCCGACATCTACTGCGAGAAGTTTCTCGAGAAGGCGCGGCACGTCGAGGTGCAGGTGCTGGGCGACAAGAACGGCATCCGCGTGCACCTCGGCGAGCGCGACTGCTCGGTCCAGCGCCGCCACCAGAAGCTCGTCGAGGAGTCGCCCGCGCCGTCCCTCACGGCCGAGACGCGCGGCGGACTCCACCGCGCCGCGCTCGCCACCGCCGCCGCGGTCAACTACGTGAGCGCGGGCACGGTCGAGTTCCTCGTGGACGAGGCGGGCGACTTCTACTTCATCGAGATGAACACGCGGCTCCAGGTCGAGCACCCCGTGACCGAGATGGTCACCGGCATCGATCTCGTGCGCGAGCAGATCCGGATCGCCGCGGGCGAGGCGCTCGGCTACCGCCAGGACGCGGTGCGCCTCGACGGGCACGCGATCGAGTGCCGCGTCAACGCCGAGGACCCGGAGACCTTCGCGCCGAGCGCCGGGCGCGTCACCGCGTGGGTGCCGCCGGGGGGCTTCGGCGTGCGCGTGGACAGCCACCTCATGGCGCCCTACGCGGTGCCGCCGTTCTACGACTCGCTGCTCGCGAAGATCGTCGTGCGCGGGGGGGAGCGCGCCGAGGCGATCGCCCGCATGCGCCGGGCGCTCGCCGAGACCGTCGTCGAAGGCGTGAAGACCTCCATCCCGTTCCTCATCCGGGTGCTGAACGACCCGGCGTTCGTCGAGGGGCGCTTCACGAGCGTCGACGCGGCCCGGCTCCGCGGCTGATGGACCCCACGCTGTACGTCATCCTCGACCGCGCCGCGGCGCGCGGCCGGGACCTCGACGAGATCCTCGCCGCGGCGATCGAGGGCGGCTGCCGCATGGTCCAGCTCCGCGAGAAGGCGTGGCCCTCGGGGCGGCTCCTGCCGCTCGCCGAGCGCCTCCGCGCGCGGTGCCGCCGGGCCGGCGTGACGTTCGTCGTGAACGATCGGGTGGACCTCGCCCTCGCGGTCGCCGCCGACGGCGTGCACCTCGGCCAGGACGACCTGCCGCCCGGCGCCGCGCGTCCCCTGCTCCGCCCCGGCATGATCCTCGGGCGCTCGACCCACAGCCTCGAGCAGGCGACGCGCGCGCGCGACGACGGGGCCGACTACATCGCCGTCGGCTCGATGTTCGCGACGGCGACCAAGCCCGGGTTCGAGCTGGTCGGCCCCGACCTCCTGCGGCGGATCCGGCCGCTGACGGAGCGGCCCCTCGTCGGGATCGGCGGTATCACCGACGCGAACGTCGCCGAGGTGATCCGCGCCGGCGCCGACGGCGTCGCGGTGATCTCCGCGGTGTGCGGCGCCTCCGATCCCGCCGCCGCGACGCGCGGGTTTCTCGCGGCGATCCGCGCGGCGCGTGACTTGACCGGCCGTACTCCGCCGCTATAATGGCCGCGCGTCGACACGCCGATTCGACGACCAAGGAGGGGTCCCGATGAGTCGCTACCCTGCTCGCCTCACCCTCGCAGTGCTGGCGGTCCTCGCGCTCGTGGCGCTGCCCGCCGCGTCGCGCCTCGCCGCGCAAGGCAAGGGCACCATCAAGATCGCGACGCAGAGCCCGCTGAGCGGTGGCCAGGCCGCCCTCGGCGAGGGCATCAAGCTGGGCGCCCAGCTGGCCATTGAGAAGTTCAAGGGGAACCTCGAGAAGCTCGGCTACAAGGTCGAGCTGGTGCCGTTCGACGACCAGGCCAAGCCGGACGTGGGCGTGGCGAACGCGAAGAACATCATCGCGGACAAGGCGATCCTCGCCGTCATCGGCCACCTCAACTCGGGCGTCGCCATCCCGTCGTCGGAGGTCTACAAGGAAGTCCAGCTCGCGATGATCTCGCCCGCGAACACGAACCCGACCGTCACGGACCGCGGCTACGCGAACGTCAACCGCGTCTGCGGCCGTGACGACGTCCAGGGCGTGGTCGGCTCGGAGTTCGCGCACGGCACGATGAAGGTGAAGTCGGTCTACATCATCCACGACAAGACCCAGTACGGCCAGGGTGTCGCGGAGTTCTTCAAGGCCGACGCCGAGAAGAAGGGCATCAAGGTCCTCGGCTTCGAGGGCACCGAGGAGAAGTCGAACTTCGATCCGATCCTCACCCCGGTCAAGGCGAAGAACCCCGGCCTGATCTACTTCGGCGGCATCTACGACCAGGGCGCGCCCTTCTTCAAGCAGGCGTACGAAAAGGGGATCAAGGCGAAATTCCTCGGGCCCGACGGGATGGACTCGTCGGACCTCGTCAAGATCGCCGGCAAGGCGGTGGTCGGGATGTACTACACCTCGGCCGCCGGCCCCGCGTCGGCGCTCCCGAAGGCCAAGCAGTTCGTCGAGGACTTCAAGAAGAAGTTCGGCAAGAACCCCGAACCGTACGCGGCCGAGGCGTACGACGCCGCGGTCATCGCGCTCCGCGCGATCGAGGCGGCGGCGAAGGGCGGCAAGGCGCCCACCCGCGAGGACGTCTCCGCGGCGATCCGGAAGGTCAAGTACAACGGCATCACCGGCGAGATCGAGTTCGACGGCAAGGGGGACCGGAAGAAGGCGCTCTACTTCGTCCTGCAGGTCGTGAGCGACAACTCCGAGAAGTGGGGCGACAACAAGATCGTCAAGCAGCTGACCATCGCCCCGCCGGCCATGGCGAAGAAGTAGCGAGGCCGGCGAGAGGGTCGGCGGCGAGGGGCGGGCGGGGCGCTCTCACGAGGGCTCCCGCCCGCCCCTCGTCGCTCCTGTATGGACGTCCAGCTCCTGGTCGGCATCTTCCCCCAGGTCCTCCTCGACGGCCTCATCCTCGGCTTCATGTACGCGCTGATCGCTCTCGGCTACACGATGGTGTACGGCGTGCTGGAGTTCATCAACTTCGCCCACTCCGAGATCTTCATCATCGGCGCGTTCGTCGGGGTCGAGATCCTCCTCGAGGTGAAGGCCGCCGGGCTGCTCGACGTGCTGCCCTGGCCGCTGCTGCTGCTCGGCGTCCTCGCGGCCGGCATGGCGGCGAGCGGGCTCCTCGCGGTCGCCGTCGAGCGCGTCGCGTACCGCCCGCTGCGGAACGCGCCGCGGCTGATCCCGCTCATCTCGGCGATCGGCGTCTCGTTCTTCCTCCAGGACCTGATCCGCCTCGTCGAGTCGCTCTGGCGCAACGCCTTCAACCTCGTCTACCCGACGATCGACGCGCTGAACGTCCGCTTCGAGCTCGCCTCCACCGTCGACGTGCCGCTGAAGTCGCTCGGGGTGATCGTCGCGGCGCTCGCGATGCTCGGCGTGCTCTGGGCGCTCGTGAACCGGACGAGGGTCGGCACGGCGATCCGGGCCGTCGCCGAGGATCAGGCGGCGGCGAGCCTCATGGGGATCAACGTCAACGGGATCATCTCGCTCACCTTCCTGATCGGCGGGGCGATGGGCGGCGCGGCGGGCGTGCTCTTCGGGGTGCAGTACGGGCTGATCAATCCCTACACCGGGTTCGTCCCCGGCCTCAAGGCCTTCACCGCCGCGGTGCTCGGCGGGATCGGGAACATCCCGGGCGCGATGCTCGGCGGGATCGTCCTCGGGCTCCTCGAGGCGTTCGCCGCCTCGTACCTCTCGCTGCTCACCGGCGGCGCCTTCGGCGCCGAGTACAAGGACATCTTCGCCTTCTCCGTCCTGATCCTCATCCTCATCTTCCGGCCCAAGGGCCTCCTCGGGGAGGTCGTGCGGGGACGCGCATGATCCAGGCGGCCCTCGCGGTCGGCCTCGTCGCCGTCTCGGCGTGGGCCGTCGCGACCTTTCCCCGCTCGGTGCTCGTCTTCCTCCTGTTCCAGGGCTCGCTGCTCTTCGCCTACGTCGCGCGGATCCCGGCGTGGCTCCGCGCGGCGCTCCTCGGGGCGGCGCTGCTCGTCCTGATGCCCGCGATCGGGTACTTCAACGGCTACTACCTGGAGGTCGCGACCCAGGTGGGCATCTTCGCCGCGCTCGCGCTCGGCCTCAACATCGTCGTCGGCCTCGCGGGGCTCCTCGACCTCGGGTACGTGGCGTTCTACGCGGTCGGCGCCTACTCGTGGGCGATCTTCGGCTCGGCCCAGGCCAACCAGATCTTCGGCGGGAACGCCTTCCCGCTCGCGCCGATCTGGTTCTACGCCTTCCTCCTGGTCGGCCTCCTCGTCGCCGCCGGGACCGGCGTGCTCCTCGGCCTGCCCGTCCTGCGCCTGCGCGGCGACTACCTCGCCATCGTGACGCTCGGCTTCGGCGAGGTGATCCGCGTCCTCGCCAACAACCTCGACAAGCCGATCAACATCACGAACGGGCCCAAGGGGATCACGCCGATCGGGCGCCCGCCCCTGCCGCTCGACATCCCGTACTCCGAGGCGTTCTACTTCCTCGTCCTCGTGATCGTGGGCGCCGTCATCCTGGCCAACCGGAGGCTCGAGGACTCGCACGTCGGCCGCGCCTGGGAGGCGATCCGAGAGGACGAGCTGGCGGCGCAGGCGATGGGCGTGCCCCTCGTGCGGTCGAAGCTGCTGGCGTTCGCGTGCGGCGCCTCCTTCGCGGGCGTGATGGGCGTGCTCTTCTCGGCGAAGCAGGTCTTCATCAACCCCGAGTCGTTCACCTTCCTCGAGTCCATCGGCGTGCTCTCGATGGTCATCCTCGGCGGGATGGGCTCGATCCCCGGCGCGGTGATCGGCGCGACCGTGGTGACGGTGCTCAACCTCCAGGTGCTGAAGGGCCTCTCGCTCTGGCTGAACGAGCTGAAGAACGCGGGCGTGACGGTGCTCGGCTACAGCCTGGCGAACCTCCCGACGCAGCTCGAGCCCGCGAAGTACGAGCGGATGATCTGCGGGGTGATCCTCGTCCTCATGATGATCTTCCGCCCCCAGGGGATCTTCCCGGTGCGCCGCCGCAGCCGCGAGCTGGCGGAACGATGACGCCCCCCACCGGCCCCGCGGAGTCCGGTCCCATGACCCTGTTCGAGGCGCGCGGCGTCACCAAGCGCTTCGGCGGCCTCACCGCGCTCGCCGCCGTGGACTTCAGCCTCGAGTCCGGGATCGCGTCGATCATCGGCCCGAACGGCGCGGGGAAGACGACGCTGTTCAACATCTTCACGGGCCTCTACCCCGCGGACGCGGGCGTCGTGACCTTCAAGGGAGCGCCGCTGCTCGGGCGGCGCCCCGACGAGATCACGGCGCTCGGCATCTGCCGCACGTTCCAGAACATCCGCCTCTTCGCGAACATGACGGCCATCGAGAACGTCCTGGTCGGCATGCACGCCCGCGTCTCGCTCGGGCTCTGGGACGTCCTCTCGCACCGTCCCCGCTTTCGCGACGCCGAGCGAGCGCTCCAGGCGCGCGCGGGCGAGCTGCTCGCCCGCGTGGGCCTCCGCGACAGCGCGAACGACGTGGCCCGCAACCTGCCCTACGGCGACCAGCGGCGCCTCGAGCTCGCCCGCGCGCTCGCCTCGGAGCCCTCGCTCCTGCTCCTCGACGAGCCGACCGCGGGGATGACGCAGGGCGAGGCCGGGGCGCTCATGCGCCTGCTGCGCGACCTCGTCGCCGAGCTCGGCCTGGCGATCGTGCTGATCGAGCACAACATGCGCGTCGTCATGGAGGTGTCGGATCGCGTGACCGTGCTGGACCACGGCGAGAAGATCGCGGAGGGGACCCCCCGGGAGGTCCAGACCAACGCGCGGGTCATCGAGGCGTACCTCGGCACCCGCCGGCGTGAGCGCCGCCGTGCTGCGGGTTGACGGGCTCGAGGTCGCGTACGGCAAGATCCGGGCGCTCAAGGGCGTCGCGCTCGAGGTCGGCCGCGGCGAGATCGTGGCGGTCCTCGGCAACAACGGCGCGGGGAAGACGACGACGCTCCGGACGGTCTCCGGGCTGCTCCAGCCGGCGCGTGGCACGATCACGCTCGACGCGGAGCCGCTCGTCGGCGTGCCGCCCCACGAGATCGCCCGCCGGGGCATCGCGCACGTGCCCGAGGGCCGGCGCATCTTCAACCGGCTGACCGTCCGCGAGAACCTCGTGATGGGCGCGTACACGCGGCGTGACGCGGGGATCGCCGCCGACCTCGACCGCGTCTTCGCGCTCTTCCCGCGGCTCGCCGAGCGCGTCGGCCAGGTGGCGGGCACGCTCTCGGGCGGCGAGCAGCAGATGCTCGCGATCGCGCGCGCGCTGATGCTCCACCCGCGGCTACTCCTCCTCGACGAGCCGAGCATGGGGCTGGCGCCGGTGCTCGTCGAGCAGATCTTCGACACCGTCGCCGACATCAACCGCCAGGGGATGACGATCCTCCTGGTGGAGCAGAACGCGGCGATGGCGCTCTCGATCGCCCACCGCGGGTACGTGCTGGAGACGGGCTCCATCGCGCTCGCGGGCACCGCCGCGGAGCTCGCCGACAACGCCGACGTCCGCCGCGCCTACCTCGGTGAGTAGACGAGCGAACGCCCGTCGGGTAGGGTGCTCCCGGTGACCCGGCCGACCGCCCTGCTCGCGCTCGTGGCCGTCCTCGGCGCCGTCCTCGTGTTCGCCGGCCTCGACCGACGCTATCTGTGGGACGACGAGGCGGAAACCGCGCTGCTCGCCCAACGTGTCCTCCGCTTCGGCGTGCCGATCGCCTGGGACGGCCGCAACCTGATCTCCCAGGAGTGCTCGACCGACTTCGACGCGAACTACCTCTGGCGCCAGACGCCCTGGGCCCAGTTCTACCTAGAGGCGCTCTCGTTCAAGCTCCTCGGCGCCGGCACCTTCACGGCGCGCCTGCCCTTCGCCCCGCTCGGCGTGCTGACGATCGTGTCGCTCTACGCCGTAGGGGTCTCCCTCTTCGGGGACCGCGCCCTCGCCCTGGTCGCCTCGTTCCTCCTGACGTCCTCGGTCCCGTTCTTGCTCCACGTGCGTCAGGCCCGCTACTACGCCATCGCCGCGCTCGCGACGGTCTGGGTCCTCTACTTCTTCTTCGCGCTGCTCCGCGACCGGCGCGGCGCCGTCCTCGGCCTGGCGCTCGCGATGAGCGTGCTCTTCCACTCGAACTACCTGGCCATGGTCGCGACGGCTGCGGGCCTCGCCCTCGCGTTCCTCGCGTTTCCGCTCGATGCGCCCACGGCGCTCCGGCTCGGTGGCGCGGGCCTGGTCACGCTCGCGATCAACCTGCCGTGGCTCCTGATCTTCGACCTCCGAGGCAAGAGCCGCGTGGCCCTGGCCGTCGCCTCCGCCGGGCTCTACGCGCGGACCCTGTGGCATTACGTGGTCGGCCTGGAGCTCCACGCCTGCTCCGTCGTGCTCCTGGGCCTTCTCGTCGCAGCGGCCATCGTCCTCGCGGCCGGCCGGCTCTGGCAGGCCTGGCCCGTCCCGCGCACGTGCCTGGCGCTGGTCCTCTTCGGCCTCGGCTACGTCCTGACGCTCTCGGCGGCGCCGTTCGCCTTCTTCCGCTACGTCGTCCCCTTACTGCCCGCCCTCGCGCTCCTCCAGGCGGCCGTCCTCCGCGCGCTCTGGTCGACGAGCCGGATCCTCGCGATCGTCGGCATCGCGCTACTCGTCTTCCTGGATCGCGGCGACCTCGCGCGAGGGGAGCTCGGCTCGGCGCCGGTCAAGTACCTGTACGAGGTCACCCACGACGCGCCCGGGCCGATCGCGGCCATCGTCGGCTACCTCCGCGCCCACGCACGTCCAGGCGAGCGGGTGTTCATCACGTATGGCGACCTCCCGCTGCGCTTCTACGCCGCCGACCTCGAGGTGCGCGGGGGCCAGGGCTGTCAGAGCCTCGCCGGCTGGCCGCTCCCCGACTGGATCATCGCCCGCTTCTTCCTCCGGTTCCGCAGCCCGGTCAACCGGGCCGCCGTGGACGCGGACGTCGAGCGGACGCTTCGTTATCTCCGGACGGAGATTCCACTCCAGCGCTACCGCGAGATCCAGCTGCCCACCGTGGACACGGTCTGGGAAAACATCCCGGAGCCAGATTTTCACCGGTACCGCGAGGCCAGCGAGGGACCGCGAATCACTATCTACCAGAGAGTGGCGCCGTGAACGGGTCCGCCGGGTCCGGGCGGCCGCGGCCCGCCGTGTGGGGCTGGGTCGTCCTGGCGCTGCTCGTCGGCGCCGCGGCGGCGGTCCGTGCCCGGCTGCTGGCCCTGCCGCTCGATCGCGACGAGGGCGAGTACGCGTACTTCGCCCAGCTCCTGCTCGCGGGCATTCCGCCGTACGCGCAGGCGTACAACTTCAAGATGCCGGGCATCTACGCCATCTACGCCCTGAGCCTCGCCGCCTTCGGCCAGACGCCGACCGGCATTCATCTCGGGCTGCTCGTCGTCGACGCCGTGACGAGCGTGCTGGTCTTCCTCCTCACCGGGCGACTGTTCGGCACGCGCGTCGCCGTGATCGCGGCCGCCACCTTCGCCACCCTCTCGCTGAGCCCGCGACTCTTCGCGCCCTGGGCCTACGCCGAGCGCTTCGTGCTTGCGCCGGCTCTGGCGGGCCTGCTCGTCCTCCTGCACGCGATCGAGCGTCGCGGGCGGGCGTGGTTCGTGGGCAGCGGGGTACTCCTCGGGGCGGCCTTTCTCGTGAAGCAAAGCGGCGGGGCCTTCGCGCTGTTCGCCGTCCTCTACGTCCTGCTCGGGACGAGGGGCGACCCGCGTGGGCGGCTCGGGGCCGCCGGCGCGGTCGTGGTCGGCGCGGCGGCGCCGTTCGCGGCCCTGTGCGTCGTCATGGCCCTGGCAGGCACCTTCGCCAATTTCTGGTTCTGGACCTTCACCTACGCGTTCGAGTACGCCACGGCGACGTCGCTCGCCACCGCGGTCGCCAATCTCGGGTCCGCCCTCCGCTGGATCCTGCCGACATCGTATCTCGCCGCCGCGCTCGCGGGCCTCGGGCTGTCGGCGCTCTTCTGGGACGCCGAGACGCGCCCGGGACGCCCCTTCGTCGTGCTGCTCTTCGCCTGCTCGTGTCTCGCGACCTCCGCGGGGCTCTACTTCAGGAACCAGTACTTCATCCTGCTGCTCCCCGTCCTCGCGATCCTCGCCGGCGTCGCGGTCGATGCGGTCGCGCGACGCCTCGCACCCGTCCGGAGACGGAGCCTGCGGTACGGGCTCCCGATCGCGCTAGCCGCGGTTCCCCTGCTCCACCTCGTCTACCTCGAGCGCGCAATCCTCTTCACAGACACCCCGCCCCAGGTCCTGCGCGCCCTCTACGGCATGAATCCGTTTCTCGAGTCCGTCGAGATCGCCCACCACATCCGCGAGCGCACGCTCCCGGACGACAGGATCGCGGTGATCGGCTCGGAACCCGAGATCTACTTCTACGCCCGGCGCCGGGCGGCCACCGGTTACGTCTACACGTACGCCTTGATGGAGCCGCAACCGTACGCGGCGCCGATGCAGCGCCAGATGATCCGGGAGATCGAGGCCAACGATCCGAAGTTCGTCGTCTTCGTGAAGGTGCTGTCGTCGTGGCTGGTCACGCCGCGCTCCGACACGACGATCTTCGACTGGTTCGCGCGATACCAGACCCGGTACGATCGGGTCGGCACCGTCGAGCTCGTATCGCTCGGCCGAACGACGTATCTCTGGGGCCCGGAGGCCGCCACGTACACGCCGCGCTCCGACAACTGGGTGGCGATCTTCGAGCGGAAACGCGCCGCGCCCGGTGGCGCCACGGGGGAACGATGAGCACGCACGGCCTGAACTTCGAGCAGCACGAGGTCGGGGCGACGTACCGGACGCTCGGGCGCACGCTCTCGGAGACCGACATCGTGAGCTTCGTGAACCTCTGCGGCTTCACGGAACCCCTGTTCATGGACATGGAGTACGTCGCGCGAGAGTCGGTCTTTCGACGACGGGCGGCGCCGGGCGCCCTGACGTTCGCCCTCTCGGAGGGGCTCATCATGCAGACGGGCCTCATCCACGGCACGGGCATGGCGTGGCTCGGCGGCGAGATTCGCGTGGTCGCGCCCGTGCTCGAAGGGGACACGCTCACCGTCGAGGTCGAGGTGGCGGACAAGCGGGAGACCAAGAAGCCCGACCGCGGCATCGTCGGCTACCGGCACCGTGTCCTGAACCAGCGCGGCGAGCTGGTGCTCGAGGCGCGCGTGCAGCGGATGATCCGGCGCGCGGCGGCCTGAGCCTCCCCGGGCGGTGCTCGTCCTCTCGCGCGACGATCTCCGGGCGGTACTCGGGACGCCCGGCCTCGTGGACGCCCTCGCCGCGGCGATCGGCGCGCACGCGGCGGGGCGGACGCGGGTGCCGGCGCGCGGCGTGCTGCCCGTCGCCGACGACGGCGTGCTCCTCCTCATGCCCGCGGCGATCGACGACGGCGACACCCACGCGCTGGGGACGAAGCTCGTGACCTACTACGAGAGGAATCGCCTCCGCGGCCATCCGACGATCTACGCGAGCTACGTCCTCATGGACGGCGCCTCGGGCCGGCCGCTGGCGCTCCTCGAGGGCACCTTCCTCACCGGGATCCGCACCGGCGCCACCTCGGCGCTGGCCGCCCGCCACCTGGCCCGGCCCGACGCGCGCCGGCTCGCGTGCTTCGGCGCGGGCGCCCAGGCCGCGTTCCAGGTCCGGTGTCTGGCCGCCGTGCTGCCGCTCGAGAGCGTGGCCGTCGTCGGCCGCGATCCCGCACGCGCCCGCGCGTTCTGCGCCGCGCTCGGCCGCGAGCTCGGGATCGCCGTCGAGGTCGCGCCCGACGCTCGCCGGGCCGTGGCCGACGCCGACGTCGTCACCTGCGCGACGACGGCGCGGACGCCGGTGGTGGCGGGCGCCGACCTCCGTCCCGGCACGCACGTCGACGCCGTGGGGGCGTTCCGGCGCGATGCGCGCGAGGTGGACACCGAGGTCGTCCGCCGCGCGCGCGTGACGGTGGACACGTACGCGGGCGCGCTGGAGGAGGCCGGCGACATCCTGATCCCGCTCGGCGAGGGCGCGATCGGGCGGGAGCACGTCGTCGCCGAGCTGGCGGAGCTGGTGACCGGGGCACGCGCGGGGCGCACCCGGCCCGAGGAGATCACGCTCTTCAAGTCCGTCGGCTGGGCGCTCGAGGACCTGGCGGCCGCCTACCTCGCGTACAATCGGGCGAAGGAGCGATCCCTCGGCACGGAGGTGAGCCTGTGAACGGGCGCATCGCACAGATCAGCGTCTCGCCGGGCGGGGTACCGAAGACGCGGGTGGTGTCGGCGCGCGTCGGGGCGCTCGGCCTCGACGGCGACGGCCACCGCGACGCCGAGCACCACGGCGGCCCCGAGCGCGCCGTGTGCCTCTACGCGCTCGAGGCGATCGAGGCGCTCCGCGCGGAGGGTCACGCGACCGTCCCGGGCGCGCTCGGTGAGAACGTCACGGTGCGGGACCTGGATTGGTCAGCGGTCTCGCCGGGGACCCGCCTGCGCCTCGGCGACACCGTCCTGCTCGAGGTCACGCGCTACACGAGCCCCTGCGCCAACATCGCGCCGGTCTTCCGCGACCGCGACTACTCGCGCGTCTCGCAGAAGCGCCACCCGGGCCGGAGCCGCGTCTACGCGCGCGTGCTCGCCGGCGGCGCGATCCGCGAGGGCGACCCCGTCCGGATCCTGACGGAGGCCGAGGCCGCGGCGAGCGCGCCGCCCGCCCGGCCGTGACGCGCACCGCCGACGCCGTCATCATCGGCGGCGGTGTCACCGGGGCTTCCCTCGCCTTCCACCTCACGGGGCTCGGCGTGCGGCGCGTCCTCGTGCTCGAGCGCCGGTTCCTCGCCTCCGGCGGCACCGGCCGCTCGGTCGGCATCGTCCGGCAGCTCTACCCGACGCCGGAGACCAGCGCGATGGTCCTGCGCTCGCTCCGGGTCTTCCAGCGCTTCGCCGACGCGGTCGGCGGCGACGCGGGCTACGTCGCCTGCGGCGCGTTGATCGGCGTCCCGGCCGCCATGCGCGGGGCGCTCGAGGCGACGCTTCGCGTCCAGCGGAGCCTCGGCATCCGGGCCGAGCTGCTCGAGCCCGGCGAGCTCGCACGGCTCGAGCCGCGGATCGACGCCTCGGGGCTCGGCGCCGTCGTCCACGAGCCGGAGTCGGGCTACGGCGACCCGACGGCCGTCACGCGAGGGTTCGCCGATGCCGCGCGGCGCGGCGGCGCCGTGATCGAGCAGGGCGTCGAGGTCGTGGCGATCCACCGGCGCGGCGACCACGTCTCCGGCGTGACGACCGCGGCCGGTGACGACATCGACGCGCCGGTCGTCGTGAACTGCGCCGGCCTGTGGGCGGGGGCGGTCGCGCGCCTGGCGGGCGTCGACCTCCCGATCGTCGTCGGCCGCCACCCGGTCTTCGTCGTGGAGCGCGACGCCGCCTTCGGCGCGCCGCACCCCGTCTATCTCGACCTCGCCGGCGGCGCCTACGTGCGCCCCGAGACCGGCAATCTGACTCTCACCGGATCGCTCACGGACGACGAGGCGGGACACCCGATGGACCCCGAGCGGCTCGGGGACGAGACGGGGCTCGACGAGGCGACGGCGGTGCTTGAGCGGACCGGGCGCGCGCTTCCGCGCCTCGCCGAGGCGCGCTACCGGCGGGGCTGGGCCGGCGCCTTCGACATCACGCCCGACTGGATGCCCATCCTCGACGAGTCGCCCGTGCGGGGCTTCTGGATCGCCGCCGGCATGAGCGGCCACGGCTTCAAGCTCTCCCCGGCCGTGGGCGAGATGGTGGCCGCGCTGATCACGGGCGCTGCGCCACCGGTGAGCGCGGCGCCCTTCGCGCTCGCCCGCTTCGCGGGCGCGCGGCCCGAGGGCAGCTTCGTCGCCTCCTACCTCGGCGCGGCCGCACCGAGGGCCGGTTGAGCAGAACGCGACCGATGGGTGCAAGTTTGGCTGAGGGTCGATGTCGAGCCTCTCTTGGCCTTCGGTCCGGCGCCCTTTGACCACGGCAACTTAGCGCCCGCTCGGCCGAGGTACGCTTGGCGTCCCGCTTGCACGAGTGGTCTCCTCCGGGACCTAGGGCGGCGCCGAGCCCCGCCGCTATAATCGTGGAGGTGTCGTCACAGTGATCACGCGCATCAACCAGGCACGCCCCGCCGTCATCTACGTCCTGCTGACCCTCCTGCTCGCCGCCGTCTTCGTGCCGATGTCCCACTACCGCCTGGTGGACGGCGACGAGGGAACCTATCTCCTCGACTCGCGCCTCGTGATGGAGGGGCAGCTCCTCTTTCACGACCTCTACTGGCCGCAGATGTTCCTGACGCCGTACATCTACGGCGCCTGGATGAAATTCGTCGTCGGCAATTCCTGGTACGGTGCGCGGTTGCTCTCGGCGCTGGCGTCGATGGCGCTCGGCCTGCTGCTCTTCCGGCAGGTCCGGCATCTCGCCGGGCGCCAGGCGTGGGGCGTGCTCGCGGTCGTCATCTTCGGCTTCACCAGCCTCGAGTTCGGCTGGCTCCCGCTGATCAAGACCTTCGCGTTCGGCACGCTGACGCTCTTCGGGGCGTACGCCGTGCTCGCCCTGAGCCGCTCGCCGAACCGTTGGTTCTACAGCGGCCTCCTGCTCGGGCTCGCGATCGACATCCGTCTCTACGTGGTCTTCGTGGTGCCCATGTTCCTCGTGGACCTCTACCTCGAGGCGCGGCAAGACTTCCGCCGACGCCTGTCGGAGGCCGCCCGCTTCGCCGTCGACCTCGCGCTGGCGCTGCTGCCAAACCAGTTCTTCTACCTCATCGAGCCCGA
>Ga0099828_10000742_pt1 | contig 20533 bp, 14 predicted proteins | sample CZO8metaG_2_FD_79338 | JGI IMG/M metagenome (GOLD analysis project Ga0099828, IMG submission 79338) | Vadose zone soil microbial communities from the Eel River Critical Zone Observatory, Northern California, USA - CZOApr15con2H1.8 metaG | ecosystem: Environmental > Terrestrial > Soil > Vadose... | reverse complement strand
TGGCTATTTTGGCTTCAGATGTGTCCTGTGTCGCCACAGGTACTTTTACGCCGAGTAGTACACGGGCCGCACCTGTAATGGTTTGCCAGGAACGTTTGAGGAGTGGCAAAGCACAGGCAGTGATCGTGAATAGCGGAAACGCCAATTGCGCGACGGGCGATGTTGGCCTCTTGAATGCCTATCGCATGACGGAACTGGTGGCGAAGAAGTTGAAGTTGGAGAACGAACTGGTGCTGTGCTCTTCGACCGGCATCATTGGCCGCCAACTTCCCATGGAAAAAGTCCAGGCTGGTGTCGCGGCTATCGAGCTGAGCAGAGAGCAGGGGAATGCCTTTTCCGAGGCGATTATGACGACGGATACTCGCCCTAAGCGTATTGCGCTGGAGTTTCAGATCGAGGGACGTACCGTGCGCCTGGGCGGCGTGACAAAGGGGGCGGGCATGATCTATCCAAATATGGCAACCATGCTCTGCTACCTGACAACTGACGCCGCGATCTCTTATGAGTGGATGAAGACAGAAGTAAAAGCAGCTGTTGACGATTCGTTTAATATGATTTCGATGGACGGCGACATGTCCACCAACGATACGTGCATGCTCTTTGCCAACGGCCTGGCTGGCAACACGCCGATCAACGCCCAGCATCCAGAGGCAGCTACGTTTCGCCAGGCATTGCGCCATGTGACGGTCTACCTGGCGCGGGAGATGGCTCGCGACGGCGAGGGTGCGACGAAGTTGATGACGGTGCAGGTGCATGGGGCGAGGAATAAGGCCGATGCGGTGAAGGCGGCACGGTCGATAACGCTTTCGCCACTGTGGCAGTGCGCCCTGGCTGGCGGTGATCCCAACTGGGGGCGTATCACCGCCGCGCTGGGGGCCAGTGGCTGCGAACTCAACCAGGCGACATATGATATTTCCATCGGCGATGTGCAGGTGATGAAGCAGGGACTGGCTGCACAGTATGACCAGGATGCTGCACGTCAAGCAATGGCAGGCAGTGAAGTCACGATTACGATTGACCTGCATCTTGATGAAGGCAAAGCGACGGCATGGGGCTGCGATTTGACCCATGGCTACATTGATGAGAACACGCTCTATACCCGTTAGCACGGGGCGATACAACATATTTCAAAGGAGAAAACGATGACAACGACGGAGACGAATAAACGCGATTGGGTTGCACTAGAGCATAAATATTATCAGGGGACGTTCAAACGCCAGCCGATAACGCTGGTGCGCGGCGAAGGTCCGCGGGTGTGGGATAGCGAGGGGAGAGTGCTACTCGATTTCGTGGCGGGTATCGCAGTCAATGTGCTGGGACATTGCCATCCGGCAATCGTGCAGGCGGTACAGCAGCAGGTGACACAACTGGTGCATGTCTCGAATCTGTACTACAACACTCGCCAGATCGAACTGGCCGAGCTGCTCGCTATACAAAGCAATGGCATGCGCTCATTCTTTTCCAACAGCGGAGCAGAGGCCAACGAGGGCGCGATCAAGCTGGCTCGCAAGTATGGCCGGGTGCATAAAGACGGGGCCTATGAGATTATCAGCATGGAGAACAGTTTCCACGGGCGCACGCTGGCGACCACGGCGGCTACCGGGCAGGCTTTCTACCAGGCAACATGGGTGCCCATTCCCGATGGTTTCAAGCAGGTTCCGTTCAATGACCTGGAGGCCTTGAAGGCGGCTACGAGCGAGAAGACGGTGGCCGTGCTACTTGAAGCCGTACAGGGAGAGGGCGGCATCTGGGCAGGCAATAAAGACTACCTCCAGGGCGTGCGCCAGTGGTGCGACGAGCAGAACCTGGTGATGATCTGCGACGAGGTACAGGCGGGTATGGGGCGCACGGGGAAGTTCTTTAGCTGGGAGAACTTTGATGTCGTGCCGGATGTGGTGACGATGGCGAAGGGCCTGGCCGGCGGGGTGCCGATAGGGGCAATGCTGACGGGCCCGCGCACGGACCTCTTTACTGCCGGAGATCATGGTACGACCTTTGGTGGCAACCCGATTGCCTGTGCGGCTGGTATCGCAACCATTCAAACGATTCTCGACGAGAATCTATTGGAGAACGCGACGAAGATGGGCAAGTACTGGAACTCGAAGCTGGAGGCATTCTGCGAGAAATATCATTTTATCGATAGCCCGCGTGGACTGGGTTTGATGCGTGCAGTCCATGTGAAGCATGAACTGGCAGCAGTGATCGTCCAGCAGGCTCTTGAGCATGGCCTGTTGCTCAATAATCTGGGGACAGGAACGCTGCGCATGATTCCACCTCTGAACTTGAAGAAAGAGGATATTGACGAGGCAACAGTGTTGTTGGATCGGGCGCTGACGGACGTGGCAAATATGCCCATCGCGAAAGCGGACTGAGAAGCAACTCTCTGAGCGTGTTTGTGGGCCATCTGGCTGCGCCAGATGGCCCACAAACACGCTCAGAACACAACTCTTAGAATATTTATCCCTCGGTAGTAGCCTCCGAATCATTGAGAGGATAACGAGCAGTCATCGGATCCTGCGCATGCAGGGGATCTTGCCACCTGGCATCTCTATCTCCTTTAGGTGTGCGCCAGTATGAAGCAAAGCGACCAGCGAGCGTAAGGGGAACAACGCCATGGTTCTGTAAAGCGTCACTGGCCAGCGCAGCTTCACGTTCCATCCGCTCCCGGCGTTCTTTTTCTCTGGCAGCTTCACGCTCCAATTTGGCTTGATGCTCTAACAGAGCTTCACGCTCTAACCTGGCTTGTTGCTCCCGCTCGGCTTCACGCTGCAATTCAGCATCGCGTCTCATGACGGCTTCGCGCTCGATTCTTGCCTGTCGTTCCTGTAGAGCTTCCTGGCTCATTAAGGGATCGTGAGCCATAGAGAGTTTTTGCCGTTCAGTCGCCAGGCCCTGCGCAATCGCACTTTCGTTATGGAAGAGGTAGTGAGACGACATGGGATCCATTGCGCCGGGGGGTGCAAGCTCGACCATACGTGCGAAATGGTTCAGGTCGCGTTGTAGTACGGAATCAAAGTAACTATTGACACCCAGATTTTCGCCGAAGTTGCCGAGAGGGCCCGTGGGAGGTTTGTAAAGGATGTAGATGTCGACGATGGTCGATTCAGAGTTTATTGGCCGAAATTTGACCTTGCCGGTGTTTTGCAGGCCGCGTATCGAACGCCACCCGATTTGACGATCCTCAATCCAGTCTTCGTTGATGGCATCCCACTCGTAGCGGCGAAGGACTTGCACGACCCAATGACTACGCTGATCGTCGTAGTAGGTAACTTCTTTCACAAAGTGCATAAACTTCGGGAAGTCGTTAAAATGGGTGAAAAGCGAGTAGACCTGGTGTACAGGCGCATTAATCGTTACTGATGCATGATGTTCTGCCATACTCTTGCCTCTTTTCTGAAACTATGCTAATCGTATGTGTACCGCGCTGGAGATGAATAGAACGAGGCAGATCAGATCGCTAACTAACGCACTTCATGCTGTTTGTTTCTACAGAGGAGGATATTTCTTGTATCATTGTACCATACAATAACAATAAGGCGCTTCAGGATGGTAATCTGAAAAGGTATACAGAGGCAAGATCGAACATAATTGGTCTCGAAAATGTTACTAAGCACTCCAGGGGTAATTATCCTGGTATTGATCACCTTGATAAAGTATAATGAGTTGTACTATCAACTCTTCAAATAACTTGCACGGTGCTTTTTGATAGTTTTTGGTAACTGACCCGATGCGCTGGTTTCTTTGAACACTCGCCCCTTCGGCGGCAAGCAGCACTGAAGAGTTACGTGGAAGGATTTACTTATGAACCAGGTAGGAAATACGAACAATTCAAGAGAGATATTTACCAGCATTGCACAAGAGCTTGCCGCCAGGCACGAGAGTGTGGAGCAGGGACAGATGTTTGGCATGCCCTGTATCAAGGTAAATAGGAAAGCGTTTGCGGGTCTCTTTCAGGATGATATGGTGTTTAAGTTACAGGGAGATGCGCACACCATGGCGTTAGGCCTGCATGGTTCTCATTTGTTTGATCCCATGGGTGGGAGACCTATGAAGGAATGGGTTCAGGTGCCTTCTGCTCATGCCCAAGAGTGGATTGACCTGGCTGAGAAGGCTTTAGAGTATGTTGGGAAATAGCGCGGAAACATGGCAGGGGCAAGCACTGCCACTACTATACTTTGATGCCCGTCCATCCCGTCATATATAGTAGTGGCAGTGCTTGCCCCTGCCATGACAACATTACTACCCGCTATAACCCAACTGCCTGGCTCTTTCGTAGGCGCGCTGCGCCTCCTTTAAGCGTCCAAGCTGTTTGAGTGTTCTGCTCTTATAGTAATGATAAATAGCCTTGTGCGGCAAGAGAGAAAGAGCGTGCTCGTGAGCAACTAAGGCCTCTTCATACCGCTTCATGTCATAGTGTACAATCCCTTTGTTGAAGTATGCCCTGGCGAACTGAGGATTCAAGCTGATGGCCCGCTCGTGGGCTTCTAAGGCTTCAGGGTACCGCCTGAGATCGCGAAGAACGCTTCCTTTTCCATCCCAGGAAGGGGCAAAGTTTGGGTTTAGGGTAAGAGCGTACCCAAATGCGGCCAATGCTTCCTCAAAGCGTCTGAGCCTCCACAGTGCCTGTCCTTTGCCATCATAGGCATGAACCAGCGTGGGATCATGCAGTATGGCCTGTTCATAGGCAACGAGAGCTTCCTGGTACTGCCTGAGTTTATAGAAAGCGTTGCCCATGCCATTGCAGGCAGAGGCAGAAGTTGGGTCAAGTCGCACGGCGTGCTGAGCAGCCATGAGTGCTTCCTCGTAGCGTTTGAGCTGCCAGAGCGTCCAACTCTTGCCATTGTGGGCGGCAGCGTAGGTGGGATCAAGTTGGATGGCTCGTTCGTAGGCAAGCAGAGCCTCCTGGAAATGGTTGAGGTAATAGAGGGCATCGCCCTTTCCGTTAAAGGAAACAGCAGAACTGCTGTCGAGCTGGATGGCGCGCTCATAGGCGGCTAAGGCCTCATGGTAGTGCTTGAGGTCATAGAGCAGATTGCCTTTGTCTTCATAGGCATGAGCATAATTCGTGTCAAGCTGGATGGCACGCTCGTAGGCTGCTAAGGCTTCCTGGTAGCGGTTGAGAGAATAGAGGGCATCTCCCCTGCCGTCATAGGCATCGGCGAAATGGGGGTCTTGCTCAATGGCCTGGTCATACGCTTCCAATGCTTCCTGATAGTGTTGGAGGTTGTGCAGATTGTTGCCCTCATCCAGCCATTGTTCCCTGGTCTTCTGCACGGGGAACATATGTAATGCGTCAATGAATGCCGGGACATCAGCATAGCGGTCGCCCCGTTCCTTGGACATGGCTTTGAGGATGGCACCCTAGACTGGTACGGGGAGATAGGTATTGAATTGGGTTGGGGCAGTTGGTATTTCCGTCTTATGCTTGAATGCCATGACGACAGCACTCGGGCCATAAAATGGATTGCGCCCGGTCAACATTTCATAGGCGATGCAGGCCAATGCGTACTGATCGCTTCTCTTACTAATTACACCGTCGAACTGTTCAGGTGCCATGTAAAGAGGAGAGCCAATCATATTGACGGGAGACGTTCTGGACGTAGAGAGCACAACGGCGATGCCAAAGTCGGCAAGCAGTGCTTCACCTCTGGCATTGAAGAGAATATTTTCCGGTTTGAGATCGCGGTGAATGATATTCTGCTCGTGGGCATGCTGGAGAGCTTGCCCTATCTGTGTCAGGATGGTTACAGCCTCATCCACGGGCAAGGAATGCGGGAACTGCTGCTTTAGCCGGTCCCTCAAAGAACCGTTTGGAGCGTATTCCAGGATAAAGTAAGGGATGCCATCATCGATGCCGACATCATAGATGAGCAGAATGTTGGGATGTTTGAGCACTTCGAGCAGTTGGGCCTCCTGAAGAAAGCTCTCCTGTTCTTTCTCTGAGCCAAGATACATACTATGGAGCATTTTGATGGCGACAATACGCCTGCTGAGAATGGAATGCACACCCTTATAGACATGCCCGAAAGCACCACTGGCGATTTCCTCGACAATGCGGTAGTTGCCTATGTGTTTGCCAATATAGTTGTTCCTGCGTGCCATGATAATGACCTCAAAGAAAATAGCTGATTATACTGTATTTACGCTTGTACGTTGCAGTGATAGTATAACAAGGGCAGACTGTTGGCGTCAACGGTAGCTCATGCAGTAAAAATATCTTAATGACATCACTAAAATAGACGTATTCGCGGACCAAAAATAAATTTGCATGTTCGACAGAAAAGCGTGGCCATGGGTGTTTCCGCTTGTGACACAAGCGGAAACACCCATGGCCACGCTTTTCTGTCGAACACCTTTTCTTCGCATTTAAAAATGCGCCTTCAACAGTTTTCTTAGAACAGTGGGCAAGATACCGCCGTTTTCGTAGTAGGTCACATCAATGGGGCTATCTAAACGAGCGAGCGTCTGGAATGAGAAGGTCGAACCATCCTCGCGGGTGACTTTTACCTTCACCTCCTGGCGCGGCTTCAAACCGGCTTCTATGCCCTCAATGTCATAGACCTCTCTCCCCGTCAGCTTGAGCGACTCTTTATTTTCGCCCTCTTTAAACTGCAAGGGTAAGATGCCCATACCGACGAGATTGCTGCGGTGTATGCGCTCGAAGCTTTCGGCGATGGCGGCACGCACCCCCAACAGTAGAGGTCCTTTGGCTGCCCAGTCCCGCGAGCTACCAGAGCCGTACTCTTTGCCCGCAATAACTAGCAGTGGTATGCCCTCCTGTTGATAGCGCATTGCGGCCTCGTAGATGGTTGTCTGCTCCCCATCGTGCAGGTGTACGGTGTAGTACCCTTCTTTGTCAGCCAGGTGGTTATGCAAGCGAATGTTGCCGAAGGTGCCGCGTACCATGACTTCGTGATTGCCACGCCGCGCCCCATAGGTGTTGAAGTCGCGCTTCTCCACCCCCTTCTCAATCAGATAGCCCCCGGCGGGACTGGTAGCGGAGAAGCTCCCTGCCGGAGAGATGTGGTCGGTGGTGATGGAGTCATCGAGCATGGCTAAGACACGCGCACCATGAATATCTTTCATTCCTTCGGGTTCGGGAGACATGCCCTGGAAAAATGGCGGCTCCTGGATGTAGGTCGAGTTGGGGTCCCAATCGAAAAGCTCGCCGGTGGAATTTGTCAGGGCGCGCCAGTGTTCGTCGCCCTCGAAGACGGAAGCATAGTTTTTAGAAAACACCGCGGGAGTAACTGCGTGACTTACGACTTCGCTCACCTCTTCCTGGGTGGGCCACAGGTCGCGCAGGTAGACCGTCTCGCCATTGATATCTGTGCCTATCGGGTCTTTTGTCAGATCGATGTCGACAGTACCGGCCAGGGCATAGGCGACGACCAGGGGCGGGGAGGCCAGGAAACTGGCCCGCACCTGTGGATGGATACGTCCTTCAAAGTTACGGTTGCCACTCAGGACAGCCGCTACGACGAGGTCGTTTTCCTGCACGGCCTCGGCGACCGGCTCTGAAAGAGGGCCACTATTGCCGATGCAGGTTGTGCAGCCAAAGCCAACCAGGTGGAAGCGCAGAGCCTCCAGGTAGGGCAACAGGTCAGCATTGTTGAGGTAATCCATGACGGCGCGCGAGCCTGGCGCAAGGCTGGTTTTGACTGTTGGCTTGACGGAGAGGCCGCGTTCTACGGCGTGTTTGGCCACGAGGCCAGCCGCAATCATCACAGAGGGATTAGAAGTGTTGGTGCAACTGGTAATGGCGGCGATGGCTACCGAACCATCGGTCATATGCGTCTGCGTTCCAGCCATGGTGACAAGCACATCTTTCCCATGTGTTTTGTGTCCATTACCATGGCTGTTGCCGCTTCCCTCTGCCAATTTCTTATCCTGGTCTTCTTTCTGGGCAACCAGGTCAGGATTGGCCCGGCCTCCCTCGGTGCCAAGGCGGATCAGGGCATTCTCGGTGAAATGATTTTCTTGCACTTCCTTGAAACGCTCGGCAAAGGCACTGCGGAAGGCCTGACCGAGGTTGTGCATGGCTACACGGTCCTGCGGGCGGCGCGGGCCAGCCAGGCTGGGTTCGATGGTGCCGAGGTCGAGTTCGAGCAGGTCATCGAATTGTGGCTCAGGAGCGTCGTCCGTGCGAAACATGCCCTGGGCCTTGGTGTAGCGTTCAACGAGATCCACCAACTCTGGGCTGCGTCCCGTGCTGCGCAGGTAGCGCAACGTTTCGGCATCCACCGGAAAGAGGGTTGAGGTGGCCCCAAATTCTGGAGACATATTGGAGATGGTGGCGCGGTCAGCCAGTGGGAGCTGGCTGAGGCCGGGGCCGGTAAACTCTACGAACTTGGCGACAACGCCGCGCCTGCGCAGTAACTGGGTGACGGTCAGCACCAGGTCTGTGGCGGTTGAGCCTTCTGGCAGCGCACCTACGAGACGCATGCCTATGATTTCGGGCGTGAGCAGGTAGAGGGGTTGACCCAACAAGACGGCCTCCGCCTCGATGCCACCGGCACCCCAACCAAGCACGCCAAGGCCGTTAATCATGGTGGTATGCGAGTCGGTGCCGATGAGGGTATCGGGGAAGGCGACAGTTTCGCCATTTTCCTCTTTTTTGGTCATGACGACGGGGGCAAGATATTCCAGGTTGACCTGGTGGACGATACCCGTTCCTGGGGGAACGACGCGGAAATTGGAGAAGGCTTGTTGGCCCCAACGCAGCAGGGCGTAGCGTTCGCTGTTGCGCTCGTACTCCCGCTCGACATTGCGCGCGAAGGCAAGCGTCGAGCCGAACAGATCCACCTGTACGGAGTGGTCGATCACCAGGTCGGCGGGAACCAGGGGGTTGACCTTCTGCGGGTCCCCGTGCAAACGGGCGATGGCAGAGCGCATGGCCGCCAGGTCAGCGACGGCTGGCACGCCTGTAAAGTCTTGCAAGAGGACACGCGCAGGGAGAAATGGGTATTCTGCATCCGATTGGGCGGCCTGACCGGGTACCCAGCGTGCCAGGGAGAGCACATCCTCTGCGGTCACAAGTTCGCCGCCCGCCTGGCGCAAGGCGTTCTCCAGCAGAATTTTGACGGTGTACGGAAGGCGTTCAAGTCCCGCCACATTGTGCCCGCTGAGTGCTTCCAACTGGTAGTAGGTGACTTTACCGGCTGCGCCCTGTAGTGTTTTACGGGCATCAAATATATCTTCGTGTGTAGTCATACAGCTATCCTTTGGTAAGAAGTGTTAATAGTAATGGCCCGATTGATAGTGCTCAATATGCCAGATGTACGAACCTATGCTATAAATCTGTCACCATTCATTATATGTGACTGAAGGCGGAAGCGACAAGGGTAGAAAGGCTTTTGTGCAGGGCAATTGCATCTAATTTTTCACCAGGCTTGCGGAGCGCATCATCTTATCAAGCCTCTGAAGCTCGCTTATAGCGGTACAATACCTACTGTGCCAGGGGCAGAGATAAGGCCATGGTACAGCCCTTACCAGGCGCAGAAATGATGGAGAGTTGTGCGCCGATGAGGGTAGCGCGTTCTCGCATTCCGAGTAACCCTAAGCCGCTCTGCGAATAGCGATCTGGATCGAGGGGTTGCTGGTTCATGACAAATCCCCGCCCATTGTCAGACATGGTTAGGTGTATGTGATTGGGCGAATAGCATAGTTCTATGGAAGCCTGGGTGGCGTGAGCATGTCGCCAAATATTCGATAACGCCTCCTGGACAATACGAAAGATGGCGATTTCGGATTCGGGGGGAGTTGGTTGGAGCGAGCCCGTACAGATAAAGCTACAGGGAGTGCCGCGGGCAGCAGAACTATCACTGAGCCATTCTAAGGCGGCACGCAGTCCGAGATCATCGAGCACGGATGGTCGCAGGTCGCGGCAGGCACGGCGCACCCCTTCCAGGGTCGTATCGGCCAGATTTTGGAGATTGGAGAGCCAGCGTACATCTTTTTCAGGAAGGCCCCGTATCCCGATAGCCCGTTCGAGGCCGTTTAATCCAAGTGAGAGGGCGATGAGAGCCTGGGCTGTGTCGTCATGCAATTCGCGCGCGAGTCGACGACGCTCTTCTTCCTGCACCCGCGTAATCAGTGAGGCATAATCGCGTAGTTCGTGCTGGCGACGACGAGCACTGCTGAGATCCTGGAGAGTGCGCTGTAATTCATTAGTGCGAATGGTTAGCCGTGTACTGGCGAGGGCGAGATAGTAGATGGCGAAAAGCGGTACAAGGAAGAAGAGCCATGCCAGTTCGGCAGCGGCATCATCAAAAATATCCACCACAGGTAAAAGGGGGCTGACACTCAATATCAATGCCTGGTAACGCAGTGCTGGTGAATGAAGATATTCGTGCCAGGCGATACGGATATTGAAAAGGTTTGCTTGAGAAGGGTTTGCTTGCGCGATGCTAGGAAACGAAATCAAACTTATCAACAGTAACATGACAACGGCTGCCAGGATGGAGCCGAGAAACTCTTTTGACTCGCCAATGTGGTACAGGGGGGAATTAGACGAGAAAGAAGAATTATGCGTGGGACCTGCAATTCAATAATAAGACGAGCCAGAGAGAAGGGCCACCAGTGCAGTGCCTGCCAGGCGGTAACTGGCCTCCGTCCAGGAGACAAAACCACGAAAGCCTGTATAGGCCTGGAGGAACGCTTGAGTGACGAGGGCGGTGAGTACCGCGGCAGGAACGCTAATCAAAACTGCCGCAGCCAGGTAGAGTGGAGCAGTGATGTCGAAGAGAAAAAGTGATCTCCATTCCTCTCTTAAGCGCAGGAGATCCACTACTTGTTTGGTGTCTCTTGTCTCAAATTTGAGTATGCGCACCAGAAGGAAACGTCCAAGCAAGGCAAGAACGATTGACAGGAGCATCAGGCTATAAATGGCACGAGGGCCATAAAGGACGTGTACTGGTTGGTAATGAGCTAGCGACCAGATAAAGAGCAATAGTGCTATACAGATGGAGAGTATTGCCACTAGCGGTTTCAGGTATGGATGTGTACGAAGAAACGCTGTGGGCTTGTAGCTCTTACTGAGTGTCATAGGTGTCCTGTAAAGAGATGATGCCCTCGCGCAAGGAGAGTAATACGGCCTCGGTACGGGAGCCGACTTGCATTTTGGTGAAGATGTTGGCGAGGTGACTGTGTACGGTACGAATGCTCAATCCCAATCTGCGAGCAATTTCTTTGTTGGGGAGACCACGTGCGGCCAGGCGCAAGACATCAAGTTCTCGCTCACTGAGCAGTTCAGAGGGATGAGTCGTGGGGTTGGCACGAGAGGGTGCCATGAATTGAGCCCCAACGCGGCGCATCATTTTTTCGGCGAGCAAGGGTTGTAAGACCGATTCGCCACGAGAAATAGCGCGGATGGCGTTGATGAGTTCCTGCCCATGAATGTTTTTGAGTAGGAAGCCGGCGGCACCCGCTTCGAGCAGTGCAATCAGGTAAGGTTCATCATCGTAGGCGGATAGAACAAGGATAGCGGTTTCGGGGCAGTGCGCTTTGATGGTGCGCGTAGCTTCGATGCCGCCAATGCCGGGCATGGCGATGTCAACGATGGCAATGTCCGGGTGCATGCGCCGTGCGGCTTCGATGGCCTCTTCGCCGCTGGCGGCCTCCGCAACGACTTCAACATCCACTTCGGTTTCTAACAGACGGCGTGTACCCTCGCGCACCAGGGCATGGTCATCTGCGAGTAGAACCCGTATGGGACGAGGGTTGTTCTCACTATCGCTGTCTGCGTTCTGGGCACTCCTGGCACCCACCCCCTGGGCACCCGCAAGGGGTGTCCCTACATTTCGCGGCTCGTTTGTCATACTTGCACTCCTGGCACCCGGCTCTGCCAGGTGCCCGCTGCCTTCACCATTCCCCAAATGCGGCTGGGGTGCCACTACATTTCTCTTGTCAAGTGAACATTGACAGATCACTTCTACTATAACCCAGAGGAGCCCAGACTACTACAGCAATTCTGCTGATATAGCCATTTTGGGCGGAACAGGTGCTACACAATAGCTGAATGTATCAAATCATGCATCAAATTTGCACTAAATTTGTATTGACAAAGCGGCGGTATTTTCGCTACAGTAAAGGCAGCGAACGCAAAGGGTTGGCAGAGCGCGATAGCATGGCACACGCGAGGGGTGCCACTACTATACGCGCACGACTTGCCCTTTTGTCGATGCAGAGGATACAAAGGGGAGAAAGACGCCCATGGGGATGTTGTGTTTGGATACCGAGGGTTGCAATTTCCAGAATCGGGAGAAGGCTCGCTTTTGCGCACGGTGTGGAATCCCGCTGCGGGGTGTACTGGTGCAAGGCCGCTATCAAATACAAGCGTTGACCGGCAAGGACCGCGCAACGATGACCTTGCGTGCGATGGATCGACACAAAGGTCATGTCGTTACGGTACGTATCTTACGCCCGAGGCAGACCAGTGCAAAGGAACGGGAAGTTTTTTTGCAGGACGCTGAACTAGCAGTCTCGCTGTCCAACCGCGTGCAAGAACCTGGAAGTATCCGCGTGACGGACTATGGGCAAGATGGTCCGGTGGCCTTTTTGGTGAAGTCAGAGCTTCCAACAGACAATCCACTGGCTGACATACTACCCATGAAGCCACGGATGACGGCTCGCGTCGGTGGTAATGTATTTCCCTCCATTCCTCCCACGCCCCCACCCACCCTACCATCTGTCCCTTTAATGACCCCCACAGGCACCAATGTGGATGAAGATGATGAGGTGCGTACACAGGTTCGGCTGGGCGCGATAAATCTGGCCCCTACACCTCCAGGAGTTCCCGTTTCCAGGGCTTCGATGAGAGGTGCCACAGGGCTTCCGCAAGAGGTGCTCAATCATCCCCCGGATGCGTCGCAAGCGGTGCCCCTACGTCCTGTTGCGGCAATGCAACCACGAACGACAAAGCCCGATCATGCGCAGAAGGTGCGAGATTGGTTGGCCGATGGCAACCGCTTGTATGAACTGGCACGCTATGAGGAGGCATTGGCCGCATATGAGGCAGCCACGACACAGGATGTGGTGTCGGTAGAGGCATGGAGCGGGAAGGGGGCAACACTGCTCCATTTAGGAAGGTCTGAGGAGGCTTTGCTGGCCTATGACCATGCGCTTTCGCTGCACCCAAACGATGCTGACCTGTGGAATTCACGGGCAAATGTGCTTCATGAACTGCGCCGCTATGATGAGGAGATGTTTTGCTATGACCAGGCGTTAGCGCATGACCCGGGCTATGTGTTTGCATGGAGCGGGCGCGGGATGACGCTGGCTGAGCAAGGACGTACCGAGGAGGCTCTGCTGGCATTTGACCGGGCGTTAGTGCTTGATCCCCAACAAAGTGTGATTTGGCAGGCAATGAGCGATACGCTGTATAGTGTTCACCGCTATGATGAGGCATTGATTGCGATTAATCGCGCCCTGGAACTCGAGACCAACAACGCGGCCCTGTGGGACACGAAAGGCAATATCCTGCGGCGCATGAAGAAGCCGGAAGAGGCACTTCCGCTGCATGAAAGGGCAACGCTGCTTGATCCACAAAACGCCACCGCCTGGTTCGATAAGGCGAACGATCTGCGTGACGTGAGGCGGTTCGCCGAGGCATTAGCGAGTTACGACCATGCCCTATCGCTTGACCCAACTCTGGCGGGGGCGTGGTATAATCGAGGGAATGTCCTGGCGGCACTGCATATGTATGAAGATGCGTTGGAATCATACGAACATGCGCTGGAGTATGACGAAGGGTTAATTTCCGCGTGGTATAACAAGGGAAGTTTACTGCACGAGCTAGGACGGCACGAAGAGGCTCTGGCGGCATTTGATCGTGCGCTGGCATCCGATGACCACTACATTGCAGCCTGGAACAATAAGGGGTTGGCCCTCTTTGCACTGGGTCGCCTGGATGCAGCCCTGGACGCATTGAACCAGGCCACAACGTTTGCTCCTGAGGAGCCAGATGCCTGGTTTAACAAAGCCGTCGTGCTGGAAAAGTTGGGCCGGGGCCAGGAGGCGCAGGCATGCCAGCAATGGGCACGAACGTTAGAACAACAGGCTGGACAGGTAGGAACATAGTAGCAGGGCGAGGACAAGCCATTGCCTGCGGGCAAGGGGAGCAGGTCGCCCCTACTATGCCTACGATCAATCAGCCTGCCAGGCGCGTCCATAGTAGGGGCGATGGCTTGTCCTCGCCCTGGAGTTGGGAACATAATTGTGTACCGATGAAGGAGGTAGAGCACGTTGAAACGCTGCACCGATCAGATTGACTGCGGCTATGAGAATCGGGACAGCGATCTATTTTGTCGGGCGTGTGCGCTACCTCTATTGAACACGGCACTGGCTGGTCGCTATAAGATTCATGCTTTGATTAGTAAGGGTGGTTATGCAGCAGTCTTCCATGGGATAGATCAGAATCTCTCTCGTCGTATCGCCATCAAGGTATTGTTGCCTAGTAAAACCACGCAGAGCGAACACGAGCATTTTCTGCGGGAAGCACGTATCGCCGCGACACTTGACCACCCCAACATTGCCCCTGTACTCGATTATGGCAAGGATGGTACCAGCGTCTTCCTGATCATGCCCCTTTATACAGCCGACTCTTTGCGTACACGCCTGGCAAAAGCCAGTGGCCCTCTGCCCGCGACTGAGACAACGAACAATTTCCACCAGCTTGGCAGTGCCCTCCATTATGCCCATACACGACCCCGACCGGTGATACACCGCGATATCAAGCCGGAGAACATCCTGATACATCCAGAAGACGCTCGCCTGGTGATTACGGACTTTGGTATTGCACGCTCACTGGAACCGGGGACGCGAGTCGGGAAGACGATTACCGTGCGAGGAACGGTGGGGTATATGGCACCCGAACAGACAAGCGGCATCGTCGATCCCCGCAGCGACCAGTATGGATGCGCGGTGGTCTTGTACGAGATGCTGACAGGGTATCATCCTTTCGACCCCATGGGAGGGATGATTCCCAATCCTTCGCAATTGAATAGCGAGTTACCCCCCGCTCTGGATGCCGTGGTGCTGCGCGCGCTGGAGACGCGACCAGAAGCACGCTATGCCGATATGCTGGATTTTATGCAGGCATTCGACCAGGCATGCCGTCCAGGTAAGAAGATTGCAATTCCTCCCGCTAACAGCTATCCTGGGCGGGGGAATACACCAGCACCGTTGTTACGAGGGCACTCCAATCCTGCCTTGCCCGTTATTGCGACAGGTGGGAAAAGTGATGCTTCGGCCCGCCAGCCGGTGGCGAGAGCACAGGTAAATACAAACGAGGTTTTTGAGAAGTGTCGGGAGGGAGATGAGCTGCGCAAGCAGCAACGCTATTCACAGGCATTGCAAGCCTATGAAGAGGCTCTGCGCATGGATCCACGTAATTTCTATGCCTGGAATGGGAAGGGGACGACCCTTTACAACCAGGGCAATTATAAGAAGGCGTTGGAGGCCTATTCACGGGCGACTGAAATTGATCCCGGCAATGCGATTGTGTGGGTCAGCGCGGGTTTGGTGCTGAACCGCCTGCAACGCTATCAACAGGCATTGGTGCATTTCGAGCGTGCACTGTCGATTGAGCCGCAGTATGTGGCGGCATGGAATGGCAAGGCAGATGCCCAACTGGATATGAATATGCCCCAGGAGGCTCTTGCTTCATATCAGCAGGCCCTGATCTACGACCAGAAAAGCTTCCAATCGTGGAACGGTCTGGGCAATGCGCGTTCCTGCCTGCGCGATTTTCAGGGAGCCGTCGAAGCATATACCCACGCACTGCAGGTCAATCCCAAAAGTGCGGTGGCATGGTGTAACAAAGCCGAGGCCTTGATTCGCCTGGGGCATAACCGTGCGGCCTTGGATGCGCTCAATGAGGCGACTGAGATGGATCGCGGCTATGCTCGTGCCTGGACATTGAAAGCCGAGGTGTACGAGACACTGGGCAATCCCCAGGAGGCTCAGAAGGCCCGCAGGCGGGCCAAACCCTGGGGATTGATGAATTGAACTAACTTGCGATGCCCCGGCGCATTGATACAGTGCCCAGGACTACTGCGGCTAAGGCCGAGAGAGCAAGTATCGCCATATCGAGGGCAAATTGGTCGGACGAGCTATAGAATATGGCCATCTCCAACGCATGTCTTCCATAGGTGAGCGGGACAAAGGCGGCAATATTTTGCAGCCAGCCCGGCTCAAATGCCAGCACCCCGATGCCGCCTGCCAGAAAGTACAGGTAGATCGCCACATTGATCGAGATGGCAATCACCACCTGTATCTTCTGTAATGCTGCTCCAACAGCGACACCAAGCCCCGAACTGAAGAGCGAGACCAGGGCTAGCGTGAGCAAAGTACTCAACCAGTAGATGCCTTCTGGACGTGTCCAGCCCAGGACATACCCCAATAAAAGTACGAGGGTACCCAGGCAAAAGGTGATGGTGAAGCTGGCAAAGACCTTTCCAGCTATTATGGCCCCCCTGGATACCGGCGAAAGCAGCAGTTCCTTGACGGTACGTGACTCCCATTCACGAGCAGTAGCGAGACCGCCGTTAATCAGTCCACTAATGGTGAGCAGCAGAACGATGGTGGGTATCACGCTATACTCGAAAAACTCCACATCGCGTTGTCGCAAATCATGCTCGTTTATAGTGACTTTGATGGGGCTACTGCTTCCCTGAGCCTGGTAAAATTGCGTGATGGCATCCGGCACCGAGCGGCGGATATCGTTGGTAAAGTCGAGGTTGAGATTGTTGACGGTGACATCGATGGGTGCATTGCTATGAGCCTCAACACGCCGGGTAAAGTCTGCGGGAATGGTGATGATGGCAGCTACGTCGATATTGTTGTACAACGCTTTGGCCTGTTGTGGAGTCGCATCGGTGATACGGAACACGTCGGCGTTGTGGAAGATCTGCACCATCTGCACCCCTTTCGCACTATGATCCAGGTTGACAAGGGCGACCGGGCTGCGCCCAACGGCTGCGGCTCCCAACGCTCCAACTAACAAGAAGCCGATGGGCGAGACAAAGGTGGCCGAGATATTTGACGGCTGGCGCATCCAGACCCGTATATCTTTCCTGAGTATGACCCAGATAGATCGAAAAAATGCGATGAACATAAACTTCCTTCTCCCTGGATTAATGCGCAAGGGTGCTGCGCCGTAGGGCAAACGCTGCCAGTATGACGAGCACAACAGCGTAGCCGATGAGAATCAATGCGTTTGTACCCACTCCATAGGTGTTCAAATCAAAGCCATGGAAGGCATGTTGTTGCAGTACGATAGCGTAGTAGATGGGAAAAGCCTGAGCAATATACTGGATTGCCGGAGTGGAGAAGGAAAGCGGCCCAAAAGCACCACTCAAGAAAAAGAGCGGTATGGACGTTCCGAAGGAAAGCGCAAGCACGGGTTGACGCTGCTTCATGGTTGTTCCTAAAAACGTGCCCCAGGCAATGAAGATGACAAGGCACAGAAGCGTGAAGCCAATCACTTCGCCCCAATTGACGGGATGTACGCCTATAATGAAGATGAGTACAGCCAGTACAACGATTACCGAGGCGATACTCATCACAAACGCGGCCAGCATCTTTCCCACAATGATGGCCCAGCGACTGGCAGGAGAAAGCAGTAATTCCTTGATAGTCTCGTTCTCCCATTCACGTGCAGAGGCCGTTCCCGATTGCAGGATGCCGGCCAGTACCAACCCGATTACCAGAATGGAAACGGTTAGGTAAGGAATGTAGTCGGTATCCTGGGGATAGGCATCGCTCTCTTTGGGCGTGACCGTTACCAGGTCGGGAAAGGCTTTGGCATAGAAACTGGTGATGGAAAGCGGCACTGCCCGGCGAATGTCATTGGTAAAATCGGTGTTGAGGTTGTTGATATCAATATGAACCTGTACGGGCTGGTTGTTCTGAATGCGCGTATCAAAATCGGCGGGTATGGTGACAACCGCGACGATCTTTCCCGCGTTTATCAGGTTGTCTGCCTCGCTGGCTGTCGCAGTCTGCAGGCGGAACGAGTGGGCATGGCTCATGGCGTCGTAAAACTTCTGGGCATAGGGGCCTGTGTCGTTCATGACGACTGCCGTGGGAGCCAGGCCTCCCGACACTACAAACAAACTCAGCAGTATAAGGATATTCATCGGCACAAATATACCGATAATGGTAAACACTCGTTCGGTCAGGGCACTCTTGATGTCTTTTTTCATACATGCCCAGATGACACGCAATGTGTAGCCCGGCGTCGTTAGCATAGCTAACCTCCTGGTGAGCCGATCAATCGGCGGTGGGCGCAATGAATTGCGCCCCTACATTAATCTCGTAGCGCGGTGCCTGTCAGGCGAAGGAATATTTCATCAAGGTTGGGTTCACGAATGGCAATTTCCCTGATCTCGCCCTCTAGTGTGAGGATGGTGATGATCTGAGGCGCGATATTATGCATCCCCTGAGTGGTAATCTTTAGATGCTTCCCATCCTGGGTGACATCTTTGACGCCTGGCAAAGCTCGCATTTCATCTCCGGCTTTGCTCGGCTGCGCGGTTTCTACTTCGATGACGCTGCCGCGGTAGGTCTGTTTGAGGTGATCGGGCGTGTCCTCGGCTACGAGTTTGCCGTGATCGATAATCGCTATGCGCTCACAGAGGGCCTGGGCCTCTTCAAGATAGTTGGTGGTAATCAAGACGGTCTTGCCCTGGTCGCGCAGTGAGAGAATGTAGTCCCAGATGACGCGACGAGCCTGGACATCGACCCCCAGCGTCGGTTCGTCGAGATAGATCAGTTGTGGATCGTGCAATAGAGCACGAGCAAGGGCTAAGCGACGCTTCATGCCGCCGGAGAAAGTGCCAACACGGAGTCTTTGCGGTCTGACAACTGTACCAACTCCAGGAGTCTGGTGATGCGCTCTTTCTTTTCCTTACGGGGTATGCCAAAGAGATCGGCGTGAAAATCCATGTTGGTCCAGGCGGAAAGCTCTTCGTAGAGGGCCGTTTCTTGCGGCACTGAACCGAGTATCTGCCGCACCTGGCGAGCATTGCGGCGAACGTCGTAGCCCAGTACTCGCACTTCGCCGCTGGTGGGGGTGCTCAGGCCGCTAATCATATTGATGGTGGTGGTTTTTCCTGAGCCGTTGGGGCCTAACAGGCCAAAGATCTCTCCATGCCGCACTGTCAATGTGAGGTGGTCAACGGCCTGAAATTTGCCAAAGGTCTTACACAGGTCGGTGATCTCTATTGCAGCAGCAGAGGCTTCTCCTGGCGGCGTAGTTGCCCTTGTCACTTCTGTAATTTCTTTGCTCACAATTCTCTCCTTTAATTGCTACAGGAATTTTGGTGAGTCTGCGGGCTTTGCAGCCTACGGCTGCAAAGCCCGCAGACTCACCAAAATTCCTTCTGACCGAATCCTCACCGCCTACGGCGGTTCGCAAGCGTATTAATGGTTGGTGTGGGCTTTGCTGCCGTAGGCAGCAAAGCCCACACCAACCATTGAATGACTGAGCCGCCGCAGGTGGCGATGAATCAAAACGAGTTACGTAAATTCTTAATAGCCCTGCGAACAGTCAATCATCCAGGTCCAACTTCTTCAAGCGTTCCTGGTAGCGAGCGCGTAAGGGTTCAGACATGGCTGTCCCGGAGCCAGCGTGGCGCAGCATGGTGATCTCGGCCATGATACAGAGAGCAATCTCTTCTGGAGTGCTGCCGCCGAGGTCGAGGCCAATGGGCGCACGCACGCGCATGAGTTTTTCTGAAGGAACACCCTGCTGGTGTAAGAGCTTGAAGACGGCCCAGACGCGCCGCTGGCTGCCAATCATGCCAATGTAGGCCGCTGGGGAGTCGATGATGGCACGCAGGCCCTGTACATCATGTGCGTGGGCACGGGTGACAAGCACGATGTGCGTTCGTGAAGTGATGGGATAATTGCGCAGAGTGCCTTCAATATCACCTACGAGCAGGCGTTTGGCGTTAGGAAATCTCTCGCGGCTGGCAAAAGATGCCCGGTCATCGGTCACACTGACGGAGAAGTTCATGAGATGAGCCATTGCGGCTAGCGGTGCGGCGATATGGCCGGCGCCTGCGATGAGCAGTACGGGAGGTGGCAGGAAAGGCTCAATAAAAAACTCCGCCCAGCTATTTTCAGGACCGGCTATTTTTTCAAGATGTGGTTTGCCTGTCGAGATGGCACGACGCGCCTGCTCTCTGAGTTGTGGGGTGAGTGTCGCAGGCGCACTGGGAAGCACAAGCGTACCAAATGTGCTGCCATCTTCATGAACGAGCATGTGCTGACCTATGGGGGAACGCCACAGGCCGCTGGCAGCGACGATGGTAATCAATACAATGGCTTGCTCACCTTCCAGGGCATCATTGATCGCCTGGGCGTACTCCTGCATAGCCGGTAAACCTGGGGATGGCCTGTTATGCCAGGGTTGGACAAATACGTCGAAAATGCCGCCGCACACGCCCTGGCTCTCCATGGCAATCTCTTCGGTTAAATCGATCTGGACGGTGCTGGGGCGTTGTGTGTCGAGAACATTGAGGGCAGT
>Ga0099828_10000739_pt1 | contig 20569 bp, 16 predicted proteins | sample CZO8metaG_2_FD_79338 | JGI IMG/M metagenome (GOLD analysis project Ga0099828, IMG submission 79338) | Vadose zone soil microbial communities from the Eel River Critical Zone Observatory, Northern California, USA - CZOApr15con2H1.8 metaG | ecosystem: Environmental > Terrestrial > Soil > Vadose... | reverse complement strand
ATCTTCATGGAGGCCGTGCGCGGAAAATCCCTGTCCCAGATAACGTATCCGCCGACGCGCTTGAAATCCGGCAGGCTGCGGTTGCGCTGGACGATCTCCTCCTTGAGTGCTGCTGTGAATTCCTGGCCCGGTTCCAGCCGCACCACGAGAACCAGCATCTCGGGCCCCGGACTTTTCGACGGCCACACGTAATTGGTGGCGAAGATGCAGTACTCTTTCACAGCTAAAGGGTCGAAGACGTTCTCGATGTCCTCGGGATAAATATTCTTTCCACCCTCAGTCACGATCATGTTCTTCTTGCGGCCGAAGAGTTGCAGATGACCGCTGCCGTCAAACCGGCCCAGATCGCCGGTAAGCAGCCAGCCATCCACAATGGTTTCGGCGGTCAGTTCAGGATCGTCCAGATAGTGCGACATCACCGTCTTGCTGTGTACAGCCACTTCGCCAATGCCGTCCGAGCCCGGATTCAGAATGCGCAGCTCGATTCCGGGCAGCGGCTTGCCCACGGTATCCGCGCGGAACGGTTTGAAGTCGTTGAGCGTGAGCGCAGTTCCAGCTTCGGTAAGGCCGTATCCGTTTGCCACAGGAATGCCGAGGTCGTAGAAGAACTGCAGCGCCGAGGGCTCCATGAACGCGCCGCCGGTAAACAGCGCCAGCAATTCCCCGCCAAACGCCCCATGTACTTGCGGAAGCAACCTGCGGCTTAGGCGGACGTTGGGATGCCTGCGCGTGAGCCTCCTGTTCAGCGCAATCATCCGCTTCAAGAGGAAGCGTTTGCCCGCCGGCAGCTCTCCAAATTTGGCTTTGAGTCCCCGTTCCAGATTCTTAAGCACCATGGGAACCAGGCTCATGTAGGTGATTTTGTAACGCACGAAAGCGTCCCGCACGTACTCTGGCCGCAGGGTGCGCAGATGCACCACGCAGGCGCCACACACCAACGGCCCGATGAAGCCCACCATGAAATCAATGGCGTGGTTCGTTGGCAAAATGCTGAGATAGCGTACGCCCGGCCAGAAGGGATACCACGCCGTCAGAGACTTGCATTGCTCCAGGTAGTTCTCGTGCGTAAGAACGCATCCCTTGGGCCGCCCGCCGGTGCCCGAGGAATAAACGATGCAGGCAGGGTCCTCCCTCTGCCGCGGAACAAACGTGGGATCGCCCTTGTGGCGAAATTCGTCCCAGCGATGCGCGCCCGCGAGGTCGGCCCCCGGCGGCGACTCGCTCACCAAAACTAGAGCATCCAGCTTTTTGAAACCCGGCGACTGTGTGATGGCGCGCCAGAGGTGGTATTCGACCACCAGGAATCTTGCTTTACAGTGCGCCAGCAATTGCAGTTGTTCGGTCGCGGTCAGCTTGTAGTCGAGCGGCACCAGCACCCCGCCGCAATAAAAAATGGCATAGGCGGAGATCAGCCACTTCGACTGGTTGGTCATGATGATGGCGGCGCGCTCGCCCGGGTTGAACTCGGCCTCTTGGAGCGCGCTCGCCAGGGGCAACGCCAGCTCCTTGAAGTCGGAGTAAGTCAGCCGCGTCCGCTCCCGGTCGCGATCCGACTCGATCAGGCAGATTTCATCCGGCCAGCGTTCCAGCGCGTCCCGCAGTGCCGCGCCCAGGCTGGTGTATTGGTCCAGATTCAGCATGAAAGATTTATTTCACCACAGAGACACAGAGAGAGGCTTTTGCCCCCGGGGATAAGGAAAATTTCCGCAGATTGAATTTTCTTACAGCTTGTGAAACCGTGCACGACCAAGACGTGTCTCCGTAGTAGGCGTTCACAGTCTGGCTTGGATTCGGCTGGCCAGCGTCCGGAAATCCGATACCCCCTGCAGCTCGTAATCCGGCAGTTCGACGTTGAAATGGTGCTCCAGCCGGGTGAGCAGGTCGAGCGCCTGCAAGCTGTCAATCCCGAGCGTCTTGAAGAAGTCGCCGTCGGGAGTCAGCTTTTCCCGCGGCACCTTGAAATGCGTAGCCGCCAGGTTCAGGATGTCGTCGAGAGTTTGGTCAGAGGTTCGCATAATCAACTCGCGTGATTACAAAGTTGCATTCCCATCTTCACGGCAAATACGGCTGCGCGTCCGTGCTCTCCACGAATTTCTTCAGCCCCGCTTCGACCGCCGGTCCCGTGAAAAGATCGCAGAAGATATCAATCTCCCGCCGCAACTCCTCATACGGAATCGGCTTGATGAACTGTTTGGCCGCGATCGCCGTCCGCCGGTCGAATTTCTTGAGCTGAGCCGCCGTGGCGCGCGCCACTTCCAGCGCTTCACCTTCGGCCACTACCTGGCTCACCAAACCAACCGCCTGAGCCTTAGTCGCATTGAAACTGCGCCCGGTAAGCAACAAGTCGCGAACCACGCCGTTCCCCAAATCGCGCTTCAGGCGCGGAATTCCACCGAATCCGGGGATCAATCCCAAGCGCAGCTCAGGGAAGCAGAAGCGCGCCATCTTGTCCGCGATGATCAGATCGCATACCAGGGCAAGCTCGAATCCACCGCCGAACGTCACCCCATGCACCGCGGCAATGGTCGTCAAGGGCGATGCGTCAATCGTGTTCATCACTCTGTGAACGCGCTCCAAAAAGTGGCGAACACCTTTCGCGGCATCAGCCCGGTTCATCTGCTGGGAGCGCTGATAAAGCTCGCGCAGGTCGGCCCCGGCGCAGAACCCTGACTTCAGGGTGCTGTAAAGAATGAGAGCATGGGTGTCATGGCTCGCGCCATCCAACGCAGCAACGAACTTTTCCAGCTCCTCCAGCGTGCGCGAGCCGATCTCATTGCAGGGCTCGCGGTGCAGCCTTACCTCGACAACCCCGTCCTTCAGTTCCCAGGAGAGCGCTTGGCCTTTGAATTTATTCATCCATCAACTCGCGCATCGATTGTAGCGCCGGCGTCCTCGCCGGCTGTCTGGCGGGCGTCTCGCCCGCCCACCTGACTCCACGCTACGACGCCTGCTTCACCTCATACATCTCTTCAATCTGATCCCGCAGCCGTGCCACAATCGCATCCCGCTTCAACTTGCCGTTGGCCGTCAATAAACCGTTTTCGATCGAAAATGGCTCACCATGAACATGAAACGCCCGCACCTGCTTGTAGTGCGGCAGGTGCTGGTTCATCGCATCCAGCGCCGCCTGCACCTGTTCGCGTGTCACGTTCCCGGTCGCAATCGCCGAAAGATAGCCGCGTCCGTTCCCCACCAGCACCACTTGCTGTGCCCCGGGCAAATTCCGCAGCACCTCGTCTTCAATAGGCTCCGGCGCAACATTGTGTCCCGATCCCAGAATAATCAGATTCTTGATGCGCCCGATAATACGCCAGTTCCCGGCCGCGTCCGCCTCGCCCTGATCTCCAGTATGAAACCAGCCGTCGCGCAGCACAGTGGCGGTCTCTTGCGCGCGATTCCAGTAGCCGGGGAAAATATTCGGCCCGCGCACCATGATTTCATCGCTCTCTCCCAGCTTCATCTCGATTTCGCTGATCGCCGGACCCGCGCGGCCGGGCTCAACCTGCCGCGGATCATCCATGGTGCAGATCGCCGTGGTCTCAGTCAGCCCATAAACCTGGAGCACTGGAATGCCGAGCATCATGAAGTAGAGCTGCGTTTCCACATTCAGCGGGGCCGAACCGCATATCAGAGCTTTCAGGTTGGCGCCGATCATCTTCTTGCGAATGGTTGGGAAAACGATGGCATTGGCCAAAGCCAGCCAGACCGAATCCAAGGACCTCGCCTCCCCTTCCTGCTTGCGCAACCATGCACGCTTGGCCCGGCTGTAAATCGCCAGCGCCAGGCCGCCCGTCTTCCAAAGCTGTTCGTCTACCGCTTTGCGCATGCGTTCCAGGAGCGCCGGCACATTCAAGAAATAGTCCGGCTCAGCAGCACGCATATCATTTGCCAGCCTGCCCAGGTCGGTGTTCAGCGTGAGTAGGCTGCCGCGCAGCAGGCAGGTCAGCAGCATAATCCAGGAGCCCGCGAAACAAAATGGCAGGTAATGAAACACGCGGTCCTGCCCCAGTTTGCTTTCCATCAGAATATCCAGCCGGCCTGAAGTACAGACGAGCATATGACCGATATTGCCGGCGTTGAGCACCACGCCCTTGGCTTCGCCGGAGGTGCCGGAGGTATAAATGATCGCGACCGGATCGCAATCACTAAGTTGCGGCTTAGTCGAAATCCCGGCCGCTGAACTGGCGAAGATATCGTCGTAAAGAAATTGCGGCGGAGCATCGGGCCAGTTCTGCACAATGCCATCGCGCAACGCCGCATCGCCGCAGCAGATCAGCGCCGGCGAACAATCCCTCATCATGGCGACGAGCTCAGCTGGGGCCTGGCGGGCATACAGCGGGACAACGATCAGCCCCTCGGCCATGATTGCCAGATCCATCGCCACCCAGTCGATGCTGTTGTGCGCCGGCAGCGCGCAGCGGTCACCCTTTTTCAGGCCCTTGGTGGCAAGGAATGCACGAGCTTGGGACACCTGCTTCAACAATCCGAGGCCAGCCACCCCGAAGCTAACCTCCTGTCGCACTTCCTGATCGTGCAGTTCCCAGAGGACCGTCTTGTCCCCCGCCGCCTCAAGCTGCGCAAAAATATCTTCCAGGAAATTCATGCGTCGTCGATGTTTCCCTGCCGTCCACCGATGTAGCGACGGGCGTCCCTTCGGCTTCGCTCAGGGCAGGCTCTCGCCCGTCCATTACTCGGCAAGCACGGACGGGGACGCCCGTGCCCACATCGATCTAGCTATACGCCTCGATAAGCCCCTGCAGCTCCGCACTCAACGGCGGCAAATAATCCTCCCAACTCCACTCGCCCTTGCGGGTCGGAAACTCCGGATAACGCCGCTGCACTTCCTCCTCGAAGTAGACGCCCATGCGCGCCATCCCTTTGAGGTTCTTGACCACCGTGCGTCCGATCGCGGAGGCAATCGCTTCGGCTTCCTTACACAGCTTGTCCATCACGACGAGCAACTTCGCCTCGAGATCAGGATCGTCCACATTCATCAGCAAATCCTCATGCCCGCGCTCGTGCATCAGGTTGCGGATGCGCTCATCCATCGTAATCCCCGCCGACGGCACCAGCGCTGGCATGGAGGTCACAATCCCGTGATAGCGCGACGAGACCATCATGTGGCAGGCGCGCAGAACGCTCACCAGTTCATACATGTTGTAGTCGTGGGAGCTGAACACGGGCACGCCCCCGAGCTTTTCCGAGATGCGATTCGCGGGTCGCGCATCCAGCCGCTCTGTCGCAGCCAGAATGACAAATACCTTTTGCCGCTTGCGGAATGCGTCCACCGCGTTGGCGATTGCCGTCAGGTAATGATCCAGAGCGCGGTCGGTCGCCAGCCCGGAGTTGTGGAAGTACAGCGAGCGGTAGTGGCTGTCCTTGTACGCGCCGGTCAGACCGTGCAGAGCGAACTTGGCCACCGAGGCCTTCACCGGCCACTCGAACGGATTGATCGGGCACACCACCAGCACGGGCGCGCTGCCATCCCAGCCCACCCGGCGCAGAACTCTATGGCCATACTCGGCGGGGAGCGGCTCGAACGTCCAGGCAGTATCCGTACCGAGCTCGGTGGGTACGCCGAGATCACGCAGGACCGTGCGGGACTCCTCGTTGCGCGTGATGATCAGCGAATTCTGGCAAAAGCGGGCGCACATCTTCGCGATCAGCGGATCCATCTGCCCCGCCTCCGCGCCGTAACCCACGGAGAGCTTGTTCTGTGCCGCCGCAATTCCCAAAGACCCAATCATCATCGTGGTCAGCGCATTGGCGAACTTACTCTTGAACATCGAGCCTTCGCAGGCCACCACCCCGTGATGCTTGGGCACTTCGTCAAAAAGAAATGGCGGAAAGATGTCCGGCAAGTGTACCTGTACCGTCCCCTCGAAATATCCTTCCGAGAGCTTGAAGTCCTGGGACATCACGCTGAAGGCCACGTTCTGGGGGCCGAGAATATGGCGAATCTGGCGCAGCATCTCCTCCACGCGCGCGTCCGACCCCATATTGCGCGTGCCGTTGTAGCCGGCAAACAACAGCTTCAGCTTCTCTCCCGGCTGCCAGGGCTGGCCGTTCCCCAGCATCCAGCCCGCTTTGGACATTTCGATAAGGCTGCTGACCCAGACCTCGAGAACCAAGTCCATCATGCTGCTGACCCCCCGGCTCTAGCGGGCCATTCCTGATACGGAAAGGTGAAATGTGTTTCGCGGCTGAACTGCAGCAGCGGATAACTGTATTGCGAGAACGGCGCCGGCTTGCGTCCGAGTTCCTTCGTCACTCGACCATTGTCGAACACCGTGTTCCACACCAGATACGGCAGGAACACTTTCATCAGCGCAGCGCCATAGCCAACCGAGCTTTTCCGCTCAGCCAGCGTATTCACTGTTCCCGTGAACGGCCGTTCCAGCACTGGCATGAAGATCGGCCCGCGCTTGTTCTGCGCCGCTGCAAGCGCGCTGGTCAATTGGCGGAAAGTCTGCGAGTCGGTTCCGGAAGAAAGATGATAAATGTCGTACTGCGGCTTTTCCTTCTGATGCAGTGTGGCGATGGCATCCGCAACGAAATCCACGTTCACGATGTCAACTTTGTCTTTCGACCGGAACGGAAGCACCGGCAGCCCGGCCAGAAAGACAAACGCCTTCACCATGTCGAACTGCGTCGTTTCCGGAAAGCGGCTGTCGCCCAGCACAATGCTGGGCCGGAAAATCGTAATCGGAACCTCGGGCAGCAGTTGCCGGATCATGTGCTCGCAGAATTTCTTCGTCCGCGCATAAGGATCGTAATCCGGCCGTTCCCAATCAATGGATTTGTCTTCCATAATCACTTCATTCTGCCGCTTCCCCGCAACCGCCACCGTGCTCACCTGACTGAAGCGCCGCAGGCCGTGGTAGTAATTCGCGCGCATGGCAAGCTGCACCACTTCCAGTGTGCCCCGCAAGTTCACATTCAGGCAGCTCTTTTCCGATTTACGATTCAACGACGCGGCACAATGAATCACCGAATCCGTGGTGTGGATCAACCGCTCGTAATCGTCATCCGAAAGCCCGAAGCGCGCCTCGGTCAGATCACCGCGAAAAATCCGCACTTGTGTCTGCAGATATTCGTAGAAGCGCGGGAAATCCAGGTGTAGTTGCAGCGCCCGCCACAGGCGCACTTCCGCCTCATGCGGATCCCGGGCCCGCACCAGCAGGTTCAGCGAAGCGCTGTGCCCTTCCAGCAGGTTGGCGGCGACGTGCGCGCCGATGTATCCGGTGGACCCGGTCAGGAATATCGCCACGTTGCTCCGTTTGTCCCGGTCTTGACGGTGTCGCCATTCGCCTCGGCGGCCGTGGCCAACTGAAACTTGCGTGCGGGGCGCGGCTCCAGTGGACGTCCTTCAATCAGCGGATAGGTCCACTTGCGCAGCGCCGGAATGTGAATGTTGATCCAGTAATCCCACCAATCAATGGAGCGCGTGCCGTACCCGAAATCGGCCCTCTCGTCGGGCACAAGTGAGTGCGAAAGTTTCTCCACGTTATCGGCGACGAAGTCGTGTTCGTTACGCAGAATAAACGGCTCGAAAAGTTGAATCAGTTTTTCCACTTTCTCCAGATTGCGCTCCGCCCGCACCAGCGGCGTCTTCCGCAGCGCCAGCGGCGACATGATTCGTTGGATGGATTTGATGATCGCCATCTGTGCCGGCGCCGACATGCGCTCATAACGTTCCTTCGACACCGGGATCGCGTCGAAGCGCAGACGCAGCCAGTATTCCAGCCCTTCCTGCGCCCGGTAATGTTTGCGGTGCGCCAGCGAAGTCAGTTCGATCGACCGCCCCATGGCGCATGGATTCGTCACCGAAGTGGCCAGCTGGTACAGCGGCTCATGGCGGCGCTCTACGATCGCCGCCGCAATCAGCGTCATGCCCCGGCAGACTGAGTCCACAGGAATAATGTCCAAACGTTTGCGCTCGTTCGTCGGCAGCTGCCGGAAATAAGTCCCCAGCAAGTACGACAGCGAAGCCGAGGTGTTGATGCCTTCGTTCCAGCCCAGGAACGGCTTCTCCACCGAAGTTTCGACAATCGCAGGGCGGACCACGGCAAGCGGCAGGCCCGCACCGTGCTTCGCAATCAGCGACTCCGCCAGACTCTTGGTAAAGGTGTAGGTGTTGGGCCAGCCCAGTTCGTTGGCGCGCTTCGTCCCCGCCTCCGTCAGGTAATTTCGCAACCAGCGGATGCGGTTCTTGCGAATCTGATTCTCCAGCGCCGCGCCCCGCAGATCCTTGGCCGCGTGTTCCTTTCCCAACGCCTGCCGGCGAAGTTCTTCCGTCACCGCAGCGCTCTCCGCCAGCTTCTCTGCCCGCTTGGCCAACTCATGCAGCGAATCCCATTCCCGTTCCGCATCGAAATTTGCCAGCCCAGCCGGCGTGTGATTCGGGCGCAGCGTCTCCCCCACTCGTCCATCGCGCGCCCCCGCCACATAGCAGGTGGAAAGATGCAGCAGCCCCGCATGATCCGACTTGCGAACGAAATCCGCCACGTTGACCGCAGCATCCACATTGGTCGCCAGCGCGTCCCGCAGGTCAGGATTGAAGTCGGTCAGCCCGGAACTGTTGATCACCAGGTCGAGGTTTTTTCGCAGGAACTCGGAGACTTCGGGCACCAGTTCCAAGCCCGCCCGGCAAACGTCGCCTTCCACCACTTCCACGCGCTCCCCCAGGAACCGCGGCAGACCAGCGCCGTAGCGCTCGTACAGCGGTTCGAAGACCGGAGACTCCTCCACCAGCTTCTCAAATCGCCGCACCGCCGGATTTGTCTTCTGCCGGCGAATGAGCAGGTAGATACGACCGATCTCCGGCAGGTCCATCAGCGTGTTGACCAGCCACACCTTCCCGATGAACCCAGTCACGCCGATAAGCATGACCTGCTTGCCCGCCAATGCCTTGCGAACCGAAAGCGGCCCTGCGTGGCGGGTCCCGCCAAAATGCACTATGGGGCGATCCAGCGCCGGGACTTGCCTCGCAGCCGGAATCACCGCGGACTCCAGCGCTTCTAAGGTGTCGAAGTCCAGCTCCCGGGCCAGCCTCTCCGGCGCCCGCCTCCCGTCCGGCCCCACCCCAGTAATTCGTGCGAACAGTCCCCGCGGCCGGATAACCGGCTCGAGCAGACGCCCGATCGCGATGCCGTCGCGAAATTCCAGCCGATTCGCAATCAGCCACTTCACCCCCAAATGCTGCGCCAGCGGCCGCATCACATGATCCAGCCCCTGGCTGACGAGCACCACCCGCGCCCCCGAATCCACCCGCGCATTAAGCTCCCGCACCCCGTCAGTCTTCAGGTACGGTTCCAGCTTGTACTTGAAATATTCCTCACCTAGCAGGTCCAGCCGGTCGCGGCTCACTCCGCGCAGCACCGTATGCACCACCCGGGTGGCAAACACCCGGTTCGCGGCATAGAGGAACGGCCGCAGCACCGCCATCAGGAAGACCAGCCCGCGCCGCACCCAGCGCTCCAGAAAGGTCTGCGCATTCCAGGTGAAAAAGGCCACCGGCCGGACCGTGGTCAGGTCGAGCAGGCTGCCTTCCACCCGCCAGTACACTCTGGGGGCAGGGCTTGGGTTGTGGTTTGACTGTGCCAAATTCTTTTCGTCCCGAGACTTAGGGGCCTGGAACTCCTCCGCTGCGGAGGGTGAAGCCTCCTATTGTAAACAATTGGCCCAAAAGGACGAAGCCGGCATCTTCCCCCTCGGCGCCGCCACCAAGTCTTCAGTCCCTCGGTGAAATCGGAATCGTGGCCTCCTCGACAACCGACCAAGTCGTTCGGGATAGATCGGCAAAAGCCGGCAGGTCCACATCCGAAGCCGCGCCTTCTGGACTTGCCCAGGCCGTCTCCATCGCGGACCAATCGTCGAAATAGAGCTCGACAATGCCGTTCCATCCTGGCGGCTTTCTCTTCGGGTCGGCGACTACGTAATTTTGCACGTACTTCCGCAACCCAGGCAGCTTTTGTGCCAATGGGCCATGTACCTGGCGAAAGTACTGCTGGAAGTCTTCCGCGTTCATCTCTGGCTTCTTGTAAAGGACCACCACGAACTTCAACATGTTGCGGGCTCCATCGGAACGCCAATCATTTCTTGTACGTCTTCTTATAACTATTCCTTGCATTCACCACCGTGAACGTGCCATCCGGCGCCGCTGAAACCTTGATGTAATGCCCGTCTGAGCTCTCCTCCACGTTCGCGACAAACTTCTCCGCAACGTTGTGCTCTTTGCCCGCGTCCATCGCATAGTGCAACTGCCACAAGTCCTCGATCCCGGGAGAATCCTGAATGATCTGCCAAGCCGCCGCGCGGCCCCCCTTGTGCGCACCGTTGTTCATGATCGCCACCCGCGGGTGCAGCGCCCACACCATAGCTTTGGGATTGTCCGGATCGAGTCCATGATGCGTCGTCAGATACAGGTCAACGGTTCCGACGAGATTATTCGGGCACACCAGCTCCAATTCGTTCTTCTTAGTAAGATCGCCGAGATCGATGAATCGGAACTTTCCGTAGGTGATCAGCAGGCCGAGCGAACTCGCATTTTCGCTCGCATCCACAGGCGCCTCCGCTTCGGATGCACAATACGGATTGGCTTCTCCCGCCCCTGGCAGCGGATCGCTGAGGCGCTCGCCCGCCGCGGTCAGCACCCGCAACGTGATGCCCTTGAGGGGAAGCCCCTCTCCCGGCCTCACTACCACGTGCCTGGCATTCGCGATCACCTTCTGATACGCGGCGTAACCTTCGCGCGTGCTATCGGAATCCTCCGTGTTCGGCCCATGATCCACAAACGTACCAATCTTCATGCGCTCGGCAAGCTGCGCCACTCCGCCCACATGGTCGGGGTGATAATGCGTGATCACCACGTAATCAAGCTGCTTGATGTGTCCTGCCTTGGCCGCGGTCGCGATGCGCCCGGCGTCTCTGCCCTTGAAGCCCGCCCAGCCGGTATCAACCAGGATCGATTGACCGGACGGGCTCACTATCAACGTCGCCTGCCCGCCCTCGACGTCAACGAAATAGATCTGTAGCGGCTTCGGCAATTTCGCCAGGGCGCTCGGCACCAGCAACAGGCATACCCACGCACTAAGTAGGAAAGCGCAAAGCGCCCGCCGCATATTCACCGCTCCTCGCATCGATCACCAGGAGTCCGAGCGAAATTCAGATTACCACTTCGTCTGTGGACCAAACCAAAAGCCCCACCGCTGCTGGGGGGCTCGTTCGAATCCCTCTCGCCTTAATGCTGTAACGGACAATGGGCCGGAGAGGACTTCTCACGCGGCTAGTCGGATGCGGAAAAACTCTGATTTTGGGTGGCGCAGCAGCTTCAGCGCTGCGATAAGTGCTCGCGAATCAGTGAGGGCTTTAGCCCCTGAGGTGCCAAGACCGCGTTTTTCCCCAGCCTGCTAGTCTCCTGATCATCGGCTGTAGTCTCGTCTCGGGTTTTTCCCAACCATCTCAGCCTGCTTGGGTTACTTACTCCAAGTCACGTAAAGAAAAACCATAGCCTGCACCCCGTGATACGCGCACCCGGTCCCCGCGCTGGGGGCCAGATCTGGGCGCAATTGTGCAAAACTTTGCACCCTTGACAACTTTCCGCCTGAAGCACAAAATGCGTACCACTTGGCGCGGTCGCGCCCGTTACTTCGCAGCAGCGAGCATTCCACTCGGAAAACACAAAAATTACGAGAGGTGTACAAATGACGCGTAGATCAATGCTCTTCCTGTTCTGTTTGCTGCTTGTCTTGCTCACCATCGCACCAGCTCCGGCCCAGCAACTCTCCACCGCGCAGCGGCCAAAGCTCAACGCATACACGACCGTAAGTCCGGCACGGGACGTTAATGGCAAAAAGCTTAGCCCGGCGGACGCAAGTGCGAATTCACTCTTGACGACGTTCACTTACAATGTTGTCTCCAGCCGGGATGGAAACTCCTACACAGGCGTAATGGTTGGGCAGGATCCGTTCGGAGGCAACTTCACGCCAACCACCGTTACGAGCCCCATTATTCCACTGATCATCACCACCAATTCAGTCGCAGTCAGACTTAGCAGCGGTGGGATTCTTGCCACCGCCAAGGGCGTCACCACGTTCGACCCTACCGCGGCTGACACGGCTTGCCTGAGCGCGCCTAACGACATTCCACTTGCGCTTTTCCGCCAGTCGCCGATATTCCAACCCGCCAACTTTAAGTTCGGTCCCACCTTCGTGGGCAAAACCCAGTACATAGACGCATTCCAGCGGGGCAACTTTTGGCAGTTGGTGAGTGGAACGAACTATCACACGCTGGTCAGCCCACAAACATTCAATGCCCTCAGCCTCAACTTGGCGGCAAACGATGCGCTCGCCATCCCGCCGGGTTTTTTGGGATCTTGCGGGTCGCTGGGAATTGTGAACATCAACACGCTGGGCCCTATCCTGGTCAACTTGCTGGCTTTGGAGGGGGTCAAAACCTCACAGTTCCCGATCTTTTTGCTTTACAACGTAGTGATGTCGATTGGTGAACCGAACAATCTAAATAAGTGTTGTGTACTTGGCTTCCACGGGGCCACCGGCTCTCCCATCCAGACCTTTTCGCCAATCGATTTCGACACCACGGGGCTCTTCGGTCCCACGATCGCGGATACCTCGATTGCAGCCCACGAGGTGGGTGAATGGATGGACGATCCCTTTGGCAACAATCCCACTCCACCCTGGGGTCATACCGGTCAGGTCGCGGGATGCCAGGGTAACTTGGAAAACGGAGACCCGTTGACCGGGACCAACATTCCGCCGGTGAAAGGATCGAACGGTTTTACGTACCACCTGCAGGAGTTGGTATTCTTCTCCTGGTTCTATGGTGCGCCTTCGATCGCCGTGAACGGCTGGTTTTCCGATAACAACACGTTCACAAGCGATGCAGGGCCCGTCTGCCAGTGAGCGATGTGTAATTCGACTTACAAACCAGCGTGTTAGAGCGCTGGTTTTTTCCTTAAGGTTTCGTTTCCTAGGAGTGGCATCCCGGCATGCGTTAGGCGGCCACCTAGGACAATAATTCTGCGATAGCACGTTTTACGTGAATCCGAGCCGTATCCAGAAACGGAATGCCCTGGCCCGTAACATCCCGCAACTTCTCATCCCGGAAAATCAAGGGCAGTTCCGTCCCGCCCAGAATCACCCCCTGAAGCCCCTCCCGCTCTTTCAATCGATCTACGATGGCCAGCAAGCGCGCCCGCGTTTCCGGCAGAAAAATGCCCTTCACCAATTCATTAAAGTACCTGTCATGAATATAGGCTTGCTCGTCCGGCTCGGGGACAGCCAGCGTAATCCCTTCCCTGGAAAATACCTCCGGGAAGAAGCGCCCTTGCATGGTGAACCGTGTGCCGAGCAGACCGAGTTTTTTCAACCCCATCGCTTTAGCCGTCGCGCAGGTTGCTTCCACAATGCTGAGCAGCGGAATCGGCGACTGGCGCTGAATTTCATCGAAAACAATATGCGGCGTAACCGCCGCCAGCAACCCGAAGTCCGCTCCCGCCCTGGCCAGCTTTTGCACTTCACCCGCCAGGTGCTCGGTCAGCTCGGCCAATTCATTCGCCTCCACCAAATCCCTCACCTTCGTCAAGTCGATGCTGTTGATAATGATCAAGGGATAACTTCCGTCCTGCTTCTGCTCGCGGTACGTTGCGATCATCAGGCGGTAATACTCAATTGTTGACTCTGGCCCAATCCCCCCAATGATCCCCACAGTTTTCATCCTGTGCTCTCCCCATCCCGCAGTCCCGCGAGAAATGAGCCCCTGCGCTTGGCTTGGCTGCGCAACGGACCACCTCAAACGGAACCCTGGCCCACCTTTTCGCCGCGGAAGTATACCTGACACGACCTGCGCTGGCCCACCCGCCCCTAACTCTGGAATGCTTCACGCCCGACGGTAGCAGGACGCCAGGAAAGTGTGCCCGGTCACCACTATCCGAATGGATATTCGACTATCCGATCGGATACAAGTCTCTTTGAAATTGTCGGCTGGGCAAAGACCCCCACCGAACATAAAGCATTTAGCTTCATCGCTTACTGAAGCTACCGAAGTGTTTCCCGATGGCGACTGTCGTGCAACCAGAGATCAACGTGTTCTGAATTACCACCACTGCGGTGGGATGGTTTTCCTCAAGCGCTACCGTTACTCAGTGCAAAAGGCACGTTCGTCCCACCCTTAGATTAATCAGATCGAGCCTTAGTTTCAGGAGGTGAACTGGAAATCCAATGTCCCTCCCAACCTTGATCTCGTTGTATTTGGTCGCAGTCACTGCGGTAACTCGCCTCGGCGATCATAGAGCCCTGTTCCTCAGGTTCGCCAAATGCCACGCTTAAACAGCGATTCTTGTCGCTGACGCAACCTAGGAGGCTGCAAATGCATTACCCAATTTGCTGTTACATACCCCCACATATGCTCGCCCACATCAGTGTCGCAAGGGCGAGAGAGAAAGCCGAGCCCGGCCCGGCACAGCAGTCCGCCAAGATTTCTGACCTATTGCGGCAGCAACGCCGTCAGGCTGGCTTGGCGACTTTGACCCCAGCCCCGCCGGCAGGTCCATCGCGCCCGCCATCGTCGACAGGTCGGCCTCAAGCCGTCACTACCACCAAAGGATCGAGCGCCCTCGCCCCGGCCCCACTGCTCGGGGTGACTATTCCTGTACCAAATACGCACGCGCGCTTGATCTACGATGACCAGAACCTATTCGCCTTCGATGTCCAAGACATCCGGAATGAGGGCGACCCCGCAGTAGCCGGGCAGAATGCTAACCTGGCCTACGATGCATTAGGAGCTACCCTGGAATTCTATCGGGACGTGCTTGGGCGCAACTCGATCGATAACCTGGGTTTGAATCTCGATGCCAATGTCAACTATGGAGGCGGCTTCGACAATGCGTTTTGGGACGGTACCAGGATGGTGTTCGGCAACGGCGACGGCGTGATCTTTCAAGATTTCACCAACGACGTCGACGTTCCCGGGCACGAACTCACCCATGGCGTGACACAATACACTGCCGGTCTGCAATACACTGACCAGCCGGGAGCGTTGAACGAGGCCACCAGCGATATTTTCGGCGCCTGCATCGATGCCCGCGTCAATGGCAAAGATGCCGGTACGTTTAATTGGCTTATCGGGGAGGGCGTTATGGCACCGCAACTGTATGGCGAGGCCATTCGCTCCATGGCATTTCCCGGTACGGCCTATGACGACCCGGTCCTTGGTACCGACCCACAGCCTGCCACCATGGCTGGGTACGTGCCCGGTGGGGACCCGCATGTCAACTCCGGGATTATCAACCGCTGGTTCTACCTGATGGCGACCGACCTCGGAATGGATCCAGCCGCCAAAATCTGGTACGCCACTCTGCAAAACCTGTGGCCAACCACCCAATTCGCTGACGCGGCCCACGTCGCAGCCGCACAAGCCCGCATCCTCGCACGGGCCGGAACGGTCCCAAGCCGCGCGCCGCAAACGGTTCGGGGTACGGCCCGCGAGCAGGGGATAATTTAACTCGGCAGCCCGGCGGCCCTCCGTGAGAGCAAACCAGCCGCGGTTGGGTCGCCGGTAAACAATCGGCGCCCGGCTGCCTGATCGAAGCCCTATAAAAACCGGTTGACAACTTCCGCGGCAGAGGGCAGACTTAGCTTCAACCACTCAGTATTCGCCCTGTCCGACCCTTCCAGGGCCCAAAACTCCAGCCGAGCGGTAAGAATTGATTTTTCGCTGAAAGGATTACCATGGCTAAGCTCCTCCCCCAACTCTGGACAGATGACCAAGGCCAGGACATCGCTGAATATGCCGTCATGCTGGCGGTGATCCTGGTGATCGTTGTCGGCACCATCCGTCTGGTCGGATCGAACGCGAATAATGTCTTCTCCTCCGTCGCGAGCTCGGTTCAGTGAACTGAACCTAGCCTACCCAATCCTTCAACCCTGTGCCCCGTAGCCTCTACGGGGCTTTTTTATGATGGGGCTTTTTTATCGGGCTTTCGCTTGCCGCGCTGTGGGAAGGCACGGCTTCAGAAGCCTGCCCTGGTGAGCCGAAGCCCCGGTGAGCCGCAAGCCCTGAGCGAAGCCGAAGGGGAAGTCGAGGGGGCAGTCTAAGGAGCCTGCCCTGAGCGGAGTCGAGGGGTGCCGCTCCAGCCTTAATTCAATCCTCCCGAGCGAGCGTTAGCTCGTAAGGGATTCACATTTCGGAGTTTTTCCCCAGCCTGCTGGGCCAGCCCCGAGGCAACGACCCATTGACTCACTAAACCACGCCCTGCAATGATGATGGATGTTGCCATGCCAGACCGCAATCTCCAGATCGCCAGGTTCATCGGGAGCACCCCCAGCCTCGCCTATTGCGATGTCTGCAAGTTGGCCTTCCGGACACGTACGGAGTTCGTCAGTGATGCCGTCAAAGCCAAACAGCAACTCCAATCCGATTTCGACCAGCATGAGTGCAAGCCCGAGGATGGTGCCGTCGACGACGCCCTAGCCAACATCCGCTAGCTACTGCCGCCAATCCAGCTTCGCTATCCAATGTAGTGACGGGCGTCCTCGCCCGTCCAGGCTTCGTTGTCCGACGTAACGACGGGCGTCTCGCCTGCCGAAGGTTACGTGGGGACAGCCGCCCTCGGCTGTCCGGTCGAGCCTCGCTCGACAGAAGAACGCCCCTCACCCGCACTGGCCGCGATGCAACGGGTCGCAAACTTCGTAGAAAAATGGGCCGGCTCCCGGCCGCCCTCATCGAAATCTTGACCCTTCGGAATCTGAAACTCCGCCTCGCGGCAGCCTTTTGGGTTTCCTTCGTGAACCTTTGTGCCCTTCGTGGTTATCTGGTTTGGCGGGTGGCGGGTGTTTGCGAAAGAGTGGGCACCGTCGCGTCGCCCCCACAGAAAACAAAATAAGGCCGCCTCGCGGCGGCCCTTGATCCAAGCTAGCAGCTAGAAGCTAGCAGCTAATCCCCCAGCACCGGCTCTGCCACTTGCGGCTTCAGCTTGCTGCCGTTCGCCGGTGTCAGCGCGCCCAGCGGGATGAAGCCGTTCTCCGCCACCACCGGCTTCTCCTGCAACACCACTTCGCGATAGAGCGCCGCCATACGGGCATTGTAGGCGGCGTCATTTTTCTGAACACCGCTCGACGTTCCATTTCCACCCGGCTGCGTTTCGGCCTTCAGTCTCGCGTCGCGCGCGCGAATCTTTTCTTCGCGGGCGTTCTTGGCGATGCCCAGCTTGTCCAGATCGTGCTGCTCTTCCTTGGTGACAATTCCGTCCTTGAGCACCAGCGAGTGCTCGGTGGATTCCATCTTCACGTTTTTGCCGCCGGCGAAGATCTCATGCCGTCCGTGCTCCTCGTACCACTTGGTGAGCGTGGCCGTCATGTGCATCTTCTCGATGATGTTGCGCCAGCCCACGCCGGTGTTGTAAGCGCAGAAGGAGATTTCCCCTTCCTGCGTGGCGTAAGGAATGATGCACTGCTCGGTGCGCCGGAAATCGTAGTTGAACAGATCCTGGAACCACATGCCGGCGATGAACAAAAAGTTCCAGCGATCCTGCCGCCGCTTCATGACATCTTCAATCGTCCGGTCCGGCCCGACCTTGCCGTAGTTCTTGCCCGTGGCGTTGAAGTTCTTGTCAAACTTTTTCAACAGATCCATCAGCTTGAAGTGCGTCGGCGATTGGAAGGGATCGTAGTTCTTCATCAGACATAGCGCCATCCCCACGATGGTCAGAAACTTCCCGCGCGCCGCGTCGTTGACCTTGGCAATATCCTTCGCCAACTGATCCCCATGCAGGAACGCCGTCACCGGCACCGCTTCCTTGGTCTCCTTGTCGATCATGACCGCCATCCCCGTCCCACAATTCGGGTGACAGCCGCAGGAGAGCTGGCCCCAGTCGTTGTTGGCGTCATTGACGTGCATGAGGTCGGCCCAGTCGGAGAAAGTGCCCATGAAAGAGATGGGAAACCAGTCGCGAGAGGGCTCGCCGAGGCCGGTTTGGTTTTTCACGTCGTGGGCGAGGTGCGAAAGCGTGTAGCGCTGGGCGATGCGGCGGTCGTCGGTGATGGCTTCGTCGCGGCCGGTGAAGGACACGGGCTGGAAGGAAAGGAAGCCGATCTTCCTGGGATTATCCAGCGCGAACTGAATGATGCGGCCGACCTGCTCGTTGTTGATACCGTTGAGGATGGTGACAACAGGCACGATCTCGATACCGGCATTGTGCAGGTTCTCGATGGCCTTCAGCTTTACGTCGAACAGGTTGCCAACCTTGCGGTGGGCGTTGGCGGCATTGCCGATTCCGTCGAATTGCAGATAGGCGTAGCGCATGCCGGCTTCGGCGGCCTGCTGGGCGAACTCGAAGCTCTTGGCGAATTCGATTCCGTTGGTCGCGGCTTGCACGCTGTTGTAGCCGACCTTGCGGGCGTAGCGAACGGCGTCCAGAAAGTAAGGCGACAACGTGGGCTCGCCGCCGGAGAACTGCACCGACATCTGGCGGCGCGGCTTGATGGTGATGGCGTTATCCAGCATCAGCTTGATGTCTTCCCAGCCCAACTCGTGTACGAAGCCGACCTGGTTGGCGTCCATGAAGCAGGGATCGCACATCATGTTGCAGCGGTTGGTGAGGTCGATGGTGAGCACTGAACCGCGGCCATACTTCACAGTGCTGGAGCCGTGGTGGTGGAGCTTCTCGTCGTTGTGGGCGCGGATGTCGCGGCCGGGGAAAACTTCTTCCAGGTGTCGCGAGAATTCGGGATCGATCGACATCACATCTTCGAAGTGCCCGTGGGTGGGGCAGTCCTTGACCATCAGGATCTTGCCATCGCGCTCGACGATCTGGGCTTTGATCTCGCCGACTTTTTCGTTCATCAGAACTTCGAAGGGCAGCTTGCCGTCGAGAATCTGCTGGCGGATTTCCGGGACACACTTGGGGCAGAGGGAATCCGTGGTGCGCGGCCAGCCCAGCGGCGGCTTGGTCTTTTCGTAAGACTTGAGCAGCGGCTTTTCGGACCACTTGGGCGTGGGCGAGGGGTTTTGCTTGATCCGGTTCAGCCGGTCAAACACCACCCACGCGCCCTTGGCGGCGACGGTAACAGCTTTCTCCACATACTTCACTGGCTTGTGCATGTCGTCTTGTTCTCCACTGCTGTCGTTGGTCTTTGGTCGTTAGTCGTTGGCAAAATCCCACGAATACACGCCCACGACCAATGGCTAAGGTCCAACGACGGGTTCTTGACCTTCACCTGGAGGCGCGGATAGGCCTTTCCCTGGGTGAATGTCAGTATCCTATTGAGTTTATGGGCTGCTTGCATCTCTAACCCAATGAAAGGGGCAAAATCGGGGTTTAGCGGGGAAATGGCGCATTGGATGGAGGTAAGTGATTGAAAAGGAAAGGGCTGGCCGCGCAGCAGGAGCAGCTTGCGGTTCTGATTCAAGGCTTGACCTTCCCGGACGCCTCTCATAGCATGAGCATAGTTGGGACTGTGAACTTCAAGATCGAATTCGAGCGAGAAGACGACGGCCGGTGGATTGCCGAGATCCCCGAGCTTCCTGGCGTCATGGCTTACGGCGCCAGCAAGGGAGAAGCCGAAGCCGCAGTGGAGGCTTTGGCCCTGCGGGTGATTGCTGATCGGATTGAAGCGGAGAAAATCGGGCAGAAAACGATCAGCTTTGCGTCGGCGTGAGCAAGTGGCCCAGCTCGAAGGCCAGCCGGGTGTACAGAGCTCTCCTTCGAACAGGTTGGTCTCCTAAAGCTTTCAAGGGTTCTTCCCACATCACACTGCAAAGGGCCGGATATCAAGACTTTATTTGGGCTTTCCACGAGAACGTGGAAATCGGCCCGAAGATGCTGGCCCGCATTGCCAAGCACACCGGACTGAGGCCGACGGATTTGTAAAAGGCTCCGCCCGGAGATTTCACCTCTTCCTTTCGCGAAGAACGCAAAGGGGGCTGGGCACCCGGCGATCCACGATTGACGATTAGAACCGAGCTTCTCAGGCTCGCTTGGATTCTGCCAGCATGCGTTGTCTCAAGATGCGGTTGACGCGCGTCTGATACCCCCTGCCCGGCTTCTTCAGCCAAGCGATCACGTCGGCGTCGAGGCGCATGGAAACGGCCTGCTTCACCGGGCGATAGAACCTTCCCCGAACGGCGTCCTTCCATGCGGCGAGCGGCAGTTCCGGTATGTCCGAGGTATCGATTTGATCGTCGGGGAGGACGGCCAGAGCCGTGAGTTCTCTCTTCTGTCGGGGCGTAAGAGCCTGGCCAGAGGTTCGCTTCACTTTACTATTCCTAGTTGCCTTGCGCATAGATACTCCGTTCGCGGCGGGTTGCCTTTCGTGCCGAGAGGATGCGAATCAGCCCCTCGTCCTCATCTACCGTGTGGGCGACGAGTAGCACGTGGACACCGCTCACCATACCGATAGTCTGCCAGCGCGGTTCCCCGCCCACTTCCCGGTCTTGCCGTGTCACGTGGTAAGGATCGTCAAAGACCAGGATAGCGGTCTCGAAGCTGACGCCGTGCTTTTGCTTATTGACCCGGTTCTTTCGTTCGTCCCAGGCAAATTCCACATCAGCT
>Ga0099828_10000737_pt1 | contig 20587 bp, 19 predicted proteins | sample CZO8metaG_2_FD_79338 | JGI IMG/M metagenome (GOLD analysis project Ga0099828, IMG submission 79338) | Vadose zone soil microbial communities from the Eel River Critical Zone Observatory, Northern California, USA - CZOApr15con2H1.8 metaG | ecosystem: Environmental > Terrestrial > Soil > Vadose... | reverse complement strand
TGCCTGACGGTGAACGGTGTCGGTGAGCCGTGTGCGGGAGAACCGCATGCACGGTTCGAAGGGGGGGCGGAGGATGACGCACCGGGCAGCCCGGCAGCGCGTCCTCTGCTCTACCCGACCCAAACCGGCAACGTGGCAAGACGGTCCGCCGCCGCATTGGCTCCGAAGAAGGCTGGGATCCGGCCGTACACATCGGCCGGCGCGGCTGCCTTGCTCTCCAGCAGCGCCCAAATCCGTTCTCGAGCCCTTTGCTTCTCATCATCGATGTCCACGCGTGCCATCAATCCCCTACGATGCCTCCATCAGTGCGAGCAGCCGATCACTGACCTCTTGCACAACCGGGATAGCTCGCCAGGGCTGAAGCTCGCGGACAGCGCTGAACGCGCGTTAGCTGCCTCGCCACTCTTAGTGACGGGATGGCCCTGCCAGAGTTCCGATGTGGCACTCCTGACGCTCATCGAGACCTCAATGTGAAGAGTCCGGATCTTATTTTTCTGCTAGGCGGCGTTGGAATTGGAACGGTTGGTTACGGACAAAGAACGTTTGTGGCCGTGCGTTCCGCCGAAGCCGCCTCAGGGTTAGGAATGATCCAACCACTCACCGTGACCACTACCGCAAAATGGGCCACCGGTCGGCATCCGTCACCGAATTACGACGCAGGCCACTAACACTAGTTTCGGACATCCTCCGGACCAGTCGGCGGCGATGGTCCGCAGGCTCAGCCCCGGCGCACCCGCGGCGGCCCTCCTGGGGGACCGAGGCCCCGGTGTTTCCAGGCGAACTTGCCCAGCGAGAACAGGTGCCAGCGCCAGGCGGGGGACAGTACCGTGACGCTGGCCCGCTGCTCGTAGTGCACGATCTCGGCTGCGGGGACGCACCAGACCTCCCAGCCCCCGAGGTGCATCCGCAATGAGATGTCCACGTCGTCGAAGTATAGGCGGAAGCGCTCGTCCATCAGGCCGACCTCGTTGAGGGCGGTCCGGCGCACCATCGTGGCCGGGCAGGGCACCCAATCGACCTGCCGGGCCTCGGTGTAGTCCCAGTCGTCGTAGACGCTCCGCGCGACGGCCTGGGGCGGACTGCCCGGCCGCCAGGGCAGCTTGAGGGCGACGAGGGAGTCCAGCGTGTACCAGCGCCGGGCGGAGGGCCGGCGATCACCCTCCGGCGACAGCAGCTTGGGGGCCGCCATGCCCGCCCGGGGGCGGGATTCCAGGAACGAGGCGAGGGTGTCCACTGCCCCGTCGGGGAAGGTCAGGTCCGGGTTGCACAGCATGACGAGGGGGGCGGACGTGGCGCGGATCCCCTGGTTGAGGTTGGCCGGCAGCCCACGGCGGCAGGGCTGGGTGAGCACGGGGATGTGCGGCCAGCGGCTCCGGACCTCCTCAGGCATGCCGTCGGTGGAGGCGTTGTCCACCACGACCACCTGCAGCGGGTGCTCCGGCGGATGGGCGGACAGCGACTCGAGGGCGGGGATGAGGACATGCCCCTCGTCGGTCGAAACGAACACAATGGCGACGGCGTTGTGCATCAGTTGCCCATCAGGCTACCGCCTGCTCGTACGCGGCCACCTGGAGCACCCCGGAGCGCTCCCACGAGAACGCCCGTGCCCGCTCCCGGCCCCGGCGGACGAGGTCCCGCCGCAACCCGGGGTCGGAAAGGAGCCGGTCGAGCGCGGTCGTCCACGCTTGGGTGTCGTCGGGCGAGAGCAGGAGCCCCGCGTCGCCGACGACCTCGGGGATGGCGGTGGCATCGGATGCCACGACCGGGCACCCGGCGCTCATGGCCTCGAGCACGGGCACCCCGAACCCCTCGAAGCGCGACGGCCAGGCCAGCGCCTCGGCCGACTCGTACAGGGCGGCGAGCTCGCCGCGGGACACCAGGCCAAGGCGCCGAAGGCCCTTCGCCACGCCGAGGCGCTCGGCAGTCTCGTCGATCTCGGCGTCGCGGGGGCCGGGGGGCCCGGTGAGGACGAGGTCCGCACGGCCCGCCACCGGCGCCCATGCCTCGACCAGGAACCTGTGGTTCTTGTGCGGGTAGCTGCGGCCCGGGAACAGGAAAAAGGGCCGCTCGAGGCCGAAGCGCTCCATCACCTGCTCGGCCCCCGCCGAGGGAGCCAGCAGCCCCTCGCCGCCGAACGGGACCACGAGGACCTTGTCCGGGTCGGCGCCGAAGGCGGCCGTCACGTCGTCCCGGACGAACTGCGACGGCACGCAGATCACCTCGGAGTGGCGGACGACGAACGGGACGTTGGCCCGCAGCCACGCCAGCTTGAGGGGGTGGAAGTACTCGGGGTAGTGGCGGTACTGGATGTCGTGAAGGGTGACGACGGTCGGGCGTGTCTTGACGAACGGGGCGGTTCCGACGCCGTGGTGCACGACGTCGAGGTGCCGCCGCCGGGCCAGCAGGGCCAGCCACGTGTGCTCCGCGGCGATCCGCAGGGGGCGGAGGTTGGAGCTCCACGGAGCCTCGACGATCTCCGCAACATCCTCGATGTCGGGGTGGGCAGCCCGGAAGCCCTGCATCGCAACCACCAGGAGGTCATGGCTGGACGCACCCACCGCGCGGACGAGGTTGGTGAGCAGGGCCTCCGAGCCGCCGACCTCTCCCGGTTCGACGAAGAGCAGGTTCACGCCGATGCGCATGGCGAGGGAGGATATAACCCCGTTGAGGATCGCCTTCGATGCCGCCCCCCTCCTGAACCCCCGCACCGGCGTGGGCCACTACACGGCCGCGCTTGCGGATCACCTCCTTGCAGCCGACCCGGGGCTGGAGCTCTCCCTGTTCGCGGTCGGGCGCCAGCCGGTGGCGGCCGCCATGCCGGGCGGGGACCGGGCCACCCTGCGCCGGCTGCGCGTCCCCGCCCGCCTCGTCGTCGGTGCCTGGGAGCTGGCCGGGCGCCCACCGGGCGACGTGCTGTTCGGCGAGGTCGACGCCGTCCACGGCACCAACTTCTGGATCCCGCCGCTGCGCCGCCGCAACGGCCTGGTGACGATCCACGACCTCACCTTCCTGCTGCATCCCGAGTTCTGCACGCCCCGGATCCGCCGCTACCGCTGGATCCTGCCGCGGGTGTTGCGCCGCTGCGCCGTGGTCCTCACGCCGTCGGAGACGGTGGCGGGGCAGGTCGCCTCCGAGCTGGCGTTCCCACGGGACCGCATCGTCGTAACACCGGAGGGTGTCCGGTCGAGTGCCCTGGGAACGTCCCCCCAGGTGAAGCCATCCTCCGCCCCGGCCGGCGAGTACGTCCTCTTCACTGGCACGCACGAGCCCCGCAAGAACCTCGGCCGCCTGCTCGGTGCGTTCGCCCGCCTCGGCGATCTCGACCTGGCGCTGGTCGTCGCCGGCCGGGCCGGGTGGGGGCCGGAGAACCTCCGCCAGAGCGCCGACGAGCTTGGCATCGCAGGCCGGGTCTCGTTCACGGGCTACCTCCCCGACGAGGAGCTGGCGGCACTGCTGGCCGGTGCCCGGGCCTTCGTCTTCCCGTCCATCTACGAGGGATTTGGCCTCCCCCCGCTCGAGGCAATGGCGGCCGGGATACCGGTTGTCGCCGCCCAGGCGGGATCGCTCCCCGAGGTCCTCGGCGATGCGCCGTTCTGGTGCGACCCGTTCGACGTCGAATCCATGGCGGCGGCCATCCGGACGGCCGTGACCGACGAGGGCCGGCGCGCCACGGCGACGGCCGCCGGTCGTGCCCGTGCGGCCCGCTACGACTGGGCGGACACCGCCCGGCTCACCCTCGACGCCTACCGGCTCGCCGCTTCGTAGCCGGCGGACGAGGCCAGGCGTATAACGTCTGCTGTGGAATTACGCACGCGAGACACGCCGGTAGGAGATACTTTCGGGCCATGAGCGGGAATGCCTCGATAGGGACCCAGGTCCCGGGGGGCGAGGAGCTTGCAGAGCCCGTCCCTGACGAACTGCCCGAAGACGTACCACCGGTAGCCCCACCTCCCAGCCCTCGGCCAAGGCGGACACTCAGGAGGGTGCTCAAGTACGCGGGCATTCTGGTACTGGTCGGTCTTCTCGGCGCGGGCGGGCTTGTCGGCTATGCCCGCTTCCGGCTGGGCCGCCACCACGTGGTGCCCTGCGCGGCCTGCCGGTCGACCGACGGGGCGACGGCGCCGATGAACGTGCTCGTTCTCGGCTCGGACCGCCAGCCCGGCGACACCGGCGCAGGTCAGCGGGCGGACACCATCGCCCTGCTCCACGTCGACTTCAAGACGTCGAAGGCCATCCTCGTCAACCTCCCCCGCGACCTGCGGGTCAAAGCCCCGAACGGGGATGCGGTCAAGATCAACAGCTTCTACAACGATGGCCCGACCGCCATGGTCCAGGCGGTGACGTCGTTTACCGGCATCCCGGTCGACCACTACGTCGAGGTGAACTTCACAGGCTTCCGCAACATCGTCAACACCATCGGCGGCGTTCGGATCCGCTTCTCTCAGGCCGTCGACGACTCGGACTCGGGGCTGAACGTCCCTGCCGGCTGCGTCACCCTCAACGGTGACCAGGCCCTCGCCTTCGTGCGGGTCCGTCACCTCGACAGCGACTACGGCCGCATCGCCCGCCAGCAGTTCTTCGTGCAGCTCGTCATGAAGCAGGTGCTCTCCGCTGGCACGCTGCTCAACCCCCTGAAGGTCATCAACCTCGTCAACGTCGGCGCCGGCAACGTGACCACCGACAACGGCCTGGGTGCCGGGACGATCGAGAAGCTGGCCCTGGAGCTGCGCAACTTCACTCCCAAGACCGTGGACTTCCGGGTGGTCCCCTCCCAGCCCCAGACCATCGAGGGTGTCTCGTACGTGATCCCCTTCGCCGGGCAGTCGGCGGCGCTGTTCGACGCGATCAAGAACGTCACGACCCTTCCGGACTACGGGAAGCAGGGGTCCCCGATCGCCCCGTCCACCGTCAACGTGACCATCCTCAACGGCACCTCGACCCAGAGCGTCACCGCCCTGGCGCAGGCCGAGCTCCAGGCTGCGGGATACCCTGTCGTCGCCACCGGCAGTGCCGATGCAACCACCTATGCCGCGACCGTCGTCTACTACACGCCGGGCAACGTCGACAAGGCGAGCCTGCTGGCACAGGTCTACGGGGAGGCGCAGGTTCAGCCGCTGCCCTCCCAGTTCGCTGCCCGTGGGGCCGGTGGGGACGCCGTCGTCGTGCTGGGTCAGGACTACGCCCAGGGAAAGGTGACCGCCGTGCCGAGTGCCCCAGCGTCGCCGGTCCTGCCGGCCGGTCCGGCAACCCCGTTGCCGACGAGCGCGCTGGAGGTGGCGGCATGCTGAGCGGGACGGCGGACGTCACCTCATGAGCCGGGAGACGCCCACGCGGATCCCGGGTCCCGTCACCCGTCCCCCGGGTCGTCGCCTGCGGACCACCCGGCGCGGAAGGATCATCCGGAGGGTGCTCGGTTCGCTCGCGTTGATCGCCCTCGTCGTGATCACGGCCGGCGTGGCGCTCTACTTCCACACCCGTGCCCTCGTCGACAAAACCGGCGTCTCCTGCCCTGCGTGCGCCCCGCAGCAAGCCAACGCGCCGATGAACGTGCTCGTGCTCGGGTCGGACTCCCGGGCGGTGCTGGATCCCCAGGACCTGCAGCACTACGACCCCACCGCCACCGACCGCAACAGCGGGCAACGCGCCGACAGCATCGTGCTGCTGCACGTCGACCCAAAGACCACCAAGGCGGTTGCCCTCGCCCTCCCGCGTGACCTGAAGGTACCGGCTCCCAGCGGCGGCTACGAGAAGATCAACGGCTTCTACAACCGGGGCGTCTCCGCCATGGTCAAAGCCGTCCAGGACTTCACCGGCCTACCGGTTAACCACTACGTGGAGGTCAACTTCAACAGTTTCCGCACCATGACCGACGCCCTCGGCGGGGTCGACGTCAAGTTCAGCCGCAAAGTTCTCGACACCGACTCGGGCCTGAACCAGCCCGCCGGCTGCAACCTGCTGACCGGCGAGCAGGCCCTCGCGTTCGTGCGCGTCCGCCACATCGACAGTGACTACGGGCGGATTGCCCGCCAGCAGTTGTTCGTCAAGCTCATGATGCAGAAGGTGCTGTCCGCCGGCACCCTGCTCAATCCCCAGAAGGTTGTGAACCTGATCAACCTCGGCGCCGGCCAGGTGGGCCACGATTCGGGTCTGGGCCTCTCCACGATGACCTCGCTGGCGCTCAGGTTCCGCCACTTCTCGGCCAACGACCTCGACTTCCGGGTCGTGCCCTCCCTCCCCCAGCCCGACGGCTACGTCGTCGCGAACACCGCCCAGTCCAAAGCCCTCGTCGGCGCCCTGAAGAACGGCACACAGCTCCCCGAGTACGGCAAGCAGGGCGTCAGCGCGCTGGACGCCTCCACGGTGCAGGCGACGATCCTCAACGGCGGCAAGGTCGCCGGCGTCGCCGCCCAGGCCGCGGCGACGCTCCGCACCAAGGGCTACACGGTGCTCAGGCAGGGGAACGCAGACCGCACCGACTACACGGCGACGGTCGTCTACTACACGAATGGCAACCAGGACAAAGCACAGCTGCTTGCAACGGAGGCGTTCCCGGGGGCGCAGGTTGCAGCGGTGCGCGCAGCGGTGACGGCGTTGATCAAAGGCACGGCCCCCGACGTCGTCGTCGTGCTGGGCAAGGACTATTCGCCCGGGTCGGCCGCCGCGCCCGGTGCCGCTGCCTCGGGAAATCCGCTCCTTCCGGCAGGGCCGGCCGTCGCCATGCCGGCCGCCCAACCGTGGTTCTCTGCCTGCTGAAATCTGTCTCCAATTGCATTGATACGCCGCCCTCTTCAAAGCGTGTGAACCGGACGGTTAGAAAAAATTCAAGCTGATTTCAATTGATTTCCAGTCACAAGCGTTTACTCTTGTTGCTCCAATGTGGGAAAACGCGAAGCATCCGGCCCCCGATCCCCTACGGGGAGCGCTACCGGAACCTCGACCGGAACCCCTCGCCGAACCCTGGCCCGTCCCCGGGCAGGAGGCATCCGAGGACACCCTTGCGCCCCGTCGCAGGCGAGGATCAAAGGCGCAGGTCGAGGCGGTCAAGGCCGTCCGGCGCACCGCCGCGGCGGCCGGCTTCCAGCTCGCCGGGGAACAGGACGATTCCGTGAGCCACCTGTCCCAGACCCTCGCCCAGATCAACGAGGACGAGGACATGGCCCACCTCGACGGGCGCCTCACCTTCGCCGAGCGCCAGATCGACCGCCTCGCCAGCCGCCGGGACCAGTCGGACCGGCTGGTCGACTCGGAGCTCGTCGTGATGCGGACACGCCTGGAGGAGACGCTGCGGGCGTTTGCCGGGGCGACCCGGGAGCACAAGGACATCGTCGCGGCAGCCGAGCGGCGCCTGATGGCGCTGGCGAACGAGGCAGAGCGCCACACCCGCGCCATGCTCGACTCCCTGAGAGTCGAGCTGTCGCTCAAGGTGGAGGAGGCCACCTGGAGCACGGTCCACCTCGAGGCGCGCCTGCGCGGCGAGAAGCTCGCCTTCGAGGAGGAGGCCGCCCGGCGGGCCAGCGCGCTCGCGGGCTCGATCGCCGCCGGGCGTGAGTTCCTTGAAGAGCGGGTGGCGGTCGCCACCGACGAGATGGCTGCCAGGCTGGAGTCCTTGACCACCGCGCTGGAGGCACGGCTTGCCGGGTCGTCGCCCGTGGACCGCGCCGACATCCTCGGCGAGCTCGAGGTCCGCGTCGGGTTGGTCCATGCCCGGATCGACGACGCGCGGGCCGAAGTGCTCGACGCCGTCCAGGCGTCCGAGGACAAGGCCATCGGCGCCGCCGAGCACCTGGAGTCGATGATCCGGCAGCTCCGCCGGAGGCTTGTGGGCGACGAGGCGGAATGGCACGCCGTCGTCGGCGAGGCCGGCGACGCGGTGACGGCGCTGCGGGCACGGGTCGAGAACTTCTCGGCCGGATCTGCGCCATCGAGGCCGACGGCGCCACTGCTCGTGGTTCGTCCGGGGCGCAGCTCGGCGGCGTGGAACGGCGGCTCGACCTCCACGAGGACTGGTCGCATGCGACAGCCTCCGAGGTGTCGGCCCAGGGGCTCCGGCTCAACGCCGTCGAGGCACAGCTCTCGGCGCTGGAAGGGATCCGGGTGCTGGTCGAGGAGCAGGCCGGGGCGATCGAGTACCTGAAGGGCCGCTTCCAGGGCCTTGACCATCCGGTAGAGGTCCCGTTCGACGCCGTCGTCGCCGAGTCCGACGTTGCAGGGGGCCTCGAGCGGCGCCTGGACGAGCTTGCCGTTGGGCAGTGCCTCCTGTCCAAGCGCCTGGACGAGATCGAGACCCGCCTGTCCGAGGACCAAGCGAGACGCCGCGTCTGGAGCTGACCGGCCCGCACGGAGTCGTCGGTGCCACCACAAAGATCAGCATGGGACCCTACGTCAGGGTCCATTCCCGCGAATGAGACCGCGAATGAAAATGGGGTCCTTTGGGTGGCCTCGGACCGGCTGCGTCGCTCCAGCGTCATCACGTTCTGTGGTCGCCCTCCTACCTGGTGGGCGGGTCCCGGCGCATCTGTGGCTGTCTCACCGCGCCAGGCGCGGTCAAACAGCAACACTTCGAGTCCGTGCCTTCTGCACGACTCCTAAAACGGGTGTTATGGGAAAATAGCGAATCCGACGTGACCACGAAGAGTGGTCGACTCCCCCCCATGGCCGCCCGCCGCCGGGGAATTCTCTTGTCAGATTGTTCGAAAAAGTGCGCATAGCAGACTTTTTCGCACATTCTTAACTCTTCCGCAGAGGCCCAAGGGCTGGGACGCCTCCAAAGGCGGGTCAGCCCGCAGCTTTGGCCGCTTCGTCAGCTCTCGCCGACATCTCGTCCGCCTTGCGACGGGCCTCGTTGGCAACGGAGCGGGCGACGCGGGCCGTGGCCTCGGCCTTGGCGGCATCGGCCTCCAGCCGGGAGGCCTCGGTCGCCAGACGCTTCGCCTCGGCGGCGAGGTCCTCGGCCTTGCGGCGCAGGTCCCGGCGACGCTCCCGCCCGGCGGCCTCGTCCGCGGCGGCGTCGTCCGCCGGGGCTTGCTCGCCCTCCCCGGTGCCGAGGGGGGCCGGCGCACCGGCCGTGTCCCACACCGATCCCGGGGTGAGGTCCCCCGTGAGGCGTCCCCGGGCGAGGGCGTCCCGGCCCTCGGGGTCGTTGGCCAGGGCGGTCAGGGTCTGGGCGATGCGGTCCCGGTTCGCTGGGGAGTCGGGGTGCCCGCCCTCTGCGAGGGCTTGCGAGGCCGCCGCCACCAGGCGGCCGATGACCTCCCGGCGCACCTTCGCCGCCTCGGCGAGCGCCTCCCGGCCCGCCCCCTCCCGCTGCGAGCGGGCCAGGGCGGCGTCGGCGTCGAACAGGGCGGCGAGGTCCCCGGGACGGGCACGCGCCACCTGGTTCAGCGCCCATGCCGTCACCGGGGGACGCCGGAGGGCCTTCACGGCCGCCGCCGCCTGCTTGTCCGTGGCCTTCAGACTCTTCGCAATGGCGTCGCGCTCGGCGATGAAGCGGTCCGGGGGCGCCTGGTAGAGCCGGTCCAGAGCCTCGTCATTCGGGTCGGCCATCAGAAGGCGCCCGGGTTCATCAGAAGGCGCCCGGGTTCATCAGAAGACGCCCGGGTTCATCAGAAGACGCCCGGGTTCATCAGAAGACGCCCGGGTTCATCAGAAGACGTTGGGGCACCAGGGGCCGGGGGCCCACGCGAACAGCGTGTCCGCGGCGGCCAGGGCCCCCGGGGAGAGCTCGAACACCCGCCCCGCCCACGCCATCGACTGCATGGACGTGGTCCCGAGGTACACGCCCGCCAGTTCGCTCGCCCCCAGCTCGAGGTCCGGCTCGGCGGTGGTCGGCACGCACTCGTTCCCGGACGGCGTCGCCTGCAGGCGGAATGTCGCCTCGTTCCAGGGGCAGATGGGGTCGTGGACGCGCAGCGTCACGGCCCCGGCGGTCCGGTAGTGCCGTAGACGCAGCGCCGCAGGGACGTCGACGAGCCGGATCCACATGCCGTCGGAAATGCGCCGGCGAAGGCGGCGGCCGTCGGCCAGCAGGTGGATGATCGGGTCGTCGATCGGGCGGTTCTCTGCCTGGATCCTGACCACGAGGTCCATGTCGAGGCAGAAGCGCCAGAGGGCCGCATACGCCTCGCTCGTGGCCCCCATGAGCTCGAGGAGGAGGATTTCGGAGTTCGCCACGCCGTCGTCGTCCTCGTCGGTCCTGATGCGGTACATCGCGTAGCCGTCCGAGGCCCCCGTCGCCGACTCGAACACGACGAACTGGATAGGCGAGAACCCCCGCCGCCGGTGCTCCGCGTCGTTGAACAGGTGGGGCCACCACAGCGGGGGCCGCTCCGGGGCACCGACCTGCCAGGTCCGGACCCTGTCGTACATCGTCGGCATGACGTCGAATGCGGTGTGCGCGTCCACCAACCGGGTCCGGCCCGAGGAGGGTCCTGAGGGGGATCCGGAGGAGGATCCGGAGGAACCCGGCGGTTGGGCGAAGGCCCCATGGGCGGGGTCGATCTCGTAGCGGGTGGCGAGGCTCGCCACCCCGTAGCCGTACCGGCCGTAAATCGGCCACTCGGAGACCCAGAGGCTGGACAACGCCTGCCCGCGATCGTGCATGTCGTGGAGGTGGCGGTGCATCATCGCCCGGAGCAGGCCCCTGCGGCGATGCGTCGGCAGGACCGCCGCTCCCACGACCGCCCCGGACGGCACGGTGGTCCCGGGGACGGTGATCCCCAGCGTGATGACGCAGGCACCGCCGACGATGTCGTCGCCCTCGAACGCCGCCAGGTTCCGGTCCGGTTCGAGGAGGGGAGACCACGTCGAGACGTGGTCGGGGGGCGGAATCTCCCCGAACCCGACCCCCAGGACGCGGAGGAATTCGGGCATCTGCTCCTCGGTGGCGGCGCGGATGTCGTGGTGCATGGCTGGCATCAGTAGACACCAAGTCGGACCGCGCGAGAGGAATTTCCGTATCCGCAGCAACTTTCAGCCTGTTCTCAGAGTCAATAGGGATGATCTTGGGAACGAGCCAATGCGACTTCGCCTGGGCCGGTGGGTTACCGTTGACGCCCTCCGGCCGGTCCAGGCTGCCTGATGAAACGCCGAGGGAAGGCTGGGAAGTGCAGAGAAGTTGCCCCATATGAGTGATCCGCAGTCGGATCCCCGGCCCGACTCCCGATCGGGCGGAGGTCCCCCGGAGCCCACCGGCCCCCAGCCCGTCCGCTCTAAGGAGGTCGATCCAGCCCCTTCGATGGGGTTGGTCCAGGGCCTGATCCGCACGGCCCGGCCCCGCCAGTGGATCAAGAACCTCCTCGTCTTCGCCGCCCCTGGGGCTGCGGGGGTCCTCACCCACGGGGCTGCGCTGGGCCGAAGCGCCGCGGCATTCGGGATCTTCTGCCTCGCCGCAAGCGGGACCTACTTCATGAACGACGCTCTCGACCATGAGGTCGACCGCTTGCATCCCGAGAAGCGTCGCCGTCCGGTGGCCGCCGGGGTCGTGGGCCTCAGGACGGCTGCAGGGGCCGCGGTCGCGCTGCTGGCCCTGGCGATCGGGCTCGGGGCCGCGGTCCTCGGCGTTCAGTTCGCCCTCGCCATCGGCATCTACGTCGCCATCAACCTCGCCTACAGCGTGTGGCTCAAGCGCGAACCGATCCTCGACCTCGCGGCCGTCGCCTCGGGGTTTCTGATCCGGGCCATCGCAGGCGGCCTCGCCGCGGGGGTCCCCCTCTCGAACTGGTTCCTCATCGTCGCCTCGTTCGGCTCCCTGTTCATGGTCGCCGGGAAGCGCCAGGTCGACCACCGCGAGCTCGAACTCGAGGGCATTGGCCACCGGGGCGCCCTGGCTGCCTACTCGCAGCAGTTCCTGCGCTTCATCCGGGGTCTCTCTGCTGGGGTGGCCATCACCGCCTACTGCTTCTGGGCCTTCGAGAAGGCGGCCCTTGCCCCCCGTGGCGACGTCTACTTCGAGCTCACGATCGCTCCCTTCGTGCTGGCGATCCTGCGCTACGCCCTGCTGCTCGAGGCCGGGGCCGGTGGTGCCCCCGAGGACGTGGTGCTCGGGGACCGGACGATCCTGCTGCTCGGGGCGGTATGGGCGGTGCTGTTCGCGGCCGGCGTCTATGGCCCGTGAGGTCCTGACGGGCTGGGGGCGCACCGCGCCCACGACCGCTGAGGTGGTGCGCCCGGGCGACGCCGCGTCGGTGGCGTCTGTGCTCGCGTCCTTCCGTCCCGGCACGGGGGCGCGCGGGGCCATCGCCCGGGGCCTCGGCCGCAGCTATGGGGACGCTGCGCAGAACGCGGGCGGCACGGTCGTCGCGACCGCAGCCCTCGACCACATGTCCTGGTCCGACGAGTCGGCGGGGCTGCTCCGCGCCGGGGCGGGCACCAGTCTCGACACCATCCTCCGCGCGCTCGTGCCGCGGGGCTGGTTCGTGCCCGTGTCGCCCGGCACCCGGGCCGTGACGATCGGGGGTGCGATCGCCGCCGACGTCCACGGCAAGAACCACCACGCCGACGGCAGCTTCGCCTCGCACGTCACCTCGCTGACGCTGGCCACGCCGACAGGGATCCGGGAGGTGAGCCCGGCCACCGACCGCGCGCTCTTCTGGGCGACGGCGGGGGGGATGGGGCTGACCGGCATCATCCTCGAGGCGACGATCCGGATGCTGGTGATCGAGACCTCCAGCGTCCGCGTCGTGACCGAGCGGGCTGCCAACCTCGACGACGTGATGGGCAGGATGACCGCCGGCGACCGCGAGCACCGCTACTCCGTCGCCTGGGTGGACTGCCTGGCTGGAGGCCGGTTCCTCGGGCGCTCGGTGCTCACACGGGGCGACCACGCCCGGGTGGAGGAGCTGCCGGCAGGCGCCCGAGCGAATCCCCTCGGCTTCGACGCCGGTCGGGCCATGGCGGTCCCGGCCTTCGTGCCCGGCCTCGTGAACCGCGCCACCATCCGGCTGTTCAACGAGGCCTGGTTCCGCAAGGCCCGGGCGCACGCCACGACGATCGAGTCGATCCCGGGCTTCTTCCATCCCCTCGACGGCGTCCGCGGCTGGAACCGTCTCTACGGCCCCGGTGGCTTCGTCCAGTACCAGTTCGCCGTCCCCCACGGGGCCGAAGGGGTCGTCGAGACGGCGCTGCAGCGGCTTTCCGCCCTGCGCCTGCCCTGCTTCCTCGGCGTCCTGAAGCGGTTCGGCCCCGGCGACCCCGGCCCGCTGTCGTTCCCGATCCCCGGCTGGACGCTCGCACTCGACCTGCCGGCCCGCCTACCGGGCCTGGCGGGTTTCCTCGACGCGCTCGACGAGTTGGTGGCCGGCGCGGGGGGCCGCGTGTACCTCGCCAAGGACGGCAGGCTCCGGCCCGACCTGCTGCGCCGGATGTACCCGCGTCTCGGCGAGTGGCTGGCCGTTCGGGACGAGGTGGACCCCGAGGGCTCGCTCCAGTCGGATCTCGCACGCCGGCTGGGCCTGCTCGGTGGCCGGAGGGCTGCGTGAACGACGCGTTGGGGTCTCCCCAGTCGGTCCTGGTCCTCGGGGCGACCTCCGACCTGGCCCGGGCCATCCTGCGCGAACTGGTCGCCCGGCGCGCCCGCACCATCGTGCTCGCCGCCCGCGACGGCGAGCGCCTGAAGCAGACGGCTGCGGAGCTGGAGGCGCTCGGCGCCGACCGCATCGACGTGATGCCGTTCGACGCAACCGACACCGCGACCCACCAGGCACTCATCGACGAGGTCTTCGCCCGGCACCGTGACATCGACCTTGTGCTCGTGGCCTTCGGGAGGTTGGGCAACCCCGAACAGGACGCCGCCGATCCTGCCGGGGCCGTGGAGGTCGCGGCGGTCAACTTCGTGGGATCGGTCTCGGTCGGGGTCGCGGTCGCCGGCCACCTGCGCCGGCAGGGCCACGGGACGCTCGTGGCGCTCTCGTCGGTGGCCGGCGTGCGTGTCCGGCCGGCCAACTTCGTCTACGGCTCCGCTAAGGCCGGCATGGATGCCTTCTTCGGAGGCCTGGGCGACCGTCTCGCTGGGTCGGGGGCCAGGGTCATGATCGTGCGCCCGGGCTTCGTCCACACCCGGATGACGGCCGGGCTGCCCCCGGCGCCGTTCGCCACGTCGGCTGAGGACGTTGCGGCCTTGGTCGTGCGCGGCCTGGAGACGGGGGCGGACATCGTCTGGGCGCCGCCGCTCCTGCGCTGGGTGATGGCAGTGCTGAAGCTGCTTCCCAGGGCTGTGTTCCGGAGGTTGCCGCAGTGACCAGCAAGCTCGACGACCGGCCGTGGGTCGAGAGGGACCTGCCCCCGGTCAAGCCGCGGGTGCAGATCGGGACGTACTCCGTCCGGCGATGGGTGGCGATCCTCGCCGTGATCGCGGTGGTCGTGGGCGGTCCTCTGGGCATCTCCTACCTCCGAGCGGTGACCGTGGCCGGCGGGGGCACCTTCGGGGCCAAGAGCGTGGACTGGGTTCGATCGATGGGCGGCTCCCGCCTGGTTGCCGGGGTCGAGAACACATGGTACGGGCACCACGCCCCGCCCAAGGGCGGTGCGCCCTCGGGCGCCCTGGACGCCCAGGGGGTCGATCCCGCGGCGGTGGACCCCCAGGCACCCACGATCCCGCTGTCGCCGCTTGGCAAGCCCGCCGCCGTGCAGTCCATCGCGCAGCCACCCTCGCCTGCCGAGGGGCAGTGGGAGCCTCTCGGGCGCACCGTGGCCGGCGGTGCTGCGATGTATGCAGCCTTCATCCGGCCCGATGCGGTCCACACCAGCCTGACCGCGGGCCTGGTGTGGATGGACCCCAGGGTGATCGACCTGCGGCTGGTCGCCGGATCCCAGCAGCCCGGTGGCACCGGATGGGCGGACCAGGCTCCCCTCCCGGTCGGTGAGCGAAGCCGCCTGCTCGCGACGTTCAACGCCGGGTTCCGCCTCTCCGACGGGCGTGGCGGCTACTTCGAGGCGGGGAGGACCGGGCGGGAGCTGGTCGACGGCGCCGCCTCGCTCGTCATCAGCAAGGACGGCTCGGCAACGGTGGCGAAATGGGGTCGGGACGCCACGATGAGCGCATCGGTCTACGCCGTGCGGCAGAACCTCTCCCTGATCCTCGACGGCGGCCTGGTCACGCCGGAGGTGTCGCAGAACTCCACGCGCGCCTGGGGGGCCACGATCCGCAACGAGGTGCTGGTCTGGCGGTCCGGGATCGGCGTCACGCGCAACGGTGCGCTGATCTACGCGTGCGGGCCGGGGCTGTCCGTGGCGTCGCTCGCCGACATCTTCCGCCACGCCGGGGCGGTGCGTGCCATGGAGATGGACATCAACTCCACATGGGTGACGTTCATCTCGTACAAGCCGGTTGCCGGAGCGCCGCCCGACACCAACAACGGGTCGAAATTGCTGCCGGGAATGTCCGGGAAGGCCGACCGCTACCTCGGCCCCTCGACCCGTGACTTCTTCGCCGTGTTTGCCCGGCCGGGATCGTCCGTCACCGACGTGAGCCCGTCCGCCGTGGTTCCCTCGCCATCGCTCAACCCGTTGCTCACGAGAACGCCGCCTCCCTCGCCCACCCCCTGGCCGTCGACGAGCCCGGCGCTGGTGTACCCGACGTACTACCCGACGCCGTCGCCGTCCGTCTCGCCGCTCTACCCGTCCCCCTAGAGCCCGGCCATCCGTAGAATGCGGGCCATGCCCTCCAAGGCCTCACCCGCACCAAAGGCAGCGCCACCACCGAAGCGCCGGGGGCGCATCTCGCGCGACGACCCCCCCGAACGGCGCTTCCCCGTGACCTACCGGCGCCTCGAGCGGGAGTACCCGGACGCCAAGACCGCCCTCAACTTCTCCAACCCCCACGAGATGCTCTTTGCGACGATCATGTCCGCCCAGTGCACCGACGCGATGGTGAACAAGGTGACTGCCAAGCTCTTCCCCAAGTACCCGACGCTCGAGGACTACGCGAACGCCGACCCGCTCGACCTCGAAGCCGACATCAAGCAGACCGGCTTCTTCCGCATGAAGACCAAGGCGATCCAGGGCTCGGCCCGCCGGCTCCTCGAGGTCTACGACGGGAAGGTGCCCGACACGATGGCCGAGATCCTCACCCTCCCCGGGGTGGCCCGGAAGACGGCGAACGTCGTGCTCGGCAACGCCTACGGGGTCGTGGAGGGCATCGCCGTCGACACCCATGTCGGCCGGCTGGCCCGGCGCCTCGGGCTCACGAAGGAAAAGGACCCGGAGAAGGTCGAGCACGACCTCATGAAGCTCGTCCCGCGCAGCAAGTGGCTCCACGTGACCTACCTGTTCATCGAACACGGCCGGAAGGTCTGCAAGGCCCCCGTGCCTCGCTGCGAGGAATGCGTCCTCAGCGACCTCTGCCCGTCCTCGCGGGTATGACGGCGGGTATGGCGGCCGGGGCGCTCTACGTCGGCACCTCCGGGTTCGCCTACCCGGAATGGAAAGGGCCGTTCTATCCCGCCGATCTGCCCGCGAAGAAGATGCTGGCCCACTACGCGTCCCTGCTGCCCTCGGTCGAGATCAACTACACGTTCCGCCGGATGCCCTCCGACGCCGTCCTGGAGACGTGGCGGACGCAGACGCCCGACGGGTTCCGCCTCACGTTGAAGGCCCCCCAGCGCATCACCCACATCAAGCGCCTGGTCGACGCCGCCCAGGACGTGGACGAGTTCGTGCGCCGGGCGGTGAGCCTGGGGGACCGCCTGGGAGTGGTCCTGTTCCAGCTCCCCCCCACGCTCAAGTACCGCCGGGAGATCCTGGAGGGCTTCCTGTCGGGTCTGCCCCCCGTCGTCCGCGCCGCCATGGAGTTCCCCCACGAGTCGTGGGCGGATCCGGAGGTCGCCGCCCTGCTGGAGAGCCACCAGGTGGCCGTCTGCGTCGCAGAGACCGAGGCCCAGGCGCCGACGACCATCCCCGTCACCGCCCGGCACGTCTACCTGCGCCTCCGCAAGCTCGAGTACGACGATGCGGAGATCGCCGCGTGGGCGCAGCGCGTCCAGGGCGTGCTCGACGCCGGCTCGGACGTCTACTGCTACTTCAAGCACGAGGGTGGCGGGGTCGGACCCGCCTACGCCAGGGCGCTGCTGGAGAAGATCCGCACCGGCTAGCCCCGGGCTGACGCCGGTTTAGCGGGCGGGGCCGGCCTTGATGTTCTTGATCTCCAGGGTGTCGGTGACCCCACGCACGAAGTCCTGCGAGCCGTAGATCAGCGCCTCCATCTTCGAGTCCTTCAGGCAGAGGTCGCCCTCGTAGTGGTTGCCGCCGTTCTTGGCGATCTTCACCGGGACGCCGTTGGCGTTGTTGGCGACGTTGCTCCCCGACGGGGGCAGGCACGACCCCGGGACGAGCAGGACGCCGGTGGAGCTGATGTCACCGAACACGAGCTGGGGACCGGCGGGGTTCCCGAAGGCCGCCAGCTTGAGCGGGTCCTTGTCGGTGAGGACGAGGAAGCCGGACGGCGTCTGGGTGCCGGACATGTTGGCGGCCCACGACTGGTCGTCGGACGAGGTCATCAGGTCGTTGCCATCGCCCTCCCAGACCCCGACATGCCAGTCGCCGTACTTGAAGTCGAGGAAGTTGCCCGGCGGCTGCGCGGCCGGCAGGACCACGACCGACGCGCCACCGCCGCCCGGCAGGGCCGGTGGCGCCGGGGTCGGATTCTCGTTCACGACGAAACTGGCCCCCCCGTGGTCGATCTGGAACTGGCCGGCTTCCCGGGCGAAGTTGCCCAGGGCTCCGGAGTCGAGGGGGGTCACCCCGAGCTCGGCCAGGTTGAGGCTGGGGTCGTAGAGGAGGTCGGCCGAGGTGCCGTCGCTGAACGTGATGTTCACCTGGGTCTTGCCGCCGGCCGAACTGGTCGTCGGGACGAACTTCGTGAGGTGAGCGGTGGTGGCGGGGGCCGCCGCTGCCTTGGGCTTGCCGCCCTTCAGGAGCCCGAAGACCAGCAGGCCAGCGGCCAGCAGGATCAGAGCGACGGCTCCGACGGCGACCATGAGGCGGGTCGAGTCCGACCAGTTGGCCGTCATCCCCGGGCCGGTGGGCTCCTTGCCCCAGATGCCGCCCCCGCCGGGGCCCCCCATGCCGGGGAACTTGAATCCTCCGAACGGGGAGGTACCTCCGGACGGCGAACCGCTCGACGCCGGCGGCGTGTACGTGCTGCCGGTGGTGCTTCCGCCGCCGGCAGGCTTGAATCCGCCGAAGCCGGAGGACTTCTTCTTCTTGTCCGGTGGCGAACTCGAGCCCCCATGTAACGACATTGCCGTCCCCCTCTGTGAGCCTTCGGCGCGTGAACTCCTTGGACGCCGTGGCCGCGGCGGAGCCAAGGTACCCGTTAGGCGTGGCGGATGCAACCTGCGTCCGTGCCGGGCCCGAGCGGTATCCTCGCCCAATGGCGGGAGGCCACGGACACACCCATGATCACGGCGTTGTGGACCGGGCGGCCTGGAGCTCCGCCGAGGGTATCCGGGCCATCAAGGTCTCGACGTTCGGCCTGGCGGCGACCGCAGCCGTTCAGTTCGCCATCGCCATCCTGGGGGGGTCGGTCGCCCTGCTCGCCGACGGCCTGCACAACCTCGGGGACGTCTTCACGACCGTCGCCCTGTGGCTGGCCTTCCTGACCTCCCGGCGAGCCGCCGACCGGCGCTACACCTTTGGCTACGAGCGCTTCGAGGACCTGGCGGGGGTCGGGATCGTGGCGATCATCGGCCTCACCGCCGCGGCCGCCGCCTACGAGTCGTACCGGGCGATGTTCCGGCCACGGCCCGTCGGCCACCTCGCTCTCTCGTTCGCCGCTGCGGTCGTCGGCATCGCCGGCAACGAGGTTGTGGCGCAGTACAAGATCCGCGTCGGCCGGCGCATCGGCTCCGTGACCCTCGAGGCCGACGGCATCCATTCCCGCATCGACGGCTTCGTGTCCGCAGGTGCCCTCGTCGGCCTCGTCGGGGTTGCGATGGGCTACCCGAAGGCCGACCCGATCGCGGGCCTGGCGATCACCGCGGTGATCGTCTGGGTGACCGTCGGCACCGCCCGGGGGGTGATCCTGCGGATCGTCGACGCGGTCGACCCGAAGCTCACCAAGCGGATCGAACACGCCGCAGCGTCGGTGGGGGGCGTCATCGATACCCATGACGTCCAAGCCCGGTGGGCGGGCCGGTCGCTGCTCGTCAACCTCCACATCTCCCTCGACGAGCACCTGCCCCTCCACGAGGCGCACGGCATCGGCGAGGACGTCCGGCACGCCATCCTCCACGACGTGGACGGCGTCTCCCAGGTCAGCGTCCACTTCGACCCCTGGCCAGATGGGGGGGCAGACGGAGGGCCGGACAGCGCCGTACACCACGAGGTCACCGCCCACCACTTCGGGCGAGGGCACGGCGACCATCGCCACGGCCACCACCACGACCACGATCACGAAGGTACATGACGATGGTGCGGCGATCACGGCTATCCGCGGCGCGGCGGTACCCTTGGGAGGCCATGTCCTCCTACTCCGTCGAGTCACCGTTCGCATCGGCGGGCGTGGTCGACCGGTCGGACCGGGGCAAGCTGCGATTCACCGGCGAGCAGGCGCTCTGGTTCTGCGACCAGCTCCTCTCCAACCGGGTGGTGGACCTCCCTGAGGGCCACGGGGCCGAGGCGCTGCTGCTCACGCCGCACGGCAGGATCCGGGCGCTGCTCCGCCTCGTCCACAACCAGGGCGAGGTGCTCGCCGACATGGAACCGGGGGGCATCGCAGCCGAACTCGCCGCCTTCTTCCAGGGCCGGGTGTTCTCGACCAGGGTCGAGATCGCCGACGTCACCGGGGACCTCGGCCTCGTCTCGGTTCTGGGCCCGGCAGCGGACGACGTCGTGCGGACGATGACCCTCGTCGACCGGCTGCCCGCGAGCGACGAGCATGCCAGTGTCCGGTGCGCGGCGGCGCTGGTCGTCCGGGTGGCCCGCCCCGTCCCCGGTCTCGACCTGATCGTGCCCCGGGAGGCCCTCGGCGTGACGCTCGCCTCCCTCACCGCCGCCGGGGGCGTCCCGGCGACCCGGGAGGACTACGAGGCCCTGCGGGCCGCCAAGGGGCTGCCCCGCGACCGGGTCGACTTCGACGAGGGCTTCCTGCCCCAGGAGGCCGCCCTGGAGCGAGCCGTGCACTTCGCCAAGGGCTGCTACCTGGGCCAGGAGGCGGTGGCGATGACCCAGCGGGGGAGGGTCAAGCGGCGCCTCCGGCACCTTCGCTTCGACGGCCCGGGCCGCCCCGGCCCGGTGCGCCATGCGGGCGAGGACGTGGGCCGGGTCACGACCCAATCGGACGGCTTCGCCATCGCAGCCGTCCGGACCAGCGTGCCGCTCGGCGAGCACGTCGAGGTGGGCGACGACCAACCGGTGGTCGCCGTCGTCGAGGAACTGCCCGGCACCGTCGCCGGTCCCGAGGTCCCCAGCGCGCGCGAGCTTCGTGAACGCATCGCCGGCGCCCCGAAGCCCGCCCCGAAGCCCGCCCCGAAGCCAGGGACGGCGTCGTGACGTCGACGAGGGAAGCGGTCCGGGCGAGGGCCCCGGGCTCGTCGCCGAGCCGGCGGAACTTCCTCATCGGGGTGGCCGCCATGGCGGGTGCCCTGGCCTTCGC
>Ga0099828_10000736_pt1 | contig 20601 bp, 21 predicted proteins | sample CZO8metaG_2_FD_79338 | JGI IMG/M metagenome (GOLD analysis project Ga0099828, IMG submission 79338) | Vadose zone soil microbial communities from the Eel River Critical Zone Observatory, Northern California, USA - CZOApr15con2H1.8 metaG | ecosystem: Environmental > Terrestrial > Soil > Vadose... | reverse complement strand
GCCAGCTGAATCTGTTAAGTCACTGGCGAAGAACGCGGACCTTCTTCTCCACGACGGGGGATTCGAAGAGGAGAGACGTCCCAAAGCGAAGGAGTACTACCATTCCACGGCCCGAGAAGCCGCACAGCTCGCAAAGGCCGCGAAGGTTAAGCGTTTGGCCCTCATTCACATTAGCGCTGTAACACGCGACGATTCTGTCTTGTTAAGGGAGGCTCGACGAGTTTTCAAACAAACGATTGTCCCTAAGGATTTCACAGTGGTGTCTTTGAAGCGATCGAAGTAGACCCCGAGTTCTACCGTTTCGAGCGTTGCTCGGCCCTTCCGGTTAACCAGGTGATAACCTCGGCAGGCTTCTCTGATTCTATAACTAGCCGGATGGGTCCCATGGGCGACTCTCCTTCGGGAGCCGAGAAGGAAACGTGTCCCACGTATGCGACCTGCTTGTTTAGAAAGACGACAATTCTACTCCCCTCGATGCCTTTGAACAGCTGGGCTCTAGCAGCAGCACGTATCCTATCTCGTTGCAGAATCATCTTGAACCTTTCAAGCGCCCCATAACCTTCACCTTCTAACCAAGCACGGCCATAGTCATCGTCTTCGCCTTGCGTCTCGATATTTCCTGCAAACAAGTTAGTGATTGCTTTCTTGACTTTCTCCCGGTCTTCAGTGGGCCGGACCTCGGCCTCGGCCATCACAAGGATCTTGTTCAGCTGAGGAGTGTTTTCAGTAGACGTTTCATACGCCTCTTGAGGTCGTCCTTTGTATCCTCATTTTCAACCATCCGGTCCGCTAACGCGATAAGCTTGCCAACCCCGACCTTCAGCTCCCGCTCATCGCGAACTGCAAAGTCAGCCCATCCCCGTGGCCGGTCCGATCTTCTCCTTCTGAGGAGACGTTGAAACCTGGTCTTTGAAGAGGCGTGTATCGTGATGGTAATCACGCCATACTTTCGGCTCAACTCCCGAATCTCTTCGATACTCCTCGCTCCTTCATAGACGACATAGGGGCGGTCGGTTTTCTCGATAAGCGGAATCAGTCTCTTCGCCACCGCTCCCATGCCCTCCTCTCTCCGAATCCTCAGCATCAGCTCACCGAGATTCTTCCGTGAGAACTTCAGGTTTCTCCTGCGCGCCTCAGCCCTGATGATGTCGCCAGAGACAAAAACAGGAATGCCTCTTTTCTTCGCCTCGCTTGAGGCTAGGCTCTTCCCAGCCCCTGGCATTCCAATGATTACCAGTACAGTCTTGTTCTGCTTCTCTGCCTGCAAAGACGTGCCGTTGCGCGTTTGGATGCGGGAGAGTTATAGCTCTATTTCGGATTGCTTTGTCTGTGCTATAGAAGTGGTGTTGTGGTGGAATGGTTGGTATTGAGGCTGGAACGGTGTTATTGGAATGGTGTGTCGTTGCGGTGAGTGACAAGGTAAGGTAATCTCATGATTAGTAAGCTTGTCCCCATAATGTTGCACATTCTGCTCATATCATTAGGTCTTCTACTTGTGGTTCTGGGATTCGAGAACACATTCGGTTTCATATCTTGTCCTTCAGATATTTTACGACGCTCTTCATGCATCAATATATTTACTTTCGATGTTTTGGCTATCCTTGGGGGAGCAATAGTCACATTTGTAGGAGTCCATCGAGTGTATGAAGCGCTGAGGTAAGTGCTGAAATGGGTCATTGTTCAGCCTTTGTTGTGGTTGCGCTGGGTTTTATGGTGGATTCGGTAGGGGGCGTTTGGAAAACAACGTGCTTTTTAATTCGTAGAATTATTGTCTGCGTCGAGGCTTTTTGGTGAGCGTAGTTGTTGATATTGTTGATAGAGAGGAGAAGGATCTATGGGAGGCGGCATCAGCTGTTCTGTCGTTCTATGGTTCAGAAGCGACATCGCATGGGAGTATAGCGGTGGGTTTCTTTCTAGCTTTCTTTGCATTACTGCAAGTGAGGAAAGATTTGGCTCCATACGGTTTTGATGTTACGATGTACGTTGTGATTCTTGGAGTCGTCTTTTCTGGACTGAGAGTCATATACTATGGAACGTTGTCAGCGGTGATAACAAGTGCTAACGTTCCTCTCTTGGAAGAATTCGTGGAATGGGTGAAATTGAAAAAGTCTGGAACAGTGAAAAGGGGTCCGCACGCGTTGTTGCATGAATTCTGTAGATGGGGACTGACAAAAGTGTTTATTCGTGGAAGATTGTTCGAAAGGGTCGGGTATCAGTATGCTGCCTCTTTTGGGCTTTCATTTGTGATATTGTTAGTCCTAGAGTATCTAGGATTTGGTGGAGACTTGTTGCCATGGATTATTTCTCATGTCAAATTGATTTGTTGGGGTATTATGGCAAGATGGCGGTGTTGAGGCTGAAACTGTGTCTTTGGTGATTGTTTCAGCCGTTTTTTGGTGCGCCTTTGGGTGTACTGTGGGCTTCGGAAGGGTGCCTATGGTAAATCCTTGGTGGGGTCGTGGTCTGTTGTTAAGTGGAAGCTCTTAAACGCGGAAACTGAGCCTTGAGGGGGCAATCGAGTGTCGTCAAGTCAGATTCGAAGTTTTGTCTCCATCGATCTAGAGGACTCCCGCGTTCTCTCAGGCGTCGAATCCGTCATGTCCTCTCTCGCTGCCATCGGTGGAGAATTGAAACCAGTAGAACGGGAAAACATTCACTTAACGCTCAAATTTCTGGGCAATGTCAGCACTGCAAAGCTTGAGGAAGTGAAATCGTCACTTTCGAAATTGAGATTCCCACCCTTCTCAATGGAGATCAAGGGAGCGGGCGCGTTTCCAAGCCTCAAGAGAATGAATGTCATCTGGGTAGGAATTGGCGAAGGATGGAGCCAAGTCGAACTCATCTACGAACAAACCGAGAAACTCCTAGCCGATGTGGGCTACCCTCGGGAAACCAGGCCTTTCAGCCCGCACATCACGGTAGCACGCGTAAAGTCGGCCAAGAAGAGGGACGAGATTGCTGCGTTCCTCAACAACCTAGGCGAAAAGAGCTTCGGCGCTTTCAACACAGAACGGATTCGGCTTAAGCAGAGTATTCTATCTCCCTCAGGGCCGAAATATTCTTCTCTCCTCGAAGTTCCTGCTCAAAAATAATCGTCAGCGCCCTGGTCCCAGTTCAAATACTCGCATATTTCCGATTGACCCAAGTTGGCCTCCTCTCCGGAAGCTGTGTTGGAACAGGTCGCAAAGAAGATCGTTCCGACGAACCTTGAACGTGAGAAGATGGCCCGCCTCTCTAGGGAGATTCGAGAGGAAATTGAGGCCATCTTTGCGGGCGCCGGTATCGTCGGTACAGTGTCGGAGCAGGGGTCTTTTGCAAGGGACACCTGGCTTCGGGGAGAGGCCGATCTGGACATTTTTACCAGATTCTCACCGAGTATGGAAAGAAGAGAATGGGAAGAAAGGATTCTTCCAGTAATTCGGAAAGGACTTAGTCGCTTCCGAATAACAGAGCGGTACGCTGAGCATCCCTTTCTCGAATTTCACGCTGAAGGAGTTCGCGTAAACGTCGTTCCTTGCTATGACGTGAAGAAGGGAGAGTGGCAGAGCGCGACGGACCGGACTCCCTATCATACAGACTACATGAAGAAGAACATGACCGGAGAGCTACGACTTCAAGCCCGATTGCTGAAAAAGTTCGTCAAGGGGATTGGAGCGTACGGTGCGGAGATAAGGGTCGGAGGATTCAGCGGCATGTTAATCGATACTCTGGTCATCTATTATCCTTCCTTTCTTGAAGTTCTGAAGCATGCATCTCGGTGGACTCCAAGTGCATTTCTCGAACTTGAAGCCTCAGAAGGCAGGACCCGAAAGGATGTTGAGAACACCTTCGACGCTGATCTAGTGGTCATAGATCCGGTAGACCCTAACAGGAACCTCGCTGCAGCGGTTAGACCCGTAAGATTGTGGAATTTCGTAGCAGCAGGACGAGAATTCCTAAGACGACCCGGCCTTTGGTATTTCTTTCCGCCGAAGTTCACGACAAATCCGAAGGCTCACTTTGCAAAGCGAATCGACCAGTCAGGCAGAGAGCTGATAGCAATATCTTTCAAGCATCAGACCATGGTCATGGACGTTCTCTGGGGACAATTGATGAAGCTAGAGAAGAGCCTCGTCGAAATGATGACCCGCGAGGACTTCCATCCCCGTCGTTCAGAGGTGTGGACCGATGAGAAGAAGGAGAGTACCATCCTTGTCGAAACTGACGAAGCAACCCTCTCTCCAGTGAAGACTCATCTGGGGCCTCCTGTCTCGAAAGAACTGGACAGTCAGTCCTTTCTCGACCGACATCTCTCTGCGAAAGATACCGTCAGGGGCCCACGGGTAGAGAAAGAAAGATGGGTTGTCGAGAAGAGGCGGCAAGTTTCCACCGTCAAGGATCTTTTGAAACGGTCGCTTCAGGACCAGACCTATGGCTTGACACTACCAAAGCAGCTCGAAGAGGGGTTTCGCCGAACCGCGAGGGTTCTCACGGGAAGAGAGGTTCTGGCTATGTTGCGCAAGGACGGGTTTGACAAGGTACTCTGGGAATTCTTGGAGGCCAAGCCCTCATGGCTGAAGACGAGTCCCTCCTAGTTCCACTAGAAAGGCTTCCTGAGGAACCTTACAGGCAGGTTCTCGCATATCCTAGACCAGAGGACAATCTAGTTGAATCACGGATTCAACAGCTCAAGGAATTAGGAGTATCAAGCTTAGAATTCGTTGGACCGCTGAAAATGGGCCGCGTCTCCGTCATGGGAAAAGGGGTCGTTGGCATAGTCGTTACTGGTCATGCACACGGGAGGAAAGTGGCCATGAAAATACGCCGAGTCGACTCTCGCAGGCGTAGCATGACTCACGAAGCGACGATGATGAAAGAGGCCAACAAAGCGGGAATTGGTCCAGAGTGCCTTGGGTCCACCGAAGATATTCTCGCGATGCAGTTCCTGGAGGGGCATCGTCTTCCTCTCTGGCTGTCAACTCTGAAAGGCAGGGGCCGTAAAAGTCAAGTAAAGTCGACTCTCAAGAATCTGTTGGGACAATCGGTCAAGCTCGACGCGTACAGTCTAGATCACGGTGAGCTGAGTAGGGCACACAAGAATGTGCTGGTATCTGCCGAAGGTTGTCCATCGATACTTGATTTTGAATCTGCGAGTCTAATGCGTCGAGTGAACAACTTCACCTCTATCGCTCAATATCTCTTCTTAGGCGGAGGTTTCGCCAAGAAAGTGTCGCGAATACTAGGACCCGTCGACAAAAATGAACTTGTAAGTTATCTCAGATTGTACAAGTCAGGAATGACCGATGACGCATTCGATAGCGTTCTTAGCCTGCTACAGTTGTGATTTCAATATTCGGATTTTCTGTCGATGAGCCCAAGTTTCCTGGCTCGTTGTTCGGCCAGTCTGAACAGGCCTATTCCCAAAGCGACGGTAACAACAGTCGTGAGGGCCAAGAATCCGAGATCAGACAAGTATTGTCCTGTGGGCAATAGGCCAAAGCTTTCGCGAATTGCATTGAGGAAATAGGTGATGGGTAGCACTCGGGAAATGGGTTGTATCAGAGTTGGTAGCCCTGTTACGGGGAAGATGACACCTCCGAGGAGGAAGAAGATGCCCGACACGGAGTCGCCAAGGACGAATTCCATGCGGTTCGAGACGATGGTGACTGCGCAAAGCATGTATCCGATAGCCAATAAGCCTATGATTCCCAGGATCACGGCGGGGAACAACATGAATACGTTCACCTGTAACAGGTTTAGCGGGATGTTGTAGTGCAATAGTCCATTGAATATTAGCACGCTGAAGATGAGTGTCAGGATTACCGATACGGTCCCATTCAGGACTGACACTAGTCCTCTTCCGATCACGTATGGATGGAGGGTTCCTGGCGAGATGTAGATGTTCTTCAGAACCTCATATTCGGTTCGATCGACATGGACGAGAATCGCCATTCCCAACATGACTTGTAAGACGTAAGCGTAGAAGGCGTTGCCCACGATTAGCCATGCCAAGTATTGGCTGTAGAAGCCAGCGCTAGCCGAGGTTCCAAGCGACGCTCCAATTATGACGATAAAGGCGACTATCAATAGGGACGCTAGAGGTCGCACTATTTGATAGGTGGCGAAGAGTACGGGGTCCGTCCAGTTACTCTCGATCTTCCAGCCGACCCGGAAGGATTCTCTTGCTGATTTGATGAAGTCGGCTACTGCCATCGCAGGGTCAACCTTCCCTCCTTCTTCCCGAGGGACTCCATGTAATTCAAAGACCGCTTCGCAAGTGGAAAGAGAATCGCGGTGCAAGCGATGAGGGCTAGGATGTGTAGCCAAACAGTTGTGATGTCTCCGCCGTAGATCGCGAGTCTTCGGATTGCATCCAGCCCGATGGTCATCGGTATGAGGGATGCTGTAGCCTGCAAGGCAAACGGAACAATAGGGGTGTATATGGCTGGGAAGTAGGCCCCGGACAGAAAGTAGACTGGTTCTTGGAGGAGATTTGCAGTGTGGTATGCCTCTCTACCGTAGAGCATGAACAGGGAAGCAAACATCATCCCGAGAGTGTAAAGAGCCGCGATCGTCAACACGAATACAAAGGCCGCACTGAACGGGTCATGAAGCTGGAAAGGAACTTGGAAGATAAACACTCCCAAGAGGACTATTCCTACGGCTCGCATCGCAGTATTCAAGCTTCCACCCATTGCCATTCCCAAGAGAACAGCCATCCTAGACACCGGGGCGACTAGATACATCTCCAAGTTTCCTGATTCCCTCTCCCAGAACCATTGCGCTGACATGTTCCACAGAACATTGGTCCAAAACGCGACCATCGCTCCTCCAATAATAACTGCTGCACCTGCTTGTATGGAGAGACCGATTGTCCGGTATAGTATGACGTAGGCTCCGATAGTCAGGATCGGGAGCCCGATCTCCACGATCAATCCCGTCACTTCACGGTTACTCCCCTTCAAGCGAACCCACATTCGGGCGTACGCCGCTCTGAGATTCGTTACCAATTCTTCGCGCGTTGTCATTTGAGGGAGCATTATTCGAGCCCCGTTCCTACGAGGCTGATGTAGACGTCTTCGAGGGTCGGTTCGGATTTTCCCATGTTGAGCACTTTGGACCCGTTCTGTCGGATCTGGGTGAGGAGGTCGGACATGGCTGACTCGTCTTGCAATATGAGCTTGAGAGTGCTCACGCCCGTCTCGATGTTATCAGTCTGAGAGATTCCCACCATTCCCGGTATGTTCTTGATGGAGTCCAGCTGTTGCAAGTTGGGAGTGATTTCGATTTTCCATGAAGCCCCGCTGGCAACCTTGGCCTTCAAACGTTGCGGCGTGTCCAAGGCAAGTATTCTTCCCTGGTTGATGATGCCCACTCGATCACAGAGCTGGTCTGCTTCGGCCATATAGTGCGTCGTTAGTAGGACGGTCTTGCCTCCCGTCTGAATCCAGGACTTTACAAGTGTTCGCAGGTGTCTCGCGGACAAGACATCAAGACCAAGCGTTGGCTCGTCGAGGAACAACACGGCAGGGTCATTCACGAATCCTCGGGCCAGGTTTAGTCGTTGTTTGTAGCCTGTAGAGAGTTTGCTCATGCGAGTGTTCGCGTAGTTCTGGAGTTCTAGCTGGTCCATGAGTTTGGAAACTCTATCCTTCGCGAAGTCTCTAGACAGTCCATAGAGTTGGGAGAAGAACCATAGGTTTTCCTTCACGCTCAAAATGCCATATCCCGGTGTCTCGCCGCCTGAGACCAAGTTGATGAGCCGACGAATCTGAGATGCTTGCTTAACGACATCAAGGCCCTTGATGTAGGCTTGTCCGTCTGTTGGTAGCAGTAGAGTGCAGAGAATCTTGATCAGAGTGGTCTTGCCGGCTCCGTTAGGACCTAGGAGCCCGAATATCTCGTCATCATGGACTTGTAAGTCGACTCCATCGAGGGCTACCACTGCTCCCTTGCCCGGTATCCCCTTGAAGAGTCGTTTCAGACCCTTCGTCTCGATGGAGAGGTCTCGCCCCAAGTGCTGACGATGAGGGGGCTGTTTGCGTCTCAGATAAGATTTGTTTGAAAGAAGTGTTACCAGAATCGTTCCTTGAGAGCTTCCCGCTCAGCTTCCATTATTGCCTCGAAGAAGCCGCTGGTAGGTTTCTGGTGCTTCCGAAGGATGTTCCCGGCAGTCTCAACAGTGACTCGTCGTCCTGACAACGTGTAGACGGCTAGTCTCCCATACCTTGCGACCAGTTTTGCGGTCTCTTCAGCCTTGGAAAGAAGATCCTTCTCTCGGTCTGACAATCGCGTACCGTTCTTCGATATTACCTTCTTCAAATCCTCGTCCGACACGCCAAGCGCGGCGACGGTGTTCGCGCCGCATTCAGGGCATTTTATGGTTGATGGAATATCTTTCACCCTCCGCATTTCTACGTACTTCCAACAGTTCGTGCAGACAAGCGTCCTGACCTCATTCAGAATCCGTGCCTTAGTTGTTCCAACGAGGATTTGGCTCATTTTTTCTGTCGGGATAATGTCGGCTTTCCGGCTGATACGTTCCAGTCCGATCCTGGCGATGGGCGTTGCTTCCCCGCTAGCTTTGACAATCTTGAGAGCGATTTCCTTTGCGGCTATTGCCTTCAGAACATCCTGTGTGTGGGGAATATCCATGTCCTTCTCCAGAGTCTCTCTAACCGCCTCGTCCATAATTACTGTGCCTTCGAAACTCTTTGCCAACTGTCGTAGCGTGATACTGCTGAAGTCAGTCCACTTGGAAATTGCGCCGAACCGTCTAGCGACGTGAACGAGTCGTCTCTTGAATAAACCCGTTCTCTTGGAGGCCGTTATCGCCACTTCTGTGACGTAAGTCCCCGCCAGTCTCTGCAGAGCGTTGCGCACATCGTCAGCGTCAATGCCGCCCATTGCTTGAAGTACAATCCTGTAGGGGTCTTGTTGGATTCCAATGCTTACTCCCGCCTCATCCGACAACGTGTGGCCTATCAGGCGCGCTAGCGTTCTGTTGACAAGGGTTCCCATGTGCGAGTTTATGATGATGAAATCGTCCCATTCTTCGATGGTCAACAATTTGTCGCTGGGAACTGGTAGGCTCTCCTCGCACTGGTCATAAGTCTCTGTTAGCGCGTGTGCGAGAGTCGAGTTATCGGCATGATACCTTTCACCTAAGTGTTGGCTGATCTCCTTGAGGTTCTTTCCCTGCCGGTATTGTTCTTCGGTGGTTCGTCTGATCTGGCCGACCTCTGACGCGATCTGGTAGGGGACAGGTATCTCTTCGCCTACCCAGCTGGGAATCGCCCCTGTGGGGTCGCTGATTCCTTTGACGAATATTTTGTCCCCCCTGATACTTTGCATCATCCACGGTGTTCCACGTACAATGAACTTGGTGCCCGGTTGGCCGTATTCGGCCACGAATGCTTCGTCTAGCACTCCGATAGCTGTCTCGGTCTCCTGTTCGACGACCAAGTATTGTTTCTCGTCTGGAATCATAGATAGTTTGTTGAAGTAGTACTGGTAGAGGTCCTTGACCCTTGAGGGTCTCATGACCATCTTGTCTTGTTTTGATACCCAGGCGAGGCGTGGGAATCGGGAGTGCATGTAATCTGCTACGGCAGAAATGTCTTTTTCGGTCAGATTACGGTATGGGTAGGCCTTGTTGAGAAGGTCCAGTAGTTCGTTGTAGTACCATCTGCGATTTTGAATGAGGAGTCCTGCGATCTGGTGGCAGAGAGCATCGAGAGGTTTCTCGGGAACGGTCACGTCCTCCAAATCCTCGCTCATCGTTTTGCGTGCAATGACAAGTGCTTCGAGTGTATCGTCCGAGTCCATCGTTATGACGACTCCGTCGGCCATTTTGCCGACGCTGTGGCCTGATCGTCCTACTCGCTGTATGAGTCGGGTGACTTGGTGGGGGCTCATGTACTGGATGACATAGTCGATTCGTCCGACGTCGATTCCTAGTTCTAGGCTTGATGTGGCGACGAGCCCTCTGAGCTCTCCTTCCTTCAGCCCTCTCTCAGCGGAAATCCTCGCTGGCTTCGCCAGGCTTCCATGATGTATTGAGATGGGAAAGTCTATGTCCCACACTTTGAACCGGCTCGCGAGAACCTCGGCGATGGCCCGGGTGTTCGTGAAAAGCAATACAGACTTGTGGTTGTCTATCATCTCCTTCATCACGCGAAGCCGGGCCGCGACCTCTGGATGTGTGAAGAGTCTGGAAGCCAACTGATTATCAGCCCCCGTTGCCTCTGGCGAGAGAATCTCAAGCTTCATCTTCCGAGCTACGTGAACATGAACTATCTCGACTGGTCTTCCATTGCCGACCAGGAACTTGCCGACAATATCTGGTGAGCCGATGGTAGCTGATAGTCCTACGACTTGGAATTCTCTCTGGGCAACCCAGCGTAATCGCTCCATCGCGATGGACAGCTGGCTTCCCCGCTTGTCCTCCGCCAGCTCGTGGACTTCATCAATAATGACGAACCGGATATCCCTTAGGTGTCTCCGTAAGATACGGCCCGGAAGAATCGCCTGCAATGTCTCCGGCGTAGTGATCAGCATATCAGGCGGATTCCGGGATTGGGTTGTTCTTTCCTTGATCTCTGTATCCCCATGTCGCACTGCGACCCGCAGGTCGATCTTCTTGCCCCACCACTGCAAGCGGTCGAGAAGGTCCCGGTTCAAAGCTCGCAGAGGGGTCATGTAGATGATCTTGATTCCGGGCCCCCTGTCAGGCTCGCCGAGGAACCTAGTGAAGATAGGAAGAATCGCTGACTCCGTCTTCCCGCTAGCAGTAGGCGAGATAAGCAGAACATTCTTACCCTCGAGGATCGGAGGAATCGCTCTCTCTTGGGCCTCCGTCGGTCTTGGAAATCCTCGTTCCTTTACAGCTTCCGCTAGAGGTTTCGGGAGAAGGTCAAAGACGTTAGAGGACAACCGGCCAGTCCGGCCCGGGTCTGTTCGATAAAAACCTAGAAAGCATTAAGGGGCAATATGCTTCTTGTCTATCGATAGACAGGGCCTGGTGCGTTGTTGAACAAGGACCTAGACAAGGCCTGGCGGGAACGCTTGGTCAAGAACCATCTTGACCTCATCATCCTTCGCCTCCTGAAGACAAAGCCGCGCTGGGGCTACGAAGTCAACTTGGAGATACGGGATCGTTTCAAAGTCTATCTTAGCGCCGGAACACTCTACCCCCTTCTGCACTCCATGGAAGAGAAGGGATACCTTCAAGCAGTCTGGGAATCAGAAGGTGGCCGAGGCCGAAAGGTGTACCAGATAACTGCTAGGGGTGAAGAATTCCTAACTGCTGGCGCTCGGGCCGCAGAAGAGTTTTTGAAGCGGATTCAGTATGAAGCCGAGATAGGCCCCTTCCAGGCGAAACATATCTAGCCAGCGACCCTCAGTTGAGCAGTTACATTCGCAAGTTCAGAGGTTATCTGAGAAAAAATGAAACGGCGAAGGGCCTCTTTCTAGTCGGAATAGTCTTACTAGGCGCAATAGCTGTCTGGGGAGGAATCCGTCTAGGTCTGAACACCGAATTTCCGATACTGGTCGTCTCTTCTGGAAGCATGTGTCAACGGCTCAACCCCAACCTTCACACAAACGCTTGCACACTCGCCATTGGCGACTTGATCGTTATCCGTGGGCTGGACCCGAACACCATAGCCAACGGATCAATAATCGTGTTCAGACCCTATCCTGCAACTCCCGACTATCTAGTCGTGCACAGGGTCGTCAGAATCTTTCCCGCCGACCAGAACAACCAAGTCTCCTTCTGGACGGAGGGAGATGCGAACGGCGTCCTCGACGGCTGGGACACTACCAACGGGGGAATACCCGGGGACAGAATAGTCGGAGTCTACCAATTTAGCATTCCCATTCCATACCTCGGCCAGGCCATTCTGGGCATTCGGGCTTTCATGTACGACGAGAACACCGGTCAGCCCAAGAGTCAGGGAATACTCGTCATAGTAGCGCTAATAGCTGCTCTCTTCGCCTTTGAAGTGATGGAGCCCGGCAAGAAGAAACCTTCCGTGGAGCCTCCAAAGGAACCGGATCAATCAGAAGCCCGGTCCGACGAGTCCAGGGGGCCGGCTGAACGGTCAAGGACTCCGCCTCTTGGTTGAGGACGAGTTTTCTCCCCCGCGTTTTTTCAAGTTGCTGGACCCGTTTAAATATTCTTCATAAAAGAGCTTCGCATCCACCATGAAGTGAATGCTAACAAAAAGCATAGTTTCTCAAATCTTCTCGTCAGCTCACGATCAATCTCTCCTGTCTCACTATTCGCACCAAAGAAAAGGAAAAAAAGGACGACTAGTTTGGGTCTCGGTCTTCCAATGCCCGTTTACACGCTAGGCCCCAAGAAACCGAGAATCCATTCGACCGCGTTCATTGCGCCTAACGCTACGATAATCGGTGATGTTGCGATTGGACCACGAACGAGCGTTTGGCCTGGTGCGGTTCTACGTGGTGACTACGGCTACATACGAGTAGGTGCGAACTGCAGCATCCAGGATAATGTCGTCGTCCATTGTTCCGCTGGCAATCCTGGAATAGTTGGGAATGGCGTTACCGTCGCTCACAACACTATCGTGCACGCATGCCGGATAGGAGATGAATGCCTCATAGGAGCGGGTGCGATAATCTTCGACGGCGCGAAGATTGGTAAACACTCCATCATAGGTATAGGATCGATAGTTCTGGGGGGAAGGACGATTCCAGCTAGATCAGTCGCTGTTGGAATGCCTGCCAAAGTCATACGGCGCTCCACAGATAGGGATGTACGCATGATCCGCGAATCCTATCAAGCCTACGTGAATATGGCCCGGCATTACCGCAAAACAGGCGCCTTCCAAGAACCCGTCGGTTGACAGCTTTCTGTGACCCCTCAAAATTGGTTATATCCCTCGGCCTGCAGGTAATATGCTAGGCGGCGATGATTGGTCAAAGTTACTCGGACAATTCATGAACGAGAAGGCATTTGCCTGAGCCGTCGAATATTACTGCAGCTCTAAATGAGCACTGCTTGAGTCATGTCCCTGACGATGTTCCTCAGAGTCTTCCAGGAACGCCGGACAATGGGCGGGAAGTCCCTATTGTCCCGGTAGTAATCTTGTAGAAACTTGACAGTCTTTGGATCAGTGACATACCCAGATCCGAAGTCCCCGTACTCCCGACTGATCTCAGCAATTCGCATGTCTCTTCGAACTTTGGCTAGGATGCTGGCTGTTGAGACTACAGGATAATTGATGTCGGCCCTGTGTTCTGATATTAGTTTGGGCTTGAAGGTCAGGCATTCCAGAATATTATTCTTGAAACGTTCTGTTCTTGTATCGGAAGAGTCCACGTAAGCAATGTCAGGTTTCAATCTCTCTATCACCTTTGCCATCGTCTTTGCTTCAAGCAGATTTAGCCGCTGGAACTTGGGGGCCTTATTGACCACTCTATCTAGTTCATGGGCCTGCAGCTCTATGATATGGTAATCGTCTATTACTTTGGGAATCTCTTCTGACAAGCGGGTTCTGACTGAGGCTGTGAGCATCTTCGAGTCCTTCACTCCAAGGACCTTCAGATGTGTGATCTTGGATTCTTCGACGGTTATCCCGGCTATAACCAGGGGTCCGATTACAGGTCCTCTGCCCGCATCGTCAACTCCGCATACTTGGATGCCAATCAGCTCCCTTGTTTGTCGATCCAATCGTTCAGTTGCTCGATTGCCTTCCCATAAAGCGCGTCACGGTTCTCTTTTGTGATTTCCAAGAGGACACTGGTCCCTAGGACTCTTTCCACTTCCGGATAGTGTGACCCGTACTTCAGTGTCGCAACAACTACTCTTTCTCCCAGAAGGATCTTCGAGACCACACCTCTGAATGCCGAGTTGGTCATCTCCATCGGTCCAATTTCGTCAACTACGATCAACCCTGCGTCCCCTTGAGTTGCCCGTTCCAATGCTCCAACTCCAACCTTTTCAAGGTCCTCAGTTGCCACAACATATCTACCGATTCTGGGACCCGCTCCTGTGTCCGTTCCGGCCAGCCAGCCTTCGTTGCCTGTAGCAAGATCAGTGATTCTGAATCCAACGCGCTGGTTGTCCTCCCGAACTTCCTTGGTGGTTATACCTGCAATCTTCAGCCCCCGAGTCTCATAATGCTTGCAAATACGGTTCATCATTGTGGTCTTGCCCACACCTGGGAGACCGGTCAATAGCAAAATTCGGCGTTTTCTAGCTTGCTTGTTCAGTAAGATCCCACCTTTGCTTGAAGCCGAGACCCAAGAAGTAGACCTCAGAGCTTTCTGGCCTGCTCGCTTTCGGCTTTAGAAGTCTACTCTTCTCGAACAGTAAGGCGGCGTCTTCTTGGAGCTTCTTCAGCTCGGGTCCGTGAAACAGCTTAATGAGAGCGTTCCCTCGATGGTCAAGAATCTTCTCTGCAATCTCCACCGATCTCCTCGCGAGAGCAACTTGTCTCGCGTGGTCCACGTCCCATGCTCCAATGATCGACGGAGCAAGGTCTGACAGGATTACGTTCGCAGGTCCCTTGAGCTCGTCAATAATCCTCTGTAGTACATCTTCCGAGTAAACGTCAATCTTCAACATTTTGACGTTAGGATAGGGAAGAGGAACTATGTCCTTGAGGTCTATCCCCAAGACAAAGCCTTCAGGTCCTACGATCTCCCGGGCTACTTGTAACCAGCCTCCCGGTTGAGCTCCTAGATCCACGACCGTTTCTCCCGGTCGTATCAGGTTGTAGGTGCGAGCAGTCTGCAATAGCTTGTATGAGGCTCTGCTCCGATAACCTCTGAGTCTCGCGAGACGGTAGTACTGGTCCTTCCTTCTCTTTTGCATCCAGACCTTGGTCATAAGCAGATGAAAGTCGTTTTTCCTAGCTCACCCGAGAGCCATCCGGTGTCTCCCGGTCGACCGTCAAGAGCGAGAGCTTCTCCGTTTCCGAGGCGGCGAGAAGCATACCCTCAGATTTCCGTCCTGCAAACTTGGTCTCCTTCAGATTTGTAAGAAACACAATTCTCTTGTGAAGCAGCTCGTCGGCCTCGTAAAATCCTACCAAGCTAGTAATGGTCTGTTTCCGGCCGCTCTTGCCCAGATCGACGATTACCCTGAACAATTTCTCGGTCTTCGGAACCCTCGTCACTTCTACGATTGTTCCAACCCTCATCTCCAGCCTCTTGAACTCGTCAATCGTGACCTCTTTCGCCGGGTCGTCCATGAAATCTCCCGGCGGACCGGGTCGCTATTTAGGATTTGGAGCTCAGCACTTCGCTTTAGGCCCTACAATCACGGTCGACAATCTGGAAGGTTCCAAGTATTTCACTGCCATCTCTTGTAAACCCTCTCTTTCGATCTTCCTGTACAGCTGTCGCCTCTTCGAGAAATAGTCAAGCCCCAATCCGAAATGAGTTAGGTTATGACTGGTCCTAGCGATGCCTTCGGTCGACTCCAGCTCCATCAACGCAGACCCTATCTGGTTCTGCTTCGCATTCTCAAGTTCTTCCTTTTCCACCAGTTCTTCGCGCACTCGTCCTAGCTCTTCTTTCATCAAAGCCAAGGCCTTCGTTATGTTTTTCGGGTTTACTCCTGCGATGGCGGTCCAGCTGCCACCTAGCAACCCGGCATTGATGAACGAGGAGGCGGAATAAGCTAGTCCTTCTTTGTCTCTGATCCTCTGTCCAAGCCTTCCCATGAATCCTAGCTCTCCTAGAATCACGTTTAGCAGGTTTAGAGGTTCATAGTCGGGATAAGTTCTTGGTGCGGCTCCTCCTCCTATGAGGATGTCGGACTGAGTCTTGTGGGGCATAGTAATCTCTCTGAGGAGGCCTTTGGTAGAGGAGACTGAGCCATCTTTTTTCTCTGTGTTTTCTCTCTTCTCTCTACTTTGTTCGAAGGTTCGCAGCGCCCATGTTTTGACGTCATCCTTCTTGAACTGTCCTGCAAATGCAATGATGACTGGTGCTCTCTTGACGGTGTTCTCGAAATACTCTTTCAGCTGTGTCCTGTTAATGCCTCCCACGCTCTCAGCAGTTCCGAACCGGTCTCTTCTGTAGGGATGTTTGGGAAAATAGATCAGGCCTTGGAGTTCTCTCATTCCCCGACGGGTGGTATCGTCGTCCCTGAGCCTGATATCAGTAAGGAGGCCTTCTTTTTCCCTTTCAACGTCTTTCAGGTTGAAAGCCGGTCTCATCAAACAGTCGGCGAGTATTCCTAGGACCCGCTTGATCCATGGGCTGGTCATGCGTGCCTGGAAGACTATGTTGTCCTGAGTATTTCGAAAAGACATGGTTGCGCCCACGGACTCGAGGAGGTCGGCGATCTTCCCAGCTCCGAGTTTCCGATTTCCTCTGATCAGGAGGCGAGTACAAAGTTCGGCGATTCCCGCCTCGTCTGGAGGTTCGAACGATGTTCCTGATAGTAGGCTGCCGTGAACGGCGACCGTCGGATTGTTCGTGCTCTGATAAATCAGGCAATGGATGCCGGGTCCAAGTTGCTGTTCCTCGACCAGTTTCGGGAGGTCCGTATCAAGACCCATGCTGGTTCCTAATCCCGGCGCATCTGCAGACTGTTCTGTTCTGAGCAATCAAATATTTCTTGGCGATCTCGGAGATCTTCTCAGGGGAAATGGTCTCCAACTTCTCTACGAGACTGGCCATGGTTTCGAATGATGTTATCATCTCAAAGATGCCGATAACAAAACCTTGTCTCGCGACACCGTCCAGAGTGTACGCGTACTGCGCTCTGATTTGCGCAATAGCTCTTTCAAGTTCATGTTTGCTAGGGGGTGTTTTCTGAATCTTTTCAATCTCATCCATCAGCAATCTCTCGGCCTTATCGATGGAAACTCCCTCCCAGACCGTGACATCCAAAGCGAATACCGAAGGGTCAATTGTAGGCCAGAATTCTGAACTGGCTTCTGTAGCAATCTTCCGTTCCACCAGCGCTTCGTATAACCTCGCGCTGCGTCCGGAAGCTTGGCCCGCCCCAAACGCGAAGAGTCGGACCCCGCTGAGAATTGCGTCCAGCATCATGAGCCCATAGATGTCTTCGTTTCCAAACCCTGGCGTGTGATAGGCTACCTTGATGTAATCTGCCTCAGAAGGCAGCTTGATCTCAACCCTTCTCTCGCCATTCTGAGACGGCTCAGTAATCTTTGGTTCCGCTGCTTTCTCAGCCTTTGCGAGAGGTCCAAAATACTCTTCGACTTTCGGCAATATCCTCTTGGCCGAGTATGGTCCTACTACCACGAGTAACGCGTTGCTAGGGACGTAGTAACGGCGATAGTGTTCGAAGAGATCGTCCCTAGTTATTCTTAGGAGGTCTTGCTTCAGTCCTCCCTCTGACCAGCGATAGGGATGGAAGCGGTAAGCTGAAAGAAACAGTTCTTCGACAACCTGGAATTCAGGGTCGTTCTCGTTGCCTTCTCTCTCGGAGACTACAACGGTTCTCTCTGACTCTACCTCTCTAGGGTCGAAGGCAGCGTTCATCATTCGTTCCGACTCGATTAGTAATCCCGTTTCTATCTGGTCGGCGGGAAGTATTTCGAAATATGCTGTGAAGTCCTTGGATGTGAACCCGTTGTATTCTCCCCCGACGCTGCTCACTAGTTTTCCAATGTCTCCTTTGTGGAGCTTGCCGCCACCTTTGAAGAGCATGTGTTCCACCCAGTGAGAGATTCCGGTGACCCCGGGGTTCTCGTTCCTCGATCCCACCCTGTAGATTGCCCAGCATCCCGATACGGGCGCGTTGGGTATCTCTCGAATCAGAACTTTCAGGCCATTGTCTAAGGTGTTACGGCTGACCTGTAGCTCGCGGAATAGTGAGCCGGATACTTTCATCTCATAGGTCCCTCGACGTTACTATGGGGAGGATTACTTTTTCAGCTGGGCGGTTAGTTCTTCAAACTGCGTCTCAGTTATCGCGTCCATGTCGAGAAGTTTTCGGGCCAGGTCTGAGATCTTCGCAACAGAGTGGAGATTGACGCCCTCCTTCCGAAGATTCTCTCGTCCCCCTTCCTCTCTATCCAGCACCACGAGGGCATGCTCGACCACGCCTCCCTCGTTCCTCAGGGTTTGGAGGGCATCTAGGATGTTCTTTCCTGTGGTTATCACGTCGTCGACGAGTAAGACCTTCTCTCCCGGGGCCAGGATTCCCTCGACCATTTTTTCTCTCCCGTGATGTTTGATTTCTTTCCTTGCGTAAACGAGGGGTTTTGAGAGAGAGTAGGCTAGCACAGAGGCCCAGGGTAACCCTCCTGTGGGTATCCCGCCAATCTTGTCAATGCCCTCTAGGCTTCTTGCGGTCTGAATCAAGAGTTCCATTGAAGCGTGAAACGCATCGGGAAAACTCGGCACAATACGAAGGTCGAGATAATACGGGCTCAGTTTCCCACCGGAAAGCGTGAAAATGCCGAACTTGAGAGCTCCGGTATGGATCAGGATTTTCGGAAACTCGTTCTCAGTCTGTCTTGGCAATTCCAGTGATCAATCCACTTGCTTCGACAAGATTCAAGCCATTGGTGCTCGTCGACATGGAGTCTCGCCCGGTTGAATAGCGATTTAAAGGCAAGCCTGATCTGCTCAGAGAGCGCGCTGAGAAAACTTGGAGTTCTGGATACCATACGGTGAGACTGAAATCCCAGTGCGAGTCTCAGACGATAACTTTTACCGAATCTTAGAGCCGGCCAAGCCCCCGAATTCCAAGGACCCAACTGTTCAGGTAAGCGAAGCTTTGGAGAACCCGGTCGGAGAAGTCTCCCTTGAAGATATGGTCAAGCCTGGAGGCCTCGCCGGGATAATCGTGGACCCCATAGTTCCCTCTGAGATTAGAAGGATGGCTGTCCAGATTCTAACGTCTCGGCTGAACACAGCCGGAGTAAACGAGACAAGGGTTTTCCTCCGAAAACGTCTTTCCTCCCCGACGAGCCCTCAAGTTCCGAGCGTAGAAGACCCATTCAGGGTGTTAGATCCCACAACAGGGATCTATACCGAAATCGGCAAGACCAGCTTTGGAACTAGCGTCAATGTTGAACAAGAGCTAATGTCGTGCGGAATCAGAATCAGCATTGGAATGGTTCTACCGCACTTCGCCAGTGGTTTCACGGGTGGTCCCGAGCTTGTTCTGCCGGGGGCTTCCTCCATTCAGACTATCACAAAGAACCGTTCGCTCTTGATGAAGAGCCCTTCGACACCTCTCACTCTCACGGATAATCATGTTCTCTCGGATTCGCTTGAAGCGTACAAGCTGGCTGGGCCGTTCTACAGTATCTGCTTCGTGCCGGATGGATTGGGAGGGATACACTCAACTTTCTCGGGAGAGATGGAGTCAACTTACCGGCAGGCAGTGTCGCGATACCTCCAGGCCCATAGTCCCAAGATCGACCGCCGCTCAGACATCGTGCTCATATCCGCCGGCCGAGTGTTGGGAATGGACTTGTACCATGCCGTTAGAGTGCTATCCAACGCTCTTAGAGCTGTAAAGAATGGGGGCACAATCATACTTGTGGCTGAGTGCTCGAAGGGAGTTGGCGATTCCAGCTTTCTCGACTACGCGAAACGATTCCGTGAGCGAAAGGATTTGGCTAATGAACTTAGATATCGGTTCAAACTGGGCGGTCACGTCAATCTGTTTCTCCAAGACATTCTCGAAAAATACAGAGTGCAAGTGGTTTCCGTACTCCCAGATCTTTACACGCGAGATTCCTTCCAGCTTAAGCCCTCCAGAACGGCTTCAGAGGCCATTCAGAAAGCAGTACGCGCTGAAGGAAGAGATTCGAAAATCATCATCATTAGTAGAGGAGACCTGACGCTCCCAGCCGTCGAATTAGCCTAGACGACGTTTAATACAGCTATTCCCGTTGGTCCGACCCGGGGCACAGTAATGCGATTCGTAGTACTATTTGCATTAGTTGTAATTGTTGCCTCCTCAATAACACAGACACCCAGCCATTATCCCAGCTCCGCACAGGGAATTTCGAACGTGAGTTTCGCGGCAGACAGATCCGTCCCTCTGACAATCAAGATAGTCTTCTTGGGATTGAATAGATCGAGTGTAAACTCAACGTATTTGACGAGCTTCGTGAACCTACCTTCCCTGAAGTATCAATCGGTTTTGGCAGGCTCCTTGAACACGGGCGTCGCTTTCAACTTCAATTTCCAGCTCGTATTCGCGGACAACTCCACAGTTTCAAAATTCGCCAGTTTCCTGAACGGGATTGGAATTGAACAGGACTCGGATCTCACGGGTGGTACTCCCACCCCCCCTAACCTTCCCAATCCCTACTTCAGCAACTCTTCAACCACTGTAGCAACAGTTAGGAACTTTTTCTACGATGCGAACAAAGTACAGTCATGGCTATCTTCTAACCTGACCCTATTCGGTGGAAGCCCAGTCCCCGGGTACACTCTCCTCGTAGCCGACCTTCACAACTTCGGACTACCCTATTTTTCCTACGCAGATTATCAGAATTACAACACCCCGTGCAGATTTCCGTGTGGACCGAGCAAAATAGCGGAGGCTCACTATTACAACCGCACCGTCACAGATCCGGACCTCGGTCTAGTCATTCGTAAACACTACATGACCGGCTGGGGAGGCGATAGCAGGTTTTACTATCT
>Ga0099828_10000734_pt1 | contig 20623 bp, 20 predicted proteins | sample CZO8metaG_2_FD_79338 | JGI IMG/M metagenome (GOLD analysis project Ga0099828, IMG submission 79338) | Vadose zone soil microbial communities from the Eel River Critical Zone Observatory, Northern California, USA - CZOApr15con2H1.8 metaG | ecosystem: Environmental > Terrestrial > Soil > Vadose... | reverse complement strand
TGGGGCATACGGTGGCCCTCCTATTCCGAGCGTATAATATACGCAAGGAAATAGCCACCCGAAAAGAATATTAGCCCCTTCTCCCTTTAAAAGTCGCGCGCCCGTGTCCTCTCGTCCGGCTTGGCATCTCTCACCCGCTGTGCTCTCCTATTAGGGACGCCATGAAGCTTACTTTCCATCGCGGTGCGCTCCTTCGTTACATCGCTACTTCACTGCTTCTTTGCTTCTTTCCTCTCCTTGCAGCTGCACAGCAGGAAAATCAGCCCACCATCCGCTTCGTGCGCAATCCCGATCCCGCGCCGGACTTCCAGCTCACGGGCCTCGACGGCAAACCCGTTACGCTCGCCGGCTCCAAAGGCAAAGTCGTGCTCGTGAATTTCTGGGCCACATGGTGCGGGCCTTGCCGCGCGGAAATTCCCGATCTTGTGGAACTGCAGAAAAAGTACAAAGACCGGCTGCAAATTCTCGGCCTCGTTGTGGACGACGAGGATCTCGACGCGATCAAGAAATTCGCCGCAAGATTCGGCATCAATTATCCCGTCGCGCTTGCCACGAACGACATTCGCATTCAATACGGCGGAATTCCCGCACTGCCCACTTCCTTCGTTCTCGATTCCGAAGGCCGCGTGGTGCAAAAACACGAAGGCCTCCGCGATCCCGTTCTCTACGAAACTGAAATCCGTTCGCTGCTCGGTTTGCCGATCGGCAACGTCAGAGTGAAAACGTTTGAGGATATCGGCCAGGTTTTCTTGCAGCACGCGGATCGTGCGACTGAGCTGCCCGGCGTGGATCTTTCCAAGCTCACGCCGGAACAAAAAACCGTCGCGCTCCACAAATTCAACGCCGAATCCTGCACCTGCGGCTGCGGCTACACGCTCGCGCAGTGCCGCATCTACGACCGCGATTGCAAAATCAGCAAAGCCGCCACGGAAAAAATCATCGCTGCCGCTGCCGCGGGATCCCACGCGGCCCCGCCCTCGGCCGCGCCTTCGCAACCCAGCTCTCCCGTCGCGTCTCCCTCCCCGGAGAAACCCCATGAGTAAATTCTCCGAGGAGCCCCGCTCCAACTTGTCATCCCGAGCGGAGCGTCCGGTTTTTTATTCCGTTCGCCTGGCGAACGCCGCACGCGCAGTCGAGGGACCTCTCTTCATGCACCACGCTGGCTCTCTCGCCCTTTCCCCTGATACTCTTCCTTCGCTCCATGCAAGCTCTCGCGAAAATACTTTTTGTCCTCGCTCTCGTTCTTTCGCTCACTGGAATTCTTTCTCCACCGGTTGCGCTGCTCTCAGGAATTCTGTTTGGCTTGCTCTTCACGCATCCGTTCGCACAGCCCAGCCGCACCGCCGCACGGATTCTTCTGCAAGTTTCCGTTGTAGCTCTCGGCTTCGGCATGAACCTCTTCGAAGTCTTGAAAGCGGGCCGCAGCGGCTTCATCTACACTGCGCTAGGGATTTCGTTCGCGTTTCTGGCCGGCACTGCGCTTGCCAAACTTCTGCAAGTCCGCGGCAATACTTCTTTCCTGATCACCACGGGCACGGCGATTTGCGGCGGCAGCGCTATCGCCGCCATTGGCCCGATCGTCCAAGCCAATGAGGAGGAGATGGCCGTCTCGCTCGGCACAGTTTTTATTCTAAATTCCGTTGCGCTTTTGATTTTTCCGCCGATCGGAAATGCACTGCATCTTTCGCAATCGCAATTCGGACTCTGGGCCGCGCTGGCGATTCACGACACCAGCTCCGTCGTCGGCGCCGCCACGAAGTACGGACCGCAAGCACTAATAGTCGGCACCACCGTCAAACTCGCCCGGGCCCTCTGGATCGTCCCGCTGGCGCTGGTCACGGCGGCCGCAAAACGCCACCGCGCGCAGATTCAATTTCCGTGGTTCATTTTGTTTTTTGTTTTTGCCGCCCTCGCGAACACCTACCTGCCGGCGCAGCATTCCGCCACAAAAACATTTTTCACGCTCGGCCGCTTCGGGCTCACCGCAACTCTTTTTTTGATTGGCACGGGAATCTCGCGCAGGACTCTGAAAGAAGTGGGGTGGCGACCACTGCTGCAAGGCGTGCTGCTGTGGGTGGCGGTGGGATTGACTTCGCTTTACTTTATTCGAATCGGGCTGATCGCCTTTTGATTCGAAGGAGACTCGATACCGACTCACGCAGAACTTACAGGGAGAAGAAATGGCAGTGCGGGTGGCTTGCCGAAGAGCGGTTTGGGTACTACACTCGCGCGGCGTAGCAGGTAGGGCATTCGAATGGAGGGAAAACATGAATCGTCGCACAGGATTTTTGGTGATGGCTCTGGCGGTGGCGGGAGTTCTTACGGTGAACGGAGCGTTTTCGAAAGCTTCGCCGCAAACAACGAGGAAGGCAATCAAGCTGGGGGATCTGAGCTCACAGTTTCCGTTCAGCGACGGAATCCTTGCCGGGAATACGCTGTACTTGGCGGGGCGGCTCGGGCTGGATCCGAAAACCGGAAAGACACCTGAGAAAATCGAGGATGAGATTAAGAATTTGCTGGACGGGGAGAAAGCGGTGCTGGCGCAGGCGGGCATGACTATGGACGACCTGGTATATGTGCAGATTTCGTGCACGGACCTGTCGCTCTTCGATACGTTCAATCCGATTTACCGCAGCTATTTCACAACCAAGGATTTTCCGGCGCGCGAGTTTGTGGGCGCGGGGTCGCTGTTGCGCGGGGCGCACTTCGAACTGCAAGCGATCGCGGTAAAGAAATAAGCGGCGATTCGAACGGGGCAGGCAGAACCGGGAGAACGCGCCATTGACAAGGGAGGAAGCGGAGTGTATAGTTAACAGTGTTAAGTTAGTGAGGTGGAGCAACGCGATGGGCGTAAAGGAGCGAAGGGCGCGGCAGAAGAAATTCTTGCGGCAGGAGATTCTGGATGCTGCTAGCGAGCTGTTTGTGCGCGACGGTTACGAAAACGTGTCCATGCGGCGGATTGCCGACAAGATCGAATACTCGCCGACGACGATCTACATCTACTTCAAGGATAAGGCCGAGCTGCTGGAGCAGGTCTGCAAAGAGACGTTCGGGCGACTTGTGCAACGGCTGAGCAAGATCATGGAACAGCCCGGAGACCCGGTGGAGCGGCTGAAGCGCGGACTGATCGCTTACATTGAATTTGGCCTTGCGAATCCGCATCACTACAGAGCGACATTCATGATGCCGTTTCCGGAAGGATTCGATCACGAAAAGTATCACAAGGAAGATTCGCCGGGAATGCAGGCGTTTGCCTTCTTGACGCGCGGGCTGACAGATTGCATCAAGGCCGGGAAAATGCCGGCCATGAACGTGGAATTGGCAAGTCAAACGCTGTGGGCGGGGATCCACGGGATTACGTCTCTACTGATCACGCACTACACGTTTCCCTGGGCGGGGCGGGACAAAGTGATTCATTCGACGGTAGATACGCTGGTAGCGGGATTGGCAGGGTAGGTAAATTTTTTTGCCCAAATATTAACACTGTTCATTTAACGAGCAGTGTTACTTTTTGTTGGGGCGATACGTAGTTCGAAGTGGGAGCCGATGACATGGGCCTCTTAGCCAGACGGAATCTGTTTCACGACAAAGTGCGGTTTGCGGTGACGCTGACCGGCATCGTTTTTGCACTGGTGCTGATCATTATCCAGTTTGGCTTGTTCCTGGGCTTCATGACGACGACTTCGAACAATGTCGACCATTCGAACGCGGACCTGTGGGTGGTTTTTCACGGCGTCGGATATTTCGATATGGGACGCAATTTTTCCGAGCGGAAATTTTACCAAGCGCTTTCCACGCCGGGAGTGGAGCGCGCCGAGAAATACATGCAGGCATTCGCCCGCTGGAAGCGGGCCGACGGCAGCGTGGAAAACGTTCAAGTGATCGGGTTCCATCCGGGGAGCGGCCTCGGGGAGCCGTGGAACGTGGTGCAAGGCAGCGTTGCGGATTTGAAGCAGGAAGATTCCGTGATCGTGGACGAGCTTTACCGCGAGAAGCTTGGCGTGGAACGAATCGGCGACCGCATCGAAATCGGGGATCATCGCGCCAGAGTTGTTGGATTTACGCGGGGGATCCGATCGTTCACAACTTCGCCGTTCATCTACGCAAAGTTCAAGAATTCGCTCGATTATACAAATCCGGAATCGAGCGAGGACAGCACGGCTTACATTCTCGTGAAAGCGTCGGCCGGGATTACACCCCCAGAACTGCAGAAGAGACTGCGCGAGCGGCTGACGGATGTGGACATCTACACGACGGCAGAATTCAGCCGGAAGACGCGGTTCTACTGGATGTTCACGACGGGCGCGGGGCTGGCGGTGCTGACGGCAGCGCTGATGGGATTGGTGGTGGGTGTGGCGGTGGTGGCTCAGACGATTTACGCGGCAACGATGGATCACATCCGCGAATACGGAACGCTGAAGGCCATGGGCGCGACGAACCGGTATTTGTACCGCGTTCTCATCGAGCAAGCGGTGTGGAGCGCTCTGCTGGGCTATGGACTGGCGATGATCGTGGCGCATTTCATCGTGCAGGCAAGCGAAAAGGGCGGCGCGATCATCCTGATGCCGTGGTCGATGAGCTTGGGGATGCTGATTCTGGCGGTGGTGATGTGCGTGGCGGCGGCTCTCGTGTCCATCAATAAGGTGACGCGGATCGATCCGGCGATGGTCTTTCGAGGATGAAGCAAGAAGTAATGAAGTAACGAGTTAAAGAAAAAAGGGTGAAGGCCATGCGCGAAATCAATCGAGCGTCTGTGATTCGGGCGGAAGGATTGAGCAAGATTTATCGAGAAGGGGCGACGGAGCTTCGGGCGCTGCGAGAGGTTGATCTGGAAGTGCGCGCGGGAGAACTCACGCTGCTGATGGGGCCCTCGGGCAGCGGGAAGACGACGCTCCTTTCGATTCTGGGATGCATTCTGCGGGCGAGCGAAGGGAATCTGGAAATATTGGGTGAAGATGTCAGCTTGCTGCGGGAGAAAGAGTTGCCGCGAATCCGGCGCGAGGCGATTGGATTTGTGTTTCAGGGATTCAACCTGTTTCCAACGCTGACGGCCGCGGAAAACGTGGCGCTGGCGCTGGATGTGCGCGGCGTGCGCGGAGCGACCGCAAGACAGCGCGGAGAAGAGTTGCTTGCGGAAGTGGGGTTAGGGGAAAAAGCAAGATCGTTTCCCGCGGATCTGAGCGGTGGGCAGAAACAGCGGGTTGCGATTGCGCGGGCGCTGGCGGGCAATCCGCCGATTCTGCTGGCAGACGAACCAACGGCGGCGCTCGATTGGACGAGCGGACGAATGGTGATTGAACTTTTGCAGCGGCTGGCGCGGGAGCAGGGACGGGCGGTGGCAATGGTGACGCACGATCCGCGCGTGCTGTCGTTCGGGGACCGGATCATTCACCTGGAAGACGGAAGGATTGTGCGGGAAGAGGCCGGCGCATCGAAGGCCATTGCAAGCCCGGCGTTTCTGGAAGAACTTCCGGGGCAGAGCAGTATTCAGGCGGTTGCACTTTAAAGAGGAAGGGGCACGAGCATGAAGCGATCCGATTACGTTTTACTCGCCGCAGGAGCGTTATTGGCATTGTCCACTGCAAATTTGTTGCGGAGCCGGGGGCGCGCGGTGGCCGCGTCCGAGCCGAAGGTGCGCTCGATGCGTTCCACGCAGATCGTCGCGGCGGGGAGGGTCGAGGCGATCAGCGAAGAAATTCGTGTGAGCTCCGAGATCAGCGGGCGGTTGAAGAGCGTGCGTGTGGAGGAAGGGGACCGTGTGCAGCGCGGTCAGATCCTGGCGGAAATTGAGAATGATGATTACCGCGCAAGAGTGGCAGGGGGAGAGGCGGAACTGGCGCAGCGCGAAGCAGAACTGCGGCGAACGGTGAATGGGGCACGAGCGCAAGAACGGCGCGAGGCGGAAGCCTCGCTGCAGGCGGCGAAGGCGGTGCTGAACAACGCAAAGAGCGAGGCGGAGAGACGGCGCGGGCTGGCGGAGCGCAATGTGATTTCGCGAGATGAGGTGGATCGCTATGAACGGGGATTCCAGGTAGCGCGAGCACAATACGAGCAAGCCGCACAGCATTTTGCTCTGATTGACGCGGAAGCCAGAGAAGAGGATCGCGCGAAGGCGGAGGCCGAAGTAGCCTTAGCGCGGGCGAGGCTGGCGGAGTCGCGAGCTTACCTGGAGAAGAGTTACATACGCGCGCCGATCAGCGGTGTGATTCTGAGAAAACTACGGCACAACGGAGAGAGCGTCTCAACGCAATTCGATTCGCCGGTAATCACGATGGCGGACGATTCGACGCTGCGGGTGCGGCTGGATGTGGATGAGAGCGACGTTTCGAAGTTGAAGGTGGGGCAGCAGGCGTACGTGACGGCCGAGGCGTATGGGACAAGAAAATTCCGGGGCCACGTAATTCGGGTGGGACGGATTCTTGGGAAGAAGAATGTGCGGACGGACGAGCCGTCGGAGCACGTGGACACGAAGATATTGGAGACGCTGGTGGAGTTGGACCCGGGGCAGCCGCTGCCGCTGGGGTTGCGCGTGGACTCGTTTGTGGAGACTGGAGAAGGGTCGAACTGAGGAAACCCCGTGGAAAAAAGCGAGAACGTGGGATATATGCCCATATGTAATCACTTACAATGTGCCGCCATTTAATCTACTGACCATATAAAGTCACAACGTTCTTCACTCTTCTGCGTGAATTCATATGTAAGCCGTTATTTATGTGCATGTTGCAGTTAGTCAAGATTTAACATCGGATGGTGCTGATCATGCATCTACTTAGAACGAACGGGGCGTATTCCATGTTGCGAGTTACGACAGAAAAAAGGCGCGGGAAGACGGTACTGGCTGTAGAAGGCCGGCTGGCGGGGCCCTGGGTGGGAGCGCTGGAGCAGTGCTGGCGCGAATTGCGCGCAGCCTCCCCGCGCGAGAAGTACCACATTGATCTTTGCGGCGTGAGTTTCATCGATGCAAGCGGCAAGGTGCTGCTGAAAGAAATTCACCGGCAAGGAGGACGGCTGATCGCGGAAGGCTGCCTGAATCAGGCGGTGGTGCGCGAAATCGTCGCGGACGCGAGCGAGAAGCGTAACGAGAAGAGCAAAGAGCGGCGGAAGGGTTCGCACATTATTTTTTACGTGCTGTTCTTCAGTTTGATGGTGGATCCGGGACTAGCGCGCGCACAGGGGGCGAACCAACAAAATAAGTTGCCGACCGATGCACCAACGCAGGTGCTGAAATTGACGCTGGATCAGGCGGTGGGGCTGGCGCTGAAACAGAACGCGACGGCGCAGATTGCGATTTTGACCGCGGCGCAGAGCGAGCAGGACAAAAACATCGCGCGGTCGGAATTGTTGCCGCAGGTGAACGCAAGAATTTCGGATGAAGCGCAGAAAGTGAACTTGCTGGCGCAGTTTGGGGGCAAGACGCCATTTCCGGGATTTCCGAAGACCCTTGGACCGTATCAAGTTTTTTCCGCGGGGCCCACGTTCGGGGGGCCGGTTTTCGATTTGACACTTTGGAAGAGGTATCAAGCGGCGCGGGAAACGATGGGCGCCAGCAAGGCGAACAGCCTATCGACGCGCGAGCAAGTGATTTTGCTGGTGGTGTCGCAGTACATCGGAACGCTGCGGGCGATGGCCAATGTGCAAGCCTCGCAGTCGCGCGTGGAGCTGGCACAAGCACTGTACGACCAGGCGGCGGACTTGCAGAAAGAAGGAGTGGGAACGGGCATTGATACGTTGCGTGCGAATGTGGAGCTGCAAAACGAGAAACAGAGGCTGATCCAGGCAGAGACGGATCGCGAAACATTTTTGTACGGATTGAGCCGGCTGCTGAACCTGGATCCACGGCAGCCGATCGAACTTGGCGATTCACTGAGTTTTTTTGACACGCCGCAGCCGGAAGTAGAGACAAGCCTGGAGCTGGCGCTGGCGGAGCGTCAGGAATGGAAAGCGCTGGAATCGCAGATCAAGGCGGCGGGATCGCAGAAGAAGGCGGCGCAGTTTTCACGGCTGCCGTCGCTGCGGTTCGACGGGGATTTCGCATACGTGGGAACTTCGGGGAACACGACGCTGCCAACGTACACATATCAAGCGAGCGTGAATGTGCCGCTTTTCACGGGCGGAAGGATTCATGCGGAGATTGTACGAGCGGACCTGGAGATTCGAAAGTTGGAGCAGCAACAGGCGGATTTGAGGAATCAGATCGCGCTGGACGTGAAGACGGCGCTGCTGAATCTGAGCTCGGCGCGAAATGAAGTGCAGGTGGCGAACCTCGGCGTGGTGCTTTCGAAAGAAGAAGTGGATCAGGCGCGGGACCGGTTCAAGGCGGGAGTGGCGAACAACATCGAAGTGATCCAGGCGCAGGATGCACTGTCGCGCGCGAACGACAACCAGATCGCGGCGCTGTACCGGTTCAACCAGGCGCGCGCGGACCTGGCGCGGTCGATCGGACAAATGGAAAAGGTTTACGCGAAGTAAGGGGTGACGCGACGATGAGCATCGAGATCGAAGTCGGATTAGAAAACGCGACGAAGGCGCCAAAGGTCACCCAAGAACTGGAGCTGGAGACGCCTGCTCCCAAGGGATTTGCCAATCCGAAGGTGAGGCGGGGATTGATCCTGGGCGGAATCGTGTTAGTCGCGGCGGTGGTGGGCTTGCTTTTGTACTACCACAACCGGGAGTCGACGGACGATGCGCAGGTGGACGGACACATCACGCCGATGGCTTCGAAAGTATATGGGCGTGTGGCGCAAGTTTTGGTGGAGGACAACCAGGCGGTGAAAGCGGGCCAGGTGCTGGTGAAGATTGACCCGCGCGATTATCAGGCGGCACTGGATCAAGCGAAGGCAGCGCTGGCGCTGGCGGAAAGCGAAGCGCGGTCGGCGGGAGTGGACGTGCCGCGGACGCGGGAGAACGTGGCAAGCGGAAATTCGAGCGCCGATGCCCAATTGCAAGGCGCGCAGGCGGACCAGGCGCGGGCGCAGTCGACTTACGAGCAGGCACAGACGGCGGATTTGGCGTGGGCGCAGGCGAACGTGGAGAAGAGCCAGGCGAATGCGGAGCTGGCCAAAGCGGACCTGGCACGTTACACGCCGCTGATGCAAAAGGGCGAGATATCGAAGCAGCAGTATGACGCGGCGAAAGCCAACGCGGATGCGAGCGCGAGCGCGCTGAGAGCGGATCAGGAAAAACTGGAGCAGGCGCGGCGCAACGTAGAGGTGGCCAAGGCACAGCGGGATGCGGCGCTAGCACGCGTAGAGCAAGCGCGGGCGGGAGTGACGTCGGCGCGCGCGGACGTCAGACAGGTGAGCATGAGAACCGCGGATGCGCAGGGGAAGCTGGCGAAAGTGGAGCAAGCGCGAGCGGCGCTGGACGCGGCGCAATTGAATTTGAGCTACACGGAAATTACGGCGCCGGTGGACGGAGTTGCGACGCACAAGCAGGTGGAGACGGGACAGATCGTACAGGCGGGGCAGGGGCTGCTGGTGGTAGTGCCGCTGCACGACGTGTGGGTGACGGCAAATTTCAAAGAGACGCAACTGAGGAAGATGAAGGCCGGACAGAAGGCGGAAGTGAAAGTGGATACGTATGGGAAGACGTTCAGCGGACATGTGGATTCGATCGCGGGGGCGACAGGCTCGGTGCTGAGCCTGCTGCCGCCGGAAAACGCGACGGGAAATTACGTGAAAGTGGTACAGCGGATTCCAGTGAAGATCGTGCTGGATCCGATTCCTTCGGAGAAGGCGGTTTTGCGGCCGGGGATGAACGTGGACGCGACAGTGATTACGAATTAACGCGGAATAAAGATAGGGATTGCAGCGGTCGTACGTAGAAACAGTTGGAGTCAGAGTTTCGAGCGCGATGCGAAATAGGATTCTAGCGAAACTGCGGATGCCGGACGGGACGATCAACCCTTGGGTGATCGCCATTACGGTGACGCTCGCGACGTTCATGGAAGTATTAGACACGTCCATCGCGAACGTGGCGCTGCCGCACATCGCGGGGAATTTGTCGGCGGGGCGCGATGAATCGACGTGGGTGCTGACGTCGTATCTGGTTTCGAACGCAATCGTGCTGCCGCTGTCGGGCTGGCTCTCCGGGCTGATGGGACGGAAGCGGTTTTACATGTCGTGCGTGGCACTGTTCACGGTGAGTTCGTTTTTGTGCGGGCTGGCGCCGAGCCTGGGAGTGCTGGTGATTTTCCGGATCTTGCAGGGCGTGGGCGGCGGAGGGCTGCAGCCGAGCGAGCAGGCGATTCTCAACGACACGTTTTCGCTGGAGAAGCGTGGCATGGCGTTTGCAGTGTACGGGCTAGCAGTAGTTGTTGCCCCCACCATTGGCCCGTGGTTAGGCGGGTGGATCACGGACAATTTTTCGTGGAGATGGATTTTTTACATCAACGTTCCGGTAGGAATCATTTCGCTCATCCTGACCAATCTTTTGATCAGCGACCCGCCGTACATGAAGCGGGCGAGCGTGAAGAGCGGTTTCCGGATCGACTACATCGGAATCGGATTGATCAGCCTCGGCCTGGGGAGCATGCAAATTATTTTGGATAAGGGGCAGCGCGAGGATTGGCTGTCGTCGAATTTCATCCGCGTGTTTTTTGTGTTGATGGTATTCGGAATCATCGCGGGAATTCTGTGGGAACTGCGGCAGAAGGAGCCAGTCGTCGATTTGCGCATGCTGAAGGATCGCAACTTTGCGATCGCGACGACAGCGATGTTTTTCCTGGGCTTCGTGCTGTATGCCAGCACGGTTCTGATCCCGCAATTGTTGCAGGAACTGATGGGATATACGGCGCAATTGGCGGGAATGGCGCTGTCGCCGGGCGGCGCGGTGATCATGTGCATGATGCCGGTGGTCGGGATACTGGTGTCGAAAGTGGACACGCGGATTCTCATAACGTTCGGGTGCATCGTGTCGGCGTCGGCGCTGTTCGTGATGGCGGGCTGGGACCTGGGGCTGGATTATGGGCACGCGGTGCGGGCACGCATGCTGCAAAGCTTCGGGCTGGCGTTCCTGTTTATTCCCATCAACGTGGCCGCGTTTGCGTATGTGCCGCGAGAAAAAACCAACATGGGCACGGGAATCATTAATTTGGCGCGGAATATCGGGGCCAGCGTGGGAATCGCGACGGTGACGACGATGCTGGACCGGCGGGCGCAGTTTCACCAATCGCGGCTGATGGAGGGCGTCAACGATTACAGCGCGTCGTATCACAACATGCTGAACGGGCTGCAGACGAAGCTGGTTGCGGCGGGTTCAACGGTGGCGCACGCCAGCGCGCAGGCACACGGAATGATTTACAACACCGTGCAACGGCAGGCGGTGATGCTGGCGTTTATTGACAATTTCAAGATGCTCGGGGTCGTATTTTTCGCGATCATTCCGGTTTTGCTGCTGATGAGAAAGCCGCGAGTGGCTGCGGGCACCATGCCGGTGCATTGAGGAACGTTCCGGCGAGCGGCGGGATTCTGCAACGAGTTTTCAGACTGTATGGGGGGAAGACGATGGCAACGCAAGTGGCAGTAGGAACGCAACTGACCGAAGACAAACTGATCCGCGCTGGAAAGCGAGGCGACCACCAGGCGGTGGAAACCCTCTTCCGGCGTTACCAGCGGCCGTTGTTCCAGACCGCATTGCGGGTGCTGGGTAACACGGAAGACGCGGAAGACGCGCTGCAGGATGGAATGCTCTCGGCGTACCGCAACTTGAAGAGGTTCGAGGGCCGTTCGCAGTTTTCGACGTGGCTGACGCGCATCGTGATCAACGCGGCGCTGATGCGGCGGCGGAGCGCGAAGGCGCGTCCGGCGGTTTCGCTGGACGAATCGCCGCGCGAGGATGAGTTGCCGGCAGCGGAGCGCTTCGCGGACGACGGACCGAATCCGGAGCAGGTGTTTGCGAGCACGGAGATTCGGGAAATGATCAGCGAGAATCTGGACGAGCTCTCACCGCTGCTGCGAACGGCGTTTGTGCTGCGCGAAGTGCAGGGGTATTCGACGGGCGAAGCCGCGAAGAAACTCGGAGTCACCGAGAATACGCTGAAAGCGCGGTTGTGGCGCGCGAGGCACCAATTGGCGGAGCGGCTCGGACGGCGTCTGCGGCGGATGAAGGACGATATTTCCAACGCTGGCGGGATGGGCGACGCGGAGTGCAGCTACTGCTAAGAGATGAGATAAAGGAAGTACAGGAAGTAAAGGAAGAAAGGGCCGGCGATTCAGCTGGCCCTCTTGCTTTTGGGACAAGATGAAGCGCCCGGCGTCTAGCGAGAGGCGGCGCCGTAGCGGCCGAGGACGCGGAGTTCGCTTGTTGCTTTGCGGACTTCGGTGAGGGCTTGATCGAGGCGGGCGACGTCGGCGGCTTCAACGTCGATGAAAAACTGATATTCCCAGGGGCGGCCGTGAATGGGGCGGCTTTCGATCTTGAGTAGATTGACGCCATGCTTTGCGAAGGGTTCGAGGGAGGCAAGGAGCGCACCAGGACGGTGCGCCAGGCGCATCGCAAGGGAAATTTTGTGCGCTTCGGCTGAGAGCCATGCAGCGGCGTCTTTTTCTGGAACTAGAAGAACGAATCGAGTGAAATTTTCCGCGTTGTCCTGGATGTTCTCGGCAAGAATCACGCCGCGATAAAGGTCGGCGGCGCGGCGTCCGGCAATCGCTGCGCCGGATTTATCGCCGCGAGCGAGAGCTTCCCGGACACTTCCGGCGGTGTCTTCCGCAGGCACGCGCTTGAGCTCCGGGTGGGACGAAAAGAACCGCTCACATTGCGCAAGAGCCATGGGATGCGAGGCCACCGAGCGCAGGCCTTGCAACGTGGCGCCCGGACAACCGATGAGATGGTGCTCGATGGGGAGGATGGTTTCCGCCACGATGGTGAGCGGGTTCTGCAGCAGAAGGTCATACACGCGCACGACGGATCCGGCGAGGGTGTTTTCAACGGGCGCGAGCAGCGCGTCTGCTGAACGATCCTCGATGGCGCGGAATGCGGCATTGAACGTTGCACGTGGAACAGTAGTGATGCGTTCGCCAAGAAGCTGGATGGCGGCGGCCTCGCTGAAGGCGCCGGGTTCGCCCTGGAATGCCACGCGCATGGTCGTGCGATCGAGTGCGGTCATAAGCACGGGCTATCTTGCAATAAGCGCGGCAAAACAAGAAGGGGAGATTGCACGCGATTGGCGGCCGAAATGGTTGGTGCCGTTCCCGCTTTGGTATGCAAACTTACTGCTTGGGCCTGCAAGAGGAAAAGAGCAGTTCCAAGTAGGCTGGCGTTTGCCTCAGCGGTATAATTTCCGTTTCAAGGAGCGAGGAGTCCCCATGAAGAGACCTGAGCCGACGGAATTTTCGGAATTCTACGCGGGGTACGTATCAGAAGTTCCGGGCAGCGATGTCCTGAGTGTGCTGGAATCGCAGCGGGTGCAAATGCTGCAGTTGTTTGCGGCACGCAGCGAGCGAGACGGAAGTTTTCGGTACGCGCCCGGGAAATGGACGGCGAAAGAAGTCCTTGGGCACATCAACGATGCCGAGCGTATTTTTACGTACCGGGCGTTGCGCATCGCCCGGGGCGATCGAACGCCGCTGGCGGGATTCGAACAGGAGGATTTCGTCCGGAACGGAGGATTCGGCGAACGGACTCTTGCGGACCTTGCGGAGGAATTTGGGTCGGTGCGCAACGCGAGCGTTGTGCTGTTTCGCTCGCTGCGGGAGGACGCCTGGCCGCGGCGGGGCGTCGCGAGCCAGAAGGAAGTGACCGTCCGCGCGCTGGCCTTCATCACCGCGGGACACCAGATCCACCACCGGTCGATCCTGGAAGAACGGTATTTTCCGGCGATTCCGCGCGCCTGAATCAGGAAAGAAAATCAGAGCCGGATGCGCGAGTTGTCCCTGTAGACGCGCTGATAGACCAGGTCTTCGCGGCGATGGTCTCCGAGCCCGGCCACGACAATATCCCCGAGCAATTTGTTTTTCGGCGGAAACTCGCCGTGCCGCGGCTGTCGCGTCCGGGACGTTGGCGCGCCATTCTCCGGCCTGATGAGGTAGAAAAGCAGAATGGCCGCCAGCGCGGTGATGAAGGCGCCGAAGATGAGGGCGGCCGCTTGCGCCGCAAGCGGATTCGCGACGGCGTCCTCGAGCAGGTAGATTCCCGCGCAGAGGAAAGTCAGCACGAGAAAGGTGGCAAGGCCGCCAAAGGTGCGTACCAGACCGCCGCGGGCCGCCAGTGATTTGGGAGAACGCGCGGCCGCGGGACTTCGCCAAGCTCTTGCCGGCATGGTTCAGTCCTCACGATTAACCCGTGCAGTAACCGCCGGCTCCGGCTCATGTAAAAGTTCGAGGTAACGAAAAACAGGCGGAGAATACTCCTTCTTCATGATGCTGCCGCAAGGGCAGCGCGGATGGCTTCCTTCCAATTCGCCGGAAGTTTCCACGAGTACAGCACAGAGGCACGCCGGGTTCATGCAATGCCAGCGTTCCCCGGATTTCATGACCATGGCCGTTGTTCCTCCCTTCGCACGGATGACTGGGATACCCGCAAGGCAACCTCAGGTTTTTGGGCCGTGATAATAAGTGCTAAACTATACTCATAGGTAAATTATAATGCAAGAGGAATTTTTACTAGTTATTTTAAGTACAAAAGCAGTACTGAAGAGGTAACACGATGCCAAGCTGTTGATATGCCGCGCTGCCATTCGCGGGAAAAGAATATTCTCCTTATCTTCGCCTGCATGGAAAGGGCTTTCCGCGGCCAGGCAGGAGAGTGCGGGAGAGAATAGAATAGGCCGAAGCAGCTTCGTCGGAGGAGGTTGCGAGGGGGGCGCACCACTGTTAAAATTTCTTGTTTGCCGGGACGCAGCCGTCTGCGCCGTAAGCGCGGGCGGCTTTTTGTACGTTTAGCATGGCGTTCGTAGAACGGATGTCTATTCTGGCGTTCAGAAGACGAACGACGGGCGCCCCGCCTTTTTTGGCCTGACCTCTCGAGTTTCTTCGAGCGTGGCACTGGTGCGGCGGCAATCCGATCGCCAGATCCGGTCACCGGTCCTGGCCGCTGCGGAAGGGAGACTACGAGTGGCAAAGTACGATGTGGCGATTATTGGGAGCGGTCCGGGCGGATATGTAGCGGCGATCCGGGCCGGCGAACTGGGACTGAAGACGGTCGTTGTGGAGAAGGATCCCTTTCTCGGCGGAACCTGTTTGCACGTCGGGTGCATTCCCACCAAGGTGCTGCTGCATCACGCAGAGGTTTACGATCATTTCAAAAATGGCGCGGAACTGGGATTTGAGGTCAGCGGGCTGAAAATCAATTGGGCGAACGTCCTGGCGCGGAAAGACAAGATCGTCAAGAAGCATGCGAAAGGCATCGAGTTCCTGTTCAAGAAAAACAAAGTGGAGTGGATGCAGGGTTGGGGAAGGTACGAAGGGCCGGGAAAGATCAGCGTCGAGAAGGACGGCAAGAAGACGCCGATCGAAGCCTCGAACATCCTGATGGTGAGCGGTTCGGAAGCGAAATCTCTGCCCGGCATCGAGCCGGACCACAAAACCATTCTCACCAACCGTTCGATCATCGAGCTCCCTGAGATTCCAAAAACACTGATCGTGGTTGGAGCCGGGGCCGTGGGAGTGGAATTCGCTTCGATTTACAACTCCTTCGGAACGCAGGTGACCATTCTCGAAGCGTTGCCGCGCGTTGTTCCGGTGGAGGACGAAGAGATTTCCGCGGAGTTGACGAAGGCCTTTCAGAAAAAGGGCATCCAGATCTTTACGAGTTGCGCGGTGGAGTCCGTGAAGAAGGATGCGAAAGGCGTCACGGTTTCGTTCAAGGACAAGGACGGGAAAGCGCAGACGCTGCAGGCGGAGAAGCTGTTGCTGGCGGTGGGTCGCAAGGCGATGACGGATGGTTGCGGCCTGGAGAAATCGAAAGCCAAGCTGGAGCGCGGGTTCGTGCACGTCGGGGATTACATGGAGACGGCGGAGAACGGGCTCTATGCGATTGGCGATATCGTGGCGGGGCTTCCGCAATTGGCGCATGCGGCCATGATGGAAGGAATTATCGCGGTGACGCACATCGCGGGAAAGCCGGCGCACCAGATTGTGAAAACGCGGATTCCCAATGCGACGTATTGCGAGCCGCAGATTGGTTCGATTGGATTGACCGAAAAGCAGGCGCGCGACACGGGCTACAAAGTGAAGGTTGGAAAGTTTCCCTTCGTGGGGAACAGCAAAGCAACGATTCTGGGGAATCACGGCGGGTTCGTGAAGGTGGTGTCCGACGAGATGTACGGCGAAGTGCTGGGGATTCATATTATCGGGCCGCTGGCGACGGAAATTCTGGCGGAAGCTGCGGCGGTGCTGAACCTGGAAGGCACGATCGACGACATGATGAACATGGTGCACGCGCATCCGACGGTGTGGGAAGCGATGGGGGATGCGTTTGCGAGCGTGCGGGGATTGCAGATAAACGTGTAGTGACTGGTGACTCGTGACTGGTGACTGGTGAGGATCTGCCGGATTGTCGACCTCGGATTGATTGGGTACGCGGAGGCCTGGGCGCTGCAGAAGCGCTTGGTCGCGGTGCGGAAGGCCAATGCAATCGAAGATGTTCTGCTGCTTTGCGAGCACCCACACGTGATTACGCAGGGACGAAACGGGAAGCGGGAGCACCTGCTCGCTTCCGAACACGTGCTGCGGCAGAAGGGCGTGGAATTCCATACGACGGACCGCGGCGGGGACATTACGTATCATGGCCCGGGGCAGATCGTGGGCTATCCGATACTGAATTTGGGCGCGATTCGGCGCGACGTGGTGTGGTATGTGCGTATGCTGGAAGAAGTGATGATCCGGGCCACGGCAGAATTCGGAATTACTGCAGAGCGCGTCACGGGGAAGACAGGCATTTGGGTGGGAGACGGCGGGGCCGAAGAGAAACTCGCCGCCATCGGCGTGCACATCAGCCGGTGGGTGACCTCGCATGGATTCGCTTACAACGTAGCGACGGATCTGCGGTATTTCGATTTGATCGTGCCGTGCGGGATTGCGGGCCGCAAGGCGACTTCGCTGGAAAAGCTGCTCGGACGCAGCGTGAAACGGGAAGAGATTGCGCCGCGAATCGCGAATCATCTTGGCGAGGTATTTGGGCTGGAACTGAAGGAAACATCACGGACGGAGCTGTTGGAAAGACTGCAGGAAGCAGAACAGCCTGTGGCATCGGCTTAGAACAGGTAGGACAGACATTTCCTGTCTGTCCTTTGAAGACCTCGGTTGACGAGGCGGGACAGGCAAGAATGCCTGTCCTACCGGAGCAAGGGATGAAGAAGGAACTGACGCGGCAGCAGTACCTGGACTTGTACTACTACATGCGTCTGAACCGCGCCGTCGAAGACACCATGGTGAAGCTGTTCCGGCAAAACAAAATTGTCGGAGGGCTGTATTCGAGCCTGGGGCAGGAAGCCATCTCGGTGGGCTCGGCGTACGCGCTGGAAAAAAAGGACTGGCTGGCGCCGATGATCCGCAATATCGGCGCGCTGCTGGTGAAGGGTGTGCCGCCGCGCGACATTTTCATGCAGCACATGGCGAAATACGATTCGCCGACCAAGGGCAAGGACGGCACGAGCCATTTCGGAGACCTAGACAACTTGCACATCGTTTCGCCGATTTCCATGCTCGGCGATTTGATCCCGGTGATGACCGGCGTGGCCATGGCCGGACGGTATCTCGGGCAGAAGATCGTGGCCATGACGTGGATTGGGGACGGCGGCAGCTCGACGGGCGTTTTTCACGAAGGATTGAATTTCGCGGCGACACAGAAGGCGCCGTTCGTTTTGATCCTGGAGAACAATCTGTGGGCGTATTCGACGCCGGTACGCAAGCAGGTTCCGCTTGAGAATCTGGCGGACCGCGCAAAGGCTTATGGTATTGACAGCTACATTGTGGACGGCAATGACGTGGTGGCGATGTATTCGACGGCGAAGGAAGCCGTCGAGCGCGCTCGCGCTGGCGAAGGCCCTATCTTGATTGAAGCGAAGACATTCCGCCGGCTGGGCCACGCGCAGCACGATCCGGCCGAATACGTGCCGAAGGAGATGCGGGCGTACTGGGAGGCCCGCGATCCCATTGCGCTGTATGAAAAGTATTTGACGAGCGAGAAGCTCCTCGATGCGAAGAGCAAGAAAGAGATCGAGGACAAGATTGACGCGCTGCTCGCGAAGGAACGGGAGTTTGCGGAAAATTCGCCGATGCCGCCGGCGGAGCTGGCGGAGGAGGGCGTGTACTGCACGGGCGACGATTGCCACAAGATTCGCGCGAAGTGGGAGCGGCCCATCGCGGAAGTGACGCCGCCGAAATCGAGCGTTGCGGCGGTGTGGACCGTGCCGGGATTTGGCTCCGGCAAAGGCTCGGGCGGAGCGAACGCCCCGATTCATTTTGGCGATGCGCCTGCCTCGGCGGAGAAATCCGCCGGCGCGCGGAAACCTGGCACAAAAATCCTGACAAAGTCGGCAGCAAAGAAGACCGTGAAGGCTGCGGCGGCGAGCGCTTCGCGAAAGGCGCGGAGATAGAATGGCCAGGACGAACGGGGCCGGAACGAATGGAAACGTCGCGGGCGGAGCGCAGGTCACGTTTCTCGAAGGCATCCGGCAGGCGATGTTCGAGGAGATGGAACGCGACCCGGCGGTGGTCCTGCTCGGCGAGGACGTGGGCGTGTACGGCGGGGCGTTCAAGACCAGCGAAGGATTGCTGGCGCGATTCGGCTGGGAGCGCGTGATGGATACGCCGATCAGCGAAAGCGCCATCATCGGCGCGGCCTGCGGCATGAGCTATCTCGGCTTGCGGCCGATCGTGGAGATGCAGTTTATCGACTTCATCGTGTGCGCGTTCAACCAGATTACAAATTTCGTGGCCAAGGGACATTATCTTTGGAACGCGCCCGCGCCGATGGTGATCCGCGGGCCTTCGGGCGGCGGAGTGCACGGCGGGCCGTTCCACTCGGCAAATCCCGAAATGTATTTCGTGCACACGCCGGGGCTGAAGGTCATTTATCCCTCGACACCGTACGACGCGAAGGGTTTGCTGAAAGCCGCGGTGCGCGACAATAATCCCGTGCTCTTTTTCGAGCACAAGTTTCTCTACCGGCGCATCAAGGGCGAAATTCCCGCCGGAGATTACACCGTGCCGATCGGAAAAGCCGTGGTACGCCGCGAGGGAAAGCACCTGACCATCCTTTCTTACGCCGCGATGATGCATACGTCGCTGGAAGCCGCGGAGGCACTGGCGCAGGAAGGGATCGAAGCGGAAGTGATTGATTTGCGGACGCTGCTGCCGCTGGATGAGGAGACCATCCTGCAGTCGGTGAAGAAGACCAACAAATGTCTGGTGGTGCATGAAGACACGAAAACCGGAGGAATCGCGGGCGAAATCGCGGCGATTCTGTGTGAGAAGGTGTTCGGCGATCTGGACGGGCCCGTGATGCGCGTGACGTCGCTGGATACGCCGGTGCCGTACGCGCCGACGCTGGAAGATCACTTCCTGCCCAACGCGAAAAAGGTTTTCACTGCCGCGAAGGAATTGGCGCGGTATTAGGATTTTGAGGAAAGAGGAGAGCGATCATGGCCGTTGACATCGTAATGCCCCAGATGGGGGAAAGTATTTTTGAAGGCACGATCACCAAGTGGCTGAAGAAGCCGGGCGACAAGGTGGAGCGCGACGAGCCGCTGTTCGAGATTTCGACGGATAAAGTCGACGCGGAAATTCCGTCGCCTTCGGCCGGCGTGCTGAAGGAAATCAAGGTCGGCGAAGGGCAGACCGTGCCGATTCAGACGGTGGTGGGCGTGATTGATGCGGCGGGATCGGCGGCGGCTCCAACGGCTGCTCCGGCAAAGACCGAGGCCCCGGCTCCTTCCGCTCCTGCGGCTGTGAAGGCTGCGGCCCCGGCTGCTCCTCCTCCGGCCTCAGCGCCAAGGGCTGCGCCTGCTCCGGTTGCGGCAACGCCAAGGGCCGCTATGCCTGCAGCCGCTCCGCCAGCCGTGCAAGATGGAGGACGAATTCACAGCTCACCGCTGGTTCGCCGGATGGCCGCGGAACATGGCATCGATCTTTCCACACTCACCGGCACCGGAGCGGGCGGGCGTATCAGCAAGCAGGACATTGAGGCTGTGATTGCAGCAGGAGGCGCACCTGCGGCGGCTCCCCCTGTATCCGGAGCTTCGGCCGCGCCTTCACGGCTGGCGGCTCCTCCAGCGGCAGCTCCCGCGCCACCGGGAGTTTCCGGCGCGCAGGCGCACGTGGCGCTGGAGACCGCGGTGCCGCGCGAAAAAATCTACTTCGGCCACTACGAAGTGCAGCCCATGAGCCCGATGCGGCAACGCATCGCCGAGCACATGGTGGCGTCCAAGCGCGTTTCGGCGCACGTGTACTCCGTCGATGAGATCGACATGACCAAAGTCGCGGCGCTGCGGGCGAAGTCCAAGGACGAATTCGAAAAGCGCTACGAGACGAAGCTGACCTTCATGCCGTTCTTCGTGAAGGCCGCAGTCGCGGGCCTGCGTGCTTTCCCGACGCTGAACGCTTCGCTCGATGGAACCAACGTGGTCCTTCACAAGGAGATCAACATCGGCATCGCCGTGGCGCTCGACTGGGGGTTGCTG
>Ga0099828_10000732_pt1 | contig 20637 bp, 23 predicted proteins | sample CZO8metaG_2_FD_79338 | JGI IMG/M metagenome (GOLD analysis project Ga0099828, IMG submission 79338) | Vadose zone soil microbial communities from the Eel River Critical Zone Observatory, Northern California, USA - CZOApr15con2H1.8 metaG | ecosystem: Environmental > Terrestrial > Soil > Vadose... | reverse complement strand
ATGCGAGCCTGGGCGCCAACTGCAGTCAGGCCGTGCAGCAGTTGGCCGGCGCGGGCGGCGAAGATCAGGCTGGTGGCAAGCGCAGGCTGATCGAAGGCGGCCTTGACCGCGGCCTCGAGCGCATCGGCGTCGGCCGGCATTGCCTCCGCGGTCTCGTTCGACCTCAGCTACAGCGATCCGGCGAGCGACGTCGTGAAGCTTTGGACCTCGAACATGACGCCGGTCTTGACCGCGAGCGGAAACGCGACCCTGAGCCCGTTCCCAGGCAGCGTGAACTTTCTGCGTCTCGCCTCGGCAAACGCAAGCGCGGATGTGAAACTGACCGCCCAAGTCCAGAGCAACATTGCCAAGTTGGACAACACCTCGTACGAGATCCGGGTATACACGCGGCAAGACAATGCGAGTCACTTCATCGTCACCTGCGTGAACGGCAAAACGACGCTGACGTCGAATGCGACCGGGTTCGTCCCCGTGAACATCAGTGGAAACACCATCGTCACGTCGACCGGACCGAACCCGACGCTCAAGAACACGCTGCAGGTCAACCTATCGAAATCGCTCCTAGGCACCATCACTGCATGGAATATCGATGCGACCGCTAAGCAAATCGGTGCAACGTACACCTACGAGGACTTCATTTGGCAATTGCCGGGCAATCCCGGCTCGACACCGGTCCCTCCAGCGGCCGGCTTCGTGTTGCCGAGTTGGATCTGGCTCGCGATCGTGCCCGTCGTCCTTGCAATCGTAGCGGTGATCGTCTTGATGGCGCGCCGAAAGAAGCCCGCGCCGCCGCTGAAAGAGTGAATGGTCGCCTCGCCGCGCGCTCGGAAGGAAAGCCTTAATCCGCGGAGCCCTTTCGGCGACCTCAGGGCCTGTAGTCTAGCTTGGATAGGACAGAGGCCTCCGGAGCCTCTGACCGGGGTTCGAATCCCCGCAGGCCCGTACCCTCCCGTCTCGGACGGATGTCCTCAAGGGCGCCGAATGGGTTTGTCAACGTAGCAGCGAGCGGGGTCACCCCAGATGTACACACGCTGGGCCCGATGGGCTCCTGTGCCGCTTATAACGAAAACTCGGCCGACCTTGCGGCCGACCGCGGCAAGTTTCTCGCCAGTGACGCTGTCCCCGACCCCACCGAGCTCAGCCAATGACCTTTCCCTCCTTCGAAAGGGAGCTCACGACGCGAAATGCCAGCTCGAAGTCCATCCCCAGGGCTTCCGCGATGTCCGTCACGTACGTGGCGGGCCGCCCCTTGAGGTACCGGAGAATGGCGGCCCGCGCGCCCTTGTTCGTCCACGGTTTCGCGACGACGATCCTGGCTTCTCTGAGTTCATCCACATAAGTTTCGACCGCTCGTTCGATGAACTCTGTGCGCGAGCGCATCCGCGTCCGCCTCACGAGCCCGTCGATTTCTTCGAGGATCCGACGGGGTAGCCGCAGGGAAATCGTGGGCTTTGACTTCTCCTTGGGTTGCATGCAATACATGCATTGCGTTCCTCATATTTGAAGAGGAGCGCTACATGTACGGAGCTGCTGTCGCACGCAGCCCCACATGAACGATCCCTCCCGCCCGGTCGGGGCTCCGTTCGAGGTCCCAGCAGGCTTTGCTCCTCACGGGCGAGTCGAAAACGATATCGAGAAACGGGTTGCAATCTCGGGCCGTGGGTCTTCGTGAAAGTGTATTGAGGCCTTGAATCGTGAGTCGAACGAACCCCGCTTCCTCTCGCGAAATACCCCGAGACCGCGAATCTCCGTAGGATCGGTTCGAGCTCCGCAAGGGCCTTTTCCTCCGCATGCCTCATGCCTGTGAACCCTCGATCGAATCCCTAAATGGATTGCCGGCTTATGGCTTTCCGGACCCGCTTTCAATCCGGCGGATTGACGGTCGTCTTCGATGGGACTCGGATCCCATCAGCCGCGGAGCCCTCGACTCGGCATCACGGACGAGTCTTTGGAGAGGAAGACCAAAATAGCCGGGCTACGCATGGCACTTCCCTCCGTGTACCCACCGGAGCGCCGACACCTCAATGCCGATCGAGCCTCAAGCCACCATCGGCCCCTCACGCTGGACGGAGCCCCTCCTAGACGAGCCCTCCGCGGCCTCCCCTCGAGTCAACCCGGCGCTCTCAGAGGCGGCTGGTTTGGCCTCGCGATCGACGCGCGCTGGACGAACCCGATCAAATTCGGCCGCGGTCTTCTCCCGGTGGCTAAGTGCTCGACGCGCCGCCGGGTTTGCCAATGACCTGGCCAAGGCGGTGCTCCTCGGAGTGGGATACTACGTGGCCGCCGTCCTCAGCCTGAGGGTGGCGCTCGTTGGGGGACAGGTGACGCCGATTTGGCCACCGACCGGGATCGCCCTCGTCGGGCTGCTGTACCTCGGTCGCAAGGTTTGGCCTGGGATCGCAATCGCCGCGTTCTTGGTGAACGCTCCGATCGGCCCGACCCTCTTCACGGCGGCCGGCGTAGCGGCCGGAAACACACTGGCCCCTTTCCTTGCGGTCGTCTTGTTGCAAAGGATGGGCTTCCGGCTGGAACTCGACCGGCTCCGCGACGCATTGACCATCGTATTCGTGGGCGCGCTCAGCGTGACGGTCAGCGCGACCGGCGGCTCGGCCTCTCTGCTCCTTTCGGGTTCGGTCCCGCCCAGCGGATTCTGGTCGACGTGGTTCGTGTGGTGGACGGGGGATGCAATGGGCATCTTCCTCGTCGCGCCGTTCCTACTGAGCTTGCGACGGGCCGGACTCGTCGTCAATGCTAGGTGGTTTCGCCCGGCCGAGGGCGGCCTTCTCCTCGCCGGGGTCGCGATCGTCGCGTATCTCGTGTTCCAGAGCCGCCTACACCTCGAATACCTCGTGTTCCCGTTCCTCGCATGGGCTGCGGTACGCTTCCAGCTGCGCGGAGCGGCGCCCGCGGCGCTCCTCGTCTCCTCCATTGCGATCTGGGCCGCGGTGAACGAAACAGGCCCCTTCGCGGACGGGACCCTCCTGGAGCGGATGGTCACTCTCCAAGTCTTCAATGCGATGGCAGCTTTCGCTTCGTTTGTGCTCGCCGCGGTCGTGGCCGAGCGCATGCAGATGCAGGCCCGACTCGTCGAGAGCGAACGACGCGCGTCGATGGGCCGCGTCGCCGCCTACATCGCCCACGAGATCAGAACGCCCCTCACAAACGTCGCCCTCCTCTCGAGCACGATCGCCCGGCGCACTCACGACGCGGAGATTCTCAGCCGGATCGAGAAGATCAACGTCCAGCGTCGCCTGGCGGCGGCCATCATCGACAACCTCCTGGCCCTCACGCGGACCGAAGAACCCCACGCGGTCAAGACGGATCTTCGGACCGTGCTCGCCACCGCTTCCGAGGAGGTCGCCTCGTACGCGAAGCAGGGCGTCGACTTCCGGAAGGAAACCGGGGAGGTCCCGGCCCTCGCAGTGGTGGACCCGCTCCGGCTCCAGCAAGCGGTCGCGAACCTCCTCAAGAACGCCCTCGAGGCGACGCGAGAGGGCTCCGTGAGCCTGCGCCTCGAGAAACGCGTCGCCGAGTACGCGATCGTCGTGCAGGACACGGGCCCGGGAATCGCCGAGCCCCTGCGGGGAAAGATCTTCGAGCCCTTCTTCACGACGAAAGGTCCCGGCCAGGGGACGGGTCTCGGCCTCTCATTTGCGAAGGCCGTCGTCGAGGCCCATCACGGCCGAATCGAGCTCGCTTCCGATCCCGGACGCGGCTCCACGTTCACAATCGTCCTGCCTCGCGGGCCCGCTTCCCCGTGACATGCGCGCCTAATCCCACGAGAACGAGGCCTCCGTCAACCTCTCGACCTGGAATTTCTCATTTCACTTTCCCGAGACTTTCGTTCACCCGAAACCGAACAATTCTCCTTACTAGATCGTATGGAACGGGCTGATCGATCGGAAATTGTACGGAACCCTTTCCTTGTTTGTATGGTGAGAGTTCTCTTTCAAACGCTTGAATGCCCGAGGGTATTGGATAGAACCCAATGTGATTCTTGAACGCCGCGAAATAAACCAAGCCCTTGCCGTTGAGTTTGAAAGTAGGCATTTGGTAGCTGATGGTCTCCACCGCTCCGGGGGCCGCCTCTCGTATGGCCTTCCTCAATTTTTCAAGAATCGCTTGAACATCCTTGGGAAATGTCCTGATGTATTCGTCTATCGTCTTGAACGGCTTCTTGTCGCTTTCTGGCTCATTTCTCATTCTTCGAGACCTCCATTGTGGGAAGCTCTCTCCTCACCTGTGGCGGATCGCCAAACGGTGGCTTACTGCCCTAGGAAGTGAACGAGCTCCGGGTTGATCTTGCTCGCGTGCGTCCAATTCAAACCGTGCGGCGCGCCCTCCAGTTTGATGAGTTTGCAATCCTTCACGAAGTCGGGCATGCGGTTGCCTGCGACCGCGAAGGGCACAATTCGGTCGGCATCCCCGTGGATGACCAAGGTCGGAACATCGATCCGTCCCAAATCGTTCCGGAAGTCTGTCGAGGAGAACGCGGTAACGCAATCCACGGTGCCGCGGGGCGAAGCGCCGGCCGCGATGTTCCAACTCAGCTGGACGACTTGATCGCTGACAAGCTTGCCGCGGAAGACGTCGACATTGAAAAAATCTAACAGGAATTGGGAGAGAAACGCGGGGCGGTCCGCCGCGATCGCCGCCTTGATGACTTCGAAGGCGCCCGCATCGACCCCCTGCGGATTGTCGGCCGTTTTCAATAGGAACGGCGTGACCGCCGCCATGAACACCGCTTTGCTCACGCGGTCCGAGCCGTACTTGCCAATGTAGCGAGCCACCTCGCCGCCGCCCATGGAGAAGCCGACGAGGGCGAAGTCGCGAAGGTCGAGCTTCGTCACGAGCTTGTGCAAATCCTCGGCGAACGTGTCGTAGTTGTAGCCGGTCGACGGCCGGCTGGACTGCCCGAACCCGCGGTGGTCGTAGGTGATGACCCGGTGACCCGCGTTCAGCAAGTCCGTCACCTGCTTCTCCCAGGCGGCGCCACTCAGCGGCCACCCGTGGACCAAAATGACGGGCTTGCCCGAGCCGTGGTCCTCGTAGTAGATATCGATCGCTGTCGAGTTTTCCTGGCCGACCGTGACGGTACTCATCTCTCTCCTCCTCCGGCTCCCCGACCCATATCCCCCGTATATAACATCTGGCCACGGAAGTCATGGATGAACTCGGGGAGCGCGGCGGCTGATATCAATTCCCGCAGTCGTTTCGAGCGGGGAGGCCAGGGTCCTGAGGCCGTCGCGGTGACCTCGAAGACGACGAGAACATAGATACGTCCACTCACCTGTCCCGAGACCGAAGGGGAATTTGCGATGACAGGCAAAAGCCAACCCGGGCACGTGATCATCCGGTCCAGCCACGAGGACCTTTCGGATCCGACGTCCCATTTGCTGATGCCAACCGCCGAACAGGGTCCGTTTCCCCCGTTCGATCGCTTCGCCGAATCGGTGGCCACAACCCGGATGCAAGTCGGGCTTCATCCGCACTTGGCTGAGGAGGTCGTCGCCTACATCCTCGACGGCTACGTGCGCCATGAGGACGGGAGCGGCACTCCCACGGTGCTGAATCCGGGATCCGTGCTCGTCGTCACGGCCCATCAAGAGATTCGTCACGAACTCACGATGCAGCCGTCCCAGGAGGCCCGGAGTGCCCGGTGGTTGTCGATCGTCCTTCGGTTGCCGTGGCACACGGAGCCGCCGCCGACCTCAATTCAGATCAAAGACGCGGGTGACGCAACGGAGTCGATCGACGGCACCGTGAGACGGCCCGTGGTCGGTCCGCTCGCGCGGGCCGAAACGTTCATGCAACTCGAGTGCACGGACATCGAGTTCTCCCGGGAGACGGACGTATCCATTCCGATCGATCACGACCGACGCGGCGTGGCGTACGTTCTCCGAGGAGCGGGGATGATCGAGAAGAAGCCTGTGGAGATGGGGCATGGCGCTTTGTTCGAAAACGTTTCCAAGATCGCACTATATGGGTCGCCCGGGCTCCGAATCTTCCTCGCAACGGTCCCATCCGTCGAGAGCCGAGAAGAGCGCGACACCGAAACGGCCGTGCAGAGTCGAGCGGAGTGACGGATTCCTGATCAGTGGCAAACGAAGGCGATCGACCCGTGGCGCGGACGCCCGGCGACGGAACCTTACCCGGTCAGGTGGGACCGGAGCATCCATTCCTGTTTCTCGAGGCCCCGCGCGATCTCGATGTAGACGTCCTGCGTGGGAAGGTCATCCTCGCTTCCCTCGATTCCGCGTCGAATCTCCGCAATCGCAACGTTCGCTCGCTCGACCAGCGCGCGAAGGAGCAGGCTTTCGCGATGTTCGTCGAGCGGGAACGGAGGAAGTGTCGTCTCCTTCACCGCACCCTCAATCGTCCCGTGGGACGTCCCGCGGAGTTGAACCGCGCGCTCCGCCACGAGATCGGCATATTCTCTCGTCTGGTCCGCGAACCGGTCGAACAACTCATGAAGCTGGGCGAATCCTGATCCCTGGAGGTTCCAATGGGCCTGCTTGTAGGCGGTGGCGAAAGACGTCATGTTCGCCAGATTCAAGTTCAACCCGCGAACCAATCTCTCTTGGACGTTTCGATCGACTCCCGCTCCCTCCTTGCCTCGTTTGGTCCGCTCCATACACTCACCCTCGCTCGAGGCCCAAGGCACAACGAGGCATGAGGTTATGGAGTGGAAGCGGGAGGTCGGTCAAAGCCGATTCTGTCCCCGACGACCTCTCGCCTCGCTCACGTTTGCTTTTCCTTTGTCACATCCGACGCGTCGTCGGAGTGCTCGACCCGCTTGTCGGCCTGGGTCGGCGTTCCCCCGTTCGGCTGGGTGAGGAGCTTCGCGAGGAAGGCCGTCAAGAGGGTTCCTGCGCCAGATCCGTCCGCACCGGACATCACGAGCGTATCCGGCGTCACCCGGATCTTGCCGTCGCGGACCTCCTCCATGACCTTGACGAGCGCGACCCGGTCGGAGCCGATCACGTCGGCCTGGGCATGATACGCGTCCGCCTGCGCCTGCCCGACCATCCGAATCGCGGCCGCGTTTCCGTCGGCCTGGATGCGCGTCGAGTCGCGGACGCCCTCCGCCTGCTTGATCGCGGCTTTCGCGAGGTTCTCGTTGATTTGGACCTGGTAGGAGGCCTCGACGACGCGGGGCTGGAGGTTCGCCCGCGCGGTCATCTCCTGGACCGCGATACGCCGCTGCTCGGCCGTCGCCTGCTGCTCATACTGCGTCTGCTGCTGGATCGCGATCTCCTTGTTCGTCTGGGTCGCGAGCAGCGTCGGATCGACGGCAATGTAGGAGATGAGCAGGTTCTGGGCTTCGACGTAGTATTTGGCGAACTGTACCCGGGCCCGGTTCAGGGCCTCCTCCTGCAGTTGCGATCGGCCCTGAACGAATTCCAGCGCCTTCTTCTCCCCTGCGTTGTTCCGGAACGACGCGTCGATGAGGGGGTGCACGATCTGCTGGATCAGGTTGAACACCGAGCCGAATCGGGCGATCACAAAGGCCGCGTTCTCCGGCAGAATCCGGATGACCATCCGCACGTCGACCTCGAGCTTGAAGCCGTCCTTGGACGTCACGAGCAGCTGGCCGAAGCGGAAGAAGGACAGCCCCTTCTCGCCTTGTTCCGTCAGGTAGGGGTAGTCCGACTCGTCGGCGCGAGGCTCCGAGGGGCGACGCGAGAGACTCGGCGCATCCGGCCGCTCCGACCGAGCCCAGTCGACCATGATCGCCGACGTCGGGACCATGTAGGCCGTGAAGGCGACCCGGTTCAGGTTGTACTTGCCCGGCGCAACGGGATTGCGCCAAATGCCCCGCCGGTTCCGCTCCGGAACGAGCAGCCGCTCGACCGCCGCGTGAATCGTCTGGTCGAAGTCCGGGCTGTCCGTGACGGGCACGGGCTGGATGTCGGCCTGGTCGAGTTCCTCCCCGATGTTCGACCGGAGGACGGCCACAAACCCGGGCGGGACTTCGGCGACGTCGTCGATCTGGACCTGGAAGAGCGTCGGATTGACGTAGTACCGGCCGGGCTGGAGTGTGTCGAGCTGCGGTCCTCGGGAGCCCCCGCTGTCGAGGAAGGCCTGGCCGTCCTGGAAGAAATTGTGCGAACGGGCGCTCGGGTGCGGAGCCGACGGTGCGCCCTCGGGCGCGGGCGCGACGATGAATTTCGGAGGCAGCGGCTGGCCGTCCTGGGCCGTCACGACGCCGACCTTGCCGGAAGCGACCTCCGTCGCGGGCTGTTTGGCCACGTTGAACAGGAACGGATTGATCCGGTATGTCCCTGGGCGGATAATCGCGACCTGCGGGCCTTTGAACCCGCCGTTGTCGAGGAATGCCTCGCCGTCCTGGAACTGGTTGCATTCCACTTCGTCCCCGAGCAGTCGTCCCTTCGGCAGGGGACGGCCGTCGATCGCCTCCACGGTCGCGATTTCATTCTCGGCGACCTGGAGGACTCGGGAGCGGCGCATGCTCCAGACGACCGGCATTCGCCAATACAGCCCAGGGACCAGGGTCGCGGCTTGCGTCCCAATCTCGCCGTGTCGAGCGATGACCTGTCCGGGGGGCATCTTCCGCCCGCCCAGCCTCTTCACGAGCACCCCGACCTCGCCCGCCCGAATCAGGTAAAGACCCTTCAGGAGGATCACGAGTCCCGTGAAAAGCGCGACCAACCCCACAAGCACGACTCCCTGCGTAATGTCCGAGATCTCGACCATGCTCTTCCTCCGATCCTTACATGCATTTCTGGCGCCATGACCCTTGTTTGGGATTGCCGCGGGATTGCCCAATACCCGTGGAATTCGGGTTCCGCTAGCCTTCTCGTTTCGCGAACCTTGGCGAACACGGACCGTTCATGCAACCGCGGATCCGTCCATGTCCCTCGTCTCCGATGCATGCGCCTCGCCAAAACCTTAAACCATCCGAAGGCCCGTGTATCGTCGTGGAGAAACTCGACAAGGCGAAGCTCCGGCGACAGCTCACGCGGCTGCAGTACGACGTCTGCATCAACAAGGGGACCGAACGACCGTTCACGGGAGAATACTGGGACAACCACGAGCCCGGAGTCTACCTCTGCGTCGTCTGCGGGAACGAACTCTTCGCCTCGAACACGAAATTCGACTCCGGAACAGGCTGGCCGAGTTTCTGGGCGCCGATTCAGAAGCAGAATGTGCAGGATAAGGAGGATCGCAGCTTGTTCATGCGCCGCACGGAGGTCGAGTGCACCAATTGCGGGTCCCACCTGGGCCACGTGTTCGAAGACGGCCCGGAGCCGACGGGCCTCCGGTACTGCATCAACTCCGCCTCCCTCAAGTTCCGTCACGGATGAGCGACCGTTGAGGCGACCGTGGGCGAGACCGGTTGCTCGGTGTCCGGACACCGGAAACCCGATCGGATTCGAAGCAGGATCCGTCGGTGTCCGTACTTTCTGTGACCCCTGTCGAATATCGTTATATACGGGGCCGGTTTCGTTGCCGCCCAAGAGGAATTGTAATGGCAGAACCACCGAAGCCCGGAAGCATCGTGCATGTGGAGTTCCACGTCAAGGAACCGAAGAAGGCAGAGAAGTTCTACGGAACGTTGTTCGGATGGAAGTTCCAACAGGTTCCCGGCATCGACTACTCGCTGTTCAAGGCGCCAAGCGGCCCAGGCGGGGGCATCGGGGGACTGCAGCCCGGAAACTGGCAGCCCGGCGTCATCAATTACATCTCCGTGAACTCGGTCGATGAGTACGTCGAGAAGGTCAAGAAGGCGGGCGGGAAGATCATCTCACCGAAGGCCGACGTGATGGGCCAGGGATGGTTCGCGGTGTTCGAGGACCCCACGGGTACCCGGATGGCCCTGTGGCAGCAGAATCCCAACGCCCCGCGGATGTAGTGGCTCGGGCTACGCTCTTCTCAGGTTCCCTCAGCCCGGTCTGCAAGGGCCGGGCATCTTCCGTTTTGTGGCCAAGTTCTCCCGTCGCCCGCGGAAAAGCATTAACGGGTGGCCGCCTGTGAGAGGCCCGCCGCGACAAGCTCACCGCGAGCCCGATTGAGGAGCGAAGGCGTGAGCTACAAGTCCGTGGAGGCACAAACATGGCAACGAAAACCAAACCGGCGGGACGCAAAGAGGGGAAAGACGCGCAACAGATCACGACGTTTCTGACATTCGCGGATCGGGCCGAAGAGGCCGTGAAACGCTACGTCTCGATCTTCAAGAATTCGAGGATCGTCACCCTGGTCCGCGGTGACGAAGGCAGTCCCGTTGGGAAGGGGAAGTTGTTGAACGCGACCTTCGAGCTCAACGGGCAGCGATTCAAGGCGATGGACGGCGGGCCGTACTTCTCCTTCGCCCAGGGCACCTCGCTCTTCGTGAACTGCGAGACGCAACACGAGATCGACGAGTTGTGGGAAAAGCTATCCGAAGGGGGCGAGAAGCAACCGTGCGGCTGGCTCAAAGACAAGTTCGGCGTTTCGTGGCAAGTCATCCCCTCGGTCCTGGGTCAGATGATGAGCGACCCGAAGTCCGGAAACTCGGAGAAAGCCATGGAAGCCCTACTCAAGATGTCCAAGATCGACATCAAGACCCTCGAGCAGGCCTACGCGCAACGACGGTGAGACCGGTTACCTTCGGGCGATGCAAGCCGTCGCGCGGTAACGCCCGCACTACCGAGACTTCGCCGTCTTACGATCGGGCTCGTACCGGAGGATGACGCCACCGGACTTCAGCGGCCTCGCTTCCAGAAGCGTCATCTTGATCCGGTCCGCGCTGGGCTTGAATAAGGGATTCCCACCGCCCAAGACGAGGGGAGCCAGGGCCAAATCAATTTCATCAAACAACCCGTGGGCCAAGAGCGTCGCGGAGAGGTTCGCGCTCCCAAAGACGAAGAGGTCCTTGCCGGGCTGCTGCTTCAGTTTGGCGACCTCGTCCTCGGGCTTCTCTTTCACGAGCCTCGTATTGTTCCATTCGGCCTTCTTGAGCGTCTTGGTAAAGACGATTTTCGGGATCGTATTCATGAAATCGGCGACCTCTCCTTTCTGGGACGGCCAATACCCGGCCATTCCTTCGTACGTTACCCGGCCGAACAACAGCATCCCGGTTGACTTCGAATGCTCGATCGAATACTTTTCGAGCTCGTCACCCCAGATCGTGTCGTGCCAATCGATGTCCCAACTCTTCGGGCCTTCGAAGAAGCCATCCAGCGTGACCAGATTCCACATGATGAGTTTTCTCATGTCAATTCACCGATCCCGGCTCGGTTCGATCCCTCGAGAGGTCAATCGCCCGCCGCACAAGTATCCCTTGTCGCGGCCTTTCGCAGGGCTCCGCATCGACCCGCAGGCCCCTGCTGGAGCGAGCGCCGATCGATTCATTCGGCATCTCCCTGCTCTCCGACCGAACCCGGGTCGGGTGTCGCCCGTTCGACGAGGACCGGAGCCCGCTCGCTTCGAAGCCGGAGCGCAATCCCGACGCCGAGTGCGGCGAGCACGGCGGCTGCGGCGAACGCGTATCGATACCCGCTCAGGCCAAGCTGAGGATCGAAGGCGCTGGCGACGGTCAACACCATCGATAGGCCCAGCGGGAAGCCGAGGCGCTGGGAGGTCTGAATCAGACCCGAAGCGAGGCCCTCTTCCCCCGGCTTGGTCCCCGCGAGGCCTGCGATGGCCAGGGCCGGGAAGCCGATGCTCGCCCCGAGCGCCCACACCATGGTGCCAGGCAAGATGCCGAAATAGCCGGCCGCGACCGGCAGCGGCGCCAGCAGGGCCAGCCCGAGGGTGACCAACGCCGAGGAGGCGACGAGCACCCGTTTCATGCCGAGTCGATTCATCAGCCACGAGGATCCCCAACCGCCGACGACGAAGAAGATCGCCGCGGCCGGGAGGAACGCCAGACCCGCCTCGAGGGGAGAGTACCCCAGGATTTGTTGCAGATAGACCGTGAGTACGATGAGCGCTCCGGCGGATGAGCTGACGAAAAGGGACAGCACGTTCGCGGTCAGCGTGGTCCTGCGACGCAGGAAGGCGAGCGGCATCAGCGGCGCCTTCGACCGATATTCGATCGCCAGGAAGCCGACGAGGGCCAAAACGGAGAGGGCCATCGGGACCGCGGTCTGGACCGTGAAGAGCCCGTCCGTCGCGGCGATCGTGAACGCGTACACGAGCAGGATCAAGCCGGCCGTGACGCTCACGGCGCCCGGAATGTCGAGGCGTCGGACGACCGCACGCCCGCCGTTTCGCGCGATGTACCGCTGAGCCAGCACGGTCGCCACGGCTCCGATCGGCACATTCACGAACATGACGGACCGCCAGCCGAAGGCTGCGGTGAGAACCCCGCCCGCGATCGAGCCCGCCGCGAACCCGGCGGACAACACCGAGACGAGGATCCCGAACGCCCGGTTCCGCTCCGGCCCCTCGGGGAAGGTGGCCGCGAGGATCGCCAAGGCCGTGGCCGTCGTCATGGCGGCGGCGATGCCCTGAATAGCCCGCGAGACAACGAGTGAGAGGAGCGATGGAGCCAGCCCGGCGGAGAGCGACGCGAGCGTGAACAACACGATTCCGACGAGGAACATCCGCTTCTGGCCGTACACATCGCCGGCGCGGCCACTGACCATGAGAAACCCGGCCAAGGTGAGCCCGTAGACGCCCGTGACCCACTGGCTCTCGGCCAGCGGAGCGAGGAATTCTCGCTGGATCGTCGGCAGCGCCACTTGGACTACGGAGAAGTCGACGACATCAAGGAAGGCGGCCGCGATAATCACCGCGAGGATAAGCCGGGTGTGGGCCGCAAGGGCTGCCCCGGCGGGCGGTGCCTCCTGCGTGTGGCCCTCAATCCGTGGTTCTTGCTGGTTCTCGGTCAACGAAGTTCTCTCCCGCTGCGGGTTCCTGCCGGCCGAGGCATCGGTTGTTCTTGAATCTGCGTTAGGGCCGTTCCGAAGACCTTAGTATCGACCCGAACTTATCCGCGCGTCATGGAGTCGACGGGCCTTGCCCGCTTTCTCTTTGAACTCGCTTCAGAAGAGCGACTCGGCATTCTCGCGGCGATTTCCGAAAAACCGCTCCGGCACGCCCAGATCGCCCGACGTGTCCGGATGACCGACTCAGAGACCACGCGCCACTTGAATCGGCTCGCGGCGGCCGGTCTCGTCACGAAGGGTCCACAGAGCGAGTATGAGCCAACGAACCTGGCCCGTCTCGTGTCCGCCGACTTCCCGTTCTTCCGTTTCCTTTTGGCGTATCGCGAGTTTCTCCTGAATCACAACGTGCTCGTGTTGCCGCCCGGGTTCGTGGAGCGGCTCGGCGCGTTGAGCGGGGGAGTGTTGACCAAGGGAACGTACAACGTCGTTGCGACCCAAGAGCGCTCGTTGAGAGGCGCGAAGCGACGGATCTGGGTCCTCTCGGAGCAGGCGTTCGAGCAAGCCCTTCCCATCCTGCGGGAGAAGGCGTCGGGCGGCGCGGACGTTCGCGTGATCCGGCCCCGCGAAGTGTTCCAAGACCCGGTTCCGCTCTCGGCGGTCAAGCGAAACTACCCGCTGCGACTCCTGGGAGAGGCGACGATGTTCCTCGCCGTGGTCGACGACGCCGCGGGGGTCTGTTTCCCCAATCTCCACGGAGAAGTCGACATGGCGACCATGGTCTTCCTGGACGATCGCGAGGGGTGCAAATGGGCGGAAGACCTCTTCCTGCACTTCTGGAACGAGGCACGCGAACGGCTGGACGCGCCGACGTCTCTGGACGGTTAGAAGGATCGAGTCCGAGTAGGCCCGCCTCCGGAATCGAACACAAAGGTCGGGACGTCGCGGATTACGGCCGAGCGACGCTCCCGTCGCCTACTGTTTCTCTCCCGGCCGCCCCGTGTACGTCGCGATATACCAGTTGTTGCCGCAAGGGTCTCGCACGGCACCGGATCGCTCGCCGTAGTCCATGTCGCGCACGGGGTGCACGTTCGCAGCGCCGGCCTTAATCGCGTGGGCGTAGGCCGCGTCCGCGTCCGGGACATAGAGGTGGATGCCCGCGGCAAGCGCCTTCCACTGACCGGAGGCCCGACCGGTCTCAATGACGCACCCCTCGATACGAAAGGCCGTGTGCATCGTCGTCCCATCCGGACCGGACGCACGCTCGTCCTTCAGTTCTTCCGCCCCGAAGGCCGCCGCGGCAAATGCCACGAGCCGATCCGGATCATCCACGGTCAGGTACAGCGTGGCGGGAGCAAATCCGGGAGGAACGTGGGTCGGATGCTTCGGTGCCGGCATAATCTCCTCTCCCCGGCAATCCTTCGGACCGCTTATGCGCTTTTCGACGCCCCTCTAGGCCGACCCCCGGATTACGAATCCAAGCAGGCCTGTCCGTGGCGGCAAGCCGGCTGCAGGTCCCTCGGCCCCCGCGATCAAGGCAGGCAGATCGCGCTCCTCGCATGACTTCCGCTAGAAAATGTAGGGCGCTCCGTTTTGGAGTACCTGGCGCAATTCCAGCTCGTCGATGTTCCCGAGAAAGCGCTCGAGGCGCGCGAATTCGGATGGCTTGAAACAGTCCGGATCGACAGTAACGAGCACGACCGCTCTCCGCGGCATCACATATTCGTTCATGTGCTCGACGAAGAGCAGGTCTTTGTCGAACCCAACGCTGTTCATGATGCACTCAACGCCGTCGAAGAGGACGACGCAGCCGTTCGGATGGTCGTCGATGAACGTCTCGATGACCTTCGCGAGGAGGCCGACGGCGCTCGGGGCATAGTGCCGGTCGCCCGGGCTGTACGAGATCCACCAGACCGGGACCGAACTGAGGCTGTACCGCGAACGGACCTTTTCTGGGTACACTCGCGTGATGCAAAGGCCGGGGGTCCCTCGTTCGACGAAGTCCTGAAAGAGCCGATAGCTCGTCTCGGTCTGTTTGCCCTTGACGAGGTAGCACGTCCCCGCCTCTAACTCGACGAGTCCGTCCAGCTTGGGGTGAGGGTCTGCCATGGCTTGTGTCACGCGAACGACGCCTTCTCCGCGATGAGTCCCGGCCCGCCATTAAGCGTAACGGTCCTACTATCAGTTCGAGAATCGTCCTAACCGGCTTGACCATGCTGAGGTTCCAATCCGCCCCGTTTGGGAAGTCCACCGAAAAGTTCCAATCCCCCGGCGTCGAGACGTCCCTCGGGGTCGAGTCGCGATGGCGAAGTGCAACCGTTGCGGCTACCGTCGCCTGGGCCTGGTGCGGTCCCGGTGCATGGTGTGCACCGCGCTCTTGTGTGAAAACTGCCAAATGATCGTCGGCTCAACGGAGGGCGACCTCGCACGGGGGCCCGGCCGCGTGGCCGGCGGATACGGTTCCTTCGGACCGGTCTATCACGTCGCGTGCGCATGGGAGTGTTTCGACCGCTGGGCGTGGAGCTTCATTTCCCGGGAGCACGCTCCGAAACGCTTCGGGCCCGGGTACGTCCTCGGCGGGATCCGGCTTCATCCTGCCGCGGCGCAACGGGCCGTCGCGATGGCCGAGGATCACCGACGCCGACAAGCACTCCCGCACGTGCAGCACCTGATCGAGGCGGAGGATCACGAGGGCGCCGCGAAGATCTACCAGACGCTGGGGATGTGGAAGGAGGCGGGCGAGGTGCGCCGGTCCGGTCGTCGACAGATCGTGACCCAGGTCCACGTCAACGTAAACGACCTCGTCGAGCAGGTCCGAAAGGCGGGCATTGCCACGGACTACACCTGCCCGGCCTGCCGAGGGCACATCCCGATTTCGGGGGACACGACCCTCGCGACGCTGCGGAGCTGCCAATATTGCGGTTCCGCGATCCAGACGACCGACCTCGTCGAATTCCTGACACGAGTCGTTGGGTATCCGTAGAGGATTCGCGCCGACCTCACGCCGGGAGCGCGGCTCGCATGAACCACGTCTCGGGTTTCTCGATCAGCGGCGCCGGATCCGGCGTTAGCGACGCTCGCTCCGGGGAACCGTAGTATGCGGCGTCCCGCGCTTCGAACCCATCCGGCCCGACGTAGGTGAGAACCCAAACGAACTTGTTCTCGCCCTCAACGACCCACGCGCCGTCCACCTGGAATCCGAATTTCCGGCGGAGCGGGAGGACTCCCCGCGTCCAACCGGGCAGCCACTCCGCCATCCTTCCCTCCTGAATCGTGTACATCCGAAGCTGGGATACCGCGGTCATCCTCTCCCCGGGGGCGCAACGACCGCTTCGGCAAAATCCCTTTCGTCCGCGAAGTCACGATTTCAAGGACGCGCCGCAATTCACGCAGAACGCGTTCGTCGGAGGGCTCGCGAAGCCGCACTTCGGGCAGGTGATCGGCGTCCCGGCAACGGGCGGCGAGAAGCCCGGATTCGGTGCGAATGGGGGCGGCGGCGCCGGAGGGACCCACACCATCGGGGGCGGGACGGAGGCGTATAGCTGCATCAGGCCTTTTGACAGCCGGTCCTTCGTCTTCGAGTAGATCCAAAGGAACATGATGTACCCGATCAGGGCGAGCCCGGGCGGCAGGAACACGCCGCCGACCATGAGCGACAAGAGCCGGGCACTCTCAGCGGAGGTGATCGAGGAGGGGTTCGTCGCAATGTCGAGCACGCGGACGGTCACATAGCCGACGAGGACGATTCCGATCGCGCCGAGCGCGGGGATGAGGACGCTCGCGATGTCCGACCACCGGCGGGTCTCCGGCGGCTGGAGCGACCGCACCATGAACCGGTACATCTGGGCCTTCGATCCGACGCCCGCGGTCCAGAAGACCGTCACGAGCAACGGGACGTATATGATCGTCGGGACGGCCGAGCCGCTGAAGAACACCGAGGTCCCCGCGATGACCAGGTAGACGACGAGGATGGCCGCAAGCGTCGACATCGTGGTTCCAATCCACTTGAAGAGGACCCCTCGACCCGCGTTCTTCTCGTGGTCCGGGCCGTATTCCCGGGCCCCGTGATGCATCCGGATCACAGACATCAGGGCCACGATGAAATTGATGACAAACACGATCACGAGTCCGCAGGAGGCCGAACCGATAATCGCGGCGGCCGCAATGGCGCTCGCAGGATCCGTCGTGGTCACTAAGATCGACGCGATGCCCACCGTCAGCGCAAAGCCGCCGAAGATGATGTCCAGGATCAGGTTCACGTAATAGGTCTGGACGCCGCTGATCGTGTCCGGCTTCACTACAACGCTCGGCCAATAGGGAACCGGGGGTCCTGCAGCCGGGCTCGGAACGACCACGGAGATGGAGCGGCCGGCCCGTCGATAAAGATATCGTTAGTGTTTGATTGCGGCCGACCCTTCCCGCTCAGACGAAGCTCTTCGCACGACCTCGAGAGCGGCTGGGATGACGTCGTAGTCGCCCAGCTCCCGGAGCGGGATGAACCGCGCGTTCTCCGCATCCGTCGCAGGGAACGGATTGCCGCGGACGTACTCGCAGAGGAGGTCGATGAGGACGTAATGCCAGTGGACCTGCTCGCCCTCGAACTCGATGAAGTCGAGGACATTGAACACCCGCTCGGGCCGCACGGTCACGCCCGTCTCTTCGAGCGTCTCCCGAACCGCGCCTGCCTCGACGGTCTCGCCCGCCTCGAGGACTCCCCCGGGAAGGCTCCACCGGCCTTTGTTCGGTTCCGCGCCGCGCTTCACGAGGAGGACTTCCCCAGCCCGGAAGACGACGGCCCCGACGGCCGGCACGGGCCGTTTCGGAAACTCGTTCGGCAAGCTCACGGTCAAACCACGAAGCGGACCCGGACCATCAACCCTGCGCCACGGCGAGGGGATTGAAATCGTCGAAGGTCCGCTGGTGCAACACGTGACTCAAGACTTCACTGATGCGGACGTACCGCTCCATCGGGATATCCAAGCGAGTCCGAAGAAAGGCGAGGGTCTCGGCCATCGTCGCGAACGTTCGCGAGGGCCGGCGCAACGCTTCCCGAACGTGTTCGCGGACGTTCCAGACCCCGACCGGCATGATGTAGCCGGGGTGCGTCTCCCGAAGAATCACCGTCGCGGCCTGTCGCCGATCCCGGTTGAGGGCCTCTCCGACCGCGAGCCGCGCGGCGTAATAGCAGCCCCCGATGCTCGCGTAGGTCGTGCGACCCTCGAAGCCCTCGTGGTCGCCGAACATGACGACCTCCCGGCCCAACGGATTCCACAGGGTGTTCGGGTACCACGCCTCGATCAGTTCGTACCGCCATGGGCGCGGGATCATCACGACGAGGAAGCGGTCATCGAAGCCGATTGCCTCATGCACGCGGATCTCGTTGAGCAGGGGGAACGCCTTCACGCGTTCGCGGAGTTCCTTCCCGATCGTGTCGTCCACAGCGGTGATCGACCATCGCGTCGGCACGAACCTCCGGTTCTTCTCGAGGCCGAACGCCCCGACGCTGAACGCGCGTTGAATCCTCGAGACGGGCGCGCCCCGGCCGTACAAGTCGAGGACCGCCTCCTTCGCGTGCAGGTCCGTGTCGGAGGAGGCGCGCTCCAGATTTGGATCGACCTTCACCGTGCCGATTTCCAGGCGATGCAACGGAGCGGACGGCCCGAACGGCTGGACATTGTCGTCGAGGACAACGCGACCGGTCGGCTTCCGCGCGAACCCCGCCTCGACGTCCGCAGGGCACGACCCGAGCGCCAACTCCCGCGTGAGGTCGACGATCCGCCCTCCCCGGTCGACCTCCTGAACGTGGACGCGGTACATCCCCCGGACGAGCTGGGAACGGAAGTGCACGATGTCCTCCATGGGCCGCCCGACCCAGGCCTCCGGAGCGTCGAGAATCTGCGTGTCTCCGTGGATCGGCGGCACGAGCGGCCCGACGTAGACCCTCGGGTACCCGAATCGGCCGACGAAGACCCCGGGAGGGGACGACCCGTCCAGGTCCATCCGGTCAATCATCGGCGCGGTCCTCATCATGGAGTCCCACCGGACGAGAATCGGACAGCGGGTTTTCCCGCAGAGCAGCTTCGCGCCCCGGCACCGGATGCAAAGCCCGCTCGCGATCGCAGCTTTCGTGTCCGCATCGAAGAGGGCCCCGAACTGGGAGGGCGCAGGCTGTATCGGGAGGGAGAGCATCGCCGGACGTCCCACTTGGAGCCGGCTTTAAGAACCTGACGACCGGGCCTGCGAATCGAAACAAGGGAAGGATTATCCGTGTCGCCGGGGGTGCCGGGGCCGTGAAGGAGGACTCGCCACTCGCCCTGACAACGGAGGATCGCATCCTCCTGTACTTCTCCGATTTCCGGAACATGGAGGAGCGGTACGTCTTGCCGCAGGCGCTCACCCAAAAAGCGATCGCGTTCGCGGCGGGCATTCAACGAAAGCACCTCTCTCGGTATCTTGACGAGATGGTCCGCGACGGGTTCCTCGTCGAGACGAAAGCGCACATCGAGGGCGAAAAGCAGCGCATGCTCGCGTACTACCTTGCCCCTCGCGGGTGGGAGCGGGCGGTCGCAATCAAGGCGCGCCTCTCGGCGATCAAGGTTCCTGTCAAGGTCGCGGGTGTATCGAAGGAGATGACGCTCGAGGAGATCGATCGCGCGACGTCCGTCCATCTGACTCTCTCCGACATCGTGCGGGAGGCGATGAATGTCGACCAACTCGATCTCGAACATCTCGAAGGCATCGACGAACGGCGCAAGCGGGCGATGGACGAGCGCGTCAAGCGGCTCGAGGACTACACGCGCGCCGTCATGACGGCCTGGAAGGACGGGCGGGTGACGGCGACAGAGCACCTCCTGGTCGAGCAACTGCGGGAGAACCTGGGGATTTCGAAAGAGGAACAGGAGCGAATCGAGAGCGAAGTCCTTGAGGAGGTCTTGGAAAACCGGGCCGGCATCTATCGCGCGGTCGCCGCGGAAGCGCTGGACGACGGTCCGATCAAGGAGGAGGAGCGGGATCTTCTCGAGGCGCTGCGAAAGAAGCTGGGTCTCTCGTCCCACGACTGCCGCGAGATTGAGGCTGGACTCGGGAAGGCGGCCGCCTAGCGCGCGACGAAGAGCCGGTACTTCTGGGTCGGATCGGAGATCTCCATTTCAATGCGCTTCGCGATGAGCTTCTCCGGGCGGTGTACGCTCGGGACGCGCTGATCTAGATCCTGGAACGACTTGAACGGCCCCTTCTTGCGTTCTTCAAGGACCGCCCACATCGTCTTCTTCCCGAGGCCGGGCAGCAGCTCGAGCATGTGGAACCGCGTCGTGATGGCCTGGGCGCGGTTGAAGAAATCGACGAACTTGTCTTCCTTCTCCTTGACCGTCTCCTGGACAACGAACGGGAGCTCCTTCTGCGCCGCCGTCGTGAGCTCCTCGTACCCCACGCGGCGCTTCACGTGGAGGACCTCGGCGCGCATCTCGATCTCCTTCCCGATGTACACGCGTTGTCCGATCGAGAGGCTCACGCTTTCCTTCGGCACGAGCTCGAACAACTTGAACTCGTCCACCCCGAGCGCGTAGGCGAGGGGCTCCCGATGGAACTTCGACTGGTCCGGGTGACCTTGCGGTAGGAAATCGAGGATGCGGGCGTAGTCTTCCATGCGCGTCGCCTCGTCAGCGGTACTTCCCCACGATCTCGAGGACTTTCTCCGCATCCTCTTTTGAGAGGCTGAAGCGCTCCTTCGAAAAAATCGCGCGCAAGCCATACAAGTGCGTGCTGAAGAGACTGTGTAAGAACACCGCGTTGCAGGGACTTATAT
>Ga0099828_10000731_pt1 | contig 20649 bp, 22 predicted proteins | sample CZO8metaG_2_FD_79338 | JGI IMG/M metagenome (GOLD analysis project Ga0099828, IMG submission 79338) | Vadose zone soil microbial communities from the Eel River Critical Zone Observatory, Northern California, USA - CZOApr15con2H1.8 metaG | ecosystem: Environmental > Terrestrial > Soil > Vadose... | reverse complement strand
CTGGGCAAGACCGGTGATGCTTTTCTCTCTTCCACCGCTGAGAATGCTCTGCAAGAGCATATATTGCGTGATCTTCAGGCCGCTGGGAGCGAGGACGCGATCATAGACCTCGGTGAGTGTTTGTGCCGCGTGGCGGACCGTCGTACATGTGCAAACGAATTTCGTCTCCATGATGTAAGTATATACCCGTATCTGGTATATGTCAAGGGGGGTCGACAGAAATCCGTAGAGGGCGTTTCATAACTTGGAATCCTCCTCCCAAAGATGAGCGAGGACACGCTTGGGTGAACGAATGAGATCAGGACGACTAGCCTGTTGAGCAGCCAGCCCAACGATAATGGAAGCAGCATACGACAGGGCTACCTGCGAGGCAATCTCGGACCAGCCGCACAGAGGTGGACGTTGGAGATGAAAAAAGAGAAAAACGCGTCCAAAGAAGCGCTCAATGCTGCTTCGTTTCCCGAGTTCTTCTTTCGTCCAGGTGGGAGGCAAGTAGGAGCGGTTCTTCTGACGTTTGGGATTCCAGGCAATGACTGCAACAGCGCCAAGCACAGCATGAATCCAGGCAATCAGCCGCAAGCCTCAGTAGGCCGCATCCAGACGGACGACACGGGGACGGATCTGATAGAGGCGCACTGCCCCTGCCAACAGAAGTTGTGCAAAAGGAGCATCATGGGCATTGGCAGGAGAGAGCAAAAAGAAGACAGGCAAGCCAGAACCACGACAGATGAGGGTATGAACCCGGAAGCCGCGTAAGAGAGGACGAGGATGGTGAGCAGGAGCGTGCCCGAAGGCAGCATCGGGATCAGCGTGTCTCCAAGCGAGGATGGGAGCACTGTCAATGATGAGATCACGGGCACCGATGAGACGTCGCCGGAGAGCTTGCACAACGGCCAGCACAAACAGGGATTCATGCAAAGGCGCTCCGGCAGCATGGCGACGTTTGCACTGCTGGGATTTGCTCGGAATGCAGAGCTGTCCCTCTTTCAAGGGCAAGCCACAGGCCAGGGCCAATGAAGGCCAACTCTTGAGCCAGTCATGCATGTCCTGATAGGATAAGCGCCACAAGGTACGCAACAGGCCGATGAGCAGCAAACTCTCTTCGCTGTAGAGACGCGGAGAACCGCCCTTCCCTGCTGGCAAGGGCGGTGGACACCGACGATGGGCCATGCGAACGGCGAGACAACACAGTGCGAGCAGATGTAACGTCGTCACTAAGGTAAGAGCATTGATGTGGAGGGCGGGCCCCAGTCGAGCTTGCGCACGATGATAGGATGGAGGTGCGATTGGTGTCTGATCTTCAAGAGCTACAGGCATCATAGTGTTGACCTTCTAGACGAGGGAGCTAGTACTCTGTCAATCTTGTATTGATGGGTAAAGGTGTTTGAGTTTGATGCAGGCATCGGCAGCAGTAAAGCGCCAATTGATGGTGACCTGCTGCTGATTGCGCCTGCTCGTCCAGGCAGCGACCTGCCGTTGGGCCATCTCAAGGGAGGACAACCGTTGCGACAAGCTTTGTCGGTCCAAGGCCGAGAGTTCAATTTCCGCCATATTGAGCCAACTGGCATGCTTGGGAGTGTAATGCACCTCAAAACGTTGGCAGAGGCGCCGCGCTTCGGCCACCGGAAACACCTCATAGAGCGCAGCCAGGGTGTGGGTGTTGAGATTATCCATTACCAGCACGATCTTGTCCGCCGTCGGATAGTACGAGTCGGCCAGTTGACGAATGAACTGGGCCCATTCCTGCTTCGTCCGTTGGGCAGCCACCATCGTGTAGCGTTTGCCCGCCAACGGCTCACAGGCCAGAAAAATATTACACACCCCCTGCCGTTCGTACTCATAATCTTCGCGGACTGGCTTGCCTGGCTCCATCGGCCAGGCTTCCCGCGTGTCAGCCAGCAGTTGGGTGTTCACTTCATCCATGCAGACCTGAGGCCGCGCTGGGTCATAGGGGCGCGTGTAGACTTGCAGGACATCCTCCATATGGTAGACAAACTCGGCATCAGGAGCGGTCGGAATACACCACTGTTTCTTGATCCAGGGTTTCAACTCGTTGGCCAGCAAGACCTGCCGCACTGTTTCATGGCTGATGTGCTCCACGTACCCCAATTCGACCAGGGTGCTGGCGAGCAGGCGCAACGTCCAGCGCGCCGCGCCTTCGGGCGGCGCGCTACAGACCAGAGCGATCAGGTAGGCCTCCTGGCTTCCATCCAGTCGGCGTCGGCGCACCCGTTGGGCCTGTTGCGGCAGGATCGCCTCCTGCACCCCGGATTGGGCACAGCGTTTGCGCACTCGTCCTACGGTTCCTGTGCTGATGTCCAAGGCTTCCTGGATTTGCGCGTCACTCCAGCCTGGTCCATAGGGACCTTGATCGGCTTTCAACAGAATGCGGGCGTGGGTGAGCTCGCGCGCCGACGCTTTTCCAGTCGAGATCATCTGGGACAACTCCTCGCGTTGTTCCGCGGTCAGTTCCACGATATACTTCTTCACAGGGGGCTCCTTGAGGTGGTTTTTTCTTTCTCTCAAGAATACCCCTGGGTTTTTTACCTATCAATCTTGCTTTGACAGAGTACTAGCCTCGTCTAGATGTCATCTTACTTGACTCTGCCAAATACCTATCTCTCAGGGTTAGGAAACGCCCTCTCTTTGGGTAACAAAAAATACGGGTTTACTTCAGTGGTGGACATACGCTGGGATGATGTTAATCTCGCTGTAATAAAATGGCCGCAGGTGAAGATGTTGGGGGATGAGCATGAGGCAAAGCAAAAGATGCGCAATGGGAATGCGAAAGATGGAGACACACGGATAGCAGAGTACGAGACAGCTGTACGGGCTAATCGTCAGCTCGCCATTGCACTCCAAACACAAGGGTTGAATGAACATGCGGCACGCTTTGCCTATCGAGCACAGAAACTTCAGCAAGTCGTTTTACGTCGGCAAAAAAAGTTTGGGTCGTATCTCTTCTTAGGGTTCCTCAATGTGCTTGCGGGCTATGGCTATCGACCTGGACGAAGCGTCTTCTGGTATCTGGTCATAATAGTTGGGTTCTCACTAGCCTACTATTCGTTTGGACACCTCCCACTTCTTCCTGATGCATTCGTTTTCAGCTTGACCTCGTTCCATGGCCGTGGGTTCTTTCCTGGCCTTGGGAATGAAACTTCGTTGCACAATCCGTTAGTGGTGCTTGCAGCTATTGAAGCGGTGGTGGGCTTATTTATCGAGATCAGCTTCATTGCCACATTCACCCAACGATTTTTCGGAAAGTAATATTTCTTCTTGCTTATCGCTAGAATCTAAGCCGTGAAATGAAGAGTTTACCCCAACAAGAGAGGAGGACCTATCTGATTTTTATTCCAGGAGATCCTGCCCACCAGAGTCAAGGATCATTTGGCTAGGTTTCCCATGTACATCCTGACAGGTGACGTGAAGGTTTCCTCTATGACGGTTTCCCGCTTGGTTTCGCAACAGATCTCTCTAGTAGCCTGGACATCTGATAAACTGTCAAAAGAACTGTCACGAGACCTTTTGCGTAGAGAGAAGTACCTGTTCAAGCAAGGCGAGAAGACGATGCAGAGGTAATACCCGGCGGGTAGTGAGCGGGAGTCCCCCCTTCGGCACCCAAAAGGGGCTGTATTGGCTACTTGGAACATCCATTCAAAAAGACAGACTTAGCCTCCTCGATCACTCTTCTCCCTTGACACGGAACCCAATGGAAGGACACGGAAACGGTTCTTCTAGCTGGATGGCGAGAAGAAGCTTCCATCAGGCAAGCACAACGCAAAAGTTCTGGCAGCATGTGCTCGGAAACCATCGGGATACAAGGCGAGAAGTCTTCTTTCGAAGGTATCTGGAGAAACCATCGGGATACAGGGCGAGAAGTCTTCTTTCGAAGGAATCTGGACCTACGACGATGACACGTGGGCGCCCCTCGACTCACTCATGACGGGTCGACCCAGTTCTCTCCTGTTTACGCCACCGTTCGATAGTCATGGTGCAGACCAGCTAAGATCGGACTTGCCGCACACTCCTCATGTGCTTTTCACTCGATGCACTATAAAGATGTCGCAACTGTTCCCAGATTTTTTCCGAGGGAGCGCTGGATTTTTCCGAGGGAGCGCTGGAAGAATCTTTTGAAAAAGTCGTAGATGGTGCCCTTCCCCTTGGACTTTTTCCGAGCAAGCGATGGAAAGTGCTTTTTTTCCGAGTAAGCGATGGAAATCCCATAGACCGCACACAAAATGCGGGCAGAGGCGTATGGGAGTCGAACCCACCAGGGGCCGCGCCGAGCGACCCCCCAGCCGTTTTGAAGACGGTGAGACCCACCGGGGCCCCTACACCTCCATGTGTGTGGCTGTATTGTGCCATCACCGCATACGCTTGTCAAGCCAGCGAACGCACCCGCTCCACATCAACCTCCGTCAGTGATTTCACCATCAATTCCGCCTCGCGTAAACCAGGCAGATCACGGTCGCCTGCCACCGCAATACAGCGCATACCAGCGGCATGCGCCGCCTGCACTCCCGCCACTGCATCCTCGATAACCAGGCATTCCAAAGCGTCTACGCCAAGTTCCTCAGCAGCTTTGAGGAAGATATCCGGGGCAGGTTTCCCATGTGCCACCGTTTCGCCAGAGACAAGCACCGTGAGGTATTGTCCCAGTCCTAACACATCGCTAATGAGCTGGATATTCTCGATTGGAGCCGAGGATGCCAATGCTTGCAGGAAACCTGCCTCGTGCAAACCACGCAGCAACTCGATAGAACCAGGCAGAGGAGCCGCAGTCTTGCGGATCAGATCGCGAAAGTAAGCTTCTTTACGGTCTGCCAGTTCCTTCAAACGCTCAGGAGACTGCGCACCCCACACAAGGGTGATAATGTCATCGTTGCGCCTGCCGAAAGTTGACCAGAAGTCGGCATCGCTGAAGCGAACGCCCTCTTCCTGCGCTAAACGTTTCCATGCCTGGCGATGTTCCTCCGCACTATCGATAATGACGCCATCCATATCCCAGATCACGGCTCGAACTGTATTTGACATATACCTGTTGCTCCTGTCCATTTCTTTTCATTGAATTTCTTCCCGTAGACGCTTCCCACCTATCATGATACAATATACTCGTGTCTTTCGCCCTGACTCTCTGTAGCGTGTACTCAATCTTTAGGAGGCATGACGACGCGGTTCTGATGGAATCGCTAGCGTCACAAAAACGCAATGGATTATGGGTTTACCACCGTCTCATGTGAGCTGCTCCCGGCGGAAATAGCGAGAGACAAACAGCGTCTACGCAGTGTATTAGAGCCTCTCGATCTAGGAAAATGGCTAGATTTAGGGCCACGCGGCCTGCGACTCATTCCCCATGACCCTGCTCTGCCCCCAACCTATTTCAACCCCGATGGGTCGGTGGACCTGGTCAACAAAGGTTTGTATCTTGACGATGTCATGTCCCACATGGAGCGCATCGCTGCCGCGCTGGGATGCACGCTTGAGTGGGACCTGTAGAACTTGGAGGGATTTTCAGCATGAGTGATCGCAAGTTTTTCAACGAGGAGATGGAGACGCTGCCTAAAGACAAGCTCAAGGCCCTGCAACTGAAGCGTCTTCAGGCGATTGTCGAGCGTGCCTACTCGCAGAACAAGTTTTACCGTGACCTCTACGACGAGGCAAAAGTCAAACCTTCGGACATCCAATCTCTGGAGGACATCCAGAAGCTGCCATTCCTTGAAAAGAAAACGGTACGCGCTGCATACCCATATGGGATGGCCTTTGTACGGCCCGGGGGACCAGGAGGTGCTCTGGAGATCCATGCAACCAGCGGGACCACAGGCAAGAGCGTGCCCGTCTTCGCCACGAAGAAAGATATCGACTACTGGGCGGACCTCAACGCCCGCGAATTGTGGATGACGGGTATGCGCCCGGGCGATATTTTGATGAACTGCTACGGCTATGGCCTGGCGACCGGTGGTTTCGGTTTCCACTATGGCGCAATGGCGATGGATGTAATGGCGATCCCGATGGGCTCGGATGCACGCCAGTATGATCGCATGATTGACTTCATCGTCGACTTCGGCGTCACCGCCATGTGTATGACGCCATCTGTCGGCCTCTACGTCGGCGGGAAGGCACGCGAGCGCGGCGTCAATTTCAAGGATACAAAGCTCAAAATCGGCCTATTCGGCGCTGAACCCTGGCCATGGGAGACGCGCCTGAAGTTGGAAGAACTCTTCAACATCACCGCCTACGACGAATTCGGCATGACAGAGTTTCTCGGTCCCGGCATGACCTGTGAATGCGAGATTCGTGATGGTATGCACGCTTGGGCCGATGCATTCCTGGTAGAGTGCATCGATCCCGAGACCGGCGAATGGGTTGAGGAAGGCAAAGACGGTGAATTGGTGTGGTCATGGCTCACAGCAGACGGCACAGCCATGATTCGTTACCGCAGCCGCGACCTCTCGCGTGTTTGGTGGGAGGACCGCTGCAAATGCGGTCGCACGCATCCAAAGATCGCAGCCATCAAGGGACGCAGTGATGATGCCGTTTCCATCCGTGGCCTGATCGTCTTCCCCAGCCAGGTCGAAGCGGCCCTGGTGAAGTTCCCAGAAACCGGCGCGAACTTCCGCATCATCGTTGACAAGCAGGATGGCCTGGATACCTTCGATCTCAAGGTCGAGGTGAAGGACCCTGCTGCACTCAGTGATTCACAACGCAATGCAGCCCTGTGCCGTGAGATGGCAGATTCGGTCAAGACGGTCACCGGCAACACTCCAAAAGTAGAGCTTGTGCCTCCAGACAGCCTCCCACGCGCCAGCGGTGGCGAGTCGAAGACGGCAAGCGCCCGTGTCGAAGATCGGCGGAAAAAGTAGGGAATCAAGAGATAAAAGGGCACAATGGGCATACCTATCCAGGGACAGGTATGCCCATTGTGCCCTTTTATCCTCTAGCGGAAATTCCTGTTGCGCCGAGTAGGCGCTGATTTACCGTAATCATACTTGTCCTTCTATCTTTCACTTATTGGATATGCGTTGTGTCGATGTTATAGCGACCAGCGGTACGCTCTCGCCTGCATGATACTGCTGCTTGCTCTCTCCCGCAAAGACGGTGATACTTCCACGACCGCAGACCATCCAGCTTTGCTCGGAACCGACAAGGGCTGTCGATCCCTCGACACCGACCACGGTGACACCCTTTGGGACCATGGGCACGATGCTTGTGATCCACCCAGGAATCTCGTCGAAGTGGGGAATAATCGCTATACCAGGAGCCAGGCCAAGCGCAGGAATGGTGCGCCTGAACTGTGGCCAGGCCAGCATGTGTCCTGCAAGAACCATTGCGCCAGCCGAACAGCCTGCAACAACCCCTCCAGCGGCGAACACATCCACAATGGCGTGCCAACAGGCTGTATCTCGTAGCGTATCGAGTAGATACTGTGGTTTGCCTCCCGAGAGATAGACAAAGTTGGCGGCGGCAATCCGACTTGCCAGTTCTGCCGACTCGGCTTCCTCGCGGGTGAGCAACATCACTGCTTCGGCTGATACTCCCAGGCGGTCAAAATGCTTAATGCCCATCTGCGCCCAGCGCTCAGGAACCTCTGGGCCATCCAGCGCCGATGCCGTCGGCAGTATCGCCACCTGCGGCGTACCGTTGAGCCGGGCGAGCAACTCCCGGTCAAGAGGTTCGATTGGTTCGAGAAACTCGCCTGATCCGACGAGTGCCACGGTCCCGTTTGTTGATGTCATTAGCTTATCTCCTTAATCAGCAGCGATACCTTGAAAGTAGATACGGGTCAGGTGCTTCACCAATTCCTCGGGCGGTATCTGCTCCTCAACGACATGCCGCTCATATTCCCAGGGTGAGAGCAGACTGAAAAACGTCCCCAACAGAACAGGCGTTGGCAGGCCAGCATCAAAATCACCGGTGGCTTTACCTTCTTCAAGCAGCATGGCGATGCGTGCAGAGAGTTGCTTCCAGGTAGAGTGTATGTATTCTTTCTTCTGCGGGAGGTCTTTGCGCACATCCGGGCTGGTGTAAAGCGCAACAAGCAAACGAACACGTTGCCCAAGCATACCACGGTACATTCCTTGCAGTATGCTTTCCAATCTGGCACGAGCAGTCAATGGCAATGAAGCGGTGTGCTCAACGAATTGCAGCAGCTTCTGCATTTCTCGCTCGATAAGCGCGAACACTAAGTCTCCTTTACTGGCAAAGTGCAGGTAGACCGTCCCTTTGGCGATGCCCACTCGTGCAGCAATCTCGTCCATCGATGTATCGTGATAGCCCTTCTCTGTTAGCACCTCTTCCGCAACTTGCAGGATCAAGTCCTCGCGTTCCCGGCGTTGCTTTTCTTTGAGCGACTGCCGGGGAATCTCTGTTTGCATCCTGACACCTCCATGTGTGATAAGTGACTTCTTAGTTATTCAGTGACAAGATAGAATATGATATGACCATCATGTTTACTTTTGACTTTATAGTCATTATTTTAACTGAGAAGCTAAAGAAATGTCAAGGAGGAATTATGAAATGCTCTCAAAAATTGGTAACTACTTATGAATTGCAGTGTTCTGTCCAGTAGTGATGGGTCTTGGCAACCACGGTGATGACGTTCTTGATTTCCTTTTCCAGACGGAAGGCTGGCCCGGCGGGCAGAAACAGCATGGTTCCCTCGCGCCGCACACTGACATTTTCCAGCATTATGGCATGTTGCAACCAGTTGGCCATCGGCTCGTCTTCACACTTCAGGCCAACCCACCCTGGCTTCTCACTGTGCACCGTGGGCAGGCCTGTGACCAGGCGGAGCCCACGCTCAATCTCGGCGGCTACGAGCGCGTAGTCGTTCTGAGCCGCCTGCACTTCATCTGGAGCGACGGGTTCCAACAAGGTGCCACGATGCGGAGGGCCTCCTGCCATCGCCAGGTCGCAGAAGTCGGTCCACATCTGATCCCAGGCCACCTGTCCGTCGTCTGCGTAATGCAACGGAGCCGATCCCATTGGGGTGGAACAAACCGCCTTGCCATTGCGATAACGTGGCGGAAGCATGTCTGGCGTGATCTCCAGTAGTGGTGGATCGGTGAGGGCAGGTGAAGGAAATGGGGATGTCCCTTGATCGTGGCGATGGGAATGACCAGCAGAGGGAATATAGACATCGCCAGTGTTGCGCCAGTCCACCTGGGCGACCTCACCACCGATGATCGTGACCTCACTGGAGGGGTAGCTCCAGGTCATATAGTCACCCGCAGGCAACGCGAGAAAGAGGGCGGCGAACATCGTAAGCCCGTTGGCCCTGCGTTCGAGAACCTGGGTATGCACCCTGTGGGCATCGTTGCCTTTCGGGCTGACCTCGATTTCCTTGCCGAGGAGTTCCTGCCTGGTATAGATGACCAGTGCCCCGATGTCCTCCCCAATATCCAGCACTGCATGTTCGGTATGAACCCGCTCAACGTAGGTCTCGGCCATCTGAGTTTCTCTCCTTTCACCAAATACATATTGAGGAGTTCGGCAGCTCCAAGCCCCCGAACTCCTCTGAGCCATCGTTTAAGAAGAGCGACGCCTCTTACTTACATGCTCGGAGTATCAAAGCCGTCCTTTGGTACTCCCAGATAGGGGAAATTTGGGATATAGCGGTTAGGACCCGGAACCTGGCCCGGCCCAAACCCGAGCTGGGCCGGGGGCGGGAACGGAGGATTTGTCTCAAAATCCGAGACCAAACTCGCCGCGCTGTCAGGAACGTAACTTGGGACGACTAGCGGGTAGGTGGCACCGGCGAACGCACGTATCTCGATCGTTGCAACGTCGTCGAAAACGCGGCGACCGTTCGGGAACCCAGCGAGATCACCACCCAGAACCCCCAGCAAGTTCGGGGTCGCCGTCGGTGGTACCGCCATGTTCAACCGCAACATATCCGCCAGTGTGTTGCCCGTGAAAGTCGGGGCCCCGGCAAGTACCGACGCCGGGATGCCGGTGAGCAAGATGGCGACCAGGTCCGCTCGGACAGCGCCGGAGGCGTTGAGAGCGGCCAGGTGGGGGAATGTTGTTGGATAGAGCGCTGTCAGCAGCTTTGCGACCTCCGGGTGTTGCACAAACTGGGCGAACTGTGCATCAGCGGCAGGAGGCAGACTGTTCCACAAGTCCTTCTTGACCATAGGCACGACGACTTCATTGAACAGCGGGTTGCCTAGCCGCGAGACCTGCACCCACGGGCCAGTCTCGATGGTCTGACCACCATTGCCACGTATGAACGCCTTGCGTCTGCTCGCCGAGCCCCAGACGCCGATGACCGCATTCGGGTCTGTCGGACTGGTGGGAACGGATCCATTCTTGGTCAGTTCGCTCACGGGCACCTTGATGGCGATAGTGTGTACGTTGACAGCTTTGGTCGCATCGACCCCCGGTGCAGCAGGCAGGGGTATCAGATGCAAATTCTGGAATGGCCGCAGGGCCAGCAAGTCGAAGACCGAGCCCAGGTCCACATAGAACCCTTCGAGCCTCTGTCCGGCGAACACCGTCTCGCCACTGGGTAGACGATGAACGGCAGGCACAGCTAGATTAGTGGCATAGTTGGGCGTGGAGCGCACACCAACATTGACGGGCGGGCAAGCCAGCCTGGATGCCAGGACGATCGACCCTCCTCCATTGCCCTCCTCGTCGCCACCTCCGGGGGGAAGATCGAATGGGTAGACCACTTTGGTTACGGAATAGAACTGTCGCCTATTCCAATTCGGATCAGTAAGGGAGCCAATCGAACCGGTGTTGTACAGGAAGGTATTGGGATTCTGCACTTCGGTGTGGAACTGGAACTGGTAGGTGATGTCGGGACGCGCATCTCCATCGTTGTCGATGTGGATCTCATATAGGACATCGTTGCCGAACTCATAGAAGTTTGGACCGCCATCGGGTCCCTCCAGGGGAACGTAATTAGTGATGAGAGTGACCGTGGGAGGGGAACCAGGTGGATCGTCGGTACTGCGAAATGCGTAGACATCAGTATTATCAGCGACCGGGTCTTTAGAAATCTCGGGCGCTTCACGGTGGGATGACATATTTCTCCTTACAACAAATAATGAGTACCTCTTGCTCTTTGAAATGAGTTACCGCTTAACGTACGACTTTCAAGAGGCGCATAACGAATTCAGGGTCGCGATAAATGATTTCGCGGGTGCCAACCATGACGGAGACCTCGCCTGTGGCGAGATTGCTTACATGGGCCACCACGGGTTCGGCAAGCCCGGCAGCGGGTAGCTCTGCCGTCGGAACCTCCGGTGTCTCGCCGACAGCCTCCAGGCTGGGCACGGCAGCTAGCATACCAAGCGTAGCTACATTTACAGATGTCTGCCTGAAAAACCCACGTCGTGTCAGCTTTGCCATCTCTCTCTCCTCTCATAGGGATATATTTGATCCGTATGATATTGGGATTCAATCTCCCCGAGCACCGCTGGTACGCATAACCAGACAGGTACATGATCCAGCATTTACTGCTGCTCAAATATTAATACGAACAGGATACGCTTCCAGACTGCCTTTAGCGGTAGAGGTTTCTTTACCGTTTGGTGAAGATGCGGTTAATGGTTAAGCAGGCAGAGAGTTTTCAGAGGTAAAGAATTCTTTACCGAGCCTTCCATGAGCAATCAGAGTCCGTTCAAATGGCGTCATTTCGAATCTGAGATCATTTTACTGTGCGTACGCTTTTACATTACCTTTTGTCTTCCCACGCTTGCAACAGACGGTGATAGGCTTCCCAGGTATCTACGTCGTAGTTTGCCATCGGGTCGTCTATCTCAACGGTCGCCAGTTCCTGGTGATGACGTTCAATCACGCTACGGCCACCTTCATCGCCTGTGGTCGCCAGCAGTTCGGGGAAGAGGCTGGCATCGAAGAGGACGGGATTACCCCGCCTACCTTTATAGAGCGGTGCAACGATGCGCTGCCCCGTTGTTCGCCGGGTAGTTATGAGTGTATCGATCGTCTGTGGCGTGATCAAAGGCTGGTCACCCAACATCATCAGCGCACTGTCCACTATGGAAGTAGATGAAGCTTGCTCGTTTGCTATGAGTCTTCGTAGTCCCACGTGCATAGAGGTGCTCATGCCTTGCAGGTAGTCAGGATTATCAGTGATGATGATGTTTGGGTGCTCAATATAGGGGGCAAGGTGTGCGCGTACCTCTTTGGCCTGGTGTCCCAGGACGATGATGATGGGACTTGCCTGGGAGGCGAGCGTAGCGTCTATGACGTGAACTAGTACGGGGCGACCGGCCAGCGGCAACAACAATTTATGTCGTCCAGCACCCATCCGACTGGAACTGCCCGCTGCCATTATAATAGCAGCGGTTATCTGCGTTGCATTCATCCAATATCTCCTTAGTCTACCAGAGCAGTCGTAAAGCTCTCTTGACAGCTCGCTTAGACCTGGACTTGCCTGCAAATGATATAATAATCGAAGCACCGACAAGCCTCGGTGAATATTGGTCTTTTCTTAAATGCCCTGGTCAGGAGAATATCGTACCATGTTGCATAGTACCTAAATCATAGCATTATATGACAAGGAACTACCAGCGGGCTTTGCAAGAAGCAGCAGTTCGATGAGCCAGCACACCCTCAGATGTTGTTCCAGTCGGAGGCTCTGTGGGTGCATATTAAGGGTAGCGGAAACGTGAAGGTGTATGCACCATGACAAACTCATTGAACAGTCGCGAGGAGCACATTACTCCGTCATAGGAGGTCTTAAAGACAGCTTGAAGGTCTTTGTACGAAACCAAGATGGAAGGCCCCTGATGCCCTGTACTCCTGCCAAAGCGCGGAAACTCTTGCGTGCTAGTAAGGCGAAGGTGGTGGGGCGTTGCCCGTTTACCATCCAATTGTTGTGGGACTGCGAGGGGCATGTTCAAGATGTGATACTTGGCATTGACAAAGGGAGCCACGTCACAGGCATCGCGTGTGTGGGCAATGGTGAGGTGTTGCTGTCGGCAGAGGTCTACCATCGTTGTGATGTGAAAGAGCGGATGGACGCACGCCACATCCATCGTAAAAACCGTCGTGCTCGAAAGTGGTATCGCCCAGCGCGGTTTGCCAACCGCGCCTCGAGTCGGTATAGCGGGCGCTTGTTACCGTCTATCAAGACGAATATCGAAGAGGTGATTCGCGTCGTCAAGCAGCTTCCTCTGGCTATCAGTCACATTGTGGTTGAGGATGTCCAAGTGGATATTGCGCGCCTAAATAATCCGAACCTCCGGGGAACGCAGTACCAAGTTCCAATCCGCATGGATGAGAACTTGCGTATTGCCTGCCTGATGCGCGATGGCTACCAGTGTCAACAGTGTGGCAAACGGAACTGCTCCCTGCACGCACATCATCTGGTGTACCGTAAATATGGTGGGAAAGATACGCTTGCCAACCTGCTGACCCTTTGTGAGTCGTGCCATACTAGGGTGCATCAGGGCAAGCTCATGCTGAAGGTGACAGGAGTAAGCGGACATTTGGATGTAATCGCGCAACGTAGTATGCAGGGAAAAGCTTACCTGTATGCTACGCTCGGGAAGCAAACGCAGCTTTCCACTGTGTTCGGCTACGAAACCTCTGCTTACAGGAAGGCCAGAGGGTTACCCAAAACCCACTGTATTGATGCACTCTGTGTCGCTACACTCAAGACTGGAGATGTGGTGCCAGAGGAGTGCGAGAATGTCTATACCATCGGGTTTCGCCCTCGGCAGACGCGGCGGCAGTTTCACGACTTGCCGCGCAAAGGGGAGGGACGGGTCCGCTATCAGGTCTATGAGGAACTCGAAGGCTTCCGCAAAGGGGATATTGTCCAGGTCAAGGGACGATGGATCAAGCAAATCAATGCCATCTATGGTGATGGGCGGCTTGCCTTCAAACGAGTCAAAAGGGAACCTCCCTCGGCACGTCCGAAAGACTGCCAGTTGCTTGAACGTGGACGCACAGTGGTATGGCAACAGATCGCATAGAACTCAAGAAAATGTGAGAGAATGCTATGTTTTGGAAAACCGATTACAATACTCACCCCGTCAATAGTGGTAATGTTGAAGCACTGGATGCCGAGACACAGGCTAAATATGAGCACCTGCAGGCGATCCTGAGTACGATGGAATCCGTGTTGGTGGCCTATTCGGGTGGGGTCGATAGTGCGCTTCTGTTGAAAGTGGCACACGATGTGCTGGGCGAACGCGCCATTGGTGCGATAGCCTCCTCACCTGCCTATGCCGATGAAGAGACGAGCGAGGCCATTGCCGTTGCTGAACAGATGGGTATACCACTGATTACCCTGGAGACGCATGAACTTGAAGACGAACGTTATGTTGCTAATGACGTGAACCGTTGCTACTTCTGCAAAACGGAACTCTTTAGCAAGCTGGTACCACTTGCAAAGCAACATAACCTACGCTATATTGCTTATGGTATAAACAAAGATGACGACGGAGATTTCCGTCCAGGGCAGCGAGCGGCGCGTGAGTTCGATGTGCGTGGTCCTCTAAAAGAGGCAGGTATGGGCAAGCGCGAGATACGAGCTCTGGCTCGCCAGCTCGGTGTGCCTGTGTGGGATAAGCCAGCAATGGCGTGTTTCTCCTCGCGTCTCCCCTATGGAAGCAAGGTTGATGTAGCTTCGCTGAGTATGATCTACAAAGCGGAAAAACTGCTGCACGACCTGGGCTTCCATCAACTGCGTGTACGTCATCATGACAAGATTGCACGCATAGAGGTTGAGCGGTCTGAGATGCCACGGCTGATTGAGGAGGAGATGAGTCGTGCCGTCACGGATGGCCTGCGCAAAATAGGGTATACGTATGTAACCATTGACTTATTGGGATATCGTACTGGCAGTATGAACGAAGGGTTCTTTAAGAAGAAATAGGTGCAATCTATGAGTAAGGCCTCTCGCCAACCAGCGAAGCAAAATCGTCCCACCAACAAGCAAAACACTGATCAGCCTGCAAAGGAAGATCAGTCCCTGAAAGCTACAAATCTGGGTTCAAAGCAGGTACAGCCTGGGAATAAGCAAGAAACAGAACAGCCTACGAGGCAAAATCAGCCACCTGGTAGGCAACTGACGCGCCAGGCAGCGAAATATGAGCGGCGTCGAGAGGAGCAGCGACGACGTGAAGAAGGCCGGCAGCGTGCCGTCCAAAGGAAGCGTATCACGATAGTGAGTGTTGTCGTTGCTGCGCTGCTCGTCCTTGGTTTCGTAGGCTATTTTGCTTATACGAATTACATTCACCCAAGTACCGGTCCTACGGCTAACCCAACAGCAACAACAGTACTTGTTGACCCCAAATATCCTGCTGTTGATGGGGTACCTTGTGATGCTCTTGAACAAACCGTCAACCACTATCATGCACATGTGACTTACTACATTAATGGTCGCCAGGTGGCTCCACCTGCTAATATCGGCATTGGAGGCAATGCTCCATACAATCCATCTTGCTTCTACTGGCTACATACCCATGCCCCTGATGGTATAATTCACATTGAAGCGCCAGCCAAACGTACGTTCACACTTGGGAACTTTTTTGACATTTGGGGGGGAAAGTTCTCGACATTGCAATACCCCCCCGAGTTGGATCAGCCAGGTGGTCCTGGTTGGCAAATCTATGTTAATGGAAAGTTGGTCAGTGGCGATTTTCATAATATCGTGCTGCAACCTCATATGCTGATTACGCTGGCGTACAACACCCCGAATGTGAAACCTGAAACGTCCTATGCATGGAATGGTCTGTGAGGGTTGCTTTAGCCTGGCCCGGCCCCCCTGGTGCCCGCTAGGGGTTACCTGTCCCCCAGACAGGGTTCTACTACATTGAGGTATCCATCGTCGGCAAGAAATGAAAACAATTACGATGCCAGAACGCACCATTTACTTAGATCATGCCGCCACCACTGCGCTTGATGCGCGTGTGTTAGATGTGATGTTGCCCTACTTGACGACAGAGTATGGCAATGCCAGCAGCATCTATACGCTGGGGCGGCATGCCATGCAGGCAATTGATCGGGCCCGCGAACAGGTGGCTGATGTCCTGAGTTGCCGTCCGACCGAGATCGCCTTCACAGGATGTGGCTCCGAGAGCGATAACCTGGCGATTAAAGGTATAGCTTATGCATCTCAAAAGAAGGGTAACCACCTGATAACCTCGACGATTGAGCATCATGCTGTCCTGCACACCTGCCAGTACCTGGAACGTTTTGGCTTCAAGACAACCTACCTGCCCGTCGATGCCTATGGTCGCGTCGACCCTGATGAGGTTGGGCCTGCGATAACCGACCAGACGATCCTTGTTTCGGTGATGTATGCGAACAACGAGGTAGGGACGATTGAGCCCGTGGCAGAAATTGGCCGCATTTGTCGTGCCAGGAAAGTGCCTTTCCACGTTGATGCTGTGCAAGCGGGTGGTTCTTTGCCGCTTGATGTCGCTGACCTCAACGCTGATCTGCTCTCGCTCTCTGCCCACAAGTTTTATGGCCCTAAGGGAGTCGGTATACTCTATGTGCGCCAAGGCATGCGTCTTTTGCCGCAACTTCAAGGTGGTTCGCAAGAACGTAGGAGGCGTGCGGCCACCGAGAATGTTGCAGGTATCGTAGGTGCTGCAGCAGCATTGCGTTTGGCCCAGGGGGAACTGCCGCAGGTGACGTCCCGCGTCACGGCATTGCAAGATCGGTTGATCGCCGGTGTCTTGACTATCCCTCGTAGCCGGTTGACTGGTCACCCTACCGAGCGCCTGCCCAACAACGCCAGTTTTTGCTTTGAAGGTGTTGAGGGCGAATCGATCTTGCTCAATCTCGATATGCTTGGCATCGCCGCCTCCACCGGCTCCGCTTGCACTTCAGGCTCCGTAGACCCATCGCATGTACTGATTGCTATGGGACTTCCACCTGAGTGGTCGCATGGCAGTCTGCGCCTGACACTCGGCAAGGAAAATACCGGTGCTGACGTGGATGTGCTGCTTGCTGCGCTACCTGGGATTATCGAGAAGTTGCGAACGTTAGCTGGGTGAGACCTGGCAGGGGCATTACCTGTCCCCCAGACAGGGTCCCCTGCCACTACATTAAGCATTAAGGGCTATCAAGGTGGGAAGTGCTTCCATCGGCCTGTACCAGTAATCTCTTCATTATCCACTTGCGTGCTTCATCCGCATGAACACCCACGGCGGCATGCACCAGGGGTCCATGCAGAAAGCGCGGGATCATGTAACCCGTGAATGGCCCGTGCACCAGCACCCGGGCTGTCATCTCCTCGAATTGGAGCAACTGCGGTGCGCACAGAGCCACGACGGTCAGTGGATCGTGCAAAAAGGGCAGTGGTGAATGCCAGCGTGGGCGATGTCGTTGCCAGATAGCGATGAGTTGACTGAGAAGCTGGGTCTGTGGCGAGTCGTTGCTGCGTAAATGCTCAATATCCTCTTCACGCAGTTGGCAACGGGTCGTCACATTCCAGCCCAGCATTGTCACAGGTATACCTGCCGCGAGTACGATGCGTGCTGCCGTTGCATCGTTACGCACATTCCATTCAGGGAAGGGGATGCCACTTGTACCACCCATCATAATGATCCTTCTTATAGTCATAAAGAGATGTGGTTCGATCCTGAGTGCGGTAGCGACGTTGGTCAGAGGTCCAAGGCAGAGCAGTGTGAGACGATTATGATGAGTTAGTGCTGTCTGCACAATCAGTTCGGGAGCGGAAGCGGAACTGAGCATAGGTAGTGTTCCGCAATCGGCGCAATCATCGAGTATGGCGGCCTGGGGTACTCCAGAAGGGTGGCGGCGTGGTTGCAGGGGCGTTTGTAATCCGGCGGCGATGGGGATATCTTCGCGCGCGAAGATGTGGAGGAGGTGCGCTGCCAACTGTGCTCGTCGTTGTGTGTCGCCGAAGACGGTTGTGACGGCACAAAGTGCTATCTCTGGTGAACGCAGTGCAAGTGCGAGGGCGAGTGCATCGTCGATATCGTCGCCAATGTCGGTGTCTATCAGGATAGGATGCTTTTGTGAACCTGATTGGTCTGCTATGGGGGTCTGATCGATAGACACTTGGCTCATTGTCAATGCATCCTTTTATGTGCTACATTTGAAAACAAAGGGTCAGAGGCGAGACCGATGCCCGCGATGATGACCTATAGATTATCATAGCGCGTTGGGAACAGGCAACAAGGTTTTGTTGTATCTGGCTCCATCACCGCGTAGTTTAAAAGAGAGGTATCAAACTATGGACACCCTCAAACGTGAAGTATTGTCAGAGCGTGTGCGTCTGGTCAAGCCGTCTGGGATACGCAAGTTCTTTGATATTATTAACACGATGCCGGACGTTATTTCGCTGGGTATTGGCGAACCGGATTTCGTCACGCCAGAGCATATCAGCCGGGCGGGTATTCGCTCCATCGAAGAGGGTCATACTCATTATACGTCGAACTACGGCATGCTTGAATTGCGCGAAGAGATCGCTGCTATGCTACACCGGCGCTACGGGTTGAAGTATAATCCCGTAAGCGAAATCCTGGTCACGGTTGGCGTCAGTGAGGGTGTAGACCTGGCGATGCGTACAATGATAAACCCTGGTAACGAGGTCATTTCGCCTGATCCTGGTTATGTGGCCTATGAAGCAGATATCATCTTTGCCGATGGTGTGCCGGTTCCTGTGCCGACTTATGCCAAGTACGACTTTGGCGTGCGTGCCGCTGAGATCGCTGCTGCCATTACGCCGCGTACGAAGATGATTTTGCTTGGTAACCCGAATAATCCCACGGGGGCAGTAGTACCACGACCCGAGCTTGAAGGTATTGCCAAACTGGCCATGGAGCATGATCTGATCGTGGCAGTCGATGAGGTATATAGCCGCCTTGTTTATGAAACTGAGCATGTGAGTATCGCTGCTTTGCCTGGGATGCGCGAGCGTACGGTTTTGCTAGATGGCTTCTCCAAGGCGTACGCAATGACGGGCTGGCGTATCGGCTACGTTGCGGCACCTGCATATATTCTGGAGGCGATGGTCAAGATTCATCAATACACTATTATGTGTGCTCCCACATCAGCGCAGGAGGCTGCATTAGAGGCGTTGCGTCACGGTGAGGAGGATGTGCAGGCGATGTATTATGATTATGCGCGTCGTCGTCGCATGTTTGTTGATGGCCTCAATCGCATTGGGTTGACGTGCTGTGAGCCGCATGGGGCCTTTTATGCCTTCCCTTCTATTGCTAGTACTGGCCTGACCGACGAGGATTTCACCGAGAAGTTGCTCTTCGAGGAGAAGGTAGCCGTTGTTCCTGGTAGTGCCTTTGGAGTTGCCGGTGCTGGCTACGTACGCTGTTCATATTGTACAGCCTACGACAAGCTTGAAGAGGCTCTGGTGCGAATGGAGCGCTTTGTGAAGAAGCATACATCCTAGAGAAGGAATCTGCCATGCCAGAAAATGACTCGCCTTCTGGTCTGTTTACTCGTTCAGAGGATATCCCCGACTTTCGCTTCCGTTTCTTCTGTTCAGAGTGCGGTGAGGAAATTCAAGGTATTCCCTACAGGACGACCTGGCATGGCTGGTGTGCCTGCTTCGATCCCTGGGATTTCTGTTCAGAGGAATGCTGGAAGAAAAATGACCTGCTGAATACGGCGAATTGGCCTCCGCCGGTCAGTAAACGGTGAGCAAAAGGGGAGTGGTCAGGTTGATTGCCAGCCCCACCATAGGGCGACCGCAAGGGTCGCCCGTAGCGTGAGATAGGGTTCTATTCAGCGATGGGTTCCCATCTCACAGCACCCCTATCGCGTTTCAGTTCAAAGAGATTGGGCTGGTGTAGTGCCCACTCAAAGTGATCCCACATTTCTCCTGCTTCTTGACCGCGTGGCACGAATTGTATGATCGGACCGTAGAAGCCTACGTCATGCCCTTCGATAGCGATTGTTGGCACGCCGAAGGCGCGGTAGCGATTCACGGCCTCCTGGTGATCTGCCAGTACGTCGTTTGTGGTGCTGTCGTCGGACAATGCGGCGTCCACAAGGGCCGGGTCAAGTTCTGCTTTCTGTAGTGCGGCTCGTACTCCTTCTGCGTCTCTTATGTTCTCCTTGCGCCCGTGTTGCGCTGCCCCTAATGCAAGGTAGAGCTTTTCTACTGCCTCATTGCCACTCTGTTTGCGTACATAGGCCAGTGTTCGTAATCCGGCCCATCCGTAGCCGTTTTGATAGTCGGGTTCTGTACCCTCCTTGCGGTTGACGAACTCGAGGCTGAAGAAACGCCAATGGACATCGACTGGGCGAACCTTGCGCACTTCGCGTATCCATAGTGCTGTGCGCCAGGCCAGTGGGCACAGAGGGTCGAAATGGAAGTTGATGCTGACGGGTGTAGTTGTCTGTTGTGTGGTCATTGAGCTTGTGGTCTCCTCTGATGTGTTTTGCGTTGAGTTGAACATAACCGCTACTTTACTTCATTTTGTGTAGCATGTAATGATAGCATACGCCACAGGCAGAGGGAGCGTCAAGGAAACAACGTGGTTATTGTTGCTATTTGCTTGATAAAAAGCGCCAAACAAGCATATACTATGTTCGGTTAAAGGTGAGAAGACAGGAGGTTAAGTATGCCAAGAGTAACCACAAAAGGACAATGCGTTTTTTGTAAGCACGAATTCAGCAAGTCCGGCATGACCAAGCACCTGGAGACGTGCAAAGAAAGAGAAGTGAATG
>Ga0099828_10000726_pt1 | contig 20687 bp, 26 predicted proteins | sample CZO8metaG_2_FD_79338 | JGI IMG/M metagenome (GOLD analysis project Ga0099828, IMG submission 79338) | Vadose zone soil microbial communities from the Eel River Critical Zone Observatory, Northern California, USA - CZOApr15con2H1.8 metaG | ecosystem: Environmental > Terrestrial > Soil > Vadose... | reverse complement strand
TGCCGCGCGATGATCGGCGCGGTTGCGGGCGCGGGCCGGGGCGACAAGCCGTTCACGAAAGCGGGCAAGAAGTGGTTCTCGTTCCGCTCCTTCAGCAAAGCGATGTTCAAGGTCCGCGGCGTCGCGATGAACGCGGTGGACCATCCGCATGGCGGCGGCTCCCATCAGCACGTCGGGAAGCCGTCGACGGTGGGCTACGATGTGCCTCCTGGCCGCAAGGTCGGCCGGATGTCTCCGCAGCCGAAACGGCTGAAGGCGAAGCGACGGAGGACGTGACATGGCGAAGAAAATGGGTGGTCTGGCGAAAGCCGCCCGACGGAAGCTTCGGAAGCGCGCGGGCCTTGTCGAGACGCGGCGCAAGAAGGAGTTCACCTATCGTGGGTACACGCTCGACGAGATGAAGGCGATGACCCTCGAGGAAATCATCGAGCTTCTCCCGGCGAGGTCACGCCGCTCGTTCATTCGAGGCTTGGACGACGAACGCCTCACGTTCGTGGAGAAACTCCGCGCGAACGGGACCGACGAGGCCGTCCGCACCCACTGCCGCGACGTTCCGATCTTGCCGGACTTCATCGGCAAGAAGGTCGCGGTCCACAACGGGAAAGAGTTCGTCACAGTCGAGATCAAGGCCGAGATGATCGGGCATTACATCGGCGAGTTCGCGATGACGCGGAAGGCAGTGGTCCATAGCGGTCCCGGTGTCGGTGCCACGCGCTCATCGAAATTCATGCCGCTGAAGTGAGGGCGATGACGAAACGCGGGTACACGGTCGAATACAAGATCGAGACGATGGCTCGAGCCTATGGCCGAGACCTCCCGCTCGCGTGGAAGAAGTCCGTCGAGCTGGCGCGACAGCTGCGGGGGAAGACGGTTGACCAGGCGCGCGACTACCTGGAGGCCGTGATCGCCCTCAAACAGCCCGTGCCGATGAGGAAATACAATCGATGGGTGGCACACAAATCCGGGACGGGACCCGCCCGGTATCCCGTCAAAGCGGCGAAGGGGTTCCTCAAGATCCTCGAGAGCGCTGTCGCGAACGCGGAGTTCACGGGAAAGGACGACCCCGATTCGATGGTCCTGAAAGTGATTAACGCGCACAAGGGTCCGACAACGAAAGGCTTCCGACCTCGGGCGTACGGCCGGAGCAGTCCATGGAATTCGGACACCGTGAACCTGGAAATCGTCCTCGAGGAGGTCGTCTGAGATGGCCCCGGAATCGAAGGTCCAGCGGAAGGACAAGAGGATCATCGTCGAGAAGGTGCGACGCGTCTTGCTCAAGGAGTACTTGATGAGCGAGACCCGCCGCGCGGGTTTCGGGGGTCTCGACATCCAGCGCACGCCGATGGGCACCCGGGTCACGCTTCTCGCCGAGCGCCCGGGCCTCGTGATCGGCAGGAAGGGCGGCGCGATCAAGAGCCTAACCGAGGCGGTCGAGCGCCAGTTCAAATTCGACAACCCGCAGATTGAAGTCCAGGAAGTCGGGAGCCCAGCGCTGAACGCGCAGATCATGGCGGAGAAGCTCGCGAACGCCCTCGAGCGCGGCTGGCATTTCCGCCGCGCCGGCCACTCGACCGTCCGCCGGATTATGGAAGCCGGGGCAAAGGGTTGCCTCGTCGTGATCGCCGGAAAGCTCACGGGGCAGCGGCACCGCACGGAGAAGTTCAAGCAAGGCCACATCAAGTACTGCGGGGAACCGCGCAACCTCTGGATGGACCTCGGATTCGCGGTGGCGAAACTGAAGCCCGGCGTCATTGGCGTGACGGTCGAGATCATGGATCCTCGCGCGAAGCTGCCCGATGAGGTCGAGATCAAGCAGCCATCGGCCGAATACTTGGCCGCCGCGGCGGCCGCGCAAGCGGAACCCGTTGTGGTGCCGCAAACCGTTGAGGCGTTGGCGGAAGTCCCGCTGGAAGCGCCCCCCGCCTTGGAGGGCGAAGCCGCCGAGGATGTCGACCCTCTCGCGGTCCTCGAGGAATCCGACGCCACGACGAAGAAGGTGAAGAAGGGCAAGGTGGCGGCGAAGCGTCTCAAGAAGGTCGCGAAGGAAGTGAAAGAGCTCGGGGTCGACGCGACGATCGACACGGGAGGGGGCGACGAGGCCTAATGCCGCTGCTACGCACGAAAGAGATCCGAGGAATGGACGCCGAGGCGCTCGCGAAGAAGCTCTCGGAGCTCCGGGACGAGCTCATGCACGAGCGCGGGGTGGCGGCGATGGGCGGAGCCCCGCCGAATCCGGGAAAGATCCGGGCCCTCCGAAAGAACATCGCGCGGATCCTCACGATCATGCGGGAGGAAGAACGACTCGGCCCCGGGCAGGTCTCGGCCGCGGCCAAGAAGCCAGCTCCCGCGGGAAAGGAGAGCTGATGTGGACGCGCACTCGCTCGGCTTCGGGGGATGGGTCGTGAATCTCCGGAAGCACGAGCTGATCGGCTTGCGGGTCGAAGTCATCGGCGCGAGCGACCCGAGCCAAGCGCACCTCGAAGGCCGGGTCGTTGACGAGACGCGGAACATGCTGATCGTGGACGTACGCGGAGAAGAGAAGCGCATCCCGAAGCACGGAAGCCGGTTCCGGTTCGCGGTTCCGGGCGGCTTTGAGATTGATGGCGACGAGATCCGCTACCGGCCGGAAGACCGCGTGAAGAAAGCTCGGTGATTGACGCGGCAGGCAAGAAAGCGCAGAAGAAGCCGGCCGTTGCGGCTCCCACGGCGGGGCCGAAGCCTCGACAGGCGGGAGTACGCGACGTCGGCATCGATGTCCCCGTCCCCGAGAAGACCTGTACGGATCCGAAGTGCCCGTTCCACGGGCGGCTCCCGGTCCGAGGGCAGACCCTTGAAGGGGTGGTCGTCTCGACCCGGATGCAAAACACGGTCGTCATCGAACGGGAGCACTTGCGATTCATCCGGAAGTACCAGCGGTACGAGAAGCGCACGCGCCGGGTGAACGTCCACGCGCCGCCGTGCCTCGGCCTCCAGGTCGGGAATCGGGTCTTGGCGATGGAGTGCCGTCCGCTCGGGAAGACCGTGCACTTCGTCGCGATTCACAACCAGGGGGTTGCCGGGTGAAGGGCCTTCCGGGTCGCCAGACACGCGGCCTTCCGAAAGGGGCTCGCCTCGAGTGCATCGACAACACGGGCGCGAAGATCGTGGAGATCATCGAGGTCATGAAGTACCGAGGCGTCCGGAACCGCATCTCCTCCGCGGGAATCGCGGACCTCATCGTGGTCTCGGTCAAGAAAGGGACGCCGGAGACGCGGAAGCAAGTGATGAACGCCGTGATCGTCCGCCAGCGGCGTCCGTTCCGGCGGCCCGAGGGGACGATGGTCCAGTTCGAGGACAACGCCTGCGTGATCGTGACGCCGGAAGGCGAGGTCAAGGGATCCGACATCAAGGGTCCCGTGGCCCGCGAGGCCGCGGAACGATGGCCGCGGGTCGCGGCGACGGCAAGCATGATCGTGTGAGGTTGCCGATGACGAGCTCCAAACCCCGGACCCAGCGAAAACGGGCGGCGAACGCGCCGCTCCATACGAAACGGTTGCTCGCGTCCTCCCATCTCGCGCCGGCCCTGCACGACAAGGCGAAAGGTCGCCTGCCGCGCGCCCTCCCGGTCCGCAAGGGAGACACGGTCCGAATCATGCGCGGGGGCTTCCGCGGTCGAGAAGGCAAGGTCGTCTCGGTCGACCGGGTGCACGGTACGGTCGTCATCGAAGGGATCACGATCGAGAAGGTCGACGAGAAAAAAGTCGGACGGCCTCTCCACGCATCGAACCTGATGATCATCCGGATGGACGACACGGACCCGTGGCGGCGGCGGAAGTTCGAGGAGGCGAGCGCGTGAAGAAGCACCTGAAGCGCCTGCCAGCGCCTCGCAGCTGGACGATCGCCCGAAAGACGGACTTCTGGGTCCTGAGGCCGTCCGCGGGGCCCCATCCGATTGACGCCAGTGTTCCGGTGGGGCTCATCCTGCGGGACATGTTGAAGGTCTGCGCCTCGGCCCGGGAGGCGAGGCACATCCTGAACGATCGAGGGGTGCGGGTCGATGGCCGGGTCGTCACCGACCCGAAATTCCCGGTCGGACTCATGGATGTGCTCTCGCTCCAGGAGACGAAGGCCAATTTCCGGATGCTCGTGGACACCCGCGGACGGATGGCCCTGGTCCCGATCGAAGGCAACGACGCGACGTGGAAGCTGTGTCGGATCGAAGACAAGACGACGGTCCGGGGCGGCAAGACGCAGCTGAACCTCCACGATGGCCGGAACGTGCTCGTGCCGAGCGATGGGTACAAGACCGGCGCGACGCTGAAAGTCCAGATTCCGGATCAGAAGGTCGTGGAGGGCTACGAGCTAGACAAGGGCTCACCCGTTCTCGTCACCGGCGGCCAGCACGTCGGGGAGATCGCACACGTGCTCGAGGTCCAGCGGACGAGGAACCCGCGGGCAAACACGGTCACATTCACGGAAGGCTTCTCGACGGACGTGGGCAAGGTCTTCGTCGTCGGCAAGGAGGTCCCGTCGATCCGAATGCCGGAGGCGCCGGCGATCTAGGTGGGACTATGGCGGGCATGCGGGACATCCGGATCGAGAAGGTCGTCGTCAACGTCGGCGTGGGCGAGGCCGGCGAGAAGCTCGTCAAGGCGCAGAAGGTGCTCGAGCTCGTGACGAAGCAGAAGTCAGTCCAGACCTTGAGTCATCGCGCCATCCGCGACTGGGGTGTCCGCAGGAACATGCCGATCGGGACCCGGGTCACGCTCCGCGGAGCGCCCGCGGAGGAGTTCCTCAAAGAGGCGCTGTCCATCCGGAACAACCGGCTTCCGGCGTACAGCTTCGACCCGGCGGGGAACTTCTCGTTCGGCATCCAGGACTACACGGACTTCCGAGGGATGAAGTACGATCCGGAGATCGGCGTGTTCGGGATGGATGTGAGCGTGAGCCTCCAGCGACCCGGGTGGCGGGTCGCCCGTCGTGCGGTCCAGGCCCGTCCCATCCCTCGGCGACATCGCGTCACGCGCAACGAGGGCATCCAGTTCATGAAGGATCACTTCAAGGTCGAGGTGGTCGAGTGAGGCGGACGAAGGACTTCGGGCGGAAGAAGGGTTGCCTGCGGTGCGGTCGGAAGCGGGGCATCGTGCGGCGGTATGGGCTGCACGTGTGCCGCCAATGCTTCCGGGAGATCGCGTACGAGCTCGGCTTCCGGAAGTACAGCTGAGGGGATCCGATGCTTCAGGACGCGCTCAACGACGCCATGGTGACGATCCGCAACGCCGAGGCCGCCGGAAAGGCGGAATGCATGATCCGGCCCGCGTCGAAGCTCATCGGCCGCGTGCTGAAGGTCATGCAGGAGAGCGAGTACATCCGCTCGTTCGAACTCATCGAGGACGGCCGGGGGAACCTGTACCGCGTGGCGCTCGTGGGGAGCATCAACAACTGCGGGGTGATCAAGCCGCGCTTCGCCGTGCGGCGGACGGAACTCGAGAAGTGGGAAGCCCGTTACCTGCCGGCCCAGGACTTCGGCGTGCTCATCCTGACGACGACGGAAGGCGTGATTTCCCAGACGAAGGCGAAACAGATCGGCGTAGGCGGGAAGCTCATCGCCTACGTGTACTGAGGTGTCCGATGCCCGTCTCCGGATTGCTAGAAGAGTTGGTCGACATCCCGGACGGGATCGAAGTTGGGGTCGAAGGCGACCTGGTCGTTGTCGCCGGCCACGGCCACATACTGCGCCGGAAGCTGTCGCACCCCCGAGTGGAGATTGCGGTCAAAGGGAAGCAGGCAGCGGTCCGAAGCGAATTTCCGCATCGGCGCGAGGCCGCCCTGGTCGGGACGTTCGCGGCCCACCTCCGGAACATGATTGTCGGGGTGACGGACGGCTTCACCTACGAAATGAAAATCGTATACAGTCACTTTCCGCTGAAGGCGACCGTGAAGGGCTCCGAGTTCATCATCGAAAACTTCCTCGGGGAAAAGTTCCCGCGGAAGACGAGGATTATCGGCGAAACGAAAGTCGAGGTCCAAGGTGACGCGGTCCTCCTGACAGGACCCGATGTCGAAGCGGTCGGTCAGACTGCCGCGAACATCGAGCAGGCGACTCGGATTCGAGGATTCGACTCGCGGATTTTCCAGGACGGTATCTACATCACGAAGAAGGCCGGGGAGGCGTTGAATGGCTGAGGAGACCGAGTCGAAATCGGAAACCAAAGTCGCCAAGAAGGCGAAAAAGACCGCCGTCCCCGAGGCGCCGCCCGAGGCCAAGCAAGCACTCCCGACGGCGGCCGAGATACGCGCCGCGAAGAAGGCCGAGCTGATCGGCTGGACCGAACGGTACGGGCTGAGCCAAGAAGGCAAAGTCGACGACCTTCGCAAACGTCTTCGCGCATACGTCGAGAAAGAGGCGTCAAAGGCAGCCGCAAAAGAGGAAGAGAAACCAGCGCCGAAGGCGGAGAAGAAACCGGCGGAGAAGCCCAAGGAAAAACCCAAGCCCGCGAAGAAGGAGAAAAAAGAGAAGGCGAAGCGGGAGAAGAAGGAAGAGGAAGAAGAGGCCGAGGCAGAGGTTCACGAGCCCCGAGCGAAGCCGAAGCTCGAACCTCGCCTGAAGAAACTCCTCGTATTCCGAGCCGCGAGGAACGCCCAGCGGCCGAAGTTCCGCCGTCAGGAGTGGTTCCGTTACAGCAAGTTCGACGATGCCTGGCGGAAGCCGCAAGGCGGCCAATCGAAGCTGCGGCGCCACTTCGGTTATCGATGGAATCTCCCTTCGATCGGGTACCGGGGACCACGGGCCGTCCGCGGGTTACACCCGAGCGGCTTTCGGGAGGTCCTCGTCCACAACGAAGGGCAGCTCGAAGGACTCGACGCCGCGACGCAGGCGGTCCGGATCGCCCACGCGGTCGGCACCCGCAAACGGGAGCGGATCGAGAAAGCGTGCGATGACAAAGGGCTGCGCGTGCTGAACCGGATGGTGACGGAATGAGGTTCGACTACCAGCGGCGTCTCGCCGCGTCAATCCTGGGAATCGGGGTGAACCGCGTGTGGATCACAACGGACCCGAAGGCCCAGGACGACATCCTCGACGCAATCACGCGCGATGGGATTCGGAATCTGATCCGTCGGAACATCATCCAGAAGCGCCCGGTGAAGGGCGTCTCCCGGGGTCGCGCTCGCTATCATGCGGCGCAGAAGGCGAAAGGTCGTCGGCGTGGCCACGGGAGCCGCGAAGGCGCACTGAACGCGCGAACGCCGCAGAAGACGCGCTGGATTGGCGTGATCCGCGGGATGCGCCGCCATCTGCGCGAGCTCCGAGACCAAGGCCGTATCGATGTGCACACGTACCGCCGGTTCTATGCTCAGGCAAAAGGCGGGATGTTCAAATCAAGAGCACACTTGGACCAACAGCTGCACGCCGCGGGCGCGGTTCGGGAGGCGGCGAAGTGACCCAAGGTCCCCACTATCGGACACCGTTCCGGCGTCGCCGGGAGGGCCGCACGGATTATCGGACGCGATCGAAACTCCTCCGAAGCGGGAAGCCGCGCATCGTGGTCCGCAAGACGCTCCGTCAGACGATCGTGCAGTTCGTCCGGGCGGAGGCAGCGGGCGACCAAGTCCTCGCCTCGGCGCAGTCGCTTGAGCTGAAGGACCGCGGATGGGCTGCGGGCACCGGGAATCTCCCCGCCGCGTACCTGACGGGCTACCTCGCGGGCAAGCGGGCCGCTGCGAAGGGCGTCACGGATGGGATCCTCGATCTCGGAACTCAGCGGCCTTCCAAGGGCGGCCGTCTGTTCGCCGCGCTCCAAGGCCTCTTGGACTCCGGGGTGAGCGTGCCCCACAGTCCCGAGGTGTTACCATCGAAGGATCGCATCCGCGGGACTCACATCGGCGAGGGCCTCGCGACCCAGTTTGACGCCGTGAAGACGAAGTTGGAGGCGCCCTGATGCCCAAGCGACGAGGCGGACGACGCCAAAAGCGGACGGCCCGCGCCGCACGACCGGAGAGGAATCTGAGCGAGTGGATTCCGAAGACGAAGCTCGGACGGATGGTCATCGCGGGGCAGGTGACGACGCTCGGCGCCGCGATTCGCACCGGCCTGCCGGTCCGCGAGCCGGAGATTGTCGATATCCTGCTCCCGGAGACCGAGGACGAGGTGCTCGATGTCAACATGGTCCAGCGGATGACCGACTCCGGGCGTCGCGTGAACTTCGTCATCACCTGCATCGTCGGGAACAAGGACGGATTCGCGGGGCTCGGGCGGGCTCGAGGGCGCGAGGTCGGACCGTCGATCCGGCGGGCGATCGACAATGCGAAGCTCAACATGATCGAAATCAAACGGGGCTGCGGCTCCTGGGAGTGCGGTTGCATGCGCGCCCATTCATTGCCGTTCAAGGTCACAGGCCGGAGCGGATCGGTCGAGGTCGTCCTGAAGCCCGCGCCGCAAGGCGTCGGCCTGGCGGTGGGCGACGTCGCGAAGAGCGTGCTACGTCTCGCCGGCATCACCGACGCGTGGGGATTCACGAAGGGCCACACGAAGACGACGGTGAATTACGCGCTTGCGACGTTCGAGGCGCTGCGCAAGACGGTCCAAGTCAAGGTGCGGACGGAGCAGATGGAGCGCCTCAAGATCAAGGCGGGCGCCGAGCAGGTTTTCGTCCGCAAGATTGAGGCCCCACCGACGCCGGAGCCCCCGGCGGAGCTACCCGAGGAGATCGCGGTCGAGGGGGAGACGCTCACCGAAGAGCCGACGGAAGGAGCGGAGGGAGGGGAGGCTCCGGAAGAATGACGTTTGCGGTCCTTCGCCTCCGGGGGAAAGGCGACCTTCGGCGTCAGGTGAAAGACACCCTGCGAATGCTCCATCTGACGCGGCAGAACCACTGCTCCATCGTCCCGGAGGATGCCACGTTCCGCGGCATGCTGCATCTCGTCAAGGATTACGTCACATGGGGCGAGGTGGACCCGGAGGTCCTCGCGAAGCTCCTCCTCCGTCGCGGGCGCCAAGTCGGCGACAAGCCGATCGATGATGCGTTCGTGAAGGGACACAGCGCGTACAAGTCGATCTGGGATCTGAGCCAAGCGATCGCGAAAGGCGAGGCGACCCTTCAACACGTCCGGGAGCTGCGGCCCGTCGTCCGCCTCCCGCCACCCCGCAAAGGGTACCGGGGGATCAAGCGCGGTTTCCACGACGGGGGAGACCTCGGCTACCGCGGGAAGACGATCAACGAACTCCTGCAACGGATGCTCGGGGAGGAGCCGGACGATGGTCTCTAGGACGCGCAAGTTGCGCGGGAGCCGCACCCATGGCCGCGGCAAGAAACATGGACGCGGCGCCGGCGGCCGCGGCGGTACCGGAAACGCCGGGCTGCACAAGCACAAATTCAAGTGGATGATCAAATACGATCCGGACCACTTCGGCCGCCACGGCTTCACCCGGCACGCTCAGCCTCATGAGACGAACTCGATTGACCTCGAAGACCTCGCGCGTCGGCTTGGCGAGTTCGAGGCCGCGGGGCACGCGAAGAAGGACGATTCTCGAATCAACGTCGACTTGACGGCGGCCGGAATCGACAAGCTATTAGGGTCTGGTCGCGTAACGATGGCAATGCGGATCACCGTCGCGAAGGCCTCTTCAGCGGCCGTCGCGAAGGTCTCCGGCGCTGGCGGCGAGGTCGTCCTCCCAGGGGACGCCGGGAAGTAGTCCGATGCCCCTCGAAGAGAAGAAGAAGAGCCGGCTGTATGCGCTGAAACCGCTGACGGATCGCCTGCCTGCGGTCACCCGGCCGGAGGGTCACGTCCACTTCCGGACGAAGATGTTCTGGGTCCTTGCGATCCTGGTCCTGTATTTCGCCATGACGAACATTTTCATTTACGGCCTGGACCAGGGGAACGTCATCGACTTTTTCTCGAGCTTGCGCGCCATCCTCGCGGGGGCCCAGGGCTCCCTCATGCATCTCGGGATCGGTCCGATCGTCACGGCTTCGATCATCATGCAGCTCTTCGCGGGCGCGAAGATCATCAATCTCGACCTGCAAGACGACGAGGACAAGAGCGTCTACCAGGGCACGCAGAAATTCCTCGTAATCGTGATGATCTTCGTCGAGGCGATCCCGCAGGTCTTCGGGTTCCTCACGCCGTCCGCAAAGGTCGTCACGAACTTGAACGGATCGTTCTTGTTCGGCGTCATTTCGTCGGGCCACGGAGACCTCCTTGCGAAGCTCCTGATCGTCGTCCAGCTGTTCGCGGGCTCGTACCTCGTGTTCCTCATGGACGAGGTCGTCTCGAAGTGGGGAATCGGGTCCGGGATCTCCCTGTTCATCGCGGGCGGCGTCGCGCAACAGATCTTCACGGGGACCTTCAACTGGGAACCGTCTCGGGCGGGAAGCACCGTCCCCGCGGGAACGATTCCGAAGACCGTGTACTATCTCCAGCACTACTCGGGGGCGCAGCTCGCGAGCGGAGGGATCGAGCAGATCATGGTCCAGCCTCCGAATCCCCTCATCGCCCTGATCGGCACAGTTGCGATCTTCCTCCTCGTCGCCTACGTCGAATCGACCCGGATTGAGCTCCCCCTGGCCCACGGGATGGCCCGCGGAGCGCGGGGTCGGTATCCGATCCGTCTGATGTACGCGTCGAACATCCCCGTGATCCTGGTCGCGGCGGTCCTCGCGAACGTTAGCATGTTCTCACTCCTGTTCTGGCAGCATCCGGAGTGGCCGGTCCTCGGCCACGCGTCGTGGCTCGGGGCCTACCCCGAGGCGACGGACTACCGCGTGACGTCCGGGCAGATTCAGCGGACGACGCCGATCGGCGGCCTCGCGTATTACTTCTCGAACGTGAACGGCGTGCAAGACTGGCTCTTGCCGCTGTTCAATCCTTCGACGTATGGCGTGTATCTCCGCGGGCTCGCGTACTGGCAGGTGTTCCTCCACATCATTGTCTTCCTTGCCGTCTTCATCGGCGGCAGTGTCATGTTTGCGAAGTTCTGGATCATGACGACGAACATGGGCCCCGAGGACGTCGCCCGGCAGATCGAATCGAGCGGGATGCAGATCCCGGGATTCCGTCGCGACCCGCGCATCCTCCGTCGCGTGTTGGACCGGTACATCCCGGTCGTGGCGGTGATATCCGGAGCCTCCGTGGGCGCCCTCGCCGCGGGCGCCGACATGATAGGGACGGTGGGCAACGCGTCCGGCACCGGCGTCCTGCTGACGGTCGGCATCATGATCCAAATGTATGAAGCGATCGGGCGGGAGCAGATGATGGAGATGCATCCCGTCCTACGGCAGTTCTTCGGCGCGACGGGATAACGGTTAGATCGGCGCCGCCGGGCGCACCGTCAGCTGCTCGGACTCGCTGTCGTACCGCACGAGTTCCGCGTAGCGCCCCCAGTAGACGAGCGCCTTGAAGACGTCCTCGGCTTGATGGCTGCCGACGCGGTCCGCCAGCGCTTGCAGGACCTCCTGCCGGCCGAGCGGACTGCCTGCGCTTCGCGCCATGTCCATCACGAGTCGGAAGGTTGGCAGGTCGTCGATGATCTCTCGGACGATTCGCTTGCGCTCGCGCACACTCGCGGTCAGAAGCTTGCGGCTGAGGTCCGTGATTCGGACGTCGCCGTCTTCGACGGTCACGAGTCCGAGGAACTCCGCCGCGGTCAGGATCGGGCCAAGACGGTCGACGTCCATGTCGACTTCCCGCGAGATGGTCGCAGCGTCAGCGACCCCGCCGACCTCATCGACGGCCTCAACGAGTCCGAGAATCTGGCCCACGGACACCTTCGACATCGAACGGAAGTCCGTCACAGGGGTCTCACGTCCAACATCGTCCCCGATATTTGACACTTGACCTGCCTCTATCACACGATGAGGGAATAGATTTCGTCGACCCACCCGTAGAACTCCGGTTCTTTCCGGTTCCGTGGCCTCGGGAGGTCGATCTCCAGCTCGGCGACCAGCCGGCCGGGTCGGCTCGAGAGGACGATCACGCGGTCCGCGAGGTAGACCGCTTCCTCGATCGAGTGAGTGACCATGAGGACTGCTTTCGGCGGGAGATCCGGGTTCTCCCACAGTTGCAGGATCTCGTCCCGCAGGTTCTGTGCGGTGAGCGGGTCCAGGGACGAGAACGGCTCGTCCATGCACAGCAATAGCGGCTCGATGGCGAGCGCGCGGGCCAGCCCAACACGCTGCTTCATCCCCCCGCTCAGTTCGCGAGGGAACGCGTTCTCGAAGCCGGTGAGACCAACCGCATCGATGAACTTGTGCGCACGGGCGTGACGCTCCTCGGGAGGACGTCCTTGGGCTTCGAGCCCGAGCTCGACGTTCTGCGTCACGGTGAGCCACGGGAAAAGGGCGAAGGACTGGAAGACCATCGCGACTTGCGGGTTGTCCGCGCGGATGGGGGATCCCTCGAACAACACCTGCCCCGAGGTAGGCGGCTCGAGCCCAACGATGATCCGCAGAAGGGTCGATTTCCCGCACCCGGACGGACCCACGACGCACACGAAGTCCCGTTCGGCGAGCTCGAATCGAACGAGGTCCAGGACCTTGAACTCCTTCCCGTTCTCGAAGTAGGACTTCGTGACGTCCTTCACCTCGAGGAGCGGGGGTTCCATCCTCAGATCTCCAAGCGGTACTTCACCGCGGCGCGCTTGTACAACGGCCGCCAGAGGAGCTTGTTCATCGCGAGCACGATCACGATCATCATGAGGATCGTGAGGAGGATCATCTCGTTGTTCGGCGGGACGCTGAACGTCGAGATGTCGAGGAGATAGCCAAGGCCGCTCACATGCGGCGGCGGACGGAGGAAGGGGATGTACTCGGACACGATCAGGGCGTTCCATCCCGCGCCCCACGCCGTGATGCTCCCGGTGAGGAGGGATGGGACCATCGCGGGAAGCAGGACCCGACGCCAATACGTCCTCCCGCGGAGGCCGAACGATCGCGCGGCCTCATGGAGATCCCCCGGGATGGCTCGAACCCCCGCGATCAGGTTAAACAACAGGTACCATTGCATGCTGAACAGCGCGATGAGGATGGCGGAGAGCTCGGCCGCGGGTCCCAGGGTCGCGGTGACCAACAACGCGAATCCCACGATAATCGGCAAGAGGGCCGTCGCCGGGAGGGACGCGGCGACCTCGAGCACGGGGGTGAGGTATCGGGATCCACGGGGGCTGCGTCCGATCCAAGCGGCCAACGGGATCGTCCACGCAAGCGAGATCCCGTACGCGATCGAGAGTCGTGCGAACGAGGACGCCGCCGCGAGCGGCAGTTCCGCAGCGCCGGCGGGGAGCGGGCCCAGGAACAGCCGGGCAAGCCCAATGAGACCCGCGACGACGACGAGGACGAAGACTGCGCCGAAGAGGACTAGGTCCAAGATTCGGATCTCCCGGAGCACGCGGGGATGAGCGGAATACGTGCGGTCGAGGCGTACGGAGGCCCGACGGTACTCCGTCACGATCGGCTGGACGCTCGTCAAGAACGTCCGGCGAAGACGCGGAAATCGGGGGAGCCAACGGAATCGCTCATAGGGGGATGGCACCCGCGGGACTTCTCGCCCGGTGGTCTCCATCCGAAACCGTTCGGACCAGACGCCCAGGGGACGCCAGACGAAGGTGTCGAGGGCCACGACGACCGCGGCGAGGACACCGATTCCAATCGCGATGCCGGCGTTGTCACCGACGAGCCCCGCATTCGCGATGAAGGAGCCAAGTCCGGGTCGGGTGTATGTCCCCCCGAAGGCGGTGAACGTCTCGCTGGCGACGAGGAAGAACCAGCCGTTGCTCCACGATAGAATCGAGTTGTACACGAGTTTCGGGATCGCGGCGGGAAACGCGAGGAGACGAAATCGGAGCATCCCGCGGAGGCCGAAGCTCGCCGCCGCGGCCTCGAGGTCCACGGGGATGGTCGTCAACGCTTCGTAGACCCCGAACGCCATGTTCCAAGCCATGCTCGTGAAAATCAGGAACACGACCGCGAGTTCGATCCCAGCTGGGCTGCCCTGGAACGTCGCGACGAAGAACACGAGCGCGGCCGGGAAAAAGCCGAGGATCGGAACGGACTGCAGGACATCGAGGACCGGCAACATGATCACGGCGGCTTTCTTGTTCGTCGCGGCGGTCGTGCCGTAGGTTATCGCGAAGACGAGAGACAACAGGTAAGCGAGGACCATCCGGGTCGTCGAGAACAAGGCGAGGAGAGGGAGCTGGGCCGCATTCCACGCCGCCTGAGGGAGGACAACCGCGACCACGATCGCGATAAGGATCGCGACGCCCGCGAGGATCCGAAGCCACCCGCGGAGGCCGCGCATCTTCGCCCGCAAAGGACGGGGCCTATTTACGGGTTGTCGCAACGCACTCAGACGCCGGCGAGGAACCGGGCGAGGATCGCTTTCTGCGCGTGGAGACGGTTCTCCGCTTGGTCGAACACGATCGATCGGGGCCCGTCGATCACTTCGTCCGTGATTTCGAGGCCGCGATGGGCCGGTAAGCAGTGCATCACGATGGCATCCTCGTTCGCGAGGCTCAGCAGCTTCTCGTTGATTTGGTACGGCCGGAACAGCCTCTCCCGCTCTTCCTTCTCCTTCTCCTGGCCCATCGAGACCCAGACGTCGGTGTACAGGACGTCCGCCCGTTTTGCCGCCGCTGCGGGATCGCGCATGATTTCGAGCGAGGAACCGGTCTCTTTGGAGAGGCGCCGTGCATCCGCGAGGAGTTCCGGGTCGGGTTCGTAGCCGCTCGGACAAGCGACGGCCATGTGCATGCCCACGATGGCTGTCCCGAGCAGCAACGAATTACAAACGTTGTTTCCGTCCCCGACGTACGCGAGCCGGAGGCCCTTGAGTCTGCGTTTTCTCTCATGGATCGTGTAGAGGTCCGCGACGACCTGGCATGGGTGCTCTTTGTCGTCGAGGCCGTTGATGACCGGGACGGTCGCGTTCGCTGCGAGTTCCCGCACGTTGTCCCGCCTGAACGCCCGGTACATGATGCCGTCCACGTATCGACTTAAGACGCGGGCCGTATCCGCGATGGTCTCGCCTCGGCCAATCTGGAGATCGTTCGGGCTGAGGAACAGCGCGTGGCCGCCGAGCTGGGTCATGCCGACTTCGAAGGAAACGCGAGTGCGCGTGGATGCTTTCTCGAACAACATGGCGAGGCTCTTGCCGCGTAACGGTTCGTACGGCTCGCCCGCTTTCGTCCGATTCTTGATCTTGCCGGCAAGCTCGAGGAGGCCAACCAAATCCTCGCGAACATCGAGCATCGAGACGAGGTCTCGTTTCCCGACCATCGCCGCGGACCATCCTCCGCGCGATACAAAATGCTTGTGCATCGAGTGCGTCGACGCCTATTTGGGCAGGGGCGCAGACCGCGGTTTCCTCGGCCTTCCGTCCGCTTTGGTGCGCTGGGCCGAACATCGGCGTGGCTGGACCAAAACCCTATATTCTCCGCGATTCTTCCGCCATCCTGCGGCCGGGATGGGCTAGCCTGGTTATGCTAGGGGGCTGTGGATCCCTTGACGCGAGTTCAAATCTCGCTCCCGGCCCTCATTGCCGCTCCCGTGCGCCGCGCTGATTTTCGTCGGGTCGGTATGTGCCACCGCACGTTTTTATAGACCAAGTCGAATGAGTGACCCGCTTCCAAGGGGCGATGAAGAAGCCCCGCGGTCGCCCGTCGTTCCCGGGAGCGGGGCTGCGATGATCAAGCAGGCGGAGAAGACGTACGCTCCACGAGAGGTGGAGAGGCAAGTCCAGGAATTCTGGAAGCGGGCGAAGGTCTACCAGAAAACCGTAGCCGCTCGGGAGAAAGACGAAGACTTCTACTTCGGCGATGGACCTCCGTTCACGTCCGGGACGATTCACCTCGGGAACGTCCTGAACAAGACGATCAAGGATCTCGTGGTCCGCTACCAACGGATGCGCGGCCATCACGTCCGGGACCAACCGGGCTACGACATGCACGGCCTCCCGATCGAAGTCCAGGTCGAGAAGACCCTGGGCATCACGAACAAGAAGGAGATCGAGGACCTCGGGATTGAGAAGTTCGTGAACACGTGCCGGACCTTCGCGCTCGACCTGCTGAACAAGATGACGGGGCAGTTCCAGTCCCTCGGGATCTGGCTGGACTGGGAGCGCCCGTACATGACGATCCGGAACGACTGGATCGAGGGCGCATGGTGGACGCTCAAGCGGGCCCACGAGCGCGGCTGGATCTACGAGGCGCTGCGTTCCACGCAGTGGTGCACGCGAGATGAGACGGCTCTCGCGGATGCCGAGGTCGAGTACGCCGACGAGACGGACCCCTCGATTTACGTCAAGTTCCCGCTCGTGAAGCGGCCTGACGAGTCCCTCCTTGTTTGGACCACGACGCCGTGGACGCTCCCCGCGAATCTCGCGATCGCAGTGAATCCCGAATTCACTTACACAAAGGTCAAAGTGAGCCACGCCCAGAAGACGGAGTACATCTGGCTCATGGAGTCCGCAGTCTCCACCATCCTGCCTCGCGGCGGCGTCTCCGAGTACGCGATTGTCGAGACCAAGAAGGGAAGTGACCTGGTCGGACTCGAGTACGCGCACCCGCTGGGTCCGAAGCTCCCATACCAGCGCACCGTCGCGGGCCCGTGGGTCCACAAGGTCGTGCCCTCGGACATCGTCGTGGCGGAATATACAGGGCTTGTGCACTCCGCGCCCGGCCACGGCCCCGAGGACTTCGAGCTCGGCCAGCGGCTCGGCCTGCCGCCGTTCTCGCCCGTGGACGAACGGGGCCATTTCACGAACGATGCGGGGACGTACGCTGGCAAGTCGGTGAAAGAAGCGAACCCGCTGATCATCCAGGACCTCCGAGCGGCTCACGCGCTCTTCGCGGAGGAGACGCTCGTCCACGCGTACGGCCACTGCTGGCGCTGCCGGACTCCGATCTTGTTCCGCGCGACGGTCCAGTGGTTCCTGAATGTGAAAGGCATCAAACCGAAGATGATCGAAGAAGTCCGTCGGGTCACGTGGTTCCCCGACTGGGCGGGCTCCGCGAGGCAGCTCGGCTGGACGGAGAACCTCCGTGATTGGTGCCTCTCCCGTCAACGGTACTGGGGCACTCCCCTCCCGATCTGGCGGTGCGCGAAGTGCCGCCACTGGACCATGATCGGGTCCTCCGCGGAACTGAGAAACGGCCGGGGCTACAAAGACGGCATGGACCTCCATCGGCCCGGGATCGACCGCGTCACCTTGCCGTGCGAAAAGTGCGACGGCGAAATGCATCGCGTCCCTGACGTCGTCGATGTGTGGTTCGACAGCGGGGTCGCGAGCTGGGCGAGCCTGGGCTATCCCGGCCGCGACGACGAATTCAAACGCTGGTGGCCGCAGGACTGGATCGTCGAGGGCCCCGACCAGACGCGCGGCTGGTTCAACTCGCAACTTGCCGCGGGCGTCGTCGCGTTCGACCGGGCGCCCTATGACCGCGTGCTCTTGCACGGCTGGGTCAACGGGGCCGATGGACGTCAGATGCACAAGTCCCTCGGGAACTACGTCGAGCCAGAGACCGTGGTCAACAAGTTCGGCGTCGACCCGTTGCGGTTCTACCTGGTCTCCGTGAACGCACCGTGGGACGACGTCACGTTCCAAGAGGACGGTATACGGACTGCGCAGCGGACCCTGAACATCCTGTGGAACGTCCTGCGATTCGCGACGACGTACATGGTCTTGGACCGGTTCGATCCCGCGGCGGCGGACCTCGCCACCCTCGAACGCGACCTCCGGCCGGAGGACCGATGGCTCCTTTCGCGGCTCGAAGGGCTCAAGGGAACCGTGGAGACCGAGATGGGGACCTACGCGCTCCATCGGGCGTATCGCGCCGTCGAGTCGTTCATCCTTGACGACCTCTCGCGGTGGTACGTCAAGCTCGTCCGGGAGCGCACGTGGATCGAATCGGAGGACCGAGGAAAGGTCGCCGCGTATCGGATTCTCCACGAGGTCCTCGAGACGCTCGCGATCCTACTCGCCCCCGCGGCGCCCCACATCGCCGAGGCGATGTACCAACGACTGGACGGCCGCAAACTGAGCGTCCACATGCTCGACTGGCCCGCGTCCCGAAGCGAACGGATCCAGCCGAAGCTCGAACGGTCCATGGCCGTCGTCCAAGAGCTGGTCGAGACGGTCTCGAAGGAGCGACAACGCGGCGGTCGAAAACTCCGATGGCCGATGAAGCAGATCACGATCAAGGACGCGACGCCCGAGGCCGCGTCGGCCCTCGCCGAACTCCGGGACATCTTCCTCGAGCAGGCGAATGCGAAAGAGCTCCGCGTCCTCGGGCCAAGGGAGGAGTTCCCCGGCATCCTCGTCGGGGGGAAGCCGGATCCCGCCGCGATCGGGAAGGCGTACAAGACGTTGCAGCGGAAGATCGTGAAAGTGCTCGAGGCGCAGCCCGCGGAGGAGATCCGCATGGCGCTGGAGAAAGGCCGCTACACGCTCGACGTGGACGGTCAGGTCGTGACGATCGACCCGTCGATGGTCCGTTTCGAGTCGACGATGCCAGTGGGCGTCGCCCGAGTCGAGACGCCCCATGGGGAGATGTTCCTCGACCTACGAGTGACGCCCGAGCTGCAGGCCGAGGCCTATGCGCGGGAGATCATCCGTCGGGTTCAACAGATGCGAAAGGAGGTCGACCTCGAGGTCGACGACTTCATCGTGACCGTTGTCAAGACAAAGAAAGAGTTCGCAGCGATGTTGGAACGGCAGGCCCCGCTCATCGCACGGGAAACGCACTCCCGCAAGCTCACATTCACCGACAAGCCGTTCGAGTCGGAGTACACGAAGGAGTGGCGGGATGTCGACGGTCACGCCGTGACGATCGGTATAACGCCCCTCCACATGTTCGAGGCGCATCGCGACTTCACCCGGATCCCTGGCATCTCGCGCGCGAAGGCGACGACCCTGTTCGATGCGGGCTACAAGAGCGTCGCAGCGCTCCGCGGAGCGACCAAGCACGAGCTCGCACAGGTGGAGGGCTTGGATGCCGAGGACGTGAACCGGATCCTGGCCGGGCTCGCGGCGAAGAAGGACACACCGGTCGAGTGCCCGACATGCGGGGCCTCGGTTCCCTCGACGGCCCGCCGGTGTCCACGGTGCGGCGAACCGATCGCGACCCAATCGACCACCTGTCCGCGGTGCCAGGCTTCGATTCCGCCCGGCGCGGACAAATGCCCGGTCTGCGGTTACGCACTCGCGGCCTCGGCGCCTCGCAGCACCCCATCTCGGGTCGCGTGCATCGCGTGCGGCGAGCTGATTCCCGCGGGCTCCGTCGACTGCCCGTCCTGCGGGGCGCCCCAGGTACGCCCCATGGAAAGAGCCCGGTCTGATGAAGACGAAACGCTCCCCCTCTTGAAGGACTCGTCTTCGTACCTGGTGAAGGAATCGACGCCCGAAGAGGCGTACCGCTTGTTCTTGATCGCCCAGCGGGCGGGCAAGAAAGGGATGGTGATCACGCGGCTCTTCCCGGCGAAGGTCCGGGAGCGGTTCGGCCCGTCGGACCTCCCGATCCTCTGGCTCAGCAACGTCGGCAAGGAGGATTCGGTCCGGCCGAACGACCTCGAGAAGCTCTCCCTATCCGCGGAGCAGTTCCTCGTCCGCGAGAAGGGCGTGATCCTCTTGGATGCCGTTGAGTATCTCGTCACGAACAACAACTTCCTCACAGTCCTGAGGCTGGTGCAGGCGGTTCGGGACCAGGCCGCTGTGAACAACGGCGTCCTCCTCTTGTCCGTGAACCCGTCCACGTTGGACGCCCACCAGATGACGCTGCTCGAACGGGAGGTCGACCGGGTCGTGGACGCGTTGGCGGGCCCGGCGTCCCGGGGATCGGGCTAGGCGGCAGAGTCAGGCGCGCGTCCGAGGACGGCGGCGACGACCTCGGGGAGGCGGGGGACCGTGTCGAAGCGGTCCAGTTCCTCCGGCCGGATCCAGCGGTGCTCGACGTTCTCCCAGTCGAGCCGCACCTGCCGTTTCGGCGCATCGAAGAGGAACGGGTGGACGACGTAGATCGTCTGGTCGTCCCGGGCCAGGATTGGGCGGCCCGTGGCCCGGAATGTGATGCCTTTCAGCCCCGTCTCTTCCCGAACCTCCCGCATGGCACGGTGTCTCGGATCTTCCCGCCCCTCCAAGTACCCAGAGATTGCCGACCAGCGACCCCGGAAACTCCCGACGTCCTCGCTCCGACGGACGATGAGGATGCGGCCTCGGTTTCGGAGGACCACGGAGACCACGGGCGTCGCCCGGATCTCGGGCAGCTCGACGGTCCCGCGATCGCCGTCGACCATCATCCGATCCCCGGTGCGCAGGCCTCCGACATCGACGCGGTCCACGAGCGGGATTCCCGCGAGGGTCGCGCCGACCGCGACGATCGCTTCGGTCCGGGCGTTCACGATTCCCGCCGGACCGTTGCCCGCTTTGGCGAGGCCGTAGATCAGGTACGACCCGACGGTACTCCCCTTGCCGCTGGGGAACGCAAAGATTCGCCCCGAAAGACAATCGCGCGAGGCCGCACCCGCTCCGACGAGGAGCTCGCCGGTCCGCGGGTCGACGCCTCCGACGAACGAGAAAGGCGCATGGCTCACGATCGCGGTTCCCGAGGCGCGCCCTGGCACGACCCCTCGCCCGCGGATTTTCATGCGTACCGCTCCAGCAAGGCCTCGATGTCGTCGAAGATGACCTTCTGTTTGCACAGGCTCGGCAAGTAG
>Ga0099828_10000724_pt1 | contig 20694 bp, 14 predicted proteins | sample CZO8metaG_2_FD_79338 | JGI IMG/M metagenome (GOLD analysis project Ga0099828, IMG submission 79338) | Vadose zone soil microbial communities from the Eel River Critical Zone Observatory, Northern California, USA - CZOApr15con2H1.8 metaG | ecosystem: Environmental > Terrestrial > Soil > Vadose... | reverse complement strand
GTTCTCGAGACGGTTGTGGCAGCGGAACTATTACGACCACATCATTCGTGACGGCGCGCAGCTGGACCGAATCCGTCGATATATCCATGACAATCCATTGCGGTGGGAATTCGACTGCGAAAACCCGGCCGCACAGATCGTCGAGGACGCGAGGCCTTGGGAGTAGGGGCGGGCCCCCGTGCCCGCCCGCTGCGCGGAGTGAGCATGGACTGGCGCAACGAATGGTTTGAATTCGACGACGTTGCTTACCTGAATGCCGCGGGGCAGTCGCCCATGCCGCGCGTTTCGCTGCGCGCCGCGCAGAAGGCGCTCGAATGGAAGAAATATCCGCACCAAATCCCCGACGGCGCCTATTTTGAACTGCCCGACCGCATTCGCGCGACAGTGGCGCGGCTGATCGGCGGCCGGCCGGAAGAGGTGGCGCTCACCACCGGTGCGAGCGGGGGACTCGCCGCCGTGGCGAACGCGCTGGACTGGAGACCCGACGACGAAGTCCTGATCGCACGCGGCGAGTTTCCCGCGCACCTAACCACCTGGATGCCGCTCGCCGCCGCCAATCGCCTCCGGGTGGAGGTGGTGGCCCCGCGCGGCCGCTTCCTCACCGCCAATGATTTTCTTGCGCGCCTGGGGCGGCGCACGCGCTTGGTCTCAGCCAGCCTGGTCCGCTTTGATGACGGCGCGCGGCTGGATGCGGCGCCGCTGGCGGAGGCCTGCCATGCCCTCGGCGCCTACTTGCTGCTCGATGTCAGCCAATGCGTCGGCGCGATGCCGCTCGATGTGCGTGCGCTTGGCGCCGACTTTGTGGTTTCAGCCGGCTACAAATGGTTGCTCAGCCCCTATGGCACCGGCTTCTTTTGGGCGCGCGGCGACTTGATCGAGCAGATGCGCGTCGGCCCGTTTTACTGGATGGCGCTGGAAGGCGCCGCCGACTTCCACAGCTTGTCGTTTCGCCAGTGGAAGCTGGCGCGTGGCGCGCGGCGCTGGGACTCTCCGGAAACGGCCAGCTTTTTCAACTTGGCTGCGATGGAAGCTTCGCTCGAGTTTCTGCTCCGCGCGGGCGTGGAGACGATTTGGGAGCACAACCGCCGCCTGATCGGCGAGATGCTGGAGCGGCTGCCGCTCGACCGCTGCGTGCTGGCCAGCCCGCACGATGCGCCTGCGCGGGGCCCGTTTGCGTGCGTTGCCGCACGCTCGCCGGAGAAAACGGCGGCGCTTTACGAAAAGCTGCGTGCGGTGAACGTAATCGTCAGCTTGCGGGAGGGCGCGCTGCGCGTTGCTCCGCACCTGTACAACACCGAGCGCGATGTGGATCGCTTGCTCGCCGTGCTGGCCGTGTAAGGGCGTCCGCTCTGGCGGAAGAATCAGTAAAGCGGCGCGACCGCGCGGAAGGGGATGTGGATGATCGCTTCGAGTTCCACCGGCGCGCCTCGGCGTTCCGCCGGGCGGAACCTCCACCGCGCCAGCGCCTCCATCGCGTTGGTGTCCAGTTGCGGCTCGATTCCTCTGACTAATTGGATGCTGTCCACAGAGCCGTCCTTGCGGATGACAGCGTAGAGCACGACCTCGCCCTCCACCTTGGCGCTGATCAGCGTGGGCGGATACTTGGGGTCCACCTTGCGCAACGGCACGGGCCCGGTGAGGTCGCTGGCCGCTGCGCTGGGTTGTGGCTGTTCTTCGTCCTGCTGGAGTTCGGCGAAGCTGAGTACCCAGCTCCCCGTTACACTGGACAGGTTCGGCATGTTCACGTGCAGCGTGTAGACGTGCTTCGGCCCAAAGATTCCCTCGGGCGGAGCGCCGGGCTTGATGCGGTCAAGATCCGACCCGGCTGACTTGCGAGACGCGCCGGCCGGCTCGGCTCGCACTGCAGGTCTCGATAGAGGTGAGCCCGCCAATGCGGCCCTGGGGCCGGGACGACCCAGGCCAGAGAGGGTAGACGCTGCATTCGGATTCCCGCCGCTGATGCTCACACCGGGCGGCCCGGTTCCGTTGCCCCCACCGCCGCTGCCGGCTCGTGTTCCTCCGGCGCCGGCTGTACCGCCAGGGCTGCCGGGGCCGCCGCCCGTTCCTCCCGTCCCGCCGAGCGTGCCATTGGGTGAGCCACCGGGCACGCCGCGCTGCGTGCCCTCGGGCGAAATCGAAAGGCGCGCAGCAAGATTGCCTTGCGGCAAGGGGAGACTATCTATGCTCGGGGCCGGCGATGTGGAGATTGCGATCAGGCGCTGCAGGCCTGCGTCGCCAGCGGCATTGGGTCCGATGTCCGGGGCGGGCGCCGCCTCCTGTCCCGCCTGCCGCGGACCGACGCGGGGGACTGAGGTCGGCGTCACCGGCAACGGCGGCTTCGGAGCCATCATCGCGTTTGCAGCGATGTTCAAATCGCCCACCTGCTTTTCAAGGTTCGGCACCTCCGGCAGCGGCACCTCCGACGGCGGCCGCATTGCTGGGCTTTTGGGGCGAAGCTTGGCGAGCACGGCCTTGCTGATTTGGAGTTGTGGCTTGGACGGCTTCGGGAGGTCGGCCCACTGCACGATGTTGGGCATCGGCGGCAGAATCTTCGGGGGCGCGGGGGGCGCGTCGGGCTGGATCAGGGTTTGCCGGGGATGCGTGGGCACTTGCGGCGCGGAGATGATGGTCTGCCGCGGGTGGTACGCGTCTGCACCGCGGCGAGGCAAAGGTTTGTCGGGCTCGCTCGGAGGGCTCGGCTTCGACGCCAGACCCGGCGGGTCCAGCGGCGAGAGGTCGCGTACGGGCCCGTACCAGGTGACTTCGATCCGCGGCAGAGTGAGTTGGGCCTTTGGCGCCGATTGTTTCCATACCGGGAAAGGAAGCGTGACGAGCACGATGTGCCACAGCACCGAGGCAGTCAGGGCGCGCTTGGGCAAGTGGCCGCGTACCCAGGAGTTCCGGAAGTAGGAACCCGTGAGGAAATTCTTGGGCGGTTTTGGCCCGCTGACTACCGCGCGCAGGCTGCCGGCGAACGTGCGCCGACGGGACTCCCAGGCTACGGTAAGTTGCGGCTCGCGAAGCCGATAGTCCGGCACGCGGCTGAGTCCAGCTGGCATACAAACTTCCATTATACGTGCACGTCGACTGCCAAGGAAAATGGCTTGCCCACTGGGAGCCGATTTGCCACGATATTCCTGGTGGAAAACTCCGGGGCCATGCGCATCATCCAACCACAAAGGATCAACGTGAAGCGCCTGCCACGATGGATGCGCATTCTGCTGGTTGTTGTTGCCCTCGTGGTGGCAGCAGGGCTCATCCTTCCTTATTTTCTGGACGTAGATCGCTACCGCACTTTCATCGCCGCGTCGATCGAAAGCAAGACCGGGCGCAAAGTCCGCATCGGTAAGATGCGCGCACGGCTGCTGCCGAATGCGGGTTTTGTCGTGGAAGATTTCGGCCTCAGCAACCCGCCGGGATTTCCCGAAGGAGAAGTGCTTGCCGCCGAAGCCGTCCGCGGAAACTTGGCCTGGGGCTCGCTGCTGCACCGCGAGTTCCGCTTGAGCTCGGTCGAGCTAGTGCGGCCGAAGCTCATTCTGCTCGAGGACGAACACGGCCAGACCAACTACGGATCCTCGGCGAGAGTATCGAGCCCCGCAGCGCGAGCGAACCAGAAAGCCGCGCCCAAGCGCGCTGCTGAGCCAGTGGAAGTCGGTCGCATTGAGCTGACCGACGCGGAAGTGACCCTCGGACGGCTGGGCCCGGGGGCCCGGCACGCCCGCGCCATGATTCCGACGGTGCAGGCGCGCAAGATTCGCGCGGAGTTGAGCCACATTGTGCTCGACCCGCTGCGGCCAAAGCAGTGGGAGGCCGATGCGAACTTGAGCGGCGTGGTGCTCGAGCTTCCCGGATGGAAAACTCCGCTCACGTTTCGCTCGGGCCGTCTGGAGCTGCGCAATGGCCGCCTGGAATCGGAATTCCGCCTGAGCTTGGGCAAGGCGGGCGAGTTCAAGGGCACCTTGCGCGTAGCGGATATCGAGCGCGGCATGACGGCGTTTGATCTGAGCACCGCACAGCTCGACGCGGACCAGTTGCTGACCTCGCGAACGGAGTCGCCGCCGGGACCGGCGCAGCCTGCGTCGCGAAGCGAGCTCGTGGCCCAGGGCCATGTGGTCGCCGAGCACCTCCGCTGGCAGCCCTATACCACCAACAAGGGCACTGCCGAAGTCCGCATCTTCACCGACCGCATCGAACTCTGGCCGGTCACTGTCGAACTCTACGGAGGAACGCTGCAGATTTCCGCGCGCGCCGATCGCGCCCAGACGCCCGAGCGCTTTTCCAGCAACGTGCAAGTCCGCAATCTGAACTTGGGCGCCATGTTGGCGGCCTCTTCGGCAACCCGCGGAAAGCTTTCCGGCACAGGCGAGCTGAACCTGCAACTGTTTGGCTCGCTCAGCGATGATTGGCGGAAGTCGCTCTCGGGCACGGGTCACTTCGCCGTCCGCAATGGCCGCCTGCCGGGGATCAACTTGGCCGGCGTTCTCGAATCGGTTGCGAAGCTGGCCGGGATGAGCGGTGAGACGCCGTTCAGTTTGCTCCAGGGCGATCTCTCCATCAGCCAAGGCCGGGTCGCCAGCCGGCTGATCCACATGGATTCGCCGCGCGGCACGGTGGACCTGCACGGGAGCTGCAGCCTGGACGGCGCGCTCGACTACGACGGGGAAGTTGTGCTGGCTCCGGACACTGCCTCTTCTGGCGCCCCGAACCCAACGCAAGCAATTGACGCCATTCTCGGGGGCGTGCTCAAGCGCGAAGGCGGCCGCGTTGCTGTGCCGATTGCGATCCGCGGCACACTCCAGGACCCCAAGTTCTATCCCGGCCGCAGTGCGCCCCGCATGGAATCGCCTTCGCCGGCCGGTCAGGCTCAGCCGCAGAAGGGCAAGAGCATACTGGATTTCCTCCGCCGGCCGTAGACACAAGCATAATTAAGGGCAGCGAGGTACAGCTTGCGGTCACGCGGCCATCGCCAGCCGATAGAAGCTCAGCGCCGCATCGCCCTGCTCGACCACGCGCTCTCGCTCGAGTTCCGCAAGCCGCTCCGGCAGAGCCCTGCGTTTCGGGTGCTCCACAATCACCCGGCCGCCCGGGGTGACGAGCGGCGAGCGGTCGAGAAAGTCGAGAGCGCGCTCGCATTCGTCTTCTTCGGCGTAGGGCGGGTCGAGAAAAACGAAATGGGCATGCACGTGCCGCGCGGCCAGCAGTTCCAGCCCTCGCAGCGCGTCGGTGACCAGCAGGTCCGCTTCGGCTCCGATTCCGAGCGAGTGAAGGTTCTTGCGGATCAGGTTGGCCGCTGCAGCGTGTTTTTCGATGAAGACCGCTTCCCGCGCGCCGCGGCTGAGCGCCTCGATGCCCACCGCACCCGTGCCCGCGTAAACGTCCACGAAGATGGAACCTTCGACGGCCGGCCCGAGGATATCGAACAGGGTCTCGCGCAGGCGGTCTGAGGTGGGCCGCAAGTGCAGGCCCCGGAGAGTCTTCAACGCGCGGCTTCGAAATTTCCCCGCGACAATGCGCATCGGGCACAGCCTCGCTGGTTCCGCGCGCGGTAGCCCGCCTCGTCCGGGGCGGGGTCTTTTGGGCCCGCGCTATCCCACGGTAGCCAACTGATACCGCCGCTGCCACTTCGGGCCAAGATAGTCGAGCAGCCGCTTCAACTCTCTGGCCGCTTCCGCAGCATCTGCAGACGCTGACGCCGCGGCGGCGGCCGCTCCTTCCCGCGTAACCATTCCGGGTCGCGCAGGCGCGCCTTCCGCGCGCTCGCTGGCGCTTGCCGCCGCCCGTTCTCCGCTGGCGCTCCGAACCAACGCCCAGACCTCGTTCCGTGCCAACTCCAGCAGTTCTCTGTCGCGCAGCAGGTTGGCGACGTGAAAGCCCAACTCGCCGTGCTGCCGCGTGCCAAAGAACTCACCCGGGCCGCGCAGCTTCAGGTCAATCTCGGCGATTTCGGACCCGTTCGAGGTGCGCACCATGGTTGTCAGGCGCTCCTGGGCGTCCTCGGTGAGCTGCTTCGGCGCCACCAGGATGCAGTAGGACTTCTCGGCGCCGCGCCCGATACGCCCGCGGAGCTGGTGGAGTTGCGCGAGCCCGAATCGCTCGGCGTGCTCGACGACCATCGCGGTGGCGTTGGCCACGTCCACGCCGACTTCGATCACTGTGGTAGAAACCAACACCTGGGTCTCGCCGCGCCGGAAGCGCTCCATCACCTCTTCTTTTTCTTCGCTGCGCAACCGCCCGTGCAGCAGCCCCAGCCGCAATCCGGGGAAGACGCTCTTCGAGAGCCGTTCGTATTCGACGATCGCCGCTTTCAGTTCCTGCTTGGACTCCTCGATCACCGGGTACACGATGTAAGCCTGCCGGCCGCGCGCGGCCTGCCGGCGAAGGAAATCCCAGACCCCCGGCAGGTGCTCCTCGGTGGTCCACCGGGTTTCGGCCGCGGTGCGCCCTGGCGGCATCTCGTCAATCACCGAGCAGTCCAGGTCGCCGTAGAGCGTCAGGGAAAGCGTTCGCGGGATGGGCGTCGCGGTCATTACCAGGGCGTGTGGGGAAGCGCCGGATTGCGCGCCTTTTTCGATCAGGCGCTTGCGCTGAAGCACTCCGAAACGGTGCTGCTCATCCACGACCACCAGGCCGAGGCGCCCAAACTCGACCTGCTCTTCGATCAAGGCGTGGGTGCCGACTACAAACTGTGCCTGGCCCGCGCGCACGCGCTCCCGCACCGCCTTTTTTTCCGCGGGCTTGAGCCCGCTGATGAGCAACTCGACGCGGTAATCGGCGCGCGCAAAGACCCTGCGGGCGGCCAGGTAGTGCTGCACCGCCAGAATCTCGGTGGGCGCCATCAGCGCCACCTGGTAGCCGTTTTCGATGGCGATCGTGGCCGCTTCCAGCGCGACGATGGTCTTGCCGCTCCCCACGTCGCCCTGCAACAGCCGGTTCATCGGCACGGGGCGCTCCAGGTCCGCGCCAATCTCCGCCAGGACGCGCTTTTGCGCCGCGGTGGGCTTGAACGGCAGGATGCGCTTGAGCGCTTCGCGAATGCGTTCTTCGCGCACGCGCAGCGCAAAGCCGCTCTGGCGCTGCGCCTGCTGCCGCCGCAGGGCCAGGCCGAGCTGGTAGAAGAAGAACTCCTCGAAGATCAGCCGCTGGTGCGCGGGCGAGCGAAAGGAATTGAGCGCCTCAAGAGTCTCCCCGGCGGGCGGGAAGTGGGCGTAGGTCAGCGCGTCGCGGCGCGACGGGAAACCCCAGCGGTGGAGCAGCGCAGCCGGCAGCGGATCCGGCACGTGACTGTCCAGATTGCCCAGTGCCGCGTAGATGATCCGGCGCAGCACGCGCGAGCCGAGGCTGCCAATCGCTTCGTAGATCGGCACGATGCGGCCCACTTCGGTCGAATCAGCAGCGTCCGAGCCCAGCAGCTCGAATTGCGGATTGATCATCTCCAGACGCACGGGCCGGTAAGGGTCGATGTCCACCTTCCCGTAGAGGACGATGCGCTGCCCGGCTTTGAGGCGCCCTTCGAGGTAGCCTCCATGGAAGAACTTGCAGTGCAGCGTGCCGGTCGGGTCGCGCACCATCAAGTGATAAACCGCGTTGCGGCCGCGCGCGAACCGTACGACGCCGCCGCTCACCACTTCGGCCTGCAAGGTGTAGATGCCCCCGGGCTGGATTTGGCGGATGGAGGCGAAGCGCGTGCGGTCTTCGTACCGGAAGGGCAGGTAGCCCAGCAAATCCTCCACCGTGTGGATGCCGCGCTCGGCCAGCAGCGCAGCGCGTTGCGGGCCCACGCCCTTCAGGTATTTGACCTCGGTGGCCAGCGTCGGCTTCATGGCTCCATTCGTTTTCTTTATACCATCGCCCAAGCGGGAAAACCCCCGATACTTGCGCCGGGCGCCTGCGTACAGATAGAGTGTGGCGTTTCCCGCGCAGCCGGCGGGATTCCGAACGGCGCGCAAGCTGCGACCGCGCGGTTTCGCGGCGCCTGCGAATGAGACCCGGAAGTCCTCGCGGAGGAAACGGTGGCGGAAGAGCGCTTGAAAGCAAGTGACGCGAGGGTCCTGCTGCTTTGGGTTTTGCTGGGACTGGTGGGCGCAGGCGTTGCGTTCAAGTATTTCTTCGAGGCGTTTCCCGAAGCCTCGGTGGATTTTCGTGTTTCGCGCACCGCGGCCCTGGAAGCGGCCCGCAATTTTCTCACCGCGCAGGGCTACCGGCTCGAGGGCTATCCATCCAGCATCGTCTTTCGCGTGGATGACGACGCCAAAACCTACCTCGAGCGCGAAGTCGGCCTCGAACAGGCCAACCGCCTGATGGCGACCGAGGTGAGCGTCTGGTACTGGCAGGCGCGCTTCTTCCGACCCGGCCAGAAGGAAGAGTTTGAAGTGCGCGTCAGCCCGGCGGGCCGCGTCGTGGGGATGACACACGCGATTGAGGAGGCTCGCGAAGGCGCGCGGCTCGATGGCGAGGCCGCGCGCGCAGCTGCGGAAGCGTTTCTGCGGACGCGTTACCACGCGGACTTGGCCGCGTACGATTTCCTCCGCGAAGAAGCCAACTCCAACGAACGGCCCAGGCGCCGCGACTGGACTTTCACCTGGGAGCGCCGCGGCTTCAAGGCTCCCCAGAAGCCCGACGGCGCGCCCTATCGGCTGCGCGTCACCGTGCAGGGCGCGCAGGCCGATGGGTGCAAGGAGTTCCTGAAGGTGCCGGAGGCGTGGCAGCGCGACTATGAGCGCCTGCGCTCCAGCAACGACTTCTACGAGTCCGTCGCCGTGGTGCCCTATGCGCTGCTGCAGGGCGCGCTGCTCTGGGCGCTGGTCGAGCTGGGCCGCCGGGGACTGATTCGCTGGCGCGGCGCGCTGAAGCTGGGAGTTGTTCTGGCCGTGCTGTTCTTCGCGATGTACGCGAATCAATGGCCGCTCGCGCGCGCCTCCTACGACACAAACACCTCCTACTCCGGCTTCTTTGTCAGCAGGATCATCTTCGCCGCTCTGATGGGTCTGGGCATCGGTTTGGTTGTGGCACTGACCATGGCGGGCGGCGAGCCGCTTTATCGCCGCAATCAGCCCGAGCAGCTCCGGCTCGGTGCCGCGTTCTCCATCCCCGGAATGCGCTCGAAAGCGTTCTTCCGCTCGTGCGTGATCGGCCTCTCGATGGCCGCCGCGCACATCGGCTTTGTTGTCCTCTTCTATCTGGCCGGGAGGAGATTCGGCGTCTGGGCTCCGCAGGACATCAACTACACCAACGTGGTGAGCACGGCGATCCCCTGGATTTTTCCGCTGACCATCGGTGTCTACGCCGCAAGCAGCGAGGAGTTTCTCTTCCGCCTGTTCGCCATTCCCCTCTTGCTGCGCTTCACACGGTCGAGGTTCTTGTCCGTGGTCATCCCTGCGTTTGTCTGGGGGTTTCTGCACAGCAATTACCCGCAGCAGCCGGGCTACATCCGCGGCATCGAAGTCGGCGTGATCGGCATTGTCGCCGGCGTGGTCATGCTCCGCTGGGGCATCCTGGCCACGCTGGTGTGGCACTACACGGTGGACGCGCTCCTCATCAGCCTGTTCCTGTTGCGCTCGGAGAGCCTTTATTTCCGCGTTTCGGGCGGGGTAGTGGGCGCGGCGGTCTTGATCCCGCTGGCCATTTCGGGGGTGTCTTATCTCGCGCGACGCCGCTTCGAGGCCGACGAAACCCTGCTCAACCGGGCCGAGCCGCTCGTGGAGACCGCCGCCGCGCCCGCGGCGGCGGAGCCCGCCCCGGTCGCCTACAAGGCGCTTTCTTCCCGCAGTCTCGGAGTGGTCCTGGGATGCGGGGTGCTCGGGGTGCTGCTGCTCGCTGGGGTAAAGACGGAGGCCATCGGCAACTTCGTGCGTTTTGCGGTCAGCGCCCGGCAGGCTGCAGCGAAGGCTGACGAGGTGCTCCGGCAGCGCAAGGTTGACCCGGTCAGCTACAAGCGGGCGGCCACTTTGGTGGATAATTTCGACGGCTACACGAGCGAATATCTGCGCCAGCAGTTGGGCATCGCCGGCGCCAATCGCCTCTACCAGGAGAAGGTGCCGTCGACCTTCTGGCGCGTGCGCTATTTCCGTGATTCCCAGAAGGAAGAATACTCCGTGGTGCTTCGCAGCGATGGCGCGGTGCACGCCGTGCACCACGAGCTCGACGAAAAAACCCCAGGCGCTAATCTGACCAAGGAAGAGGCCCAGGCGCGGGCCGAGGCCTATCTGCGTGATGAGAAAAAACTGGATCTCACCAAATGGCAAGTCGTCGAGGCGAAATCCGAAAAGCGTCCGGCGCGCACCGACCACACCCTGGCCTGGGAAGAGCTCGAGCCGATTGGCGGCGCGCGGGCCGCCGCAGAGGCCGCGCACGTGCGCGTCCAGTTGCACGTCCGGGGAGACGAGGTTTCCGGCTATCGCGTCTTCGTCAAGCTTCCGGAGGCTTGGGAGCGCCGCCAGAAGGAAGAAACGCTGGCGTCCATTGTTTACTTCGTGGGCCGGATCGTCTTTTTCTCGGCGTTGGGTGTCGTGGTCCTGGTGATCTTCTTCAAGAACCTCAAGCAGCCTGCTGCGGCAGGCGTGCCCTGGCGGCGGCTGGCGCTGTGGTCGTTGTGGGGCTTGCTGGCCTCGCTCGTGACCACGCTCAACGCGCTGCCCCTGTTGCTGGCCCGATACCCGACGGAGTACCCGTTTAAGATCTACGCGGTCATCCTGGTGATCAGCGTATTCCTGATTGTGGCCGTCGTGTACTCGGGTTTGTTCGTTCTGTTTGGGCTGGCATGGTTCTTTCTGTCGCGCGTGTTCGGCGCCGAGCGTTTGCCCGCGTGGCGCGGCATGCCCGCGGCCTACTACCGCGACGCCTTCGGGCTTGCTCTGGGCGGCACGGGCGTGCTGCTGGGCCTTTCCCGCTTGCCGTATCTTCTCGCGCGCATCTGGCCGACGGCGCACAGGACAGTCGAGGCAGGCCTTCCGACTGGCTTCTTTGATTCCTACTTTCCCGCCGCACAGGCGATTGGACAGGCGGTCGCCGGCGGGTTTGGAGGTTTCTTCTTGATCGGCTACATCGCCTTGGCCGCGGGGTTTCTCGCAGGCTATGTGCGTCAACGGTGGATGCAGTTTGGTCTCCTCCTGCTGCTGGCGGTGGCGCTGGCCGGAGACTGGGGCAGCCCCGCCGACTTCGCGCAAAGAGTTGTAGTGCACCTGCTCTTCCTGGGCGTGGTGTGGTGGGGGGTAACGCGGGTGGTGCGCTTCAACCTGCTGGCGTACTTCCTGATCGCCGCCGCCATTGCGCTCGTCACCGCCGCGGGCATGTTGCTGCGCCAGCCGAATCCATTTTTCCGCGCCAACGGTTACGCCGTTGTTGCGGCGCTGCTGGCGCTGCTGGCCTGGCCGATGATTGCCTGGCTGCGCTCTCCTTCGCCCAGCAGCGTCCTGGCCGGTCCCACCGGGCCGGCTGCCTGAGCGAGTCCGGGCCGGGATGGCGATTTCGGGCGCACACAGGCTGCATCGCTGGGCCGAATATTTGCTGGCGATTCTAGGCGGCAATATCATCTATCTTCTGCTCGTGCCCCATCTCCCCATGCTGCTCCAGCATCAGATTTTTCGTGTGGACTGGGGACTGGCATTGGACTTTCTAATCTGCGCAGGCCTCTATGGGTTGATTCGCTGGGTGCGGAAGGCTGTGGCGAGGAGGTAAACAACCGGACCGCCACCAATGAATAGCAGGGCGATCGTCAGCGCGCTGATGGATCCGACCTGCTCGGCGCGGTTGCGGATGACCGACGCCACAATCAGAGCCACTGGCCCGATGCCGATTGCAACAGCTCCGAACAGACCTCCAGGGACACGGTAAGGCCGAGCAAGTTCGGGCTCACGGATCCGCAAAGCGACCAGGGCCCAGAACTCCAGCAGGATGCTGAGGCCGGTCAAAAGCACATCGAGGATGACGAGGCGCTCGAAGCCGAGGAAAAGGCAGGCCGCCCATGCGACTGCGCAGACGACAATCGCGACCCAGGGGGCGCCTGTTTTCGGATGCTGCCGGGCAAATACTCCCGGCAAGAATCCGTCCTGCGCCATCACCAGGGGGAGCCGCGAGAACGAGAGCATCAGGGCGTTGAATGAACCCAAAGCGCCAAGCACTCCGCCAATGGTCAGTGCCAGGGCAAGGCCCTTGCCGCCGAGCGCCCGGCCCACATCTACCCAGCCTCCGGTGGACCAGGTGTTGGGATCGATACCCGTCCCCGCCACGGCGGCCAGCGGCAGAACGTAACTGACCACGACCAGCGTGACGGCTCCGAGCATGGCCAGAGGATAAGTGCGCTGCGGGCGGTCCACCTCCCCGGCGACAGTGGAAATGTTGTCCCAACCCATGTAATTCCACATGGCGATGAGGATTCCGCCGAGAACATCCGCATGTCGGAGCGGCGTATGCGCCACACCCACAGGAGAGCGGTGCAGCAACGCGTAGCCGATCAGCACCACGAATGGGCCGAGGAGCACCACGGTGAGCAAGGCAGATCCTCCACCCACCGCCCGCGCCCCGCAAATATTCCAGAGGGCGCAGATGGCAATCATTGCCGCGCCGAGCAGGATCGCCCGGCGACCGCTCGCCAGTCCGGGTGCGAAGCGGTCGAGATACCAAACAAACAGCGTCGGGTAGAGCGCCATCTCGAAGATGCTCCCCGCCAACGTGAGCCAGGCCTCCTGGAAGCCCCAGAAACGCCCCATGCCGCGTCGCACCCAAACGTAGAAGCCGCCCTCCTCGGGAAGTGCGCTTGCCAACTCGCTGACCATCAGCGCGGTGGGGATGCTCCAGAGAAGCGGGGTTACCAGCAGAATAATCATCGTTCCCGCGTAACCAACCTTCTGCACCAGATCTTCGAGGCCGTAGGGTCCGCCGGCAACCATGAAGTACGTCGCGGCGATCAGCGGAAGCAGTGTGAGTTTTGGGCCGGAGGGCCCGCCGGTGGATTTGCCGGAGGGGCGGCTTGCAGGAAGCCAGTTCACGTATAATCTCTCGTTTCCTGGCGCGCATCCAAACTTACGTATCATTTGCTATGAGCAGGTCAGGCGCAACCACAGATATGAGAAACCGGAGGCGGCTGCTTACCCTTCTTTGCGCCGAGCGTCTATCTGATTGGCCGGGAGAGCGCCTTCCGGGCGCCCAGGAAACATAACCGCCAAACGCATCGGAGACAGAGTTAGAAAGTTCGACATGCCGCTCACGGAATGGGCTTTGCAATTGCCAGGGCATCGAAGCCAAGCGGGTTGTGGTGAGCACAGCCGGACCACAGTGAGAGCGGTGGACGAGCAGACCCTGATCCGGGAGGCTCAGGCGGGCAAACGCGCCGCCTTTGAAGAACTTGTCCACCGCTACGACCGCGAAGTGCTGCGCCTTGCGCTGCACCTGTTGCATCGTTCCGAAGACGCCCGCGACGTTTATCAGGAAAGCTTCCTGAAAGTGTACAAGAACCTGCACCGCTTCCGCTTCGAGTGCAGCTTCTACACCTGGGTCTATCGCATCGTCACCAACGTGTGTCTCGATCATCTGCGCCGCCGCAACAGCCGGCCGGAAGTCCAGCCGCCGGAGGTGGCGGCCGAAGGCGACGCCGTGGCGGGGGATTTCTTCGACCGGCAGAAGGGCCACCACGTCGCGGCGGACCCAGAGCGCCGCCTGATGGGCCAGGAAATCGGCCGGCAGATCGCGGCGGCGCTCGAACTGCTCTCGCCGCGCGAACGCATGGTTTTCGAGCTGAGGCATTACCAGGGACTGAAGCTGCGCGCGATCGGCGAGATGCTGGGCACAACCGAAGAGACGGTGAAGAACTCGCTGTTCCGAGCCACTCGCAAACTTCGGACAAGCTTGGAAGGCTTGCTGTGAAAGAGGGGTAGCCAGATGGACGGCCACCAGCAGGAACCCATGACCTGCCAAGATTTTGAGCGCCTCCTGGCGCTTTATGTCTGGGATGAGCTCGAGGCCGGCGAACGCGCCAGCGTCGAAGCGCACATCCAGCATTGCGCGAACTGCGCGGCGCTGCTCGCGCGGGAGGGCAAGGTTCGGAGCGCGCTGGCGCAGGGCGAAGGTCCCGCGGACAAACTGGACCCTGCGGGCACGCTGCTGTCGCAATGCCGGAGCGAGCTCGCCGAAGCGCTCGACGACGCCGCCGAGCCGCGCGCCCGGTGGGGCTGGCTGAACGCGCTGCGCCCGGCGAACTGGCTGATTCCGTCCTTTGCGCACCACCCGGTGTGGAGCGCAACCCTGCTGGTCTTGCTGGGCGCTGCCCTGGGCAGCGGGTTGCCGCCGTGGTACCGCTCGCGGCTGATGCAGCCGGGCGGCACACCGTTGAAGGTTTTCGCGTCGCCGCGCATCTCGGAGCAGGACCTGCAAAGCATGGGTATCGCGGGCATCAACTGGGTGCCCGGCGGAGGCTCCGGGTCGCCCAGGGTCGAACTGCACCTGACGGCGGAGAAGCCGCTGGTGGTGCAGGGCAGCGTGGACGACACGGACGTGAAGCGCGTGCTCACCTTCGTGGTGCAGAACGGGCAACGATTCGATTCGGGCGTGCGGCTGGATTCGGTGGAGGTTCTGCGGACGCGCTCGGGCGACGGCGATGTCCGCCGGGCGCTTTGCACCGCAGCGGGTAAGGACAGCAATCCGGGCGTGCGGCTGAAGGCGCTGGAAGCCCTGCGCGGCTTCGAGCAGGATGAAATCGTGCGCCGGACGCTGCTCGATGCCTTGCTGAGCGATTCCAATCCCGGCGTGCGCGTGGAGGCGGTCAACGCGCTGCGAGCGCTGGCGGAAAAGGGAACTCTGGAGGACCAGCGCTTGGTGAGCGTCCTGCGGGACCGCATGCAGCGGGATCCCAACAACTATATCCGCATGCAGAGCGCGGCAGCGATTCGCCAACTGCCGCGCGAAGTGTACTGAGATCGGAAGGCTAGCTGAATGAAGCAAGGGGTGAAAAAACTGCGCTGGGCGATGGTGCCAGCACTGGCTGCGCTGGGCGCGGTCAGCACCATTGCGTGGGGCCGCCCAAAGCAGGCGAAGCCCGAAAGCCCGCGCCTGGTGGAGGAGAAGACCGGGGCGCTCACCAGCCGCGAGGGCCTGCGGCTGCGCCTGGTCACCGATCTCGGCAGCGTCCGCATCCTTACCTGGAACTCCAACCAGGTCAGCTACAAGGTGCGCATCGAGAGCAACGCGCGCGACCCGGAGGCGCAGAAACTGCTGAAGCAATTTGCGCTGATCGCCCGCAACACCCCGGCCGGGGTGCAGTTGACCGGGCAGCTCGGGTCGCGCGACTTCCGCGGGCGCCTCTGGGTGAATTTTGAAGTCACCGTGCCGCGGAACTACAACCTCGACGTGCTCACGCAGGCGGGCAGCATCGAGACGCAGGACATTGCCGGCCAAGTCGCGCTGGCGACCTCCGGAGGGAGCATCACCGTGGGGCGCGTGGGCGGCCCGGGGGCGGCCAAGGCGCGGCTGGAGACTCAGGGCGGCCACATCAACGTGCAGGAGATGAACGGGGAGCTGCGCGCGGTCACCGCCGCCGGCCACATCCACGTGGCCAGCATGCGCGGCGACGCGGTGTTGCACAGCGGCGGCGGGCACATCCGCATCGGAACGATTCAAGGCACTGCGGGCCTGGAAACCCGCGGCGGGAATATTTCCGTCGAACGCGCCGACGGCAACGTGACCGCGGCGACCGGTGGCGGCCAGATTGACTTCGGCGAGGCCACCGGGTCGATCCGCGCGCGCACCAGTGGGGGCGGCATTCGCGTCCTGCGCGTCTCGGGCCCCATTCAACTGGAGACCGGCGGCGGGAGTATTTTCCTGACCAAAGTGCAAGGCGCTGTGCGCGCCACGACCGGCGCAGGGGGCATCACCGCCTGGTTCACCTCGGACGGGCTGGCGGAAGCGCCGGGGAAGCCGAAGGCGCACAAGCTCTTCGGGGCCTCGCAGCTTGAATCCGGGCAGGGCGATATCGTGGTGTACTTGCCGCGCGAGCTGGCGGTCACCATCGAAGCCCTCATCGAGACGGCTGCCGAGCACCGCATTGAAGCCGACCCGGACCTGCCCCTGAAAGTGAGCTACGTCAATTCCGGTGGTGGCCGCGCGGTTCGCGGGGAATGCGCGCTGAACGGCGGCGGGGAAACTCTGCGGCTGAAGACGGTCGCGGGGAACATCCGACTGAAGCTCAGCGATACCGACCTGCAAATGCGCCTGAACGAGCAGCAAATGGACGAGCTCCGGCGGCACATGGAATTGCAGCAGCAGCGTCTGCTCGAGTGGCAGCGCCGGCACGAGCAGCTCCAGAAGCAGATCGAGCGGAGGGCCGAACAGCGGGCTGAGGAGTTGCGGGAGCGGTCGGAGCAAAGAGCGGCAGAGCCCGACGCGGGCGGCCGGGAAGGATGGGGTCGCAAGCTGGAGCAGCTCTGGCTGGGCGGCCTCCGCGTGGACCCGGACGAGCAGCAGAAGAAGCTGGTCCATTCGGTGCAGCCGGTCTATCCCGATGTGGCCAAGCAGGCGGGCATTGAAGGCACCGTGCGGCTGAGAGTCAACGTCGCCCAGGATGGCATGGTGAAGGGCGTGAAGATACTCTCCGGCGAAGCCGTGCTGGCCAATGCCGCGAGGGAAGCCGTGCAGCAGTGGCGCTACCAGCCCACCGTGATCGAGGGCAAGCCGGTGATCGTGATCACGACCGTGACGGTGGAGTTTCGTCTGAAGTGAGGCGGGACAAGGTCTTTCCGGGACTGAGCAAGCGTATTTCAAGGGGGTGTGGAGATGCGCAAGGCAATCCTGGGTCTGGTGGTACTGGCCGCCGCGGCGATTCCCGCCGCGCCGGTCTTCGCCGCCGAGGAAGTGTTTCAGCAAACCTATACGCTGCGGGCCGGCGGCAGCTTCGAGCTGCAGAACGTGAACGGGCCGGTGCTGGTGAGCGGCTGGGAGCGGGCCGCGGTCGAGGTGTATGCCAAGAAGACGACGCGAGGCGACCCGCGCGAACTCCAGCGTGTGCGCATCGAGGTGACCACTCGGCCGGATTCGGTCTCCGTGCAGACGCGCTACCCGGAGGGCGACGGCGTCGAAGTGTTCGTTGAATACCACGTCCGCGTGCCCTACCACGTCGAGCTGCGTCACGTCGGCACGGTCAACGGCAGGGTGAGCGTCTCCGGCGTAGAAACGGCGGGCGAACTGCGCTCGGTGAATGGGGACGTGGAAGTGTCGGACAGCGCCGGCCGGCTGAGCGTGCGCACGACCAACGGAAACGTGCGCGTGGAGTTGCGCGAGCTCGCGCCGGACAACCCCATCTCGGTTGAAACGGTGAATGGTTCGGTGGTGCTGGCGCTGCCGCCGGATGCCGGGGCCGAGCTCGATGTGCGCAGCCTGAACGGCGACTTTCGCTCGGACCTGCCGGTGGCCTTGCCCGCCCAGGCGGACTCGCCTGGAGCGCGGGAGTTCCGCGGGCGGCTGGGTTCGGGCGGCAGCCCCATAAAGATTCGGACGGTGAATGGTGGAATCCGAGTGGTGACGACGCGGCCTACGGTGTGACGCAGGCCGAATGAGGAGGAAGCAATGAGCAAGCGTATGTGTGTCACTCTGGCCGGCCTGGCGCTGGCGGCAATGGTGTTGGCCCTGCCCGGCCTGTCGCCAGCGTTCCGGGCGCGCGCCGCTGCGCAGGAGCAAAGCCCTGCGCAGGCACTCGCCGAAGCACAAGAGGCCGTGCAAACCATCATCGTGGGTGAAGATGGCGCCGGCTGGCTTGGCGTGACCGTGGCGGAAGTCACCGCGGGAAAAGTCAAGGAATTGAAGCTCCCGGCTGAGCGCGGCGTGCTGCTGAAAGAAGTGGAAGCCGACGGACCGGCCGCCAAGGCCGGTCTGAAGGCCAACGACGTCATCACCGAAGTCAACGGCCAGCCGGTCGAAGGCACGATGCAGTTTCGCCGGGTGATCCGCGAAATGCCGCCCGGGCGAACGATGCAGTTGACGATCCAGCGTGAGGGCCGCGCGCAAAGCGTCTCGGTGCAGCTCGGCAACCTCCGCGAGCGCTTCGAGGGCCGCGGGCGCGCGTTCGGCCCGAAGGGCTTCGAGTTTCACTTCGACATGCCTGAAATCTCCGGCCGCTTGCTCGGGCGCGGGCCCATGCTCGGCATCGAGGCGGAAGACCTGAGCGGGCAGCTCGGCTCCTACTTCGGCGTGCCGGAGGGCGAAGGTGTGCTGGTGCGCGAGGTGCGGCCCGGCACGCCCGCCGAAAAGGCCGGGCTGAAGGCCGGCGACGTCATCACCAAGCTTGACGCCGAGCGCGTGCGCACGGTGAGCGAGCTGCGGCAGAAGATGCGCGAGAAGCGCGAGAAGAAAACCGTCAGCCTGAGCGTCATTCGCAAGGGCGCGGAGATGTCGCTCAACCTGGAGGTCGAGCAGCCAAAGCCGCCCGAGGCGAAGAAGAAAATAATCAGCCGCCGCACGAGCATCTAGCTCTGCCCGGCGCAGTCTATCGCTTTGGACAGAATGGCTTGTCCGCTCCGCTTGCCCTACCTGCCCTAAGGCCGCCACGCTTGCCCCGAGTGGAGTCGAGGGGGCGGGCCGAAGGGAGGGCAAGGGAAGGGGCGTACGGGTCATTTTTTTCTGTTGTGCCGGCTCGGTGGGTTGTTCAAGCCGTGCTGGGTGTTCATCCGTGTCCCAAAGGCTCGGGAGGTGCAGGGACGGGCACCCCCTCCCCACCCCCGGTATTTTTTGTAAGAATGTCATTCCAAGGAACTTTAAGTCCTTTGATTTTGTAAGAGTGGCATCCACAGGACTTACGAGCGCATTTTCTGTAAGAGTGCATTCTAAAGGAGTTGCGGGAGGTTTTCTCATTCTGAGCCCCATTGCAAGACTTCACCGCAGTGCCGCTGAGAAGAAGATTTCTGTGCTTTGTGTCCCCGTGGGCGACTCATCTCTTTGTCCCGTCGGCTGCTCTCCCCTCGGCTGCGCTCCCTTCGGCTGCGCTGGGGGCAAGCAGGATGAACTCCCGTATAAGTAACACCAGCCGCCCTCGTGATCCCGCAAAACCGTCCGGGATCCAGAAACCGGATCCCACAACTTCTTCCGGGACGCATAAGACGCGCAATTTATGTTAGCAAGGAAGGGGTCGAGCGATTGCGCGTCTTGCGCATTTTTTTCAGAGTGCGGGTGCGTTGAGAAACAGGCGCGGCGAGCGGCGCCCGTTCCATGAAAAAGCCATTCCGCACCGGGCTTCAGGGGTTAAAATCCGTGAATGTTCTTGCGGGCAGTTTTGTCAGAGCTGAAGCTCTGACCCCCTAAAGGCGAAGCGCGCCAAGAAGGCGGGCGCCCTTCGGCTACGCTCCGTTCGCGTGCGTTGAGGAACGGGCGCGGCGAGCGGCGCCCCTACCATGAAAAGCCATTTCGGACGGAGCTTCAGGGGTTAAGACCCCTGAATGTTTTTTGCGGGCAGTTTTGTCAGACCTGAAGGTCTGACCCCCTAAAGACGAAGCCGCGGCGAGCGGCGCCCTTACAGGCGGCGCGATGCGAAGGAAGCCGGCCACGGCGTGCCGTGCCCCTACGAAGATCCACCTGTCGCCATTCGCGGAGGATAAGGGTGGAGCGCAAGCCGGGCCGAGCTAGCTGTAATTGTTGCTCCAGACGCTGCTCGCAGTGCCCTGTTGGAAGAATTGCTCCCCGACGGTTCCGCTCGAGGATAAGGTGAGCAAGACGAAGCCATTATAACAGTGCACCCCCGGTACCCCAGTCGCCCACCAATGCAATCGTCACTTGATTGGGCGAGCTGCCTGCGAGGGTGACGGGGGGTAGCTTTGTGTTCTTTTTGAACGGAGCGCGGTCGTGGAGGAAATGGACGGAAAGATAATCCACGAAGGCCCAAAGCCAGTTCGGGTCGAGCGCTTCGTAAGTGCTCTCGCCGAAGATCGTTCCGTCCTCGCCAACGACGCCGGGACCTCGAGCGGCGGCGAGCAATGCGTTGTAGTTCGTACTGTTAATCTGCGTCGGAAGGTCGGGCTTGATGACATCATTCCAAATGAATCTCAGCCAGATTGTCTTATTAATGAGGTCTTGGATGAACTGCGGAGGATTATTCACCCAATAGCATACGAAGCCGAATTGGAGCTCGCCGGTTTGGTCTGTGTTTGGCGGCGGGGGCACGGGCCCGCTCCAAATGCTGTTGTGGAGCATCAGTTGGATCAAGTCATATTCGCTGGCTCGAAGGAAACCAATCAGATCCTGAACCGAGTCCCGAAGCTCTCCAGCGGTCTGCAAGCGAAGTTTGAGCTCTTCGAGTTGTTGATTCACAAATTTCATCCCTGTGCCCATGGTCGCAGCCCTCCAAAGCGTTGCAGTAGACTACCAGAAAGCCATAGGATGTCAAGTGCCTTTTTCGTCATCACGGGTGCAGGCCACAGGCTATAAGCCTGTGCTACTGGAGAGCTGGGCCCCCCGTGCATTGAGCAGAGGCTGCAGGCCACAGGCTATAAGCCTGTGCTACTGGAGAGCTGGGCCCCCCCGTGCATTGAGCAGAGGCTGCAGGCCACAGGCTATAAGCCTGTGCTACTGGAGAGCTGCGAGGCCCTATGCCTATTCGCGGAGGGTGAGGTGCATTGCGCAGAGGCTGCAGGCCACAGGCTGCAAGCCTGTGTTACCGGAGAGCTCGAGGCCCTATGCCTATTCGCGGAGGGTGAGGTGCATTGAGCAGAGGCTGCAGGCCACAGG
>Ga0099828_10000721_pt1 | contig 20735 bp, 13 predicted proteins | sample CZO8metaG_2_FD_79338 | JGI IMG/M metagenome (GOLD analysis project Ga0099828, IMG submission 79338) | Vadose zone soil microbial communities from the Eel River Critical Zone Observatory, Northern California, USA - CZOApr15con2H1.8 metaG | ecosystem: Environmental > Terrestrial > Soil > Vadose... | reverse complement strand
TATAGGCACATCCCTGTAAAGTGTGCTATAATACCAGAGTAGATTAGTCGGAATTGAATGCTTTTTTGTACTTATCCAGGACTATTCGAAAGAAGAGCAACATAGGCAACCTATTTTGATATACTCTGGACTTGAGAGGGAAATGGTAAATGGCGGAAACTACTATTACTGCCGATATGGTTATTCACGATGTGGTTTCAAAGCACCCGGCAACGGTCAAGGTCTTCCATGGCCATGGCCTTCCTTGCACGGCCTGCGCTGTCGGTTCGCGAGAGAGTGTGGCGGGTGGTGCGCGTACTCATCGTTTTAGCCCGGAAAAACTCGAACTCTTGCTGCAAGATCTGAATGCGGCAGCCAATGGACAGCCTACCTCGGTGGCTCCGAAAAAAGCACCGGTTGGGCGTGGTGTACCTTTACAGATGTCTACCGCCAGCCCGGACCGCCAGATCAAACAGGTCATCGCCGTGATGAGTGGCAAAGGCGGCGTTGGGAAATCGCTCGTCACCGGTTTATTAGCCGTCTCTTTGAGACGCCAGGGTCTGCGTGTGGGCATACTTGATGGCGATATCACTGGCCCCAGCATTGCTCGTATGTTTGGTACCAGGGGTCAGCCGGCCAAGTCCGCAAGCGGAGGCATTGACCCACTGACCAGTAGGGGTGGTATCAAGGTCATGTCGATGAACATGTTCCTTGAGAATGAAAGTGATCCGGTGGTCTGGCGCGGCCCGATGATTTCCAGCGCGATCAAGCAGTTCTACAGCGATGTCGATTGGGGCAAGCTTGACTACCTGCTGGTAGACCTGCCTCCCGGCACATCTGATGCGCCGATGACTGTTTTGCAGTCGCTTCCGGTTGATGGCATCGTAATTGTCTCCTCACCGCAGATGTTAGCTACCATGGTGGTGATGAAATGTATCAACATGGTGCGCCAACTGAAGGGCATCATCGTTGGGGTTGTGGAGAACATGGCCTACTTTCAGACGCCTGATGGAGAGCGTTATGAGATATTCGGTCCCAGCAATGGCACCGAACTGGTCAACATGACGTGTGCCCCCCTGCTTGCGCAGCTGCCAATTGACCCACAACTGACCACATTATGCGATTCCGGTCGGGTGGAAGAGTACCACGCCGAAGCCTACGACCTGCTGGCGGCAAACTTTATCAATACCTTGAAGATTATAAGATAGAGTCAAGAGTGGCAAAAGCAGCAATTCGGACAGAAGATTTCATCTTCTGTCCGAATTGCTGCTTTTGCCACTCTTGACTCTGCAATTTCATGTATTCCTGGCGAATGATCCCAACACCTTGCAGAAGGTGGTGTGTCCAGCAAGGTCGGCGAGCGCACTACGTACTGGTGGATCATCGCGGTGACCCGCAAAGTCAAGATAGAAGACATATTCCCAGGCGCGCTGGCGAGATGGACGAGATTCCAGCTTGAGCAGGTTGATCTGGTTGGCGGCCAGCACGCCCAGGCAGGTATGAAGAGAGCCGGGTTGATGAGCGGTAGCCATCACAAGCATGGTCTTCGCCTCGCCCTCGCGGCGTGGAGCAGGTTCCCTACCAAGAGCAATGAAGCGCGTGTAGTTATCTTTAATGGTCTGGATGTCGTGCGCCAGTATTTCCAACTGGTAGAGTTCCGCGGCTCCTCTGCCAGCGACTGCCGCCACCCCTCTGAGCTGCTCTTCGCGGATCATCTTCGCGCTTCCCGCGGTATCATACGTTGCCACGATCTCTACGCCAAGTGTACGCAGGTATACATCGGATTGGGCCAGGGCTTGTGGATGTGAGATCACCCGTTTGATGTCGCTCAGCTCTTGTCCGGGCAGGCAGAGGAGACAATGATTGACGGGATGGCTGATCTCCCCAATCACGAACAAATCGTGCTGGCGCAACAAATCATAGACATCATTGATGCTGCCTGCCTGTGAATTTTCTACCGGCACCAGGCCAAATTCAACTTCGCCCGCCGCAACGGCACGGAAAACATCGGCAAAACTCCGTTGGGGGAGAGGTTCGACCTCTTTCCCAAAATAGGTTTTCACCGCTTCATCACCAAAGGCCCCCCGCTCACCTTGAAAGGCCACTTTGACCGGTTGATCTATCTGCATTATATGCCTGGTTTGTGGGTCTGTTGACGACTGTACCATAAATAGACACTATCCCCTCTGCGTTTTCCCGATTGTGCCAGTTTCCCTGAGAATTGTCAAGAAAAATGAAGGATAGCATCCTGATGGTGCATGGAGCCTGGTACACTACGGCATCAGGCTCCATGCACCATCAGGATGCTATCCAAATGTATCAAGCGGTTAGTACGCAGTCAGTGAGACAGCACCTGCATTGCCGCTTTTTCCTCTTGAAGTGAGCATTGGCCCTGGCTTTGCCAGAGCCAATGTAGAAATTCGACGGACAAGGGCAACCATATGAGTGTTTGACGGAGTCAAACACTCATATGGTTGCCCTTGTCCGTCGAATTTCCAGGATGACTCATGTCAGAATCACAAGGTGAGCAACGAGTTAATAGGCAGTCATTGTAAGAGGCATTGGTCTGTTAGGAGGAGTGAAGACAGGGCCATTTCCTAATGGAATTGGGCCTCCCGTCAATTGCAGCAGATCCTCGTTCGTTGTGAACGTGGACTCGTGGCAAATTACTCCTTTCGAGAGGCAAGTTCCCCCCTGAGATGGAGCGTGGCTCGGCGGGGTCGCTACCGCAAACACCGGAGTGGCATCGTTATCACCCGGTATGATGGAGGTCGAGATGTAGTCGCCCACCATGAAGCCCTGGCTCGTCTGCGCTATCCAGGAGAGTGCCATCGCCGGACTCAGTCGCTCTTTCGCGCTCCAGGTTGCCCCACCATCGGTCGATGAGATGAAACCGACGGTAAGCGAGCATGTGAGGACCTGGCAGTTTGACACCGGGTAGTAGTAGAAGGCGAGACCAAGATGGGCAGACCCTCCGGAGGTCGTCCTATCCACGGCCAGGCCGGGGATGAAGTGGTCGACGCTACCACCAACCGGGTCAATTGGGATGAGTCCCGGCTTTGACCAATGGAGGCCGTCAGAAGAAGTGCTCAGCACGAGGTCGTTGTGATTACAGCCGTTTTCAAAGCGACAGTCCCCCCAGACGACGTACACGGTGCCCACTGCATCAATTTCGGCGGACGGGAGAGGGATCGTGGCTCGAAGGTTGGCACTTGGAAGATGGTAGTCCATCTCGGAGATATTCACCGTGCTGCCCCAACTTGCACCTCCGGTGGTGGAGATGAACGAGATCATTTTAAAGGGCTGAGAAGCGTCGTTCACGAATCCTATAATAGGCACAACCACTGTACCCGACGGCTGAACGAGAGGCTGCCCGCCTATGCCAAAATCACTGTTGCCCGTGCCCTTTGCAGCACCCCATGTCTTTCCGCCATCGGTGGAGGTGCTCATCTGGATCTGGTCACCCACGCTGGCGTTGTCGAACTCGGTATAACAGTTCCCGTAGAAGGGGCTGGTCGACGTATCATCGCAGGCGGTCCAGTTTTTGTCGTTAAACTCACTGGTAGCATTGACTGCCACAGGGTTGCCCCACGTCAACCCGCCATCGGTCGAGCGGCTGACGAGCACATCTACCACAGCGGTATTCCCATTGGGGAAAAGGCCAAGGGAAGAGATCATCCAGACTTTGTGCCTGGCGTCGTAGGCAACCGAGGCATCACTGGCACGGCCATACTTTCCTCCTCCTTTGAAGACGGTGACACCAGGTAGAAAGCCATGTGTAAAGGTTGCCCCACCATCGGTGGAAGTCGCAAAACCGATGTCGGAAGCTCCACCATTGTAAAAACGACCCACCTGGAAGGCGGAGACGATGGTGTTGCCAAAGGCAAAGGTGTCAGGTTCAAGCTCCGTCATGTGCTGGCTTGTCTTGTTGGTGAAGGGGTCGCTGCTGATCTGCTTGAGGCCTCCCCCAAAGGCGAGAAGGGTGGTTGAGAGGACGAATACAAGAGAGAAGGTAAGCGCGAGGATGGCGCGTGACCGCTATCGCCAACGAGAAATAAGGGACATCGTCGTTCCTCCTTGAAGCAAATACACACCATAAGCATTAAGGTGAACTGAAATCGAAAGTAATCGTCTCGATTACTCTACGGAACACGTTGACATCGGCATTCTGTGACACGGGACGTATCAATAGTAACATAGGATATGAAGTGTGTCAATTGTACGTATTCACTCATGTAAAATGTACTGAATACTTTTCAAGTTATTATGGATGAGCTAAAATGTAAATGAAATTTAGTGACTATTCAGGTCTCTTTCTTCTTGAATCCTCACTGCCTGCGGCAGGTCGTAAACATTTTTTGTAGCCAGGTTTTGCTGCCGTAGGCAGCAAAACCTGGCTACAACCTGAATAGAAGAGCCACAGCAGGCGGCGCGGAGTCCTGAATAGGTACCCTGGGCGATACTAATGAGGTGAAGAAGCGGCAAGGTGGGCTAATGCAGCGCATTAGCCCACCTTGCCGCTTCTTCACCTCATTCTGCTGAGACTATCTATGTTGTGTCTTACTGCACGTTGTAGTGAGATCGATGGTAGTACATCATACCCTTACCAACCACTTTTACGGGTTGGAGTTCTTTGAGCATGATTGCTTCGCCGCACTTTGCGCAAACGCGGCTCGTAAGATGGTTGACTTCCTCGCGGTTCGCCATCGACGCACGCGCCGTCTTTGAGAGTTCACCCTTTTTAGGCATTGATTCAAGACCCCTTTCGCCTATCTTCCTGCTGTTATTTGTCTATCTGGACTTTCCAAGTTGTATGAGTTACCTGGCAATGCGAACTATTGTGCCTCGCATTGAGTCAACTACAGTATATCACAGCAAAGGGAGATGTGTCCAATCTGATGTGAACTCGTAAACCTATCCTATAGAGGTGTTTCATGCAAAAGAATATGTGTGAGAGCGGCACCCGCAAGGTGCCGCTCTCACACATATTCTTTTGCATGAAACACCCAAAAAAGTTCTTCATGAAATGAGCGATACACAAAATAGGGAGTCAAACAAATGACTCCCTAAAAAAATGATACAGTTGTTACGAAATCCAAACTACAGATTACGCGCTACAAGAAGCACTACTTGCCGCACTACAAGCGCAAACTCCATGTATCAACCTGAATATGAAATTGATGTGGGAGCCTTTTTGCTCCACACTAGTATAACGAACCAGCAACACAAATGTAACGCAGGTTGTTTTTGGGCGAAGCTATGCAACGCAGCCATTCCATGATAAAATCCTCAGTGACCATCAAGCCTGGCACATCTTATGCTGCGAAGGGACGCGATACATCGGGTTCCTATACAAGCCACGCTTGAGGAAGATAGGGATGGAGGCCAGGTTCTCGCATGAAAAACCCGCAAAACAATGGAAATACTGCACATAAAACAGATATGTATGACCCGCTATTAATCGTTGCAACATTTCAAAAGGCGGTGATTGACCGCTTCCAAATTAGCCTGGGGAATCGCCAGTACACCTACCAGGAGTACCTGGCATTACCGACATCTGAGCGCAGTAACGATGAAGCGGATGCCGTCGATCAAAGGTTTGCGCGTTACGTCCTTGAATGGTTGGGTTTTGAAGAAACGGACTGGAACTACAATCGTCCCCAAACGGGTCAGAAGGCCAATCGTCCAGATTATACGGTGAAAACCTCGGTTGGCACAGCCTTTATCTGGGAAGATAAAAACAGTACACTTGAGCTTGACAGGGAACACCTGGTACAGATGTATCGCTACTGTATAGGGACGGCTGACTATGCCGTCTGGTGTAATATGCGCAGGCTATTTGCCATACGCTATTTACCTGGGGATACCTTCAAATATGAAATTCTTGCCGATGTATTGGTAGAGAAACTAATGGAAGGAGAGCAACAGACCCAGGCCACCAATCTTGCTCTTTTCCGTTTACTCTTTGGGAAAGAGCGTTTCAGCCAGTTTAATCAACTGATCGACAATATTTGTGTTGATGAGCAGGTGTTTCAGGCTAAAGCCGCTCCACTTGATATGCCCCAGGCCATGCATCAATTTATTGCTGGAAGTCGCCAATCATTGGATCACCTGCGGCTCGCAGCTCTAACACAGATTCTGGAGGCATTAGAGCGTCGCGAAAGGCTGATAAAGGAAGACGCATATTTACGCAAGGAATGGGAGAATGCACGGGATGAATTTATCGATAAGATAAATTTTAGTGCTAGCGGCCTCGATATTATCAGCCAGCGTGTATTGGCAGAGATCGAGAAACTGACTCCTCAACTGGGAGAAATAACCTTACACGATATCCGTAAGGTCAAAGAAGTCATTGAAAAGGTATTGGGAAGAGGGAGGCTCCGTGCTTCTCTGGCCCTCAACTTTGATGCGTGGCTAGCGCGAGCTATCCATATCAACAGCGCATTGCTTGAGCAACGCTTCAAAACTACTGAACTTTTCGGTATTGCTGAGGCGTATGATGTCTGGAGCGAGCGCCAGAGTGACCTGGAAGACATGAAGCCTGAAGTCTTTGCCGAGCAGGTTGCCTATGTCTTTTTCGTGCGCCTGCTGCTTGTCCGTGTGTTAGAGGATAAGGGCATCCTGAGACCTCGCTTCATGAGCAATGGCGGCTTTCGCGATTGGAGTGAGTATGTGCGGCGGCACTTCAAGGAACTCGATAGCATTGGTATCTTGAACGAGAGCTATTGCCATATTCTTGCCCGCAAAGCGAGCCACTACTATATTCATTTTTTCCAGCAGGCCATCTTTGATTGGTTCAACCCTGAAGATTTTCTGTTTGTAGAAACGCTGGAATTTCTCTGTCGTTACAATTTTCGCCATATCGCCAGTGATCTGATCGGCTTTACCTATGAAGAATACATTGACCGCAACGCTCGTAATCGCAAAGGTCATTTCTTGACCCGCCACGAGGTTGTTGAATATATGCTCGACTTGCTGGACTATTCCGGCTCAAAGATCGTCGGTAGAAGGATGCTCGATCCCGCAAGTGGAAGTGGAAGTTTTCTTGTCCACGCGGCTCGTCGCTATCGTCGTGCCCTTGTCACCTACTTTTGTAATCTGAATGGGCTGCCTGATAATGAGGAAACGTTATCTGCCAATCCTAAACTGCGCCTGGAACTGGCCCGGCGATACCTGGACGACCTGACGGCACTCTTCTTCGGTATGGAGTTAAATCCATTTGCCTGTTACCTGGCCGAGATGAACCTGCTCATTCAGGGTCTGGATGATTTCCTGATATTACAGCAAGCAGGTGATCTTTTACCTGTTGATCGCTTTCGTATCTATAACACGAATAGTTTGGACCTGCCTCGTGAAATATTGGACAGTACTGATGTCACAGGAAATATCAGAGGAATGCATGTGACCGACTATCTGAGTGAGCGCATCGTCGATGAGGCCTATCCAATCAAGGCTGGCCTGGACAACTATGCAGAAGGTTTCTTTTATGTTATCTCAAATCCACCCTATGTCAGCAGTAAGCAAGAAGAGTTCGATGTGGGGTGGTTCAAGCGGGCAGAATTTTATAAATCTGTTCTTTCAGGCGATACTAACCTCTACCTACTCTTTTTGCGCCTGGGTTTGTATTACCTGGCTGAATATGGGCAGATGGTATACATTGTGCCCTTGACCCTTTTTGGCGATAAGAGTGCCAGTGCTGCCCGCATACTCCTGAAAACGCCTCCATTTAGTCCAGCCGCCGCCATTCGCTTTTACCGCGGTGATATCCTGTTCCCCGGCGTTGATCAAGCCGTAGGTATGGTACGAGTGAATCATTCTCTAGTAAATACTTCAATTGTGGTAAGCGGCGGCAATACCATTCAGGAAGCCAGGGCCGCCCAATTCAGCACTTCCTTGAGCGAGGTAATTGATGCAGTACCACAAAACCACATCTGGCAGGGTAACTGGTTGATTGCCCCAGGTCAAAAGTACCTGGATGTTTGGCGATATGTAAAACAAGTGAGCGATAATCTTGCAACACAATTAGGAGCTTTACTAGATGTCACTTTTGATAGAAAACAGGGTGATGTAAATGCGACGTATGTTAATCCATTGCGTCTAGGAAAAAGAAGTGGAAGCTTTTCTAATGGTGATATAGCTCTTTACAAAGGAGAGGATGTAAAAGCTTATGCGGCACTATCTGTTTCTCCCTCGGATTGGGTAAGAACTTTGCAAGAAAATGATAGCAGTAACATGATGCAGGAAGTGTTACCTACCTCTCAAATATTGACCCAACTCAAGCGCATTGATGGTAAGGAAATGGGTATAGTGTTAAGAGAAGTAGCACGTTTGAATACCAGAGAGCGTTTGATAGCTACGTGGTTTGAGAGGACAGCAAATGAGCCGATTGCTTTTACTCATAAACTTTGGCGCATGATACTCAAAGAAGGTGCTACAGAGAATTATGGTAAAGCTCTTCTGGCGTTGATAAATAGTAATGTTACAGCCTATCTGGTCAATCTTTTTTCCACAAACAATGACGTTGGTAAAGATGATCTAGGCCGTACACCTATACCTGATCCGCAAACTCTGCCTGTAACTCAGCTAGCTGCCCTGGCAAATGATTTGCTGCGTGAGAGAGCCAGCATCGAAAAAGATTTTGTCCTGAAATATCGAACGAGACTGCCAAAGTTCGATGATGGCAAAGTCTATGTGCCACCCTCTGCGGTACTGGCAACTACTCGACTGCCCAGACTCACTATGCAGGCCCTGGTTGGACGTGGTGAAGTCAAAAATAATGGAGCCGCAAATGGTCGCATACGCGCACTCCGGTCAAGAAATCTGATTGTTTCTACTATGGCTCCTACTCATCCCAACGCCTCAGCTTTCGCCCAGGTACTGGACCTATTTTTACGTGAGCCAGTTCGCGAAGCCGAGACGTGGGTCCAGGCGCAGAATTGGCAATTGCCTGATACAGTGGCTGCGGCGGCGTGGCTTCAAATATATAACACAATCAGCCAGCAAGCCCAGGCCAGCTGGGATAAATTTGTAGCCTTGCAGCATCAGGTGGATGAGACCGTAGCAGACTGGTACGGTTTCAATGCCGTAATGCGCGAGGTGATTGCTGAGGGACTGCCATGGGCCAGGAGGCGTAGGGATATGTTTGACTCAATAGAAGAGGAGTTATGAATCTCTACTGACTAGTTTTTTTATTGAGTGGTAGAATGAGGACAACTTGAGCTCAAAGAATCCGATAGAGAGAGGACACACGAGTATGGCTGGGTATATGTTCCTCTACGGCTTACCAGAGGGAAGCTTCAATGACGAAGTACGCATTTGTAATCGATCAGCGCAAGTGCATCGGCTGCCATGCCTGTACCGTCGCATGTAAGGCCGAACACGACGTCCCCATCGGCGTCTATCGCACCTGGGTCAAATATATTGAAAAGGGCGAGTTCCCCAACTCGCGACGCTATTTTCTAGTCAATCGCTGCAACCACTGCACCGATGCGCCCTGTGTCGCCATTTGCCCAACCAGGGCACTCTATAAGCGCGGCGATGGCATTGTAGACTTTGACTCCAATCGCTGTATCGGCTGTAAATCGTGTATGCAGGCCTGTCCCTACGATGCCCTCTATATCGACCCCTACAGCCAGACGGCCGCCAAGTGCAATTATTGCGCACATCGTACCGAGATCGGACTAGAGCCAGCCTGCGTGGTTGTCTGCCCAGAGCGAGCCATTATCGCGGGCGATATGCATAACCCCAACACCGAGATCGCCCGCATCATCGCTCGCGAGCCGGTACGGGTGCGCAAGCCGGAGCAGGGCACCCGGCCTAATGTCTACTATCTGGGAGCAGAGGAAGCGGCTATCAACCCCGAAGTTGCCATTGAGGAATTGCCACATATGACCATGTGGAGTACGCTGCTCAAACCGCATTACGAGGACGAGAGCGCGATAGACATGGGCAAATCGCTGCGCACTCCCAAAACCATCAATCCCCTTAAGCCCTATCATCCACCTGAAGCGACACGCCGCGTAGCAACTGACGCGCATATCGTCTACGATACACCCAAAAATAGCGCGCCGTGGGGCTGGAGGGTATCCGCCTACCTGGCGACAAAATCGTTGGGCGCAGGCATCATGATGGTTGCGGCTCTTGCTCTTTATGGGTTGAGTGGAACCCTCGGCAACAGTATGAACGCTTTGCTGGGAATCGCTACACCGGTAATTGGGGGACTGTTCATTGTCATCACGCTGGTGCTATTGATTGCCGACTTAAAGCGTCCCGACCGCGCGCTCTTTCTCGTCACAAAACCCAATCCCAGCTCGTGGCTGGTGTGGGGTGGCTATATCCTGGGCCTCTTTGGGCTGATTGAAGCGGTATGGTTTGCTGCGGCCCTGCTGGGTTTCTTTGGCGTGCTGCGCTGGCTGCTCATACCGGCTGTGCTCCTGGGAGCGGCCTCTGCTGGCTATAGTGCCTTCCTCTTCGGGCAGGCCGAGGGGCGTGATTTCTGGCAGAGCCAGCTTATGCTGCCTATCCTTCTAGTGCAAGCAGTTCTGGCAGGTGCGGCAGCACTGGGATTGCTCTCCTGGGCATTGAATGCCGGTATTACCATGACTAATATGTTCACCATTGTCCTGCTCAGTGCCATTGTCCTGCACGTCCTGCTGGTGTTTCTCGAAGTTTTTGGCAGCCACAGCAACAGCCATGTAGCAGCCGCCGCACGTCATATGACTCGTGGCGCACTGAAAGATACCTTCTGGGGAGCCTTTTTTCTCGTCGGCTCGGTTATTCCTATAGCCATGCTGTCTATATCATGGCTTGTACCTGTCGCGCAGCCAGTCCTGCTGGGTATCGCGGGAATGATCGCGTTAGTTGGGTTGTACGCATATGAACATTGTTTTGTGGTTGCGGGACAAGTTGTACCGTTAAGTTAGCAATGTACATTACCCTGACAAGAAAGGATTGGCGTCGCTCCGTAGGGGTGGGGAAACCAATGGGAATGGAGGTATGAAGGACACAAGTGCTTGTCCATAAGAGGAAAGATACATGGCAGAAATACCCTTACAGCAGCACATTGCGCCCGGTGGGGAGCAGATGACTGTGCGTGACCTGGCATCGTGTCCTCCGCCGGAACGCTGGCGCGATTGGGTCGAATATGATGCGAAGGCATGGCCGCGCAAAGTCGAGAAACACTATGAAATTATTCCCACCATCTGCTTCAACTGCGAGGCGGCCTGTGGGCTGTTGGCCTACGTGGATAAAGAGACGGGCCGGGTCAAAAAATTCGAGGGCAATCCCTATCACCCAGGGAGCCGCGGGCGCAGCTGTGCCAAGGGTCCCGCCACCATCAACCAGGTCAACGACCCCGAACGCATCCTCTATCCCCTCAAACGTGCAGGCAAGCGTGGAGAGGGCAAGTGGGAGCGTACTACGTGGGATGAGGTGCTGGATACCTTTGCCAGCAAAATTCGGGCCGCCATTGTTGAGGATCGCCGCGATGAAGTCATGTACCACGTTGGCCGACCTGGACACGATGGTTACATGGAGCGCGTGCTGGGGGCGTGGGGCGTGGATGGTCACAATAGCCATACCAACGTGTGCTCATCCTCGGCTCGTTTCGGTTACCAGATGTGGTGTGGTGCTGACCGCCCATCGCCTGACCATGCCAACGCCCGCTTTATTTTGCTGATCAGTTCGCACCTGGAGACGGGCCATTATTTCAATCCCCAGGCCCAGCGCATCATTGAGGGCAAGATGAAAGGCGCCAAACTGGCGGTCATGGACCCGCGCCTCTCGAATACCGCCAGCATGGCCGATTACTGGTTGCCCACCTGGCCGGGATCGGAGGCCGCGGTATTGCTGGCGATGGCTCGTATTCTGCTGGTCGAGCGGCTCTATAACCGCGAATACATGCGGCGTTGGGTCAATTGGCAGGACTACCTGGCGGCTGAGCATCCCAACGAAGCTCAAACTTTTGATCGCTTCATCGAGCTGCTGGTAGAGCTGTACGCGGAATATACCCCTGCCTTTGCCGCCAAAGAGAGCGGGCTTTCAGAGGAGGTAATCGTAGACATTGCTCGCCAGATCGGTCATGCTGGCACAGCGTTTGCCGCGCACACCTGGCGTGCGGCCTGCGCGGGCAATCTCGGTGGCTGGCAGGTGGCTCGCACGCTCTGGTTCCTCTCTGTACTCACCGGTAGTATCGGTACTCCTGGTGGAACTGCGCCCAATAGCTGGAACAAGTTTGTTCCGGCAGCGTTTCTCAAGCCCAGCCCGACTCAAGTGTGGAACGAGCTGCTTTTCCCGCCGGAATATCCCCTCGCGAACTATGAGATGAGCATACTGCTGCCATACTTTTTGAAGGAAGGACGCGGCAAGCTTGCCGCTTACTTCACCCGTGTCTACAATCCAGTCTGGACAAATCCCGACGGCACCAGTTGGATAGAGATGCTCACCAACGAGCAGCAGGTCGAGCTACACGCGGCCCTGACTCCCGTGTGGAGCGAGACGGCATGGTATGCCGATTATGTTCTACCGATGGGCGTGGGCAGCGAACGCCATGACCTGATGAGCCAGGAGACTCACGCGGCCCGTTGGATAGGGTACCGCCAGCCTGTCTTGCGAGTCTATAAAGAACGACACGGCGAACCTGTGCAGTATACCTACCAGGCCAACCCTGGCGAGGTGTGGGAAGAGGATGAGTTCTGGATTGAACTCTCGTGGCGCATCGACCCCGATGGCAGCCTCGGCATTCGCAAGTATTTTGAGTCGCCCTATCGTGCAGATGAAAAGCTCACCATAGAGGAGTATTATCGCTGGATTTTTGAAAATAGCGTGCCAGGCCTGCCAGAGGCGGCGGCCAGAGAACATCTCACGCCATTGGAGTACATGCAGAAGTATGGTTCCTTTGAAATCCCAGCGGAGAAAGCTCCCGTTTTCACCTTGAATGAGCGCGAACTGACATCTTCCGAACTGGAAGGCGCGCAGGTTGACGAGCAAAGTGGTAAAATTGTACGCAATGGTACATCTGTTGGCGTGATGATCGATGGCAAGGCGCACGAAGGGTTCCCTACCACTTCACGCAAGTTGGAGTTCTACTCCTCGACCATGAAAGAGTGGGGCTGGCCTGAATATGCTGTTCCTGGCTATATCCATAGCCACGTTCACCGCTCTGCCATCGATCATGATCGCGGCGAATATCTGCTGATTCCGACGTTCCGTTTGCCGACGCTTATTCATACTCGTTCCGGCAATGCCAAGTGGCTTTATGAAATATCGAATGCCAACCCGGTCTGGCTACACCCTGCCGACGCCGCACGCATCGGGGTCGAGACAGGCGATCTTTTACGTGTTACGACTGAGATAGGATTCTACGTCAATCGTGCCTGGATCACCGACGGCATACGGCCAGGCGTGGTGGCCTGTTCGCATCACCTCGGCAGGTGGCGTCTGGAAACAGGCCAGGGGCCGGATCGTTGGTCTTCGGCCCTGGTTGCACTGGGCAAGGAAAATGAAGGCATATGGCGCATGCGGCACCTGGAGGGGATACGCCCTTTTGAGAGCGAGGACCCCGACTCGGCCCGTATTTTCTGGCGCGAGGGCGGCGTTCACCAGAACCTGACCTTTGCTGTCCATCCCGACCCCATTAGCGGGATGCATTGCTGGCATCAGAAAGTGAGGGTTGAAGCCGCTCATGCAGAGGATCGTTACGGTGATGTCTATGTCGATACGCGCAAGGCGCAAGAGGTCTACCTGCGCTGGCTGGACATGACACGTCCACAGACGAGTCGCCCTGATGGTCTGCGCCGCCCTTTATGGATGATACGTCCCTATCGCCCGGCGACAAGTACATTTAAGCATAAATAAGCGTAACAGGAGGTAACAATGAAAATTGGTATTGGTCTTCCCGCATCAATACCTGGTGTACGTGGAGAACTACTCTTAGAATGGGCCAGGAAAGCCGACGCCGCTTCCTTTTCGTCTCTGGGTATCATTGACCGTCTCGTCTATTCGAACTTTGAACCTCTTACTACCCTTTCGGTAGTTGCTGGTGTGACACACCGTATTCGTCTGATGACCACCGTGCTGCTCGCTCCCCTGCGCACTACCGGTATGCTGGCAAAGCAGGCTGCTACACTGGATGCTCTTTCCGGTGGCCGCCTCACGCTGGGTCTTGGTGTTGGCGTGAGAGAGGATGACTTCCGTGCCGCACCCTCCGAATTTCATAATCGCGGGCGACGTTTTGAAGAGCAACTAACCACCATGAAACGCATCTGGTCCGGTGAACCGCTTGCTGACGATATCGGACCTATTGGCCCGTCACCGGCGCGACAGGGAGGCCCTGAAGTCTTGATAGGAGGGTACTCGCCCACAGCTATCAAGAGGGTTGGCCGCTGGGGTGACGGCATCATCCTTGGAGGTTCAGGCGACCCAAACCTTGCTCGTCAGTTCTATAGCCTTGCCCAAGAGTCCTGGCAGGCCGCGGGGCGAGGTGGCAAGCTACGCTTTGTTGCCTGTATGTACTTCGGGCTTGGCCCAGATGCGGCGGAACGTTCTGCCGTATATATCAAAGACTACTATGCATTCATGGGACAGAGGGCCGAGTTCATGGCGAACTCTATCCCTTCAACGCCCGAAGCTGTCAAGCATATTATGCAGACCTTTACTGAGATCGGAGTGGACGAACTGGTACTCTGGCCATGTATCCCCAACCTCGACCAGGTTGACCGCCTGACCGACCTGCTAACGTAGAGGCATCTCTTGCTGGTGTCCTCTACAGGAGAACAATGATGTACTTCAAACAAATGGTTAAAGAAGACCTGGGGTGTGCCAGCTATATTGTTGGCTGCACGAGTGCGGGCGTCTGTGCAGTGGTTGACCCTCGCCTCGACATGGTAGACGATATCCTGGAATTGGCAGCCGCCAAAGGTATGCGCGTGACAACCGTAATCGAGACGCACAACCATGCCGATCACATTTCTGGACACGGAGAGATTGCGCGGCGCACAGGCGCGGCAATCTCTATTCATGAGCAGGCACAGGCCGAATATGCCCATCACAATCTGAAAGATGGCGATGAACTTGATTTTGGCGTGACGAAAGTGCGCGTCATGCATACTCCTGGACACCGTCCAGAGCATATCGCGCTGGCTGTCTCGGACACCAGCCGTAGCGATGATCCCTGGCTGGTGCTCACAGGCGATTCGCTCTTCATCGGCGACGTTGCGCGACCAGACCTGGCTGTATCTGGTGAAGAGGGGGCCGATGCCCTATACGACAGCATCTTCGGCCGTCTCTTGCGGCTTGAGGACGGTGTAGAGGTCTATCCGGCCCATGTCGCCGGTTCGCTATGTGGGCGTGGCATGAACGCCAAGACCAGTTCAACGATAGGTTTTGAACGCAAACATAATCCAGCCGCCATGCCACGTCCACGTGCAACTTTCATCGCCGATATGAACGCGAATCTACCACAGCGTCCCCCGAATATGTTCAACATCGTCGAACGCAATCGCGGTGACTATGCTCATCAAGGGGCTCCCCTGGTACCTATGGCCCTTGATGCACTTGCCTTCCAACGTGAAATGGAGAGTGGAGCGCAGGTACTTGATACACGATTGCCCCACCAGTTTGGCGAGGGACATATTCCCGGCGCGTTCCAAGTTTCATTGCGTGGCTCTGCTTTCGCCACCCGTGTTGGTTTTATCGCCGCGCCAGACCGCGGTTTATTGTTGGTAGTCAAAGATGAACGCGATTTACACGATGCCATTACCCAGCTTGCGGTAGTGGGTTTCGACCAGGTGATAGGCTATCTGGAAGGTGGCATGGCCGCCTGGCAAGAGGCAGAATTGCCCGTCCAACAACTGCGGCAGTTGACGGTTGAGGAACTTCATGCTTTGAAACCCTCTTTGACTGTAGTAGATGTTCGCGACCAGGGCGAGTGGGATGAGGGACATATCCACGGGGCTAAGCACATGCCCTATTACTTTTTAGAGCAGCACATTGCGGAACTTGATCGCTCGCATCCAATGGCGGTGATTTGTGGCAGCGGTCAACGCAGCAGCATCGCCTCCTCCATACTCCAGAGACATGGCTTTACCGAACTGTTCAATGTTGCGGGGGGAATGGATGCCTGGAACAGGGCAGAATTTGAAACTATCTGCTAGTAATTCCTTCCCTCTTCTGCTATTATCTACATATATGATTTGTATCATATACATAACAACAGATAATATTTGGTGAGAGGGACGAATGAATCTGCAATATTTGCGAGTCTTCTTGGCAGTAGCTGAGCATGAGCATATCACTCGCGCATCGGAAGAACTCATCCTCAGTCAACCGGCGGTGACAAAAACCATCCAGCATTTAGAGCAGGAGGTAGGGCTGGAGCTGATTGAGAGACACGGGAGGCGCATTGCCCTGACCCATGCCGGCCATGTGCTGCATACGTATGCTCACCGCATCTTCGCACTTGAACGCGAGATGGAGGAGGCCCTGGCGGCACTGCGCGATGTGGACGCGGGCGAAGTCACGCTCGCGGCCAGTACCACGACCGGAGTGTACTTGCTCCCGCCCATTGTGGCCCGTTTTCGCGCGCGCTATCCGCAAGTGATGTTAAATATTGCCATCCTCAACTCGCATGAGATCGTAGAAGAAACGCTCAACTGGAACCTGGATTTCGGCTTAGTTGAGGGCGATGCTTCGGCTCTTCCATCAGGATTACAGGTGGAGGTGTTTGCCCATGATGAACTTGTGCTGGTGGTCTCCCCGCGTCATCGTTGGAGAGGGTTGCCGATTTTGAAGCCGGAGGATCTGGGCAAGGGAGAGTTGTTGTTGCGCGAGCAGGGCAGTGGTATACGCGAGGTCATCGAACAGGCGTTGCTGGATCATAGTGTGCAGGTGCGTCCACTCCTGACGGTGCCTGATAACGAAGCCATCAAGCAGATGGTCATGAGTGGGGTAGGTGCCGCCATTGTCTCAGCCCTTGCCGTACAGCGCGAAGTGGCAGCAGGCGAACTTGTACGTATACCTATTGATGGGTTAGAATTGCGCCCTGAACTCAGCCTCGTACAGCGTACAGACAAGCAACTTTCGCGTGCCGCTCAGGCCTTCTGCACCCTCTTACGCCCAACGGATGAGTAAGAATAAGTTTTCCAAACAGTAGTACTTTGTGAACAAAACTCTGAAAAAACCGTATAAAAAATAGATGGGCATAAAAACCTGCCTCATAGCGTTGTTATAGTATAATAAGCTTAAGCGTTAGTTTCCTTATTCGCCAATCATATACTAGAAAGGTTGGCTTGTCCTATGTTGCAGCAGATAAAACGTTTCCGACCCTCATTGAAGCACATCTTGTTTGGGAGTCTGGGGGGAAGTGTTGGAGTACTTGGGGTAATCTTCGCCGTAGCACTGTATGTTGTGGAGTCCATTATACGCCCAAAGAAACGTGGCCTTTTTGATGATTATACGTTTAGTCCCTACGAACTGAACCTTCCGGCTGAATCCGTGACATTCCCACCTCTCCATGGAGACTACGAAGTCAGCGGCTGGTTTGTTCCTCATCCAGAGGCAACCTCCACCATTTTAGTGTGTCCCGGCTATCGCACTCCTAAATCTGATCTCCTGGGTATAAGTGCCCATTTGTGGAAAGCTGGACATAATGTTTTAGCCTTTGAGTACTATGGGCATGGTAAAGCTATAGGTATACCTATCACCCTTGGTTACCGGGAGACCAATGACTTTCTGGGAGCTTTAGCCTATGTAAAGGAGCGTGTCCCTCAGACTCGTTTGGGGGTCATGGCCTATTCCATGGGTGGAGCTATCGCTATTATGTGCTGCGCTCGAAACAGTGAGATCGAAGCTTTAGTGGCTGACAGTGCTTTTGCCACGCATTGGAGTGTAATAGACTACAATGTGCGTCGTACCTTCCCCTTGCCATCGGCCCCCTTTGTCTTGACCGCAGACTACTTGATGTGGTGGCGTGCGCGATATCGTTTCTCCCAGGTCGAGCCTCTGCGCGACATCGCCAGCATCTCCCCTCGCCCCATTCTGCTGATCCACGGTGGAAAAGACTCTATCGTCGATCCTCATGATGCCACCTTGCTCTACAATGCGGCGGCTGAACCAAAAGAACTCTGGTTCCTGCCCGAGGCTGGTCACTGCGGCGCATACTTCATTGATCGCGTCGCCTACACCAATAAGGTCGTTGCTTTCTTTGAACAGTCCTTGAAGAAGCCCCGCCTGCAATTAGTCGAAAGTATATCCGATGACATTGGGCCAGTAGAGGAAAAGGTCGATGCCGATGAGAATTTATCCGAGGCAAGTTAATCATCTCAGCATCATTTCAAAAACAGGTGGATTGTGGAGCGACTGTGTCGCTCCACAATCCACCTGTTTTTGAAATGATGCTCGTTTTGCTCAGCTAGGAATAGAAGAGGCTTTTGCCCAGTGCCGAAAGAATAAGCTTCACAGCCAATTTGGAGGTGCGATTATCCTCGTCAAGCGTGGGATTATCCTCAACAATATCTAGAGAGGTGAGCTTACCGGAGTCGGCAATTAACTCCATTGCCAGGCGTGCTTCCCTATATGTCAATCCACCGGGTACTCGTGTACCAACGCCAGGTGCTTCGCTCGGATCCACTGCATCTATATCGAAACTGACGTGGACACCTTTGGTCCCGTTCGTGGTAAATTCGAGTGCCTGGGCCATAGTTGCAGCAAATCCCAGGCGATCAATATCCTTCATGGTGAAGACGTGAACCCCGGCTTTGCGTAGCAGTTTCTGCTCTTCACAATCAAGGTCGCGCGCGCCGACGACAGCAACATGTACCGGATCAACTGCCGGGCCAGAGCCGCCCAGATTCACCAGTCGGCTATCCCCATAGCCAGCCAGCGCGGCAAGGGGCATGCCATGTATATTGCCAGATAGCGTTATCCGGTCGGTGTTGAAATCGCCATGAGCATCGATCCACAGAACGCCGATGGGGCCATGCACCCCGGCGACTCCTTTGACTGACCCCAGGGCAATGCTATGGTCGCCTCCAATGATAAGGGGAAATTTATCGGTGCGGCAGGTATGCTCTACCACTTCTGCAAGTTTATTGCAAACGGCCAGGATTGGTTCAAGATTTTTCAGCTTGGGATTGCAATAGGGAGGGGTTTCTGCCGGAGAAACTGCCAGGTTCCCTTCGTCAGTAACGGCGTGGCCGAGTTGGCGAAGTCGCTTGCTCAGATCAAGTTCGTCGTGTGGCTTATCTTTGTCCAGGTAAGCATAGCGAATGGCGTCGGGTCCTTTATTGCATCCTTGACGGCTAGCACCCAGGTCACAGGGTACACCAATAATATGAATATTCACAAATTTACTTTGTTTCCTCTCTTCTCCATTGAATAGTGGAATGAACTGTCAGCAATTATAGGCCTTTTCTGTTCTCCTGTCTAGTAAAGCATGACCTTACTGGGAAAAATCCTTCCTTGACAATCAGGCTCAGCAATGTTGTAATCGTCATGGTTGGGAATATTTGAATCCTCGCCGCTTCGCGGCTCGTCAGGATTTCTGGTGTGTCTACAAGCTCTTGCTGCCATTGGCAGCAAGAGCTTGTAGACACACCAGAATCTCTCGCTGTCTATTCTGGTATAGTTGGTGTATTGTTGCGTTAGGCTTTGCTGTCATCGGCAGCAAAGCCTAACGCAACAATACACCAACTATACCAAAAGAAAAGAACATTTTTATGCAAACTAATTGGTACGACATCGTGCGGCAGTATACAACGCAGTTGGTAGGTATCCGCAGTGTCAGTCCGGGACAGGGTGAAAATATGGTGGCGGAGGAAGTGTTGCGCTTGCTGCATGCCGGTGGCCTGGAGAGCGTCTATACCGCCAGCGGCCTTGATCCAATTGTGGGCGATGCTTATGGCCGGCAGAATGCCTATGCCTTTCTTCGCGGGGAAAGCCCACGCACTGTGGTACTGCTAGGACACATAGATACGGTGGATACAGTGGATTATGGGCCACTAGAGCCGTGGGCACTTGATCCCGATGGCCTTGCGGAGCAGCAGGATGCGCTGGCGGAATTAGTACCTGGATTGACTGAAGACCTGGCCGGGTATCCCGGCGATTGGATGCTCGGTCGTGGCGTCGTCGATATGAAGAGTGGGGTAGCTGCAACCATTGCGGTGATGCGGCATCTCGCTGAGATGGCACGCGAGGAGCCTCCGCCACTCTCGGTTGTGCTTCTTGCCACACCCGACGAGGAGAACGAATCGGCAGGAATCCTCCAGGCTGTCCGCTTTCTATTACGGCTGCGCGAGCAGTATGGGCTGGAATATCTGGGTGCGCTCAACACTGACTACACATCTGCACGCTATGTCGGCGACCAGCACCGCTATATCTATACTGGCACCGCCGGCAAACTCCTGCCCAGTTTCCTGGTTATCGGACGTGAGTCGCATGTTGGCGAACCATTCAATGGTGTCGATGCCAACCTGCTCGCGGCAGAACTGGTACGCGATCTCAGTATGAACGATGAGCTGTGTGATGTAGTGCGCGGGCAGATTACATCACCGCCCGTGACGTTGCACGCGAGCGACCTCAAAACCCACTATGATGTGCAGCTTCCCTTCGTTGCATATTTCTATCTGAATGTCTTAACCTTTTCTACCACCCCTGCTGAGTTGCTGGCGCGATTGTGCCTTCGTGCTGGAGAAGTGTTGAAGCACACGCTGCAACGCATTGACGAGGCAGAACGCCGCTGGATAGTGCGTGGCAGTAGTGAT